>Ga0207714_1000013_pt1 | contig 102225 bp, 101 predicted proteins | sample PonA232FremontCA_2_FD_187270 | JGI IMG/M metagenome (GOLD analysis project Ga0207714, IMG submission 187270) | Marine sediment microbial community from Fremont, CA, USA - Pond A23 Sediment 2 (SPAdes) | ecosystem: Environmental > Aquatic > Marine > Unclassified | place: USA: Fremont, California... | reverse complement strand
CCCGCCATGAGGGCGAATACGAGGCTCGCGAGCGCCAGCAGGGCGAGGATCGGCAGCAGCAAGCGGGGAGACATGGCGCGCGATTATGACACCGCGGCGCCACAGGGACAGCGCCGGATCCGCACCGGCTTCTTTTATGGGTGACCGAAAGCGCGCGCGTGGCCGACAATCCGCTCCCGCTCCGCTACAATGCGCGCTGTTTTGCGATGCAGGGGCTCCGGATCCCGATGGCGGCCACGAATAGAGAGCAGCGTCCCTCGCTGGTGATCCGTAATGCGCGCACGGCTGATATCACGGCGATCGCGTGCCTGTCCGGCAAGGTCTATTCCGAGGATGAGGCCTACTCGCCAGCGATGATCCGCGGTCAGGTGACGAATTTCCCGGACGGGCAGTTCGTGGCCGAGTATGAAGGCCAGATCGTCGGTTACTGTGCCACCTTCCTGACCCGGGAGGCGCTGGCGCTGGCACCACACCGGTGGGACGAGATCACGGGCCACGGGTTCGCCTCGCGCCATGATCCCAAGGGTGATTGGCTGTACGGCATGGAGGTCTTCATCGATCCGGAGTTCCGCAATCTCCGGATCGGCCAGCGCCTGTATAACGAGCGCAAGAAGCTGTGTCAGTACCGGCGTCTGAAGGGCGTGGTATTCGGCGGGCGCCTGCCGGGGCTGGCGAAGCGTCGCCGGAAGGTCGGCACCCCCGAGGAATACGTCGAGCAGGTCCAGAACAAGAAACTCCGGGACCCGGTCCTGTCGTTCCAGCTGCGCAACGGGTTTGAGTTCCTCGGCATCCTGCACGACTACCTGCCCGATGACACCGCCTCGCTCGGGCATGCCGCCCACCTCGTATGGCGCAACCCCCAGGTCCCGCAGACGGACGATCAGGAGCAGGGCGAGGGCGGCGCGCGCCTGCCGGACGCCATCCGGGTCGCGACCGTCCAGTACGAACTGCGCCGGGTGAACTCGTTCGAGCAGTTCCAGCAGTACATCGAATATTTCGTCGACGTGGTGGCCGACTACGGAGCGGACTTCGTCACCTTCCCCGAGCTGTTCACGCTGCAGCTGCTGTCGCTGGAAGAGCACCCGCTGGGACCGGCCGAGTCGATCGACTATCTCACCGGCTACACGGAGCGTTTCAAGGAGGTCATGTCGCACCTGGCGGTGCGCTACAATGTCAATATCATCGGCGGTTCGCATCCCACGAAGGTGGCCTCCGGCGAGATACAGAATATCTGCTACGTCTTTCTGCGGGACGGCTCGATCCACGAGCAGTCGAAGATCCACCCGACGCCCAACGAGCGCTACTGGTGGAATATCTCGGGCGGATCCGAGGTTACGAGCATCATGACGGACTGCGGCGTGATCGGCGTGATGGTCTGCTACGACGCGGAATTCCCGGAGATGGCGCGTCACCTGACCAACCAGGGCGCGCAGATCCTGTTCGTGCCCTCGTGCACCGATGAGCGCCAGAGCTTCCTGCGAGTGCGCTACTGCGCCCAGGCGCGGGCGGTCGAGAATCAGTCCTACATCGTGGTCTCCGGCAACTGCGGCAATCTGCCCGGGGTCGAGAACATGGATATCCAGTACGCCCAGAGCTGTATCCTGACACCCTGCGATTTCGGTTTCGATCGTGACGGCATCGCCGCCGATACGACGCCGAATACCGAGATGGTGGCGATCGCCGATCTGCGCCTGGAGGCGCTGACCACCGCCCGCAACCAGGGCACCGTGCAGAATCTGAATGATCGCCGTTTCGATCTGTATTCGGTACGCTGGAAAAATCGCTGAATCGATGAGCGTTCAGCGGAATTCACGCAGTGCCGCCGTCATCACGATGCGCAGGTGCTGCTCAATGAAAGTTCCGGTGAGGTGTGGCCGGAGAAGAGCCGGGGTTGGTAGCCCCTGCACCCAGAGGGAGTCGAATCGATGAATACTTCACCGGAACAACTGTGGGCTGAATTCGGTCCGTTGATTATCGATATGTCCTTGAATGTGATCAGCGCCCTGGTCCTGATTATCGTCGGCTGGAGTATTGCCGGCTGGGCGCATCGCGCCGTCCGCCGCGGCCTTGGCCGTTTCAAGGATATGGACCGGACGCTGATCAACGTCGTGGCCGGCGTCACGCGCTACTTCATCCTGATCACGCTGCTGGTTATGGTGCTGGGCCGATTCGGGGTGCAGACGGCCTCGATCCTGGCGGCGCTGGGCGCCGCCGGCCTGGCGGTCGGCCTGGCCCTGCAGGGTACGCTCGCGAACATCGCCGCGGGCGTGATGCTGCTCGTCCTGCGGCCGATCCGGATCGGGGATTACGTGGATGCCAATGGCAATGAGGGAACGGTCGAGGACATCGGCCTGTTCGCGACCGAGTTCACGACCTATGACGGTCTCTACGTGTCCGTGCCGAATTCGGGAATCTGGGGCGGCCGGATCCTGAACTATTCGCGTAACCCCAATCGTCGCCACGACATCATCGTCGGGATCTCGTATCGCGACGACATCGGTCGGGCCCAGGAGATCCTGCTCGGCGTGATCCGCAATGACCCGCGGGTCCTGTCGGAGCCCGCCGAGCCGGAGGTGCTGGTGCGCGAGCTCGCGGATTCCTCAGTCAATCTCGGTATGCGCTTCTGGACCAGCGGCGACGATTTCTGGCCGGCCAGTTTCGAACTGCGCAAGGCGGCCAAGCAGGCCGTCGACGAGGCCGGCATCACGATCCCGTTCCCGCAGCGGGACGTGCACCACTTCGAGCATCGCGAGGTCGCCTGAGGCGCGTGCGGCCAATGCGCTCCAGCGTTGTCGCGCGGGCGGGTACACGGATCCCGGGTTGGGGCCCATGCGCCGTCCGGGCGGGGGATCCCGCCCGCGACGCCGCGGGTGCCCGACCCTGTCGTGATCGGGCGTTGACCCGCGCCGGCGGCGCGGGGGACGGCGCGGATTCCCGTGCTAGAATGCACGGTTTGATCGCTTCGGCCCGCATCGAGGATAGCTACCGCCCATGACCGAGTTCGCCCGCGAGATCTTCCCGGTCAATCTCGAAGAAGAGATGCGCCAGTCGTACCTCGATTACGCGATGAGCGTGATCGTCGGCCGGGCGCTCCCGGATGCACGCGATGGCCTCAAGCCGGTGCACCGGCGTGTGCTGTTCGCCATGCACGAACTGGGGGTCGACTGGAACAAGGCCTACAAGAAATCCGCCCGTATCGTCGGTGACGTCATCGGTAAGTACCACCCGCATGGCGATTCCGCGGTGTACGACGCGATCGTGCGCATGGCGCAGGATTTCTCGATGCGCTACCCGCTGGTGGACGGGCAGGGCAACTTCGGCTCCATCGACGGCGACGCCGCCGCGGCCATGCGGTACACCGAGGTGCGCATGGCCAAGGTCGCGCACGAGCTGCTGGCCGATATCGACAAGGAAACCGTCGATTTCATCCTCAACTACGACGAGACCGAGCGCGAACCGGCGGTACTGCCGACCCGGGTGCCGAACCTGCTGGTCAACGGGTCCTCCGGCATCGCCGTGGGCATGGCCACGAATATCCCGCCGCACAACCTGCGCGAGATCGTCAACGCCTGCATCGCCCTGATCGACGACCCGGTCATCGACATCAACCAGTTGATGGAATACGTGCCCGGGCCGGACTTCCCGACCGCGGGCCTGATCAACGGCTCGCGCGGTATCCGCGAGGCCTATCGGACCGGCCGCGGCCGGATCGAGATGCGGGCGCGGACGCATGTCGAGGAGATCGACCGCGGCAAGCGCGAACAGATCGTAGTGACCCAGCTCCCCTACCAGGTGAACAAGGCCCGGCTGCTGGAGAAGATCGCGGCACTGGTCAAGGAAAAGCGCGTCGAGGGCATTTCCGAGCTGCGCGACGAGTCGGACAAGGAGGGCCTGCGGGTCGCCATCGAACTCAAGCGCGGCGAATATACCGACGTCATCCTGAACAACCTGTTCAAGCACACCCAGCTGGCTACGGTTTTCGGGATCAACATGGTCGCGCTGACCGAGGGTCAGCCCCGCCAGATGACGCTCAAGGAGGTGCTGGAGGCATTCGTCCGGCATCGGCGCGAGGTCGTCACCCGGCGCACGGTCTACGAGCTGCGCAAGGCGCGCGAACGGGCCCACGTACTGGAAGGCCTCGCCGTGGCGCTGGCCAACATCGATCCGGTCATCGAACTGATCAAGGCCTCGCCCAGCCCGGCCGAGGCGAAACAGGGTCTCGTCGAACGCGTTTGGGAGCCCGGTGTCGTATCCGACATGCTCGATCGCGCCGGCGCCCATGCATCACGGCCGGAACACCTCGATCCCGGTTATGGCCTGGGTGATCAGGGCTACCGCCTGACGCCCGAACAGGCGCAGGCGATCCTGGATCTGCGCCTGCACCGCCTGACCGGCCTCGAACAGGACAAGGTGGTCGAGGAATACAGCGGAATCCTTGACCGGATTGCCGGATTGATCGAGATCCTCGAGAACCCGGACCGCCTGATGGAGGTCATCCGCGAGGAACTGGAAGCGGTCCGGGACGAGTACGGCGACGATCGCCTGACCGAAATCCAGGAGCGCCAGGACGAACTCACCGTCGAGGACCTGATCTCGGACGAGGATGTCGTGGTGACGATCTCGCACGCCGGTTATGCCAAGGCGCAGCCGCTCGGTGACTACAGCACCCAGCGGCGCGGCGGGCGCGGCAAGGCAGCGACGCGTATGAAGGACGAAGACTTCATCGATCGCATGTTCGTCGCCTCCACCCACGACACCCTGTTGTGCTTCTCCAGTCACGGCAAGGTCTACTGGAAGAAGGTCTGGGAACTCCCGGCCGCCGGTCGCGGTGCCCGCGGCAAGCCGATCGTGAACCTGCTGCCGCTGGAGCCGGACGAGCGCATCAACGCTGTGCTGCCGGTGCGCGAGTTCCCGGAAGACCAGTACGTGTTCATGGCGACCCGTTCAGGCATCGTCAAGAAGACGCCGCTGTCGCACTTCTCGCGGCCGCGCACCAGCGGCATCATCGCCGTCGATCTGCGCATCGATGACTGGCTCATCGACGTGAAGCTCACCGACGGTGACTGCGAGATCATGCTGTTCTCTTCGGGCGGCAAGGCGATCCGCTTCAACGAGCCCGAGGTACGGCCGATGGGGCGCGTGTCGACCGGCGTGCGCGGTATGCGCCTGCCGGAGGGCGATCACCTGATCGCGCTGATCATCGTGGGCGAGGGCAATATCCTCACCGCGACGACCAATGGCTATGGCAAGCGCACCCCGGTCGATCAGTATCGCAAGACCGGGCGTGGCGGCCAGGGCGTACGCTCGATCCAGACCACCGAGCGCAACGGCTCGGTGGTCGGCGCCGTGGAGGTGGGCGACGACGACGAGCTGATGCTCATCTCCGATGGTGGCACCCTGGTCAGAACACCTGCGGCGGAGGTCTCCATTGTCGGCCGCGACGCCCAGGGCGTGCGCCTGATCCGGCTCGGCGAGGGCGAACGCCTGGTACAGGTGGCGCGGATCGAGAAGTTGGCGAACGACGACGAACCCGACGTTGCGGCGGATGCCGGCGACGGAGACGGTGCCGAGGGAGGTGGTGCGCAGCCCGCTGAAGGCGACGAGGCGTGAACGCGGGCCAGACCCTGTGGCCCACGGACCGGTGAACGGCGAGCAATGAACGATTCCGGAGTTTCCCGCGACCGGCTCGAGACGATCCGTGATCGCATCGACGATCTCGATCACCGGATCCTCGCGCTGATCAACGAGCGCGCGGGCTGTGCGCTCGAGGTCGCCGATATCAAGCGCGCCGCGGGCGAGGCGATCAACTTCTCCCGCCCCGAGCGCGAGGCTCAGGTCCTCAGGGCGCTGTCCCAGGGCAACGGCGGGCCGCTAGACGGTGAGGCCGTGACGCGCGTGTTCCGCGAGATCATCTCGGCCTGCCTGGCACTCGAGCAGCCGCTGTCGATCGCCTATCTGGGGCCCTCCGGGACCTTCACGGAGGCCGCCGCCTACAAGCACTTCGGGCGCTCGATCGACACCCGGCCGCTGGCGGCGATCGACGAGGTCTTCCGCGAGGTCGCCGCGGGCTCCGCGCATTTCGGGGTGGTGCCGGTTGAGAACTCGACCGAGGGCATGGTTACGCACACGCTGGACGTTTTCGTGAATTCGAGCCTGCGGATCTGCGGCGAAATCCTGCTGCCGGTGCACCAGCACCTGATCACGCGCGAGCACGAACTGATCGACATCCACACCGTGTACTCGCACCAGCAGTCGCTGGCACAGTGCCGCGAGTGGCTCGACGCCAATCTCCCGAATGCCCGGCGCATCTCGGTCACGAGCAACGGCGAAGCGGCCCGGCGCGCGGCGGAGGAACTGGGCACGGCGGCGATCGGACCGCGCATGGCGGCCGAGATCTACGAACTCGATCTGCTGGTCGAACGCATCGAGGACGAACCCGACAACACCACGCGCTTTTTGGTCATCGGCGACCACGATGTGCCGCCGTCTGGCGACGACAAGACCTCGCTGCTACTCTCGGCCCGCAACCGCCCGGGCGCGCTGTTTCACCTGATCAAGCCGCTGTCGGACCACGGCATCGATATGACCCGCCTGGAGTCACGCCCGACGCGCGGACGGCTCTGGGAGTACATGTTCTTCGTCGACATCGTCGGCCACGCCGAAAGCGACGAAGTCCGCCCGGCCCTCGAGGCCCTCAAGGACGAAGCGGCCCTTTGCCGGGTACTCGGGTCCTATCCGCGGGCCGTTTCCTGATGCCTCTGCCGACGTGACCGAGTCGCCGCATACATCATAAAAGAACCACAGATGAACACAGATGAACACAGATGAACACAGATGAACACAGATGAACACAGATTTGAGAAACGGTATCTGACGGCTGGTATTGACCGCGTCGCGGGTCCGTTAGATGAATGGTTTTCATCCGCCGGCCATGAGAATGACCGTGCGCAAATGGCTTTTTATCTGTGTTCATCTGTGTCCATCTGTGGTTCTTACCTCGCGCTGGAGAAGCGGTAGGCAATGTCTTTTGATCCCGTTGAACTGGCCGTCCCCGGGGTGCGGGGACTGGCGCCGTATGAGCCCGGCAAGCCGATCGAGGCCCTGGCGCGGGAGTACGGGCTGTCGGACATCATCAAGCTGGCTTCGAACGAGAACCCGCGCGGGCCGAGTCCGCATGCGGTCGAGGCAGCGCGGCTGGCGCTGGAATCGGTGCACCGGTATCCCGACGGCGCGGCGACGGATCTGCGCGCGCGGCTGGCGGATCGGCATGGCGTGAGCGCGGCCGCGATCACGGTCGGCAACGGGTCCAACGACGTGCTCGACATGATCGCGCGCGTGTTCCTGGGGCCGGGCGCCAAGGCCGTGTTCTCGCGCCACGCCTTTGCGGTGTATCCGATCGCGACGCGGGCGGCGGGGGCGACGGCGAACGTCGCGCCGGCGCGCCCTGCGGACGACCCCGAGGCGCCGTACGGGCATGATCTGGCCGCCATGGCGGCCGCCGTCGATGCCGACACCCGGCTCGTGTTCGTGGCCAACCCGAACAACCCCACCGGGACATGGATCGACGGCGATACCCTGTACGCGTTCCTGCGCAACCTGCCGCAGCACCTGGTCGCCGTGGTCGACGAGGCGTATTTCGAATGCGCCGACGTCCCCGGGTATCCCGATGCCACGCGTTGGCTCGACGACTTCCCGAATCTGATCGTCACGCGCAGCTTCTCCAAGGTGCACGGACTCTCCGGCCTGCGCTGCGGCTACTGCCTGTCGTCGCCCGCGATCGCTGATCTGCTGAACCGGGTGCGCCATCCGTTCAACGTCAACTCGGCGGCGCTGGCGGCTGCGACCGCGGCGCTGGACGACGAGGCGTTCCTCGCCGAGAGCGTCGCGACCAACACGCGCGGCCGCGATCGCCTGACCGCCGGTCTGCGCGGACTCGGGCTCGAGGTCATCCCCTCGGCGGCCAATTTCGTCGCCGTTGATGTCGGTCGTGACGCCGCGGCGGTCTATGACGCCCTGCTGCGTGAGGGCGTGATCGTGCGCCCGGTCGGCGGGTACGAGATGCCACGGCACCTGCGGATCAGTGTCGGCGTCGACAGCGAGAATGAGCGCCTGCTCGATGCCCTGCAGCGGGTCCTGCGCGCGTGACGGCACGGGTCGTCATCGCCGGCGTCGGCCTGATCGGCGGGTCGTTCGGGCTGGCGCTGCGTGCAGGCGGATTCGACGGCGAACTGGTGGGGCTCGGGCGCGATCCGGCGAAGCTCGATGCAGCGCTTGAGTGCGGTGCGATCGACCGTGGCGAGACCGAAGCGGCCGCGGCGACTTCCGGTGCCGATGTGATCCTGCTGGCGGTGCCGATGGGCGCGATGGCCTCCGTGCTGGCCGCGATTGCGCCGACACTCGAGCCGAACACCGTCGTGACGGATGCCGGCAGCGTCAAAGGCAGTTTCGTTACCGATGCCCACCGCATCCTCGGTTCCCTGAAACGGATCGTGCCGGGCCATCCGATCGCGGGCACGGAGCGTTCGGGGGTGGATGCCGCGTTCGCGGAACTCTATCGCGGGCGCCGCGTCATCCTCACGCCGACGGAGGAGACCGAGCCCGACGCCACCGATACCGTCGAACGGCTGTGGTCGCTGACCGGCGCCAACGTCGAGCGTCTGCCGGTCGAGGCGCACGACCGCCTGCTGGCGGCGACCAGCCATCTGCCGCATATGCTGGCCTTCGGCCTGGTTGATGCACTGGCGCGGGGCGACGACCCCGACGCGGTGTTTCGCTATGCGGCCGGCGGTTTCCGGGATTTCACCCGCATCGCGTCGAGCGATCCCGTGATGTGGCGCGATGTCTGCCTCGCCAATCGCAATGCCTTGCTGGAGGCGCTGGAGGCCTACCGCGACGACCTTGAACAATTGACCGCCGAGGTGCGTGACGGCGACGGCGACGGCCTGCTGGCGCGTTTCCGGCGGGCCAAAACGGCACGGGACCGTTTCTGCGGATGAAGTCGCTCGTCTTCCATGTCGAACCCGGCGGCAGCCTGCAGGGGCGGGCCCGTGTGCCGGGCGACAAGTCGATCTCGCATCGCTCGATCATGCTGGGCGCGCTCGCCGATGGCGTGACCGAGATCGAGGGTTTCCTCGAGGGCGCGGACGCGCTCGGGACGCTGTACGCCTTTCGCGCCATGGGCGTGTGGATCGACGGGCCGAGCGATGGGCGCGTGGTCATCCACGGCGTCGGCCTCGATGGCCTGGCGCCCCCGGATGGCCCGCTGGATCTCGGCAATTCGGGGACCTCGATGCGGCTGCTGGCCGGTCTGTTGGCCGCCCAGTCGTTTGACACCACCCTGACCGGGGATGAATCGCTCTCCGGGCGGCCGATGCGCCGCGTGACCGAGCCGCTCGGGCGCATGGGCGCGCTGATCGAGACGGGGGAGGCCGGCACGCCGCCGCTCGTGATCCGCGGGGGGCGGGCCCTGCAGGGCATCGAATACGAATCGCCGGTCGCGAGCGCGCAGGTCAAATCGGCGATCCTGCTGGCAGGGCTCTACGCCAGTGACTGGACCTGCGTGGCGGAACCGTCCGAGAGCCGCGACCACACGGAACGCATGCTGGCCGGTTTCGGCTGGCCCGTGACGCGGACCGGGCTCACAAGTTGTGTCGAGGGTGGTGCTCGCCTAAGGGCGCGCGCGATCGATGTCCCCGCCGATATCTCCTCGGCCGCATTCTTCCTGGTCGGCGCCACGATCGCGCCGGACTCGGATCTGGTGCTGGAGCATGTCGGCTGGAACCCCACCCGCACGGGCGTGGTCGAGATCCTGCGGCTGATGGGCGCGGATATCGAGGTGCTGGCCGAACGCGAGGCAGGCGGCGAACCGGTCGCGGATCTGCGCTTGCGCAGCGCGCCGCTGCACGGTATCGATATCCCCGAGGCGCTCGTGGCGCGCGCGATCGACGAATTCCCGGTGCTGTTCGTGGCCGCCGCCTGTGCGCGGGGGCGTACGCGGCTGACAGGCGCGGGCGAACTCCGGGTCAAGGAATCCGACCGGATCCAGGTCATGGCGGATGGGCTCGCCGTCCTGGGTATCGATGCGCAGCCGACCGACGACGGCATCGTGATCGAGGGCGGCCCGATCGGCGGTGGCCGGGTCGACAGCCACGGTGACCACCGGATCGCCATGAGCTTCGCCGTGGCGGGGCTGCGCGCAGCCTCCGCGATCCGCATCGATGACTGCCGCAACGTCAATACCTCGTTCCCCGGCTTCGCCGATCTCGCACGCGGCCTCGGGCTCGATCTGCATGAGGTCTCCGGCGATGACTGAACGGGAGGACACCGCTATCCCCGTGATCTGTATCGATGGGCCGAGCGGTTCGGGCAAGGGCACGCTCGCGCGCCGTGTGGCCGAGGAACTGGGTTTTTACCTGCTCGATTCGGGGGCGCTGTACCGCTTGACCGCGCTCGCGGCGGTGCGCCGGGGCGTGGACCTGGAGGACGAGGCGGCCGTCGCCGAGGTGGCCGCGACCATGCAGCCGCGGTTCGAGCCCACTGGCGACGGCTGGACGCGCACCTGGCTGGATGGCGACGACGTGACCCGTGAAATCCGCGCGGAGGCGGTGGGCATGGATGCCTCGAGCGTTGCGGCCCTGCCGACCGTGCGCGAGTCATTGCTCGCGCTGCAGCGCGGATTCCTGCAGCCCCCGGGGCTGGTCGCTGACGGCCGCGATATGGGCAGCGTCGTATTCCCGGATGCGCCGCTGAAGATTTTCCTGATCGCGTCGGCCGAGGAGCGCGCGCGCAGACGCCATAAGCAGTTGAAGGAAAAGGGTGTTGGTGCTAACCTCCCCGCCCTTCTGAGAGACATCGAGGCGCGTGACGAGCAGGATGCGCAGCGGGCGGCGGCCCCCATGGTCCCCGCCGACGACGCCATCGTGATCGATTCCACGAGCCTCGCGATCGAGGAAGTGACGCGGCAGGTGCTCGCGCGTGCGCGGGAGCGGCTGCAGGCCGAGTAAAGAATGCGCCGGTATGGCCGGCAGGTGCCGGCTCCACGGGACTGTGGAGCGGCTTTTTCTGAACCGACCCGTGGGCGCCAGGGGATGGGCGACGGGAAAGCGCGCGAGCGTGGTTAATTCAAGGTACTTGACTGAATGTCTGAAAGTTTCGCGGAACTGTTCGAGGAGAGCCTGGCAAAGACGAACATGCGGCCCGGCTCGCTGCTCATGGCGACCGTGGTCGATGTGCGCGACGACCTGGTCATCGTCAACGCCGGCCTCAAGTCGGAAGGCGTAATCCCGGCGAACCAGTTCACCGACGAGAACGGTGAACTGCACATCGGCGTCGGCGATACGGTGGAAGTCGCACTCGATGCGGTCGAGGACGGCTTCGGCGAGACCCGCGTCTCGCGCGAGAAAGCGCGCCGCGTGCGCGCCTGGGCGGAACTGGAGTCGGCCTTCGAGGCGAGCGAGACCGTAAAGGGCCACATCACCGGCAAGGTCAAGGGCGGCTTCACCGTCGACCTCAACGGTATCCGCGCGTTCCTGCCCGGTTCGCTGGTCGATGTCCGCCCCGTGCGCGACACCAGCTATCTCGAGGGCAAGGAGCTCGAATTCAAGGTCATCAAGCTCGATCAGCGCCGCAACAACGTGGTCGTTTCCCGCCGCGCCGTGGTCGAGAGCGAGTACAGCGCCGAGCGCGAGGAACTCCTCAAGAACCTGCAGGAAGGCCAGACCGTCAAGGGCGTCGTCAAGAACCTTACCGACTACGGTGCATTCCTGGACCTCGGCGGCATCGACGGCCTGCTGCATATCACCGACATGGCATGGAAGCGGGTCAAGCATCCATCCGAGGTGGTCGAGGTCGGTCAGGAGCTGGAGGTCAAGGTCCTCAAGTTCGACCGCGAGCGCAACCGCGTTTCGCTGGGCCTCAAACAGCTCGGCGAGGATCCGTGGGTCGACATCGCGCGCCGGTATCCGGTCGGCACGCGCCTGTTCGGCAAGGTCACGAACATCGCCGATTACGGCTGCTTCGTGGAGATCGAGGAGGGCGTCGAGGGCCTGGTGCACGTCTCCGAGATGGACTGGACCAACCGCAACGTGAGCCCCTCGAAGGTCGTGGCGATCGGCGACGAGGTCGAGGTCATGATCCTCGACATCGACGAAGAGCGTCGCCGGATTTCGCTCGGCATCAAACAGTGCCAGCCGAACCCGTGGGACGAATTCGCGGCCACGCACAACAAGGGCGATCGCGTCGTCGGCAAGATCAAGTCGATCACCGACTTCGGCGTGTTCATCGGCCTGGACGGCGGCATCGATGGCCTCATCCACCTTTCCGACCTGTCCTGGAACGAGACCGGCGAGGAAGCGGTGCACAAATACCGCAAGGGCGAAGAGGTCGAGGCGGTCGTGCTGTCCGTCGATCCGGAGCGCGAGCGTATCTCGCTCGGGATCAAGCAACTCGACAAGGATCCGTTCGCGAACTTCGTCGCCGATAATCCCAAGGGCAGTATCGTCAAGGGCACGGTTGTCGATGTGGAACCGAAGGCCGCAACGATCGACCTGGGCGATGGGATCGAGGGCGTTCTGCGCGCCACCGAGTTGTCCCGTGACCGGGTCGAAGATGCGCGTTCCGTGTTGTCCGTGGGCGATGAGGTGGAGTGCAAATTCATCGGTCTCGACCGCAAGAGCCGTACGGTCAATCTCTCGATCAAGGCGAAGGACGAAGCGGAAGAGCGGGCCGTGGTCAACGATTACCAGCGCGGCGAGGGCGGCGGTGGTACGACCCTCGGCGATCTGCTCAAGGAGCAGATTGGCGCGGGGGACGACAAGGAGTAGCAATTCCGGCTCGACCCGGCACGGGGGATGCCGGGTCGAGCCGTTCCTTCCGGATGATCCGCCGGAGTTGCCTCATGACCAAGTCCGAATTGATCGATGCGCTCGCGCGCAAACAGGGCCATCTCGCGTACAAGGACGTCGAACTGGCAGTGAAGAGCCTGCTCGAGACGATGAGCCAGTCACTGTCCGATGGCGAGCGTATCGAGATTCGCGGTTTCGGCAGCTTCAGTCTGCATTTTCGTCCGCCCCGGATGGGGCGTAACCCGAAATCGGGCGATGCGGTGGTCCTGCGCGGCAAGTACGTGCCTCATTTCAAACCGGGCAAGGCATTGCGGGAACGGGTCAACACGCTACCGCTGGATAGCGACGAGCCTGAAAGCCGTACCGGATAAGTGTCCGCAGGCGTGTTCGATCGAGGCGTAAATCGGCGCTGCTGTCCAGTGGCAGGCGGGCACTGATCGCGGTCGCCACTTTCCGTTGCCGCCCCGACTGCAATACGATCTGCCGGTATACTCCAGACCTCGCATGCGCTGGCCCGGACGCCGTCCGCCAGACGCGGACGCGATCCGGTGAGGGCTCTTTGTTCCATACCATGAATCCTGACGTGCTGTTGCAACGGTCGCTGTCGCCCGGGTGGCAGCGTCGGCGGTGCATGCCGCGCCGGAATCCGGACATGCGCCGCGTCGTGGTGAGCGATCGTGCTTGAACTGCTCTGGCTGTTGTTGCCGGTCGCGGCCGCCAGCGGCTGGTGGGCCGGGCGCCGCGGCGCCGGGGCCCCGAACCGCGGTTCGGGCAGTTCGAACCGCCCGCCGAGTGAGTATTTCCGTGGTCTCAATTACCTGCTGAATGAGCAGCAGGATGAGGCGATCGAGGTCTTCATCCGGCTGGTGGAAGTGGACTCCGATACGATCGAGACCCATCTCGCGCTCGGCAGCCTGTTCCGCCGCCGCGGTGAGGTCGACCGGGCGATACGGCTGCACCAGAACCTCATCGCCCGTCCGAATCTGTCAAAAAACAATCGCTCATTCGCGCTGCTGGAACTGGCACGGGACTACATGCGCGCAGGGGTCCTCGATCGCGCGGAGGGCCTGTTCAGTGAGCTTCTGCGCAACCGCACACACGTGGTCGAGGCGTCACGCCAGCTCCTGCGGATCTACGAACGTGAACGCGAATGGCACGCGGCCATCGAGACCGCCCGCAAGCTCCAGCGGCGCGGTGGTCAGTCGATGGCGGACGTCATCGCGCATTACTGGTGTGAACTCGCGGACGCCGAGCGCCGCGCGGGCAATCAGAAGGCCGCGAGGAATTTCGCCTCGCGGGCGCTGGGCGCTGATCCGCACAGTGTCCGCGCGAGCATTCTCGAAGGCGACCTCGCCATGGAGGTGGGGCGGTATCGCCAGGCGCTGCGGGCGTATCGCCGCGTGGAGTCCCAGGACCCGGCGTTCCTCCCGGAGGTGATCGATCGCCTGCTCGAGGCACTGGAGCGGGCGGAAAATCAAGCCGCGCTGGCTGCATACATCGATCAGCTGCGCGGACGCTATAACGGCTTTTCGGTCGTTCAGGCGGCGACGCGGCTGATCCGGGAGCGCGAGGGCGAACAGGCCGCGCGTGAATTCCTGCGCGAGCAGATGGTCCGCCGGCCTTCACTGCGGGGGCTCAGGGAATGGGTTGCGTGGGAGCTCGAACATGCCAGTGATCGCAGCCGGCCCGGTACGCAGGTGGTGCTGGACATGCTCGATCAGCTGCTGGAGTCGAAACCCGTCTACAACTGTCAGCAGTGCGGGCACGAGGGCAAGGTCCTCCATTGGCAGTGCCCGAGTTGCCGCGAATGGAATACGGTCAAGCCGATTATCGGCATCGAGGGTGAGTGATGGGGCAGTCAAGCGGGGATCAGCGCCGGATCATCGTTGCACTCGACTATGCGGACGTTGAAACGGCAGAGGGACTCGTCGCCCGGCTGGATCCCTCGCTGTGTCGGCTGAAAGTGGGCAATGAACTGTTCACCCGTGCCGGGCCGGCTTTTATTGAACGCCTCCACGCACGCCATTTCGATGTGTTCCTTGATCTCAAATATCACGATATCCCGAACACCGTCGCCGCCGCCTGTCAGGCCGCTGCGGATCTCGGCGTGTGGATGGTGAACGTGCACGCCCTGGGCGGGCGGCGGATGCTGGAGGCGGCGCGCACGGCGCTGGATGCCCATGAACACCCGCCGTTGCTGGTCGCGGTCACCGTTCTGACCAGCCTCGAGAGCAGGGATCTCGGCGAGATCGGTTTCGATACCAGACCCGACCGATTGGCCTCCCGGCTCGCCGTGCTCGCGCACGACAGCGGCTGTGACGGTGTCGTGTGCTCGGCCCGTGAGGCCGGCGCGATGCGCCGGGCGCATGGCGCCGAGTTTCGCCTGGTGACGCCCGGGATCCGCCCTGTGGGAGGGCGTCCCGATGATCAGCGGCGTACGCTCACCCCGGAGGAGGCGGTCAGCGCCGGCGCGGATTATCTGGTCATGGGGCGGCCGATCACGGGTGCCTCGGATCCCCTGAACGCACTCCAGGATACCCTTGGCGAGGTGAACAGCGTGTCGGGTATGTGACAGACGTCACAGCTGCGGCGCCTTGTGGCCATTGTTGCCGTGCTAGGATGCGCAGTCTCCGTGCGATTGTGCGCGCGGGGGATTCCGTGGTGCAACGCGTGGGGGCGCGTGAGCTCGACACGGAGTCAGGGGCGAAGGAGAGGCCGATCGATGCAGGTGCGGGTACTGGGGTGCAGTGGCGGAATCGGCGCCGGGTTGCTGACGACCGCGTTCCTTGTCGATGACGATGTCCTCATCGATGCCGGTACCGGCGTTGGCGATCTCACGTATGAGGACATGAAAGGCATCCGGCATGTCTTCGTCACGCACTCCCATCTCGACCATGTCGCCAGTATCCCGCTGCTGGTGGATTCGCTGTTCGATGAGCTGACCGAGCCGCTGGTGGTGCATGCGCAGCGGGTCACGATCGATGCCCTGCGCCGCCATATCTTCAACTGGGAGATCTGGCCGGATTTTACCTGTCTGCCGGATGCGGAGCGGCCGGTACTGCGGTTCGAACCGATCGAGGCCGGTGAGGTCTGCCGCATCGGGGCGCGCACGTTCGAGGCCATCGAGGTCGCGCACACGGTCCCGGCAGTCGGTTACCTGTGTTCGAACGGGGCGTCCGCGTTCTGTTTTTCCGGCGATACAACGACCAACGACACCCTCTGGCCAGCGCTCAATCGGGCCGAGCATCTCGATCTCCTGATCGTCGAGGTCGGCTTCCCGGACCGGCAGGCGGAACTCGCCCATCTCTCGCGCCACTACAGTCCGCAATCGCTGGCGGCCGATCTGAACAAGCTCGATCGGCGTCCGCGCATCGCAGTGACCCACATCAAGCCCGGTGACGAGGATCGGATCATGGACGAGCTGGCGGCCGCGTTGCCCGGATATGACATCCATCGGCTTCAGGGCGACGACGCGTTCACGCTATAATCTCGCGACCATCGCGCAAGCCCCGTAATCGGGCAGGATATCGCCGTGTTTGACAGTCTCACCGAACGCCTCGGCAAAACCCTCAAGAATGTCCGCGGTCAGGGTCGCCTGACCGAGGACAATATCCGCGACACCATGCGCGAGATCCGCATGGCCCTGCTCGAAGCGGATGTCGCACTGCCGGTCGTCAAGCAGTTCGTGGAGCGGGCTCGCCAGCGCGCGCTCGGCCGCGAGGTCGTGCGCAGCGTCTCGCCCGGCCAGGCACTGATCAAGGTCGTCAACGACGAACTCGTGGCGGTCATGGGCGGCGAGCAGACCGAACTCAATCTGCGCACGCGCCCCCCGGCCGTTATACTCGTGGCCGGCCTGCAGGGTGCGGGCAAGACCACGACCGTCGCCAAGCTCGCCCGGCGCCTCAGCGAACGGGACCGGAAACGGGTTGCCGTTGTCAGCGCGGACATCCATCGCCCGGCCGCCCGCGATCAACTCGAGACGCTGGCCGGTGAGGTCGGCGTGCAGTATCTGGGCGTGGCGGGCGCGAACGATGCCGTCGGCATCGCGCGCGGTGCCCTCGAGGAGGCTCGGCGGTCCGCGCATGATGTCCTGATCGTCGACACGGCGGGACGCCTCGCCATCGACGAGGCGATGATGGCCGAGGTCCGTGACGTCCACGCGGCGCTTGAGCCCGCCGAGACCCTGTTCGTCGTCGACAGCCTCAGTGGTCAGGACGCTGCGCAGACGGCGAAGGCGTTCGACGAGGCGTTGCCGTTGACGGGCGTGGTCCTCACCAAGACGGATGGCGACGCGCGGGGCGGTGCCGCCCTGTCCGTGCGCATGGTTACCGGCAAGCCGATCAAGTTCCTCGGGGCCGGCGAGAAGACCGATGCACTCGAGGTGTTCCATCCGGATCGCGTGGCCTCGCGCATCCTCGGCAAGGGTGATGTCGTCAGCCTGGTCGAGGAGGCGCAGCAGAATGTCGATACCGACAAGGCCGACAAGCTCGCGAAGAAGCTGAAGAAGGGCAAGGGGTTCGATCTGTCCGACCTGCGCGAGCAGCTCGATCAGATGAACCAGATGGGCGGTATAAGCGCCATGATGGACAAACTGCCCGGCATGGGCGGAATGTCGCAGGCGCAGATGCAGCAGGCCGCCGGCGCGGCCGGCCAGACGACCCACATGATCGCGATCATCGATTCCATGACGCCGACCGAGCGCCGCCGGCCCGACAGCATCAACGGCTCGCGCAAGCGGCGCATCGCCAATGGTTCCGGCACCCGCGTGCAGGACGTCAATCGTCTGCTCAAGCAGCATACCCAGATGTCGAAGATGATGAAGAGGGCCTCGAAGAAGGGCGGTATGCAGAAAATGATGCGAGGCATGGGTGGCGCCGGCCAGATACCCCCGGGCATGGGCGGCTCCTGATACCGGGTCCCCGCCGACTTCAGGGTTGCGGGCGGCGCTCGCGATCCTTCACATTCCTCCATTTTCCGGTACAATCGCGCGTTTACGTCCGGCGGGTCGGTGGCCCGCCGCATACGAATCGCGTACGGAGGTAGCCAGTTCGATGGTTTCGATTCGACTCAGCCGCGGGGGCGCCAAGAAGCGCCCGTTTTACGAAATTGTCGTCGCCGACAGCCGGAGCCCGCGCTCGGGCCGTATAATCGAGCGCCTCGGCCTGTTCAATCCGGTGGCGCGTGGCCAGTCGCCGCGCCTGCGGCTCAACCTCGAACGCCTGGACAAATGGGTGGCGGACGGCGCACAGATGAGCGATCGCGTCGTCAGTCTCGCGAAGGAGCAGCGGCGCGCCGACCAGAAGTCCGCCTGAAGCGGCGGGCTTGACGCCAGCGGTCCGCTCCGTTGTCGCGCCCCGAGCCGGTCACGATCGGCCGAATCGGTACCCCGCGTGGCGTACGCGGGGAAGTGCGCGTGCAGTCATTCGCCCGCCCGCCCGAGTCGATTCTCGATTTCGCGCGCTGGTGGGTGGAGACGGGCGACGGCTGGAAGGAACGGGCCCTGGAGTCCGGCCGGATCCAGTCGAATGGAATCGTGGTGGCACTGGAAGGGTGCAGGGATCGCGAATCCGCGGCGGCCCTGCGCCACGCCGCGGTGGCCGTGCCCCGATCGGCGCTGCCGGAACCGGCTCCCGGTGAGTACTACTGGCATGACCTGATCGGTCTGGCGGTGGCGACCACGCAGGGCGAGGAGCTCGGGCGTGTCGACCATCTGCTGGACACCGGCGCCAACGACGTCCTGGTCGTCCACGGCGACCGCGAACGGCTGATCCCGTGGGTACAGGGGCAGGTCGTGCAGAGCGTGGACCTGGCGGCCGGTCGCATGATCGTGGACTGGGATCCGACGTTCTGAGGCCGCATCGGGAGCGGTTGGCATGCGCTTCGATGTCGTTACGCTGTTCCCCGAACTCGTCGAGTCGGTAGCCGATTACGGGGTCGTTGCGCGGGCGCGCGAGCGCGGTTTGTTCTCGCTGCACGGCTGGAACCCGCGCGACGAAACGCACGACCCCCACCGGACGGTCGATGATCGCCCGTTCGGCGGGGGCCCAGGCATGCTGATGAAGGTCCAGCCGCTGCGCGATGCGCTGGCTCGGGCCACAGCGGCGGCACCGCGCGGCGCACTGCGGGTCCATCTGGGGCCCCAGGGTCGGCCGCTGACCCAGCGCGCGCTTGAACGCTTCGCCGCGCTGCCGGGCCTGATCCTGCTCGCCGGGCGCTACGAAGGCATCGACGAGCGGTTGCTGGAGGAATTCACGGACGAGGAGTGGTCGCTCGGCGACTTCGTCCTGTCCGGGGGCGAAGTCGCCGCGATGGCGGTAATCGATGGGGTGGTCCGGCAGTTGCCGGGTGCACTCGGCAGCAGCGACTCGGCCGCGGCCGACTCGTTCAGCGACGGCCTGCTGGAAGGGCCGCAATATACGCGTCCGGAGGAGATTGCCGGGCGGCATGTGCCGGCGGTCCTGCGCTCGGGCGACCATCGCGCGATCGCCGAGTGGCGTCGGCGCCACGCGCTGGGACGGACCTGGCTGCGCCGGCCCGACCTGCTGGAAGGGCGGGCTCTGGGGCCGGAAGACCGCCGACTGCTGGAACAGTTCATCGCCGAATGGCGGGCCGGTGGCCCGGAAGCGGCGAAACGAGAGATGTAACCGGAGCGGGCAATGAGCGACATCATCAAAGAGATTGAAGCGGAACAAATGACGAAGACGGTGCCGGAATTCGGCTCCGGCGATACCGTCAACGTCTCGGTCCGCGTGAAAGAGGGCAACCGCGAGCGCCTGCAGGCGTTCGAGGGCGTTGTCATCGGCAAGCGCAACCGGGGCATCAACTCGTCGTTCACCGTGCGCAAGACGACGCATGGCGAGGGCGTCGAGCGTGTCTTTCAGACCTACAGCCCGCAGATCGCCGAGATCAAGGTCAAGCGCCGCGGCAAGGTCCACCAGGCCAAGCTCTATCACCTGCGTGGCCTGACCGGCAAGGCGGCCCGGATCAAGGAAAAGCTCGCCAAGAAGTAATGGCGGGTTCTCCATGAGCCGGGCTCGGTGGACGCCTTCCGGTCGGCGGTCGGCGCGTACGCCGGTGTGGAGCGATCGTACCGGCAGTAATGCAGGCGGGCGGCGTGCCTCGGCACGCCGCCAGCTTGCGTACGCCTGCCTGCTGATCACCGGCCTCCTCGTCCAGGGTCTGCATGCCGAGGACGAACCCCGTTATCGCCTGGGCGCCCTCCGGGAGATGGCCGCCGCCGGGGCCCCCGGGCTCGCGCTGGCGCGACTCGATGAGGCCCAGCCCGCGGCGGCCGAGGTGCCCGATATCTGGGCCCGCTGGGAGCGTTCCCGCATCGATATCCTGGCCGGGGCCGGTGCGCCGCGCGATGCGATCGACCGCCTGTCCGATCTCCCCGGGGCGGCACCCGAGCCGTTCCGGCGCTGGGCGCTCGCCCGTCGCAGCGCCCTCCATCTCGATCTCGGCGAGGCTGAGCAGTCGCGCGCGCTCGCGCGCGAGCTGATATGGAGTGCCGGGGCCGGGGCGACGGCGGACGAACTCCGGGCCTGGCGCCGTCTCGTGGTGCGTTCCTACCTGGTCGGTGGGCAGGTCCGCGATGCGGTCGCCGCACTGCGCCGGTTCGATCAGGACTACGACGACGATTCGACGGCCTGGACCATCCTGCGGACCCGCGTCCTCTTGCGTTCCGAACGTGCCGAGGAGGCCGTCGATCGGTTGCCGGAAGGCCCCGAGGACGAGCTCGATGCGCTGGGCCTGCTGGCGCATCTGCGCGCCGAGACCATGGAACCGGTTGCGATCAGTGAGCGTGCCCGCGAGGCGGCGACCGCGGAGCGCACCGAACTGATCGATGCCGCCCGCTACTGGTACGTGGTGGCGGAGGCCGCCGCGCAACGCTCGGCGCATGGTCTGCGGGCACTGGCGATCGAACGGGTGGCCGCGGCTGACGGGGCGCTGCCGCGGAGTGATACCGTTTTCCGGGTGGGTGGCGATGCGCTCTGGGGGGCATGGCTGGATCGGGCCCTGGGCTGGGGCAATGAACGGCAGCTCCTGGTCGGCGATGATGAGGACTGGTTCCAGGCGGCGGCCGACTCGCTCCCCGAATATCCGGTGCGCGCACGCAGTCTGCTGGCGGTGGTCGCGCTTCGCGGTAGCGGTGATGCGTCGACCGCCGCGCATCGGCGCCTGCTCGATCTGCTCGCCGATGATGGGCCGGGCCTGGTCGTCGCCCGGCAGGCGTATCTGCACAGCAACCGCTTCCCTTCCCTGGAACGGGTACCGGAAATCGTGCGCTATCGCCTGGTGGATGATGCGCTGGCGCGCGATGACCTGGAACTCGCGACCCGCCTGATGGAGAAACTGCCCGAGGCGCCGGCCGATGTCAGTGCTTACGCCTGGCGCCTTCTGCGGGCCCGGGTGCTCGTTCTCGGGGGGCGTCGCGACGCCGGTATCGAGGCGCTGCACGCGGTGCTGGACGATTATCCGGACCTCGGTGAGGGCGGTATCGATCGCTTCCTGCAGGTGATATTCGATCTGCAGGGCGCCCAGGCCCACGAGATCGCCCTGGATCTGCTGCAGCGACTCGGTGAGCGCGAACTGCCGGGGCAGCGCCGGAGGGAAATGCTGTACTGGCGTGCCGAGTCTCAGGATGCCCTCGGCAACCCGAGGCGGGCCGCCGGGCTGTACCTGCGATCGGCCACGCTGCTGGACGGTCGTGGCGTTGATCCCTGGGGCCAGACCGCGCGCTATCAGGCGGCCGGCATGCTGGCCGAGGCCGGCCTGGTCAGCGACGCGCGCCGGATCTACACGCAGCTGCTGCGCACCACGAGCGACAGCGACCGGCGCTCGACGCTGCGCCAGCGGTTGCAGAAGCTGGGCCTGCGCGAGCCGGGGTCGGATGACCTGCCCTTGCCCGGGGGCCTTGATGACTGAGTACGAGGCGATCTGGTCGGGCACCCCCGGCCGTTTCGGCATCGCGATCGCCGATGATTTCGTCACCCGGATCGACCGTCTTGAGTCGGGACCGGGGCGCACCCCGGGACACCCGCTCGCCGCCGAGACGATCCGCCAGCTGAACGCCTGGAGCAACGACCCGCGGCATCGCTTCGACCTGCCACTGGCACCCGCACCGACGCCGTTCCAGCGCCGTTTCCGCGCGGCCCTTCGTGCGGTCCCCTTCGGCGAGGTCGTCACTTATGGCGAGCTCGCCCGCGAACTCGCAACCGCACCACGCGCCGTCGGCAATGCCTGCGGCGCCAACCCGATCGCACTCGTCGTGCCCTGCCACCGCGTGGTCGCCGCCAACGGCATCGGCGGCTACGGCCGCGATCCCGAGGGCGGCTCCGCTGTCGAGTTCAAACGCTGGCTGCTTGAACGGGAACGGGAGATGGCCGGCGGGGCCGGCTGAACGAGCAGGAAATTCAAAGGCGATCTCTCGCCAAGACGCCACGCGCGCCAAGAAAGGCGATAAAGAATGCAGGGGTATTAATCTGCCGGAAGGTTTCCGCCGGGGCAAAGGGACGATCAGGACGGCAACGCGGCCCCACCCGATGCCATGCATCAGTACGTCCAACCAACCATTCCTTACGGATTTTGACGTTCCTTGGCGCGCGTGGCGTCTTGGCGAGAGGTCGCCTTTGACTTGCCTGGCCAGGCGGGTGGGCGGCACCTGGGGTTGAAAAAAGTCAGTCCGGCCCCACTTGTAGGCCGTTGAGCAACCACAAGGGAGAGGGACCGCATGTCCACCGGCGAAGCCCAGACCGAGACGTATCAATTCCAGGCGGAGGTCAATCAGCTCCTCAAGCTGGTGATCCATTCGCTGTATTCGAACCGCGACATCTTCCTGCGCGAGCTGGTCTCCAACGCCTCGGACGCGCTGGACAAGCTGCGCTTCGAGGCGCTTACCGACGACTCGATCTCCGAGCACAGCGCCGATCTGAATATCACGGTCGACTACGACGCCGATGCGCGGACCGTCACGGTCAGCGACAACGGGATCGGTATGACGCGTGACGACGTGATCAGCAACATCGGTACGATCGCCAAGTCGGGCACGCAGCAGTTCCTCGACCAGCTCACGGGCGACCAGAAGAAGGACGCCCAGCTGATCGGCCAGTTCGGTGTCGGTTTCTACTCGGCCTTCGTGGTCGCGGATCGGGTCGACCTGGTGACGCGGCACGCGCGCGAAGGCGCCGATGCGGCGGTCCGCTGGTCATCGGATGGCAGCGGTACGTTCACCCTGGAGGCGACGACGCGCGACGAACCGGGCACGGACGTGGTCCTGCATCTGAGCGAGGACTGCGCGGAGTTCGCCGACCAGTGGCGGCTGCGCTCGATCATCCGCAAGTATTCCGACCATATCTCGTTCCCGATCCGGATGCCGAAGCAGGACGAAGAGGGCAACCGCACGGACGAGTTCGAGACCGTCAACAGCGCGTCCGCGCTGTGGAAGCGGGCCCGCAAGGACATCTCCGAGGAGGAGTACCGGGAGTTCTACAAGCATATCGCGCACGACTTCGAGGACCCGCTGGCCTGGACGCACTCGCAGACCGAAGGCAAGTACGAGTACACGACCCTGTTCTATATCCCGAAACGGGCGCCGTTCGATCTGTTCGATCGCGAACGGGCGAAACAGGGCATCAAGCTCTACGTCCAGCGCGTGTTCATCATGGACGATGCCGAGCACCTGATGCCGAACTATCTGCGCTTCGTGCGCGGCCTGGTCGACTCCAATGACCTGCCGCTCAACGTCTCGCGCGAGATCCTGCAGTCCAACCGCGTGATCGACCACATCCGGAGCGCGTCCGTGAAGAAGATCCTCGATCTGCTCGAGGACAAGGCGCAGAACGATCCCGAGATGTACGCGCAGATCTGGAGCGAATTCGGCCAGGTGCTGAAGGAAGGCCCGGTCGAGGACTTCGCCAACCGCGAGCGGCTGCTCGGGCTGCTGCGGTTCGCGTCCACGCACGAGGATACCCCGGAGCAGAAGGTCAGCCTCGACCAGTACATCGAGCGCATGGCCGAGGGCCAGGAGAAGATCTGGTACGTCACCGCCGACAGCTTCGCGGCGGCGCAGAAGAGCCCGCATCTCGAAGTGTTCCGCAAGAAGGGCATCGAGGTTCTGCTGCTGCATGACCGCGTCGACGAGTGGCTGATGTCGCAGGTCACCGAGTACAACGGCATGAAGTTCGCTTCCGTTGCCAAGGGCGAGCTGGATTTCGAGCCCGAAACGGAAGACGAGACCGAGACCGAGGGGGCCGACGACCTGGCGGGGCGGATCGGCAAGGCCCTGGGTGACCAGGTCGGCGAGGTGCGCGTCTCGCGGCGCTTGACCAGTTCGCCGGCCTGTCTGGTGCTGGGTGAGGGCGACCTCGCGCTCCACATGCAGCACCTGCTGCGCCAGGCCGGCCATCACGTCCCGGACAGCCAGCCGACGCTGGAGATCAACCCGGGCCACCCGCTGCTCAAGCGCATGGCCGGCCTCGAGGACGGCGAGCGGTTCGGGGAATGGAGCCGCGTGCTGTTCGACCAGGCGGTCCTCGCCGAGGGCGGTCAGCTGGGCGACCCCGCGGCGTTCGTCAATCGCCTGAACGATCTGCTCGTAGCGTGGCCGGAAGCGGCGGCCGAGTCCGGGACGGAGTCGGGCTCTGAGCCTGCCGCCGAAGACGACGACGAGCGGACCGGCACCGCCTGACGGCGGTGCTGGCGGTCCGCCGGTGATGAACAGACCCGCGGGGTCGGGACGTGGCGTCCCGTCTTCGCGGGCTTTTTTGTGCCCGGAATCGTGCGCAGTTGGATCGTCAGGCGATCGCGAGCAAGCTCGCTCCTACAGATCATACGACCGCTACGGTGTACTGAAGCCTGTAGGAGGGAGCTTGCTCGCGATCATCGTTTCCACGGGATTGCCGCGCGCATGGCGTCCGATGTCACTCCGCGTCACGGCTGTCGCGATCATGAGGCCGGGTCTCGCGCAGCCGACGCGAGGCGAGCACGGCGAGCCCCGCGACCAACCCACCCATCGCGCCATACAGATGCGCCTCCGTGACGACCGATCCGCCCGCCAGTTCGGCGGTACCGGGCATGGCGCCGTTCCATTGCTCCCAGCCGAGTTTGGCGGCGATCGCCACCAGTATCGCGGCGGCGAACAGTCGCTCGCGGTCGTCGCCCAGGGCCGTGACCGCCCCGGCCACGATGAGCCCATGCAGCACGCCGGAAAGCCCGACATACCAGCTGACTCCCGGCTGCAGGAACCAGAGCCCCGCACTGACGCTGAGGGCGCAGATGAGCCACACGCAGGCCCAGCCGAGAGGCCGCAGCTGCGCGCCAACCAGTGCGGCCGCGAGGACCATGCCCACGGCGTTGAGCAGGAAATGGGCCGCGCCGAGATGCAGCAGATGCCCCGTGATCAGGCGCCAGATCTCGCCGGCAGCGATCGCGTCGTGCGAATAGCGCAGGAGGGGGGTAAGGCCGCTGAACTGCAGCACGGCCGACAACAGCAGCAGCGCAGCGACCATCGACCAGACGCGGGCCGCTGGGTTCACGTGGACTCGTAGTCCCGGTCGGGCATCTGCAGGTAGTAGCCGTTGCGCTCGATGTGGTCGATCACCGTGCGCCCGTCCGTGCGCGCCAGCCGGCGCTCCGGCGTCAGCGCGAACTCGAACGCGAATTCGAGGCGCCCAAGATGCTGCAGCAGTTCGCCCGGTATGTGCTCGAAGGTCTCACCGCGGTCGGTGAGCAGATAGGTGTCGTCACGCCGTGTGCTACGGTACACGAAACATTGCATAGGGGATCCCGTGGACGTTCTTCGGCTGCGGCCCCAGGGCGTAGTGTAGCGGCCGGGGCGCGGACGATACACGGATGAGACCGGTACGGGAACTCACGCGCCATTCTGCGATCGAAGGCAGCGTACGGCGGTCTCAGCCCCAAAGCCACGGACCGCGGAATGAATCGCGTGGCCGGTTACGCGCGGTGACCGTGCCAGCCATACCGCCGACCCATCACCCGGACACTCGCGGTACCGAAGCGGCCGCGAACGGCGGCGTGGGCGGTGCAACAGCCACAGCCGTCCGGTCACCAAGGCCGGTTGGGCGCGCATACGGAGAACAATCAATGCATGCAACGCTCCCGCACCTGAACACCCACCACTTCCCGGCGCTGACGCGGCGCTCGGTGAGCACGCTGCAGGTGAATATCGGGTACTACTGCAATCAGGCCTGTCTCCACTGCCACGTGAACGCGGGGCCCACGCGCAAGGAAATGATGGATCATGAGACCGCGTGCCAGGTGGTGGATTTCCTCGATGCGAGCGATGTCGGCACCCTCGATATCACCGGCGGTGCGCCGGAACTGCATGCCGAATTCCGCTTTCTGGTCACGGAGGCCCGGCGGCGCGGCATCCACGTGATGGATCGCTGCAACCTGACCGTGCTCGAGCTCCCGGAGATGAAAGGGCTGGCGGAGTTCCTGGCGGAGAACCAGGTGGAGATCGTGGCCTCGCTGCCGTGTTATTCGAGTGAGAATGTCGACAAACAGCGCGGCAACGGGGTTTTTGACGCCTCGATCCGCGGCCTCCAGCGCCTCAATGCGCTCGGTTATGGGAAAGCGGATGGCGTACTGCCGCTGCATCTGGTGTTCAACCCGATCGGCCCGGCCCTGCCACCGGATCAGGAGGCGCTGAGTGCGGATTACCGCGAGCGTCTGTGGACGGATTTCGGGATCGAATTCACCGACCTGTTCTGCATGGCCAATCTGCCCATCCACCGCTTCGGCAGCACCCTGATCTCGCGCCGGCAGTTCGACGACTACATGGAATTGCTCAAATCCGCCCACAAGGACGAGAACCTGGACCAGGTCATGTGCCGCGATCTGATCAGCGTGGACTGGCGCGGCTATGTCTATGACTGCGACTTCAATCAGATGCTGGATCTGCCGCTGGGCGGCCACGATCAGCCGAAACGCCATATCACCGATCTGCAAGCCGAGGCCCTGGCCGGCGAACCGATCAGTGTGTGCGGTCACTGCTACGGCTGCACCGCCGGTCAGGGTTCCTCCTGTGGCGGGGCGCTCGCCTGAGCGAACCGTTTCGGCCCCGGCGTGCACCTGTCCGTCATCGTACCGGCCCGCGACGAGGGCGCGGAGATCGCCGCAGCCCTGCGCACACTCGCGCCCGTGCGCGCGCGTGGCGGCGAGATCATCCTGGTCGATGGCGGCAGTCGCGATGACACGGTCGCGCGGGCGTGGCCATTCGTCGATAACGTCATCGAAGCGGCGCCGGGGCGGGCCGTGCAGATGAATGCCGGTGCGGCCGCGGCCCGCGGCGACTGGCTCTGGTTCGTGCACGCCGACTCCCGGGTCGATGCGGCCGCGGTCGCCGACCTCGAGGCCATGGCCGGGCGATCGCGGCGCCGCTGGGCCCGCTTCGGGGTCCGTCTCTCGGGGCGTCGTGTTCTGTTCCGTACCATCGCATTCCTGATGAATGCGCGCTCCTGCGTGACCGGGATCGCCACGGGCGACCAGGGGATGGCGGTCGAGCGCGCACTGTTCGAGTCGGTCGGCGGTTATCCCGAGCAGCCGCTGATGGAGGACATCGCCCTGTCGCGCATGCTGCGCGCACAAGCGCGGCCCGCCTGCCTGCCGGTGCGGATCACCACGTCCAGTCGGCGCTGGGAACAGCGCGGGGCCTGGCGGACCATCTGGTTGATGTGGTCGCTGCGTTTCGCCTACTGGCGCGGGGCCGACCCGGCGGCACTGGCACGCCGTTATCGCGGCGGGCACCGGGCGTGAACGCGCGCATCGTCGTATTCGCCAAGGCACCGGTGGCCGGGCGGGCCAAGACCCGTCTCATACCGGCGCTCGGCGCGGAGGGCGCCGCGCGCCTGCAGGCCGCGCTTCTCGAGGACGCCCTGCAGCGTGCCCGCGCGGCCGGACCAGCCGGACTCGAACTCTGGGGAACCGGCGACGACCCGGAGGGGTGGTTGCCGACACTCGCGGCCCGCCATGGGGCCTCACTCCATGAGCAGTGCGACGGCGATCTCGGCGCCCGCATGCACAACGCGCTGGCGCGGGCGACAGCTGATGGTACGCCCGCGCTGATCATCGGTACCGATGCGCCGGGGTTGACCGCGGCGGCTATTGAACAGGCCGGTGACAACCTGCTGCGTCACGACGCGGTGATCGTGCCGGCGCTCGACGGCGGCTATGTACTGCTCGGCCTCCGCCAGGCGCCGACGGCGCTGTTTACCGGTATCGACTGGGGAACGGATCGCGTACTGGCGGCCACGCGGGCGCGCCTGCGGGCACTGGCCTGGCGCTTCGATGAACGCCCGGCCGCCTGGGATGTCGACCATCCGGAGGATCTGGAACGCGTGCGGGCGCTCGGCGGGCATTGGCCGGCGTATCTCGACGGTCAGTGACTCCCGCCGCTTCATACCCTTTCGATCCCGTTCAGGCCGTCGTGATCCAGTTCCTTGGCGCGATAGACGCCGAGATCGAGTCGCTTGAGCAGGGCACGACGCTGTTCACCGGGTTCGAAGGCGGTCGATGCGAATGCCGCGCCGACCGGACCGAGCGGTGAGGCCATGGTGGACGCGAGGCCATCCGCCAGCTTCGCGCACAGCTCCCGTGCACCCTCGGGATCCGTGCGCGGCGCCAGAATCATGAATTCGTCGCCGCCCCAGCGCGCGAACAGATCGGTATCGCGCAGATACGAGGCGATCGTACTGGCGACCGTCTGCAGGGCGCGGTCGCCGGCGTCATGGCCGAGGGAGTCGTTGACCCGCTTGAACCCGTTGAGATCGAACATGATCAGGCTGACGGGCTGATCGAAACACGCGGCCTCACGCAGTTCGTGGTCGAGGTGCTGCTCGAAATGGGGCCGGTTGTAGATGCCCGTCAGTTGATCCGTGCTGGCCAGTCGCCGCAGTTCGGCCTCGATCTCCTTGCGACGGGTGATGTCACTCATCACGATCTGCCAGGCCGACTCCTCGTTGTACGTGACCGGCATCGCCCGGAGTTCGACATCGATCCCGAGGCCGTCGAGGCGCACGAACCGCTCCTCCACGGGCTGGCTGCGGACCCGGCGCTCCAGGACCACGAGGCGTTCGCTCGCGGTGCCGGTGTCCGTGTCGGCCAGAAAATCCTCGAATGAGGCACCCAGTACCTCGCTGGCCGATTCGGCCCCGAGCAGCCTGGCACCGGCGGGGTTGATGAACAGGATCTCCCGCTCGCGATGTACCGCGATCGCATCCGGGGACGCTTCCACCAGCGAGCGATACCGTTCCTCACTCGCGCGCAGGGCAGAGTCGCGCTCGCGCAGGGCGACTTCAAGCTCCTCGACGTAACCGTGCTCGATCGTCTGCATGATCTCGCCGAATCCGATCAGGCCGGTCAGGCGCCCGCTCAGATCGACGACGCCCAGGTGGCGGAACGATCCGGCCAGCATGCGGTTGCGAGCATGGAAGAGGCTGTGGTCCTCGGTAACCGTTTCCATGGGTCGGGTCGCCGCGTCGAGGCAGGAGATATCCATTCCTGCGCTGGCTACCTGACGCAGGACGTCGCGCTCGGTCAGGATTGCGAACTGGCCCGCACCGGCCTCCATGGCAACGGCGTTGCGGCCCTCCTGGCGCATCAGGGCGGTGGCGGAAGACAGTGGCGCGTCGGGTGCGACCATCGGCGGCGGGTCGCAGAGTACGCTCGACACCCGCTGCATGCGCATGAACCATTCGACCCCATGGTTGAGCACCACATCGCTCTGGGAGATGACGCCGATCGGCCGCTCGCGGGCATCGACGACGAGGAAGTGCCGGATACCGTGCTGTTTGAAACGGCTCGCGGCATCGCCGATCGAGGTGCCGCCGCCAAGCGTCAACACGGGCGCCTTCATGACATCACGGATCGGGCGCGCGGTGCCGTCGGCGGTTGTGCAGTCTTCGGACAGGGCATCGCGCTCGGTCCAGATGCCGTGGATAGCGTCGCCGTCGCGGACGATGATGGAGGAACAGCGGGCCGCGCTCATGCGTCGTGCGGCCTCGGCCACGGGCGTATCCGGGGTGCACACCAGCATGTCGGCCGACATGACATCGGCCACCGTGAGTTCTGTCCCGGCTTTGCGGCGTGGCGTTGTGTCCGACTCAACCTGACTCATTGCCTCCCTCCCCCGCGGTCCCGCGCCAGTATCCGGTGACACACCGCACGGCTGCATCCGGATCACACTATGCCATCTCCGGCGCCGGGCCGCCCGTGCCGCGCGTTCGGCCCAGTTCCATGCCGACGCGCACGCGCTCGCCCGGCGCCGGTACCTGATCGAGCGGGATGCCCGGCGGTGTGAGTACGATTACGGTCGATCCCATGTTGAAACGGCCCATTTCACTGCCGCGCCTGATCAGCGGTCCATGGTCGCGGTATTCGGTATGGATCACGCTGCGCCCGCGCGGAGGCGTCACCAGTCCGGCCCAGACGGTCTCGATGGCGGCGACATTGATCGCCCCGACGAGGACGAGACCGAAGGGGCCCCGGTCCGTATCGAACAGTGCGACGACGCGCTCGTTACGGGCAAACAGGCCGGGGACGCTGCGCACCGTCCAGGGCGCGACCGACCACAGGCGTCCGGGGACATGGCACATCCGGCGCAGCCGCCCCGTGAGCGGCATGTGGATCCGGTGGTAGTCGCCCGGGGCCAGATACAGGGTCGCGAAGGCCCCGTCCATGAACGGCTCGGCATCGCGCGGATCGCCGCCGAGGAGGTCGGGCAAACCGTAATCGATTCCCTTGGCCTGGTACAGGCGACCGGCCTCGATGCGGCCGGCCTGCGAGACGCGGCCGTCGACCGGGCTGACCGGCGTCTTCTCGTCGCCGGCGATCGGACGCGCCCCGGGGCGCAGCGGGCGCGTGAAGAATGCGTTGAACGTCGGGTACGCGGCCGGGTCTCGTTCGGCGGCCTCATCCATGTCCGCGCCGTAGGCGCGGATAAACCAGCGCACGACGGGATCCTTGAGCCGGGTCCGCAGGCGCGTGAGGCGCAGGGTGAGGCGCGAGACCGCGTGCTGTGGCAGGCAGGCGAGCAGCAGGACGCGGACGTGATCCAGCGGCTTCGCGGACGAGCGGGATCCGCTTGTCATATCAGTGTGTCCGGGTCGGTGCGATGCGGTGGGCGGCCATAATGGGTGTGTTGCAGGGCACGATGTGCGTCTGCGCTCGGGGTGTTGCTCAGGGCGCGTGAGTCGCGCCTTGCAGAGCTCGTATAATCGCGATTGGCGACGACTCCTGTTGGATCCGTAATCGATGGTTCAACATCATTCCCTCTGACCGCATTACAGGCAACCCCATGAATATACCGCAGCCGCCGGCGACGCTGCTCGAACTGGTCGACTGGGCCGAGCGACGCCTCGCGATGGCACCGCTGGCCTACGGTCACGGGACCGACAATCCGCGCGACGAAGCCGCATGGCTGGTACTCGCCGGGGCGGGCCACGCGCCCGACGATCCGGCCGTCGATCCCGCCGCCCGGGTCGGCGCCGACGCGGTCAAGGCCATCGAGGAGCTGGTGCGGCGACGTATCGATGAGCGCCGGCCGACCGCCTACCTGACCGGCCGCGCATGGTTCGCAGGGCTCCCGTTCCGGGTCAACGAGCATGTCCTGGTGCCGCGTTCACCGCTCGCGGAGCCGATCGCGGCGCGGTTCGCACCGTGGATCGGTGCGCGGGCGCTGGACCGGATCCTGGAGATCGGAACCGGCTGCGGCTGCATCGCGGCCGCCTGCGCTCGGGCGTTTCCGGAGGCCCGGGTGGATGCGACCGACATCGACGACCAGGCGCTCGCTCTGGCCGCGACGAATCTGGGCGATCTTGGGCTGGAGGGTCGGGTCAGCCTGCATCGGGCGGACCTGTTCGATGGTCTGCCCCGAGTGCGTTATGACCTCATCGTGAGCAATCCGCCGTATGTGGACCGTGCCGCCATGGAGGCCCTGCCGGCCGAGTACCGGCATGAACCCGGGGCCGCCCTCGGGGCGGGAGAGGACGGGCTGGACGTGATCCGGCCGCTGTTGCGGGCGGCCGCGGACTGGCTTGCCGAAGACGGTCTGCTCGTGATCGAGACCGGGCGTGCCGGTGCGGCGTTGACCGCACGCTGGCCGCTTTTGCCGATGATCTGGCTGGAATTCGAGTATGGTGGCGACGGCGTGTTCGCGATCGAGGCCGATGCACTGCGCAGCCACGATTTCATGGCCGATGCACGAGGCGGATAATGGAGCGGCATGCATGATCTACAGGGCGATCCATGCTGGAATAGAGGCTGTTGTCGTGAAATCGAGGCGGGCATGAAACTGGATGGCACCTGGCTGATCGGCCGCGCGACGGGGCCGGCCGCATCCGACCCCAAATTCCTTGCACTCGATCACCCCACCGTCAGCCAGCGCCACGCCGAACTGCTGGTGTTGTCCGGTACGTATTACCTGACCGATCTGGGGTCGCGCAACGGCATCTGGCGTCACCGTGACGGGCGTGCCGAGCGCTTGTCCGAGGGCTACGTCGAACCCCACGAGCGACTGTCTTTCGGCCGCTGCGAAGTGCGCCTGGGGGATTTGCTGGCCTCGGCCTATACCCGCTCGGGTCGGTAGAGTCAGTCGCCCACAAGCCGGGCCAATATCGCCGGTACCGCGGACTCGGCGGCCGGCATTTCCTCGGGCAGCGCGCCCGGGAATGCCTTGCGGCGCAGCGCCGTTCGCATGGGGCCGGGATCGCAATACTCGACCCGGATACCCGCATGCCCCGCGAGTTCGTCGCCGAGAATGTCCGCCAGGGTGTGCACGCCGGCCTTCGATACGCCGTACGCGCCCCAGTAGGCGCTGTGTCGCTGCTCACCGAGGAACAGCACGGCGGGATTGTGGCTGTTGCGTAGCAACGGGATCACGGCCTGTGTCAGCAGCATGGGCGCGGTCAGGTTGACCTGCAGCACGCGCGCCCACTCCAGCGGTTCGTAGTGCTCGAGCGGTGTCTGTGTGCCGAGTATGGCGGCATTGTGGATGACCGCGTCGAGGCGCCCGCACTGCTCACCGATCCGGTTCGCGAGTTCCGCATAGTCGCCGGGCGTCGCACCCTCCAGATCGAGCGGGTAGATCGCCGGCTGCGGGCCGCCTTCGCGTATGATCGCGTCGTATACGGTTTCCAGCTTCTGGACCGTGCGCCCGAGCAGGATCACCTCCGCACCGGCCCCGCCGGCAGCGCGGGCGAGGGCAGCGCCGAGGCCGTCGCCCGCACCGGTGATGAGGATCGTACGCCCCTGCAGGTCGGGGGTCCGCGGTGTCATGGCGTCGTTCACTGTCTGCTGCTCCCGTGGTTGATTGCGGCGGCGCAAAGCCGCCCGGCCCGGGCCGCACCCTCGATGGTGGCCGGCAGCCCCGTGTCCACATGGTCGCCGGCGTACCACAGGCCCGGGCGCGGACCCTCGGTCCCGACCCGCAGGGACTCGATCCCCGGGCGTGGATCGAAGGTGGCGCGTTTCTCGCGGATTACACCGAGTATGCGCGGCGTCGGCACAGCCTGCCGGTCCCTCGCCAGTTGCCCGCTCACGGCGCGCGCAAGCGCATCCCGGCTCATCCCCTCGTGCGGACCGTGGCCGCTGACGACCACCGCCAGTACGCCGGGCGAGCCCGTCAGGCGCCGGTCGAACACCCACTGCCCGGGCGTGTCCAGACGCCCGCTCATGGGCGCGCGGGGCGGATCGTCCGGGCCATAATCCAGGTACACGGTCGCAATGGGTGCGGCCCCCAGCGCCTGCAGTCGGCGGGCGTGGTCGCGGCTGGCATCATCGCCGGGGAGCAGGCGCGCGGCCGCCGTCGGGTCCGTCGCCAGCACGACCTCGTCGAAAACCGTATCCGCGCAATCGAGGCGCCAGCCCTGCGCCTGCGCTTGCAGTGCGCGGACCCGGGTATTCGTGTCGACCCGCTGGCCCCGATCGATCAGCCACTCCCGGGCGGGTCGCGGGAACAGGGCACCCAGATCCACGACCGGGATCAGCATATCGCTGGCCCCCGGCCCGGCGAATGCCTCCTGCAGGACCCGCGCGAGCAGGCGTGCGGAGGCGTGTTCGGGTGCGGCGTTCAGCGCCGCCAGGCAGAGCGGCCCCCAGAGGCGTTCGATCACGACCTGCGGCTGCCCGCACGCGGCCAGCCAGTCCCGCGCCGGCTGGTCCCGGGTCGGGAGTCGGCGCAGTGCACGCGCATTCGCCAGGGCCCGCCATCGATCGCCCGTGCGCACCCCCTTCATTGTCGCCAGCGCCCAGGCCAGCGCGGCACGTCCGCCACGTCGCGGCGTGCGCAATTCGAAAACCGCTTGCCCGGATGTCAGCCTCAGCGCGAGCGGTTCGCGCCGCAGCACGCGCTTCGGATCGACGCCGACCGTTGCCATCACGTCCAGTGTCGCCCGGTAGGCACCCAGCAGCAGGTGCTGCCCGTTGTCGAGCGTATGCCCGTCGAGCCGGAGCCGTCGCGCGCGCCCGCCGGGCTCGGCGCCCGCCTCGAACACGCTGACCGCAAAGCCGCGCAGCGTCAGGTCTACGGCGGTGGTCAGACCGGACCAGCCGCCGCCGATGATGGCGACCCGCCGGTCGCGCGCGCTCATGCCGCGCGCGCGTTGCGGCGCCGATGGCGGGCCTCGGCCCGCGCCGTGCGCCAGGCGATCCAGAGCTTGCGCAAAGGGGTCAGGGCGACCCGGTGTTCGAGCACCCGGTAGCCATCGCGTTCGATCTCGTCGAGCAGCGTGAGGTAGATCCGCGCCATGATGATCCCGCTGCGCTGCGCGTGGCGGTCACCGCTCGGCAGGGCGGCGAAGGCGCGGTCGTAATACATCCGCGCGCGATGGGCCTGCGCCTCGAACAGTCGGCGGACATGGTCCGGTGTCGACGGTTGCAGCAGTTCACCGGTTTTCACGCCGTGAGCGTCGAGATCTTCGCCGGGGATATAGATCCGCCCGCGCATGGCGTCCTCGCGCACGTCGCGGAGGATATTGGTGAGCTGGAATGCCATCCCGAGGTCGCGGGCATAGTCCCGGGTGCCCGCGTCTTCGTAACCGAAGATCTCGGCCGACAGCAGCCCGACGACCGAGGCCACGCGCCAGCAGTAGGTCTCGAGATCGGCGAAGGTCGCGTAGCCGGCATGGTCGATGTCCATCTCCATGCCGTTGATGATCTCGTGGAAGTGCTCCCGGGGCAGGTCGAACGATTCGAGCAACGGGCTGAGCGCCCGGGCCACGGGATGGCTCGCCTGGCCGGCGAACAGCCGCTCGACCTCCGCGCGCCACCAAGCCACTTTCATGCGTGCCGCTTCGGTCTCCGAGACCTCGTCGACGACGTCATCCACCTCCCGGCAGAACGCGTATAGCGCCGTGATCGCGCGCCGGCGCTGCTCCGGCAGGAACAGGAAGCTGTAGTAGAAGCTCGACCCGCTCGCGGCGGCCTTCTGTTGGCAGTACTGATCGGGATCCATGGCATCGCGGCCCGGTAAGCGACCGGGAATTCTAGCAGACCATTGCGGCCGGGCGCGGGCCATAACGCCGGCGGATTCGCGGCTGGCCGGCGCACCTGTATCGCCCAAGGCTACGTGGTACAATGAATGTAACCTATGATGGCATCCATAAGGCGCCCGTTGTCCGGAGGTCCCGTGCGGACCACGCCGCATTTGCAGGCCGCCTTCCAGGGGTGGCCTACCCGATACCGCCGCATATCAGTTTGCGGTCGCGTGCCGCTTTTGGCCGCCCTCGCCATGCAATCCAATCAGGGGTAATCCCGGGGAATCGAACCGTCATGAACAGCTCGATCGTCCACGAAAAGCATACCCGGCCCGAGCAGGTCGAAGTGCACATGCAGGACGTGGAGTCCCGCAGTATCCGCCGCCTCGGCTACAATCCGGAAACACAGCAGCTCGTGATTCAGTTCTACGATTCGCTGCCGGGGCTGCGCACCGTGTATTCGCCGGTGCCGCAGGAGGTCTTCGATGGCCTGATGAACTCGCAAGGGATGGGGCAGTATCTGGAAGAGAACATCCGCTACACCTACGACTTCGCGCTGATCGACGAGGACGGCCTTATCGACCCGGAGAAGACCCGGCAGCGCAGGGACGGCGAGATCTGAACCAAGTCCGCGTTGACAGACGCGGCCGGCTTCCGTACATTTCGCGCGGTTCGCGCAGCGCCCGCGACCCGGCCAGTTCTTCGCGCGCCAGCCGAACCGAAAAACAGGTCCCCATCGTCTAACGGTTAGGACACTGCCCTTTCACGGCAGTAATAGGGGTTCGAATCCCCTTGGGGACGCCATACAAAAAAAGCCCGGCTCACAGCCGGGCTTTTTTTGTATGGGGTTCTCGACGGTGCAATCGCGAGCGAGCTCGCTCCTACAGGCTTCGGCACACCGCAGCCGCTGTCTGGTGTGCACGAGCGAGCTCGCTCGCGATCAACGACTTCGCCGATTGGGCGGTTCGAATCGCCTATGGCGGCGAGAGATTCAAAGGTCCCCGCGATCCCGATGCGACCGGGGCACGGGGTCATAACCGCCCGGACAGAAAGGATGGCAGCGCAGGATCCGGCGCAGGGCGAGCCAACCGCCGCGGAGCGCGCCGTGGCGGCGGATCGCCTCCTCGGCGTATTCGGAGCAGCTCGGGAAGAAGCGGCAGCTGGGCGCGGTGAACGGGCTGATATAGCGGGCGTAGCCCCGGACCAGACCGATCAGCAGGCGTTTCATGCCTGCTGACCGGTGACCTCCGCCCGGGCGGAGCGCCGCCAGGTCGTACCCCCGGGGCCGTCCTCGAGAGTAATCCCGCGGGCGGCGAGGTCGTCGCGGATGGCGTCGGCGCGGGCGAAGTCGCGCCGGCCGCGGGCCTCGCGGCGTTCGGCGATCAGGGCGTCGATCTCCTCGGCCGACGGGCCGTCGCTGTCGCCGGCGCCGCGGAACCACTCCTCGACCGGTGTGGCCAGCAGTCCCAGTAACCCGGCGCCGCCGAGCAGCTCCGCCTTAAGGCGATGTCGCTCCGCGGGATCCGTCGCCTTGTTGAGTGCCGTCGCGGTCGCGTGCAGGTGCCGCAGGGCGAGCGGGGTGTTGAGGTCGTCTTCCAGCGCCTCACGGACGTCGTCCGGGATGCTCTGCTCACTGTCCGCGACCCGCGTGTCGGTGGCGTTGCGCAGGCTCTGGTAGAAGCGGTCGAGGGCGGAGCGGGCCTGCTCGACCGTGGCCGGCGACCAGTCCAGCGGTTGCCGGTAGTGGCCGCAGAGGAGGGCAAGGCGGATGACCTCGCCGTGGTACTGCTGCAGCAGATCGCGCAGGGTGAAGAAGTTGCCCTCGGACTTGGACATCTTCTCGCCGTCCACCGTGATGTAGCCGTTGTGCAGCCAGTAGCGGGCGAATTCGGCGCCGTGGTGGGCGCAGGTGCTCTGCGCGATCTCGTTCTCGTGGTGCGGGAAGATCAGGTCCTGACCGCCGCCGTGGATGTCGATGGTCTCGCCGAGGTGGGTCTCGGCCATCACCGAGCATTCGAGGTGCCAGCCCGGCCGGCCGCGGCCCCAGGGGCTGTCCCACCCCGGCAGTTCGTCGGTCGAGGGTTTCCAGAGCACGAAATCCGCGGCGTCTTTCTTGTACGCCTCGACCTCGACCCGGGCCCCGGCGAGCAGGTCTTCGAGCTGGCGGCCCGAGAGGCGGCCGTAGCCCTCCATCGAGTTCACGTCGAAAAGAACATGGCCGTCGGCCTCGTAGGCATGACCGGAGTCGATCAGCGTGCGGATCATGCGGATCATGCCCTCGATGTGGTCGGTGGCCCTTGGCTCCACATCCGGTGGCAGCGTATTCAGGGCCGCCAAATCGGTATGGAAGGCCTCGGTGAAACGCGCCGTGAGGGCGCCGATGGACTCGCCGTTGGCCTGGGCCGCGGCGTTGATCTTGTCATCGACGTCCGTGATGTTGCGCGCGTAGACCACCTGCGGCCATGCCTCGCGCAGCAGGCGATAGAGTACGTCGAAGACCACGATCGGGCGCGCGTTGCCGATATGGATGAGGTTGTAAACGGTCGGGCCGCAGACGTACATGGTGACCCGTTCGGGGTCACGCGGTTCGAACGCCTCCCGGGTGCGCGTGAGCGTGTTGTACAGCGTCAGGGCCATGGTTCCGTCTTTGGTTCGTGAGGGTGGCCGGCGCGTGTTACGAGCCGGATGGTCCATACAGATGGGCGGGATCGATCAGAGGCGCCCCGGTGATCTCGACCGCGTCGCCATCAATCCGGTGGTAGAAACAGCTGCGGCGGCCCGTATGGCATGCGGGGCCGGCCTGGTCCACGCGCAGGAGCAGGGCATCGCCGTCGCAGTCGATACGCACGTCGATGAGCCGCTGGATCTGGCCCGAGGATTCGCCCTTGCGCCAGAGTTTGCGGCGTGAGCGCGACCAGTAGACGACCCGGCTGGTGGCCAGGGTCTCATCAAGTGCCGCCGCGTTCATCCAGGCCAGCATCAGCACCTCGCCGGTGTCATGCTGCTGGGCGATGGCCGGGATCAGTCCGCTCGCGTCGAAACGCAGGGCCGCGCGTACGTCGGTCCAGGCGAGGCGCGTGCCTTCGGCGAGTGGTTCCGTTTCCTTGAGCGTCTCCATCCTGCCAATGATACCGCGCCGCCGTGGCAGTCGCCCAGTCCACGGCTCACGGGAATCCGGCCGGGGATTCGCACTGATGGTGGCGAATCGGTTCGATCAGATGATCGATTCGCGTACGTCGGTGGGATCAACTCGTTCCGCGCCCGAAGGGCAAGCCACGCCGAGGCCAACCCGTTGTGTCAGTTCGAACGGTGCACCCGCATGCGCCTGGCGGAAGATCGCGAGTTCGTGTGCCGGGATTCGCTGCGCATGCAGCACGGGGGCAAACAGGAGCCGCAACATGGGCGCGAGTTGCTGTCGCGCGCGCGACGATAGCCGCGAGGTCAGCGTTATATGGAAGCGAAAGCGTTCGGCGCAGTGCGGATAGCCGTAATGGCGTACGAGCTCGCGCTGTCGTGGGTTCAGTCGCGCGCGGCCGCCGCGCTGGAGACGGTGCGCGTCGCCGGTGCGCGCGCGCAAGGGCTCGAATGTCTCCAGGCAATCCGCTGCGAGTGCATCCATGCGTGGGTCCGGCGTACGCGGTCTGAGCACGAGGTAGCCGCCATTGTCGGCGAGTTGGAGTGGGGGCAGCAGGAACGGCCGATGCCTTGCGCAGATCCGGGCAAGTTCCTTCTCGACAGCGGCTTCACCCGTTGGCGAGGCCAGATGAAACGGGGCTTTAACGGTGGCGTGCAGACCGTAACGCCTCGGCTCGGCAACAAGCTTGTGCCAGTCATCCGGCGCCAGCCAGCCCGGTGACTGCCAGCTTGTGCCGGTTTCCGGATCGCGGCCGAGCCATCGACAGCCGCGTACCCAAAGTGCGCCGTCACGCGGGGGAGCGTAGTAGATGGCGTAGCGTGCAGCCATGCGTCTTGTACCGGGATTACCCGGTCGCCGCCTGCTCGACGCAAGCCGGCAGGTGGATCTCGCGATCGCACGCGAGTCGGCGCTGTGCCGAGTCGTGCAGGATGACCACGACGCTGGAGCCGGCGGCGCATGCGGCCCGCATCAGATCGATTACCGTCTGCGCGTTGCCTGCATCCAGCGAGGCGGTCGGCTCGTCCATCAGCAGAATCGGTTTGCGGTCGATCAGGCCGGCGGCGATATTCACCCGCTGCTGTTCGCCGCCGGAGAAGGTCGCGGGTGGGAGGTCCCACAAGCGCGGTGAAACACCCAGTTGCATCAGCATCTCGCGGGCGCGCGCGTAGGCCGGCTCGGACTCGATCCCGCGCGCGATCAACGCTTCCGCGACAAGCCCGAGCGTGGGAACGCGCGGTACCGCCTGCAGGAACTGGCTTACATATCCGATCGACTCGTGCCGCACCGCCAGGATCTCGCGCGCGCTGGCGCTCGCCAGGTCGATGCGGCGGTCGCCGTGATGTACCTGGATCTCGCCGGAATCGCAGACATAACTACCGTACAGGCAGCGGATCAGGGTCGACTTGCCACAACCGGACGGCCCGGTCAGAGCTACGCATTCGCCCTGGTGGGCCGTCAGATTCACATCCCGCAGGACGGGCAGGTGAAGACCACCCTGCGGGTGGACGACGAAGGTCTTGCTGAGGTTACGCACCTGCAGCGTGGGATCATCGAATTTCATCCGCGCAACACCGACGCGACAAGCGATTGCGAGTAGGGGTGCTGCGGGTCCTGCAGCACCTGGTCGGTGAGCCCGGCCTCGACGACTTGCCCGGCGCGCATGACCAGCATGCGGCTGGCCAGATAGCGGGCCACCGCGAGGTCGTGTGTAACCACGACCATGGCGATCCGGTGGTCACGCACCAGCTTTCGCAGGAGTTCGATCAGCGTGGCCTGCACGGAAACGTCGAGACCGCCCGTTGGCTCATCGGCCAGGAGGACTGCCGGCCGCGTCACCAGAGCGCGCGCTATCTGCACGCGCTGTTGCATACCTCCGGAGAAATGGTCGGGCAGATCGTCGGCGCGCGCGCGGTCGATCTCGACCTGCGCAAGCCACTGCAAGGCCTGCTCGCGCACGGCGCCATAGTGGCGTTCGCCGGTCGCCAGCAGCGGCTCGGCAACGTTGCCGCTGGCGCTGATCCCGTAGCGGATACCGTCGCGCGGGTTCTGGTGGATGCGCGCAAGACAGCCGCGCAAAAAGGCCTGGCGTTCATCGGCCGCGAGTGCGTAGAGGTCTTGCGGTGGACCGCCCCGGCACAACCGCACAACACCGCCTGTCGGCCGCAGTCGCCCGGAGGCGCAGTCGAGCAGCGTCGATTTGCCGGCCCCGGATTCACCCACGATGGCGACGATCTCTCCCGGATGGATCTCCAGTTCGACGCCGCTGCAGCCGAGGCCGCCCGGATACGCGTGGCTCATCCGTTTAAGCTGCAGTACCGGTTCGCTCATTACCGAACCTCTTCAGCCCGGGCGGTCTGGCGACGCTGACAGTAGTCCGTGTCCGAGCAGACGTACTGGCGGTTGCCGGCATCGTCGATCGCCAACGCATCGAGCCAACTCGATCCCGAGCCGCAGAGTGCGCATTTTCCTGGTGGGCGTTCCGGCGCGAACGGGTAATCGATGAAGTCGAGGCTGGCGACGTGCGTGTACGGCGGGATTGCGTAGATGCGCTGCTCGCGACCTGCGCCGAACACCTGCAGTGCCGGGCTGTTGTCGAGCCTGGGGTTGTCGAAAGCCGGGATCGGGCTCGGACTCATGAGGTAGCCCCCCTCGACCATTGCCGGGTAGTTGTAGGGTTGCGTGATACACCCGCTGCGCGTGATCTGTTCATAGAGCAGCAGACGCATGCGGCCGTAATCACCATAGGCATGCATGCGTGAGCGCTGCTCGGCGTCGTCCTCGAGCGAGCGCAGCGGATCGGGCCGCGGTACCTGGTAGACCAGGATCTGGGATTCCGTGAGTGGCGTTTCCGGGATGCGATGGCGCGTCTGGATGAGCGTGGCCTTTGTCGTGGAGGCCGTCGTCGTCGCCGCGGCAGTACGCTCGAAGAAGCGCCGGATGCTCACGGCGTTGGTACTGTGATCGTCGCCCTGATCGATCACCTTGAGCACGTCGGTGGGGCCGATCAACGCGGCGGTCAACTGAATCCCGCCCGTGCCCCACCCGTAAGGCAGGGGCATCTCGCGAGCGGCGAATGGCACTTGGAAACCCGGAATCGCCACGGCCTTCAGTATCGTCCGGCGCAGCATGCGCTTGGTGGTCTCGTCCAGGTAGGCGTGGTTGTAAGTGGGCGTTGCGCTCATGCCGATTCGCCCTCTGCAGCGGGTGCGGTGGATGCCCGGCGCTGCAGATCCCGCAGCGTGAACGCGGCACTGTGGAAATCGACGTAGTGCGGCAGCTTGAGGTGCTCCAGAAAGCCGCTTGCGGGCACGCTGTCGCAGTTCTCCAGCACGAAATCCTGGCGGCAGGCGGGGGCGGAGGTGTCCTCGCCCAGGGACTCGGCACGCAGCGCCCGATCGACCAGCGCGACCACGAGCGCCTTACGCTCACAGTGGCCGAATGCAAGCCCGTAGCCGCGCGTGAACCGCGGCGAACCCTCCGTCTCGGCGGCGGGCCGGTGCACGGTCTCGCACTCACTGACGGTGATCTCGCCGATATCGATGGCGAAGCCGAGTTCCGGGGGGATCAATTCGACGGCGACATCGCCGACACGGAGTTCGGCCAGGTGCGGGCGCGTGTTGGCGCTTCCCCGCTGACTGGAATAGGCCAGTCCGAGCAGGAAGCCCTCGTCGCCGCGGGCCAGGGCCTGCAGGCGCAGCGCGCGATCGACCGGCAGTTGCAGGGCCTGCTGGCCCAGGTCGGGCGGGTCCGCGTCTTCGATGCCGGTTTCCGCCGCTTCGAGCAGGCCGTCCGCGAGCAGCTCATCGGACACCCGGCTATCCACGGAGGCCGGTTCGCCTTCGGCGGGTGCCGTGGCTTGTGCGTCCTGCGTGGCCATGTCGAGCAGGCGATGGCCATAGTCCGTGGTCGGGCCGAGGAGCTGACCGCCCGCCGGCTCCTTCTGTACGGCGGATATCCGGCGGTGCGGGCACATGCGGTCGGTGTCTATGGGCAGGCTGGTGGCAAAGCGTGGCAGCGTCGCGCGGAATGCGCGCAGCAGATGCACGGCCTCCGGCACATCACCGCTGGCCTGCCGCAATGCCATGGCGGCGAGTTCCGGATCGTAGAGGGCGCCTTCGGCCATCACACGCTCGGTGGCGTGGTGCAGCTGGCCACTGATCTGCGCCGGCGCCATCGATGGGGAGCCGGCATCGCCGCGGGGTGCCTCTGCCTGCCAGCGATGGGCATTGTCGATGGCCTCGCGCGAGGCCTTCAGCGTGGTGTACATGCCTGGGCCTCGACTCGGGTCGTACGCGGCAGTGCCGCCATGAGATCGCCGCTGGTCAGGAATATATCGACGCCGCAGGGAAAGTCGTTCGCGGCCCGGGCCGCGAGCCATTCCCGGGGCAGACCGTGGCAGTCCAGATATCGCTCGCCGGACATGCCAGGCCCGCTCAGACGATAGCGCTGGCCCGCGCCGAGGCTGTCGACCTCCAGCAGCAGCGTTGCCGATCGATGGGGCTCGGCGGCGGTCCCCGGCGCCCACCGCTCCGGCATGGGGCATGTGCTCGCGTGTGTGATGCCGAAATCGGCGCATGCCGGCGCATCGACCACGCGTGCCCCGCAGTGGAACTGCAAGTGCCCGATGGCTGCGGCGTGCGCCTGTCCGAGCCAGACGGGCGTCGTCTCGTCGATCAGCGACAACGCAAGGGCCACACAGGCGCGCGAGAACGGTGGCGGTGCCACTGCCGGCGTGTCGATGCGCTCGATGCGCCCCGGATACGACATTGCCGAAAGCGCCGCCCGGAATACGCGCTGGGCATCCTCCACGCTGTCCGTAAACCCGGGCATCGATGCGTTCACGGGGCGGCCTCGCGCACGAGTGTGTCGAAGCGGCAGCGTGTGGCTCCGGCCCGGCGCCGGATCTTCTCCCGCGCCGCTGCGACGGCGCGTTCGGTCGGTTCGAGCAGTTGCGTCTCGATGGTGTCAGCGAATCGCGCGTGCTGCGCCATGGCGTCGTAGACCGCGATCCATTCGGCATGCTCGAGTGAACGTCCGAGCACGTAGCCGTGCCCGACCGTGCCGTCGTCCAGGCGGACGCTGGCACGTGCCACCGTGACTTCGCCGAGATTGAAGCGGCCGCCGCGCGCATCGATGCGCCCGCGGATCATGGCCAATCCGGTCTCCGGTCCGCGCAGTCGCGTGACCACGGGCTGATCGTCGAACTGATGCCAGCACGCGTGCAGACGCGTGAGCTGGGCACGGGCGAGCAAAGCGAGGCGGCGCTGACGATTGCGATGGTCCATGGGATCGTGTGCAATTCCCGGCGATGGTGGAGTCGTCTGCTGTCAATCAGTGTCATGGTGCAATCCGGGGATCACAGGCATGTGACAACGCTCATGACAACGCTCATGCGAACCGCCCGTTTGCGGTCGCGTCGTCGCAGGTAGGGCCGAGGATGCGACAGAGCGCACCGATGGCGTCGTCGAGACTGCCGCTGTTGTCGATGACGGCCGCGTCTTGCGGGATCGCATACGCCGAGCCGCGCGCGATCCGGTGCTCGATATCAGCCTCGTCTTCGCGCCCGCGTTGCCGAAGGCGCTGCGCGAGCGTGTTCGCGTCGGCCCAGATGTAGACCGGCTGGATCCGCTCGACCGCCGCGCGCGCGCGATCCAGGGCGCCGCGCGAGCCGTTCACGACGACATCCCGCCGATCCGCAAGGTCTTCCCGGATCGATCCGGGCAGGCCATAGGCAAGGCCATGGCTGCGCCAGGTCACCAGGAAGTCACCGTGCATTTCCCGGCTTCGAAAACGCGCTTCGTCGGCCCATTCGTAGAGTTCCCGGACATCGTCGCCCCGCTGATCGCGGGGGCGGGTGATGACCCGGCGCGGGAAGCGCACGTTGCCGCGGTGACTGAGCCGACGTGAGGCCTCCCACAACAGCGTGTCCTTGCCCGCGCCGGATGGGCCGATCAGATAGATGAGCCGTCCGGATGCCATATCCCGTTACGCCGCCCGGGAGACCGCGCTGCACAGATCCGGGGCGGCGGCATGCACCAGACGTCCGCCGGCGATGGTCGCCGCGATCGCGGGGTTGCCGTCGGGGTCGAAGTCCATCAGGACCATGTCCGCGCGCCGCCCGGCTTCGATGTAGCCGCGGTCGCAGAGGCCGGCCGCCGCGGCCGGTCCCGAGGAAACCAGCGACCAGGCGTTCGCCAGTTCGCTCACCCCCCTTTCAACCAGGCGGAACGGGGCCGCTGCCAGCGAGGGATAGTAGTAATCCGATGCGAGCGCATTGCATAGCCCGCTCGCAATGGCGCTGGAGGCATCCAGGCGTCCATCGTGGCTGTGTCCGCGCAGGACGTTCGGGGCGCCCAAAACGATCGGGTCGCCCGCCGCGTGGGCTTCCATGGCCGTCGGCCTGTTGCACGGGAATTCGCAGATGGTGGCGCCCCTGGCACGGAAGTGCCGGCGCCATTGGGGCGATTCGTCGTCGTGTGAGGCGATCACCACTCCCTGGGCACGGGCCGCATCGCATACCCGCTGCACCGTTGCGTCGACCTCGTCACCTCGCGCTATTACGCGCTCGACCAGCGCGGCATATTCCTTCGCCGAAAGTCCGGATCGCCCGGTGTACTCGGACAGCTTGTCGGCGCGGTCCAGCCGATCGAGGATCATCTGCGCGTGGTCATTGAGCGACAACAGGCTGAAACGCTTTTCGCGAAGCCACTGTTCCACTTCGTCAACGGCATCGATGTTGTGCATCTCATAACGCAGGTGAAGACGCGTATCCGCCCCCAGGCTGGATTCCAGCCGCTCCATCGTATTGATGACTTCGCGCACCGTATCGCCGCCCCGCAATCCGGGCTCCCATGAGTAGGTGAGTCCATGGAACGCGGTCGTTATGCCGTTGGCACAGACCTGTCGGTCCACCTCGGCCAACGCCATGCCGGTCGCGAAGTAAACGGAAGGACGCGGCATCAACAGATGCTCGAAGGCGTCACCGTGCAGATCAACGATGCCCGGCAATAACCAGCGACCGGCGCCATCGATCCTGCGGTCGTTCGGTTGGCCTTCATCGGCGGTGACCTCGACGATGGATGAGCCTGCTACGCGAACGCATGCATCTTCGAGAGTCCCGTCGGGGAGCATGGTGTGTGCGCCCGTAATCACCCACTCTGGCATGTCGTTGGTAATGGTGGTTCTCATGATGAATCTCCGGATTCGTGATGGAGCGGGACCCTACGGATACCGGGTGACAAAGCCATGAAAGCGGCATGACGGAGATCCGTGCCGAACGTCATTAAACCGCTATCTCGGTGCCAACCCGGTGTAACACGGCTCCCTCAGCATTCGTCCTGCACTGGATAACCACTGAGGAGGTCGAATCGATGAATCGCTTTGTGAATACCGCAATGATTGCGGCGCTGACAGGAGTGACGCTGATGGGAACAGCCGGCGTCGTGCATGCCGAGACGATCAGTATGGCAGTGACCGATGTAAAGGGTCTCGAGGAACTGCGCCGGGATTGGGGTGACTTCCGTGACGTACTCGAGAGCAGATCCGGTCTCGAGGTCGAATTCGCCTCCGTGTCCAGCCGAACTGCCGCGGCCGAGCTGCTGAAGTCGGAACGCGTGGACTTCGTCCTGACGGGGCCGGCGGAGTACGTGGTGATGCGTCAACAGACCGGTGCGGAGCCGGTGATTGGATTCAGTCGTCCCGATTACTTCTCTGGCGTGATTGTCATGGCCGACAGCGGCATTACCTCGGTGGACGATCTCGAAGGACGCAAGATTGCCGTCGACTCGATCGGGTCGACGTCGGGTCATCTCGGCCCGCTGCAGGCGCTGGCCGACTATGGTCTCGATCCGCAGGAGGATCTGGACATCGTTCACGTGAGCCCCAAGGTGGGATTCGAATCCCTGAAGCGAGGCGATGTTGCCGCCTGGGGCACGAACTACGAATCCGATTATATCTACCTGCGCAACAACGATGATTCTTCGGAACTCGGTGAGTTCCGCACGATCGCGCGCGGGCCGGATCTTCCCAACGATGTGCTGCTTGCGGGAGCGCATGTCAACAATGACGTCATCGATTCATTCACGACAACGGTAACCGAGCATTCCGATGCACTGGTAGACGCGATCGTGCCTGACGATGGCATGGGTGAGAACCGCAAATACGAAGGCATGCAGTTCCTGGCGAACATCAAGGATTCGGATTACGACTATGCCCGCAAGGCCTACGGGACGATCGGTTATCCGCAATACAACCAGTTCGTGGGCGACTGATGTCTGCTCAAGTGATGAACGATCCGGGCACCGTGCACGAACTCGGGTCGGTCCGCCACGGTAGGGGGGAGCAGCCCCCCGCCGTGCGGGTCGAAGGCCTGCGTAAATGCTATCCAGGCGAAACCCGCTACTGTCTGCGCGATGTCGACTGCGAGGTCCGTACGGGCGAACGCGTGGTGTTGCTGGGCAGTAACGGCAGTGGCAAGTCGACGCTGCTTCGCTGCCTCGTGCGTCTGATCGATTGTAATGGCGGCAGCATTCAGCTCTTCGGTGAGGATGTCCTGACTTGCCCGAGCGCCGGGCTACGGGATCTGCGTGCCAGCACCGGTTTCGTGTTCCAGAAGCACAACCTCGTTGCCCGACTGTCCGTGCTGACGAACGTGCTGCACGGGGCGCAAAGCCGATGCGGCGGTCCGCAATCATGGTTCCAGGCATGGGCTCCGAACTGGCTGCGCGACGAAGCTATGGAGTGTCTCACCCGCGTCGGCATGCAGGATTTTGCCGACCGCCGGGCCGACCGTCTCTCCGGCGGGCAATCGCAGCGGGTCGCGATCGCACGCTCGCTCATGCAGCGCCCCCGCCTGATGCTCGCCGACGAGCCCGCGGCCAGCCTCGACCCCGCCTCCGGCGAGGAGGTCATGAGCCTGCTGACGACGCTGATGCGTGAGGAGGGCACGACCGTGCTGTTTTCATCGCATGACGTCGACCATGCGCGCCGGTATGCCGATCGCATGATCGGCCTGCGGGATGGCGGTGTGGTGTGCCAGGGTCCGGTGACCGGTGTCAGCGAGGATGATCTGAGCGCACTGTACGGGCAGGTGGCGTGATGAGCACTTCATCCGGATCGATGCCCGAGCGCCCAGGCCGTTTTCAGCGGCCGTCCCTGCCGATGCTGTTTTCCGCGGTCGCCTTCGCGGGCGTCGTAGTCTGGTCGTTCGACGGGGTTGACCTCTCGCTATCCACCTTCGCTGAAGGTCTGCCGCAGATGGGCCGGGTTCTGGGCGAGATGGTGCCGCCGGACTTCAGCCGTGCGGGCAGCATTGGCGGCAAATTACTCGAGACCTTCCAGATGGCCGTCGCGGGCACTGTGCTTGCCGTTCTGCTGAGCCTGCCGATCGCGGTATTCGCGGCGCGCGGTCAGTCCCCGCATCCGCTTCTATATCACCTCAGCCGCGCCGTTGTGACCTTCTGCAGGACTGTGCCCGACCTGATCTGGGCCATCTTTTTCGTAGTGACGGTAGGGCTGGGTCCGTTCGCCGGTGTCCTGGCGCTGATGATGGAGGCGATCGGGTTTTGTGGCCGCTTCTTTGCCGAGGCGATCGAAGAAGTGGAGGAAGGACCGCAGGAGGGTCTGCGCGCAGTCGGCGCTTCGCGTATGGGCATCGTGGTCTGCACGGTCCTCCCGGCGGCACTTCCATCCATGGTTGCCAGTTCTCTGTTCGCGCTGGAGAAGGCCGTACGTTCCTCGGTCGTCCTCGGGCTTGTGGGCGCCGGGGGTATCGGTGTGGAGCTTACGACGGCGATGGACATGTACGAGTATCAGACCGCGTCAGCCATCATCCTGGCGATTTTCGCCATGATCATGGTCGTCGAGCGCCTCTCCGCAATGGTGCGTGCGCGAATCATGTAGTCCGTGGAGGCGCCGCCGCGGACGCCACTCCCCTTGGATTGCCCGGCGAGAAACTTCATGACCGCAGAGGCAGGATCGGCGGAGGCCGGCATTCGCCGGTTCATCTCGGGCCTGGGGATCGCCCAGATTGCATCCTGGGGATCGCTCTACTACAGCTTTCCGCAACTCGCGGAGGCGATCTCGGCGGATCTGGGATTCTCGAAGGCCGTGCTCTATGCAGCGGCTACGCTGGGCGTACTGTTGTCCGGGCTTGCCGCGTACCCGATCGGGGTGGCCATAGACCGCGGCTGGGGCCGGGTGATCATGGCGGGGGCATCGACCGCCGCCGGGCTGCTGCTGCTGATGTGGGCCCGGGTCGAGGGCCTGACGGCATTCTTTTGCATCGTAGGCGGAATCGGGCTGCTCCAGGCGGCTACGTTATACGAACCCGCGTTCGCCGTAGTTGCCCGCCGGTTCGGGCCGCTTAACGCGCGCCAGGCGATTACCGAGCTCACCCTGTGGGGCGGTTTTGCCAGCACGATCTTCGTCCCATTGATCGAACTTCTGATCGCCGAGTTTGGCTGGCGCGGGACTCTGGGCGCACTGGCGCTCGTGAACCTTGGGCTTTGCACCGTACTTTACGGCGTGCTGATCGATCCCGCGCGGGACCAGAGGCACGCCACGGCGAATGACAGGACGCGGCCGACTGTCGCCGGCGAACATCTCTCGCGTGCGCTGCGCGAACCGGTATTCTGGCTTCTGGGGACAAGCCTTACTCTCCACGCGGGGATCTTTTCCCTGATTGCATTTCATCTTTATCCGCTCCTGCTTGAACGGGGGTTGTCCCCGTCTACGGTCGTTACCGTGATCATGGTCATAGGCCCCGCGCAGGTGGCTGGACGTATCACCGTACGATTCCTTACGGCCGAACATTCGGCGGCTGCGCTGGGTTCATTCGTCGTTTCGGGATTCCCGCTTGCGATGTTGCTGCTGTGGGCAGGGGGCGACAGCTTCGTTGCGGCCACGTTGGCGGCCGCCCTGTACGGCGGCGCCAACGGGGTCATGACGATAGTCCGCGGCCTGGTAGTGCCGGAAATGGTCTCTCAGGGAGGCTACGGCGCGCTGAACGGGGCGCTCAACGCGCCATCTCTGACTGCACGGGCGCTGGCACCCGTGGCCGGTGCAGCGCTTTGGACGGTCACGGGGTCATACACGACCATGGTGATCATGATGCTGGGGGCAACCGTTATTCAGGCAGTCGCGTTCTGGTCCGCGGTGCTGTGGAGTCGGTTACGTCCGGCGGCAGCGGCGTGCCCGGCCACTGCCTCGGCAGCACGTCGGGAGTAGCTGCTGACGTTGCGGAACGGCCGGCGGCGGTGTAACCCCGGTCCGTGCGCGCCGTCGCCAGCGTGCGTTGCACGTTATCCGCTCAGTCGCCGCCCCCGGGCATCGCGTCGACGAGCTCGCGCGGGTCCAGGCGGCGCTGGAACCAGTTGATGCGCCAGTCGAGGTGGGCGCCGGTGGACCGGCCGCCGGAACCCACGGTCCCGATCGTGTCGCCCTGCTCGACGCGGTCGCCGACATCGACCGCGAGCGACTGCAGGTGCAGAAATGCCGATGAGAGCCCGTGCCCGTGGTCGAGCAGGAGCGTGCCGCCGGAGAAGTACATGTCCTCATGGGCAACCGTGACGACCCCGCCAGCCGGGGCGCGGACCGGGGTGCCGGCGGAAGACGCGATGTCGATGCCGTAGTGCGGGCGGCGCGGTTCGCCGTTGTAAACCCGCTGGCTGCCGTAGACGCCGGTAATACGGCCGGTCACGGGCCAGATGAAATCGGCCAAAAAATCGGTTCTCGGGTCATCGCGCCGGCGGGCCTCACGCACCATTTCCACCTCTTCGCGGATGCGCTGCAGGGCCTCTTTCGGGGGCGATACCGTTTCCGGCGGCACGCCGTCGATCCGCTGGATGTCGTAATCGCGCGGCTCGATCTCGAGGTCGCGTTCGATGCGCTCGCCGTCAGGCCCTTCGACCATCAACTGCTCGTGGGCCTCGGCGTCGCGACCGAAACCGATCAGAAACACGCCTTGCGGCGAGACCCGCACCTCGCGATCGGCGAAGTACACGTTCGCACCCGGGTCGGTGCGGCCGAATACGACGGATCCCTGGGCGAGGCGCCCTTCCAGTTCCACCCGCGGGGCCGCCGCCAGCGGCAGGGCCAGGGCGGCAAGCAGGACGGTGGCGACGAGCCGGGCCATGGTGTGGGTCATGGGGTCACCGCGCGAACTGGAGCCGTTGGCCGGCGATGGTGCCGGTGAGTTCCCCGTCCAGCCAGACTGGTTCGCCCGAGACGATCGTGGCCGCGACACTGCCCTGGAGCGTACTGCCTTCGAATGGTGACCAGCCACACTTTGATAGCACGCGCTCGGCGCGGACCTCGGTCGGCTTGTCGGGATCGGCCAGCACCAGATCGGCCCAGTAGCCCTCACGGATGAAACCGCGCTCGGCGACGTCGAAGCGCCGCGCCACGTTGTGGCTTGATTTGCGCACGACCTGTTCGATCGACAGCTCCCCGCGGTGCACCAGATCGAGCAGTGCCGGCAGGAAATCCTGTACGAGCGGCAGCCCGGCGGGCGCGTCGAGATACGGCTGATCCTTTTCCGCGATCGTATGCGGGGCATGGTCGGTCGCGAGGACGTCGATGCGGTCTTCGCGCAGCGCCGCCAGCAGTGCGGCCCGGTCTTCGGGGCTCTTGATCGCCGGGTTGCATTTGATCCGGCTGCCGCGTGCCTCGTAATCGGCGTCACTGAACATCAGGTGATGGATGCAGGCCTCGGCGGTGATGCGCTTGCCGTCGATGGGCCCTGGCTCGAACAGCGCCATCTCGCGGGCCGTGGTCAGGTGCAGGACATGCAGATTGGTCCCGTGGCGGCGCGCCAGATCGACCGCGAAGGAGCTGGATCGCCAGCAGGCCTCGGCGGTGCGGATCACCGGGTGATGGCGCGGCTCGACCGCATCGCCCAGGCGCTCGCGCATGGCCGCTTCATTCGCCTGGATGGTGGGCGTGTCCTCGCAGTGGGTGACTACCGGCACGGTTGCGGTGGCGAAGATCCGGTCGAGGATCTCGGGTTCGTCCACGAGCATGTTGCCCGTTGACGCACCCATGAAGATCTTGATGCCGGGTGTGGCGCGCGGGTCCAGCCCCGTGAGCGCGTCCATGTTGTCGCGCCCGGCACCGAAGAAAAACCCGTAGTTGGCGCGTGCGCGGCCCTCGGCACGGCGGTATTTGTCCTCGAGCGCCTCGGCCGACAGCGTCGGCGGTTTCGTGTTGGGCATCTCGAAGAAACTGGTGATCCCGCCCGCGACGGCGGCCGCCGACTCGGTGGCGATGTCGGCCTTGTGTTCCATTCCCGGTTCGCGGAAATGGACCTGATCATCGATCAGACCGGGCAGCAGCCAGCGCCCGCGCCCCTCGATGACCCGGTCGGCACCGCGGCCGGCGAGATCGCCGCCGATCGTGTCGATGCGGCCATCCTGCACGAGCAGATCGCCTTCGGTTACGGTCTCTTCGTTGACGATGCGGACGTCCTTGAGCAACAGCGTGGACATGATTTCTCCCCTGGGCGAGCGGCGAGTATAGCGGTCAGTCGGCCGCTGCCGCGAGTCCGGCCGGTGGACCATCCGGGCCACCCGCACACACTCTGAGCGCTCACGGTGCTTCAGCACAAGGCGAAGCGCGGACCGTGACCGCACGGCCCGTATTGAGTCCCCGGCGGGGCCACGGTTGTAGAAATTGCTACACTTGGTTGGCGTTTGCAGGAGGTTGTCCATGACCGCGATCCAGACCCTGAGCCGGCCGCCGGCGCCGGATTGGCTGCGGGCGCGTGTCTATGCAGGGGATCTGCTCATCGTTCGCGGCACGGACCCCGCCGCCGGTCTGGTTGACTTCTTCGACCACGAGCTGCGGGCCGCGTTCGCCTGCGATGCGCCCACCCAGGCCCAGTTCTCCATGGCGCCGGAGGACTGGCACGGCGTCGCCGCGCGCCTGCGGGCCGACTACAAGCGCGACCGGCGGGCGGCGCAACTGATGCGCGACCTGCTGACCGCGTTCGGTCTGGACGCCGGCCGCACCGCCACCGATGTGCCGAACCTGCGGGCACAGCCCCATGACTACAGCCCCGGCACCGATCCACGACACACGCTGGGCGCACACCGTGACACCTGGGCATCAAACGTCTATCAACAGATCAACTGGTGGCTGCCGATCTATCCCGTCACGCCGGGACGCACGATCACTTTTTTCCCGGGGCGCTGGGATCGACCGGTCGCGAATGACAGCGCCGACTGGGACCTGGAGGCGATACGGGCCGAGGTCCTCGCGGCCCGGCAGGAGGGGCGCGAGCCCGATATCCGCAATACACCGGATCCGAGGGAAGCACTCGATCACCACGGGTCGATGCCGATCGTGGTAGAGCCGGGTGACGTGCTCATTTTTTCGGGCGCCCATCTGCACGCGAGCGTCCCGAATGCGTCGGGGGCGACCCGGTTCAGCCTCGAGCTGCGCTCGATCGACGTCGTGGATGCCCAGGCCGGGCACGGTGCACCGAATATCGACGGCGCGGCGCCGCACACCGCCTGGCGCTGGTTCCGCCGGCTCGATACCGGGGAGCGGTTGCCGGAAATGGGGCCAACGAGTGTCGATCGGGCAAATCGATGACACCGGGACCGGCGCCGGATCGAATCGGGTGTGTGCGAGCAGCCGCGGCGCGCCGAAAAGGGAGTTCCAGGGCGATTCAGGCTCCCCTGACGCGATGCCCACAGGCCATCGTCGCCGCAAGGCAAAGGCGCGTCGTGGCGGAACAAGTCACGCGCGGCAGGCGCTGTAAGCTGCCGTGCCTGACTCGTATAATGGCCCGCTGGAAATTGGCCGGGCGGGCCTCGGCGTTGCCGTTTCGGCAGTGCCTGAAGTGGACTGAGGGAATGGATCGGGATGCCGCCGGGCCGATGGCCATTCGCGGTGCCCCCTGATATTTCGGTGAATGGTTTCCGGGCGCCGCGGCGCCCGCTGGTTCCGGGAGAGATGCATGTTCAGCAGCAATGAAACGATTGCCGGTTTCGACGACGAACTCGATGCGGCGATCAATGCCGAGCGCACGCGCCAGGAACGGCACATCGAGCTGATCGCCTCCGAGAACTACGCGTCGATGCGCGTTCTCGAGGCCCAGGGCTCGGTGCTCACCAATAAGTACGCCGAAGGCTATCCCGGGCGCCGCTACTACGGTGGCTGCGAGCATGTCGACGTCGCCGAGCAGCTTGCGATCGACCGCGTCAAGGAACTCTACGGCGCCGCTTACGCCAACGTGCAGCCGCATTCCGGCGCGCAGGCGAATGCCGCCGTTTTTACGGCGCTGCTGAAGCCGGGCGATACCATCCTCGGCATGAGCCTGGCGCATGGCGGCCATCTCACGCATGGCGCGTCGGTCAACTTCTCCGGCAAGAATTACCATGCGGTGCAGTACGGGATCGACGACGAGACCGGCGAGATCCGCTATGACGAAGTGGCCGAGATGGCGCGCGAGCACAAGCCGAAGCTGATTATCGCCGGCTTCTCGGCCTATTCGCGCGTGATCGACTGGCAGCGGTTCCGGGATATCGCGGACGAGGTCGGTGCGCTGTTAATGGTCGACATGGCGCACGTCTCGGGCCTGATCCCGACTGGCCATTATCCGAATCCGGTACCGGTTGCCGATGTCGTGACGTCCACCACGCACAAGACGCTGCGCGGTCCGCGCGGCGGCATGATCCTGTCGCGGGACACGGACCTGGGCAAGAAGTTCAACTCCAGCGTGTTCCCGGGCATGCAGGGCGGCCCGCTGATGCACGTGATCGCGGCCAAGGCGGTCGCGTTCAAGGAGGCGCTGCAGCCGGAGTTCAAGGAGTATCAGCAGCGCGTGATCGACAACGCGCGTGTAATGGCCGGCGTCTTCCAGGAGCGCGGGCTGAAGATCGTCTCCGGCGGCACCGACGACCATCTGTTCCTGCTGGACCTCACGCCCAAGGGCGTGACCGGCAAGGATGCGGATGCGGCGCTTGGTCGCGCGCATATCACGGTCAATAAGAACGCCGTGCCGAACGACCCGCAGCCGCCGTTCGTGACCAGCGGTCTGCGTATCGGCACGCCGGCCGGGACGACGCGCGGCTTCGGTGAGCAGGAGTTCGCCGATATCGCGCACTGGATCTCGGACGTGCTCGATGACATCGACAATGAGCAGGTGATCGATCAAGTCCGGGCGAAGGTCGAGGATCTGTGCCAGCGTTTCCCGGTATACGGGGGCTGAGGCCGTAACGAATCACGACGAGCGCGGACCGCCCTGCGGTCCGCGTTCGTCTGTGCCCGAAGGCAGGCGGTGCGCCGCCATGCCACAAGCCGAACAGGGGGCATGTCCGGCATGAGAAAGTACTCGATTTTCAGTCTGGCGCGGAACGCGCTCAGCCACCACGAAAACTGGTGGCAGGCGTGGCGCAGTCCTGAGCCGAAGAAACGCTACGACGCCGTGATCATCGGCGGTGGCGGGCACGGCCTGTCGACGGCGTATTATCTGGCGAAAGAACACGGCATGACGAACATTGCCGTGATCGAAAAGGGCTGGCTGGGCGGCGGCAATACCGGCCGCAATACGACCATCATCCGCTCGAACTACCTCTGGACCGCCTCGGCCGGCATCTACGAGAAGGGCCTGAAGCTCTGGGAAGGGATTACCCAAGAGGTCAATTTCAACATGATGTTGAGCCAGCGCGGCGTGCTGAACCTCGGGCACAACCTGCAGGATATGCGCACGATCGAGCGCCGGGTGAACGCCAACCGCCTCAACGGCGTTGATGGCGTCGTGCTCAATGCGCAGCAGGTCAAGGAGATGGTGCCGATCATCAATACCTCCGAGACCAACACGCGCTTCCCGGTGCTTGGGTCTTCGTATCAGCCGCGCGGCGGGATCGCGCGTCACGACGCCCTCGCGTGGGGGATGGCGCGTGCGTGCGACGATCTGGGCATCGACGTGATCCAGCAGTGCGAGGTGACCGGTATCCGCCGTGAAGACGGGCAGGTCACCGGCGTCGATACGACGAAGGGCTTCATCGAAACGAACAAAGTAGGCGCCGTCACCGCCGGCAATTCCGGCGTGATCGCCGATATGGCCGGCATCCGCCTGCCGGTGCAGTCACGCCCGCTGCAGGCGCTCGTGTCGGAGCCGATCAAACCGGTCATCGATACGGTCGTGATGTCCGGCGCCGTGCACGTCTACATCAGCCAGTCGGACAAGGGCGAGCTGGTGATCGGCGCTGGCGTCGACAAGTACAACGGCTACGGCCAAAAGGGTTCTATCTCGGTGATCGAGGAGCAGCTGGCCGCGCTGGTCGAACTGTACCCGATCGTCAGCCGGCTGCGCCTGCTGCGCCACTGGGCCGGCTGCGTCGATGTCTGCCCGGATGCCTCGCCGCTGCTCACCAAGACGCCGGTCGATGGCCTGTACTTCAACTGCGGCTGGGGCACCGGTGGCTGGAAGGCTACGCTCGGATCCGGGTGGTGCTTCGCCCACACGATAGCCAACGACGAGCCGCATCCGCTCAACGAGGCCTTCAGTATGAAGCGCTTCGAAACCGGCGCGGTGATCGACGAGCACGGTGCCGCCGGCGTGGCTCACTGAGGGGGTAGATCATGCTTCATATCAAATGTCCCTGGTGCGGCTGGCGCGACGAATCGGAGTTCGGTTACGGCGGCGAGGCGCACATCGAACGGCCGAAGGACCCGGACTCGGTATCGGACGCCGAATGGGCCGATTACCTGTTCTTCGGCAGCAACAGGCGCGGTGACTTTCGCGAGCGCTGGGTGCACTCCGCGGGTTGCCGGCGCTGGTTCAATGCCGTGCGCGATACCACGACCTACGAATTCAAGGCGTTCTACAGGATGGGCGAAGAACCGCCGGGGGGTGAACAGTGAGCCAGACGAAACGTCTGCAGTCCGGTGGCCGTATCGATCGCAGCAAGCCGCTGACGTTCACCTTCAACGGTCAGTCGCTGCAGGGCTATGAGGGCGATACGCTCGCCTCCGCGCTGCTCGCGAATGGCATCTCCCTTGTCAGTCGCAGCTTCAAGCTGCACCGGCCGCGCGGGATCATGGGCGCGGGCGCGGAATGCCCGAACTCGCTCGTGCAGGTCGGGCGCGGCGCCGGCACCATCCCGAATCTCCGCGCGACCCAGACCGAGCTGTATCAGGGGCTCGAGGCGAACAGCGTCAACTGCTGGCCGAGCGTGAAGTTCGACGTCAACGCGGTTACGGGCCTGTTCTCGCCGCTGCTGCCGGCCGGGTTCTATTACAAGACCTTCAAGTGGCCGAAGTCCTGGTGGGACAAGGTCTACGAGCCCCGCATCCGCAAGGCGGCCGGTTTCGGCAAGGCGCCGACCGAGCCGGATCCGGATCGCTACGACAAGAAGAACCGTCACTGCGATGTGCTGATCGTGGGCGCTGGCCCGGCCGGTCTCGCGGCGGCGCTGGAGGCTGGGCGGCGCGGTGCGCGCGTGATCCTCTGTGACGAACAGAACGAGTTCGGCGGCAGTCTGCTGGCGAATCGCCAGTACCTTGACGGCAAACCCGGCATCGAATGGGCGAAGACGGCGGTGGCCGAGCTGGAGTCGCTGGAAGAGGTGACCCTGCTGGCGCGCACGACGGCTTTTGGCCATTACCATCACGGTTTCGTGTCGCTGCTGGAGCGGGTGACGGACCACATGGGTCTGACGTCGCCCGACGGGCGGCCGCGTCAGCGCCAGTGGCGTGTGCGGGCGAACCAGGTCGTGCTCGCGACCGGGGCGATCGAGCGCCCGCTCGTGTTCTGCAACAACGATCGGCCCGGCATCATGCCGGCCTCGGCGGTGTCGACCTATATCAACCGCTACGGGGTCCGCCCGGGGCAGCGCGCGGTCGTGTTCACGAACAACGACAGCGCGTACCAGACCGCGCTCGACCTCAACGATCACGGGATCGATGTCGCGGCGATCGTCGATGTACGCCCGGAGAGCGACAGCGTACTCGTTGACCGTGCCCGCAAGGAGGAGATCCCGATCTACGGCGGCTATGCCGTGGTCGACACGCGCGGCGGGCAGCACGTCAGCGGCGTCAAGGTCATGCGCCTCAATGGCCGTGGCGACGGTGTCTATGGCGAGATCCATCACCTCGACTGCGACCTGGTCGCGAGTTCGGGCGGCTGGAACCCCGTGATCCATCTGCATTCGCACCCCGGCGGGACGATGCGCTACGACGAGTCGATCGCCTCGTTCGTGCCCGATCAGGCCGTCGGCAACACCTACAACGCCGGCGCCTGCAACGGCAACTTCGCGCTCGGCGGCTGCATCACCGAGGGCCTGTCGGCCGGGGCTACGGCGGCGGCCGGCGTCGGCTTCGGCAGTGAGGACATCGAGGGCGAGGCGCCGGCGACGGGCAAGCAGCAGGAATCGCCGCTGCGTCCGATGTGGCGGGTCCCTTCGCGCAAGGCAATCCCGCGCGCTCCGAAGCAGTTCATCGACGTGCAGAACGACCAGACCAGTGCCGACGTGTATCTCGCCGTGCGCGAGGGGTATCGCTCGATCGAGCACATCAAACGCTACACGGCGATGGGCTTCGGCACCGACCAGGGCAAGCTCGGCAACATCAACGGCGCCGGCATCGCGGCCGAGGCACTGGGCGAGGATATCGCCAAGGTCGGCACCACCACCTTCCGGCCGGCCTATACGCCGGTGACCATGGGCGCCTTCGCGGGCCGCGAGTTGGGTCCGGAGCGGTTCCACGCCGTGCGCAAGACGCCGATGCACAAATGGCACGTCGACCATGGCGCGCTGTTCGAGAACGTGGGTGACTGGAAGCGCCCGTGGTACTACCCGAAGCCGGGTGAGTCGATGCGCGAAGCGCTGGACCGCGAGTCCTACCAGACCCGGCATGCCGTCGGTGTGCTCGATGCCTCGACGCTGGGCAAGATCGACGTGCGCGGGCCGGACGCGGCGGAATTCCTGAACCGGGTCTATACGAGCGGCTGGAAGACCATGGAGGTCGGCAAGGCTCGATACGGGATCATGCTCAGTGAGGATGGCATGATCATGGACGATGGCGTGTCCGCGCGCATCGCCGAAGACCATTACCACATGACCACGACGACCGGCGGGGCCGCGCGCGTGCTCGGCCATCTCGAGGAATATCTGCAGACCGAGTGGCCGGAACTGCAGGTGTATCTGACCTCGACCACCGACCAATGGGCGGCGATCTCGCTGGCCGGGCCGCATGCACGTGATGTCGTAGCCAAAGTCGTCAGCGGTGTCGATCTGTCGGGCGGTGCCTTCCCGTTCATGACCTGGCGCGATTGCGAAGCGGCCGGGGTGCCCGCGCGCCTGTTCCGCATCAGCTTCAGTGGCGAACTCGGCTTCGAGATCAACGTGCAGGCGAATTACGGCCAGTATGTCTGGGACGCCGTCTGGGAAGCGGGCCAGGAGTACGGCATCACCCCGTATGGCACCGAGACGATGCATATCCTGCGCGCGGAGAAGGGCTTCATCATTGCCGGCCAGGATACTGACGGCTCGGTCAATCCGATGGACTTCGGCATGCACGGGCTGTTGTCGAAGAAAAAGGATTACATCGGCCGCCGTTCACTGAGCCGGCCCGACGCGATGCGCGAAGACCGCGAGCAGTTCGTCGGTCTGGTGACCCTGGAAGACCCGAAGGAGATCATTCCCGAGGGCGCGCAGCTGGTCGAGGAGCCGAATGCGAACGAAGCGCCGAAACCGGTGCCGCTGCACGGCTATGTGACCTCAAGTTATTACTCATCGACACTCGGCCACTCGATCGCCCTCGCGATGGTCAAACGCGGCCGCGAGCGGATGGACGACGTGCTCTACTCGCCACAGGCGGATGGCCGCGTGATCCAGTGCCGGATTACGAGCCCCGTGTTCTACGATCCGAAGGGGGAACGGCAGAATGTCTGAAGCCATTCGTCAGGAATCGCCGCTGGTCGAGCGGATCACGTCCGGGCGCAAGGCGGCCTCGCCGTCGGATGCCGGCATCACGCTGCGTGAGCGCCCGTTCCTCGGTTGCGTCAATCTGCGTGGCAACCCGGACGACCCGGATTTCACCGATGCGGTGAAGGGTGTTCTGGGCCTTGCCCTGCCGAGCGGGCCGAACACGGTCGCCGACAGCGGCGACATCACGGCCTTCTGGCTGGCACCGACCGAATGGTTCGTGCGGACCGGCGCGAACGCCGAGCGCGATCTGATCGCGGGCCTCGAGGAAGCCCTCGCCGGGCAGCACATCGCCACGAACGATGTCACCGGGAACTTTACGACCGTCGAGCTTTCGGGACCGCATGCGCGCGACGTGCTCGAGAAGGGCTGCACGCTCGACCTGCATCCGCGCGCGTTCGCGCCGGGGCAGTGCGCGCAGACCCTTCTGGGTCATGCCGGGATCCTCATCCGGCCCCTGGCGGACGGGCAGGCGTTCGAGATCGTGGTACGCCGGAGTTTCGCTGACTACATGTTTATCTGGCTCGAAGATGCCACCGTCGAATACGGTGGCATGGCGGTCAGTGACTGAGAGTACCGTCGCCTGGCCGTTGATGGCGGGCGATGTACCGGGGACGGATCACCAGATCCCTTCCTCCGGCAGCACGGCCACCTCCGGGAAACCCGGGGGCGGCCGTACTGATTTGCGGGAGTGCCCGCGGACAATCGAAAGTAAAACAGGACCGGGAGCAGGCCGATGGGCAACGAGCAGCATCAGAATCCGAAGAGCGACATCGAGATAGCGCGTGGCGCGACCCTCCGTAACATCACCGAGATCTCCGACAAGCTGGGTATTCCCGGCCACGGTCTGCTGCCGTATGGGCACGTCAAAGCCAAGGTGGATCCGGACTACGCGGAGACCCTGAAGGACAAGCCGAACGGCAAACTGATCCTCGTGGCGGGTATCACGCCGACACCGGCCGGCGAGGGCAAGACGACGACCAGCGTCGGCCTCGGCGACGCGCTCAATCACACCGGCCGCAACGCCGCGATCTGCCTGCGCGAGCCCTCGCTCGGCCCGTGTTTCGGCGTCAAGGGGGGTGCCGCGGGCGGCGGTTTCGCCCAGGTGGTGCCGATGGAGGAGATCAACCTCCACTTCACCGGCGATTTCCACGCGATCACCTCCGCGCACAACCTGCTGTCGGCGATGATCGACAACCACATCCACTGGGGCAACGAGCTCGGCATCGATGCCCGCCGCGTGACGTGGAAGCGCGTGCTCGATATGAACGATCGTGCATTGCGCAACATCACCAACAGCCTGGGTGGCGTCGGCAATGGCTTCCCGCGTGAGGATGGCTTCGACATTACCGTCGCCTCCGAGGTCATGGCGATTTTCTGTCTCGCCAATGACCTGGAAGACCTGCAGGAACGCCTCGGCAATATCGTCGTCGCCTACACCCGCCAGCGTGAGCCGATCCGGGCGCGCGATCTGCAGGCCGAGGGCGCGATGACGGTGCTGCTGAAGAACGCGCTTGGTCCGAACCTGGTGCAGACGCTCGAGGGCACCCCGGCATTCGTGCATGGTGGACCGTTCGCCAACATCGCCCACGGCTGTAACAGCGTCAGCGCCACGCGTACCGCGCTCAAGCTCGCGGACTACGTCGTGACCGAGGCAGGCTTCGGTGCCGATCTCGGTGCCGAGAAGTTCTTCGATATCAAGTGCCGCAAATCCGGCCTGACCCCGGATGCCTGCGTCATCGTGGCCACCATCCGCGCCGTCAAGATGCACGGCGGTGTGGCCAAGGAAGAGCTGAAGAAGGAGAACGTCGACGCCGTCCGCAAGGGCGCCGAGAACGTCATCCGCCACGTGCGCAACGTCAAGAAATTCGGCGTCCCGCCGGTCGTCGCGGTCAACAAGTTCTCGGCTGACACCGAGGCCGAGATCGAAGCGCTGCGTGAGCGCATCGCCGAGGAGGACGTCGAGCTGGTGCTCTCCGATCACTGGGCGAACGGCGGTCCCGGCGCCAGCGATCTGGCCGATACCGTGGTCCGCACGATCGAGGAGAAGCCGAGCCGGTTCAACGTCCTGTACTCCGACGAGATGCCGCTGTGGGACAAGGTCAAGACGATCGCCACGGAGCTTTATGGCGCGGCGGACATCAATGCGGAGGACAAAATCAGGAATCAGCTCAGCCAGCTCGAAGAGCAGGGTTACGGGCATTATCCGGTCTGCATCGCCAAGACCCCGTTGTCGTTCTCGACCGACCCGGGTATGAAGGGCGCCCCGAGCGGGCATACGGTCACGATCCGCGAGGTACGGCTGTCCGCCGGTGCGGAATTCCTCGTGATCGTCTGCGGCGACGTGATGACCATGCCCGGCCTGCCGAAGGTCCCGGCGGCGGCGCATATCCGCCTCGGCGAAGACGGCAACATCGAAGGGCTGTTCTGATCGTCCGGGTCCGGCCGCAGGCCGGGTTGCGGATCTGCGAAAAAGGGCGCCTCCGGGCGCCCTTTTTCGTATCCGGAACCACGCGGCGCAGCCGCCCGCCTGACGGCCCCATGCATATCTTCCCCGAGCCTGTACGCGCAGCGGCGATGCGCCCCGATGGCGCCGCCGGTGGGCCCGCCGCCAGCCGTTACGGTTTACCGGCCAGGACCGACCGGATGGTCCCGGATGACTGAGTCGGTGCACTATCCACTGAGGGCGTAATCCGGCGGTTTGGCACGCTCGGTGAGGGCGGTCACTCCCGCCTCGCTCACGCGGATATGTCGATGCCGGACTTCGGTAACGCCTTCATCGGTGACACGCGTCATCATGCGGCTGATCGTCTTGAGGGTCACGCCGAGGTAATTGGCGATATCGTCCCGGTACATGGAGAGATGGACCTCATCGGTGGCGAACGCGGCTGCTCGGTACCGCCGGAGCGGGTCCGCGGGGAACAGCAGCAGGCGTTGATGCGCGTTGAGCCGGCCAGTTCGCGGAAATGCGCACGATCGCGGCGGATTATACCGCCGGCGAGCTGGTGTACACGCCGTTGCAGCCCCGGGTGCGACTGGGCGATCGCGAGAAGGCGATCGACCGGAATCGCACACAGGGTGGTGCGTTCGAGGGTGACTGCGCGCGTGCAGTCACCCTCGCTGCCGAGTCTCTCGATACCTGTGATCTCGCCCGGAAGGGTGAATCCGATGACCTGTTCGGCGCCGTTGTGGTCGATCGTGCTGATGCGCAGCGTACCACTGCGTACGGTGTAGACGTTCTCGAAAGGATCTCCCGCGTTGAAGATGGTCTCGCCCCGGGCCACGGGGCCGCGGCCGTGGGCGATGCGGTCGATCTCGGTGAATGTCTCCTCGTTCAGGTGATCGGGGAAACACGAGCGGCGAAGGGCACAGTGGAAACAGCTTCGGCCACGGGCGCGTTCCGCGGCAATACGACGTTCCTGGTGGGACCACGATATGGCAGGTTCTTCCTCGCCGGTGTGGCCGGTGCGTGCATCCTGATTCAGCGGTTGTCCATTGATCGGAGAAATTCCCGCCATGGCCCTGTTCACCGAACCGCGAATGTCGATTGTTAAGGTAACGTCAGCAGCGTTCATGTCCTATCGGGGGCAGCAGGAGCATAACCTGGGAGAATTCCAGACAGGGCGCAATAGAACCCGTAGCCGGGAGGCTGTTATGTGGATATCGTGATCCGGGAGGCGAATCCTTTCCGGGATGGCTTTCGGCTTCCAAAGGGCTAGACTTGTCGGGGAGTGACTTCAAGGCCGACTGTGCAGGGCATCATTCGGTGCGGAGTTCTCATGCGGCCGTATACGGGCGCTTGTACAGTCGTCCCGTCGGGAAGGGGAAGGGCATTGACCGATATCGCAGAGAATACGGCCTAAACCGCCGCGCGGGTGGTCCTTGTCGAGGATCACCCGGTCTTCCGCAAGGGCCTGATCGATCTGCTGCATGAGGTCGAGGATCTGCGTGTGTGCGGTGAAGCGGGGATGCCGCCGAGGGCAGTCGGGTCATCCAAGAGGTCTGTCCGGATCTGGTGTTGATGGATCTCTCATTGCCGCATGGCAATGCCCTGTCGCTGGTACGTGATCCGCGTAACCGGCATCCCTGGCTGCGGATACTGATCGTGTCGATACATGAGGAACGGATGTATGCCGAGCGCGCCCTGCGTGCCGGGGCCGATGGCTGTATCACCAAGGCGGAGGCGGTTGATCGCCTGATCGAGGCCATCCGCGAGGTGCTCGCGGGCCGGTTTTATCTGAAACCGGAATGGGCGGCCCACCTGCTGCGACAGAGCATGCGGGGGCCCGACGCCTCGACGGCCGAGCCCGAAACGCTGCTGTCGGACCGCGAACTCGAGGTCTTCGCGCTCCTCGGGCGGGGTTATGCCACCCGCGAGATCGCCGAACGGCTGCAGCGCAGCCCGAAGACAATCGACAGCCACCGGGAGCATATGAAACACAAGCTCGGTGCCGCCAACAATGCCGCGTTGATGCGCATGGCGACGATCTGGTCCATCAACCACCCCGGGGCCTGACCGGATATTCCCGGGTGTGGGCCCCGATCGCCATGCGTTGATCGAGCGACCCCGGGGAAGGCGCGGCCAGCCGGACGATTGTTCCGCAATTCCCGCATAGCGCACTGGACCTGTATCCTGCGGTCAGCGGAGAACCGGGAAGGGACGACGGTGAATCAACGGAAGAAGACGGACGCCGAGTCGCTGGGACTCATCCCGGATACGACGGCGGGGGTGGCCAGTCGCGATCTGGAGAAATACGTCGGCGCCGAGATCCGTCGGCATCGGCGCCGCGCGGATCTGACGATCGTCGCCCTGGCGCAGCGGGCAGGCCTGTCGCAGGGCATGATGTCCAAGATCGAGAACGGCCAGACCTCGCCCTCGCTGGGCACTCTCAGCGCCCTGGCCGACGCGCTGGGCATACCGTTGTCGGCGTTGTTCGCGCCGCTTGATACGAGCCGCGATGTCTCTTTCGTCCCTGCCGGTACCGGCCTCGAGATCGACCGCCGCGGCACCAAGTCCGGCCATCTCTACGAGTTGCTGGGCCATGGGGTGCGTAACGTCATAGGGGTGGAACCGTACAGGATCACGCTGTCGGAAGGCTCGGAGCCTTTCGGTGACTTCCAGCATGAAGGCGTCGAATTCATCTACATGCTCGAGGGGCGCCTGATTTATCGCCATGGCGAGCAGACCTTCCCCATGGGGCCCGGCGATGCCCTGTTCTTCGACTCCATTGCCCCGCATGGCCCGATCGAGCTCCTTGACGTTCCTTGCCGGTACCTCTCGGTAATTACATATTCCCGGGACGAAGGTTCCAGCTGAGTGTTCAAGATCGCTGAAAATCGCGCGGTTTTGGCGATGATCCCGCTTTTTCTCACCTGAATTATCTGCCATGCAGAGCTCTGGCCGGTCGTCCCGGATCGGTCGCGCGCAAAGAATTTCTCTCTATGCAATAAATATTCTTTAAGGTAAATTCGCGACCAGGATGCGTTCCGGTCGGTTGTGATCGGGACGCGGCGCTGGGGGAGCCCGACATGGTGCGGGTCGCTTCTGAGCAATACCGGCAACCGATCCGGACCGTATGCCTCTCCGGGCAGGCAGTGTCCGCCCGCAGACGCCCGGATCGGTCGATCGCCGAGTTCAGGCCGGGAGGCCGCCCGCCGATCGGTCGACCGCCGGTACACCCCTTCGCCCGACCGCCAGGGTTGCGGTCCTCACCGCGTCGACCCCGTACGCCCATCCGGGTGACGGGCGACGAGTACGCCCCGGATCCGTCAGGCCCCCATCTCGATTTCCACCGCGCCACCCCGGAACACGGCAACCACGGTTGCCGTGGCAGCGACGCGCGCGGGCTTCGGAAGTCGCACGGTCTGACGACTCCGCAAACGGTCGGCGTCGTCCACGATATCGCTCGTGCAACGACGTGGCCGGCCTCTCGCTGCCGGGACGGAGGTCCCGTGCGGTATTCCCTGGAAATGAACCCGATCCGATCCCGTCGCGGGCGTTCGGCACCGAATGGCCAGTGCCGTTTGGCCGGCGCCCGTCGCTGACGGGTGGCGAGAAACCCATAACAAGGGGGAACCAATGGATACAGAAATTGGTGCGATCATCACGATCTTCACCGAGTTTTATTACTGGGTGACGGTCGTGATGATGTTCCTGATCCATGCAGGCCTGCTCGCGTACGAGGTAGGCGCCACACGACGAAAGAACATCAGTCAGACCATCAACCGCCACGTCATGACGCTTGCGCTGGTCACATTGACCTGGTTCCTGTTCTCCTGGTGGATCTACTGGGCCTTCAACGCTGGACCAGGCTTCTTCGGACCCGTCATCACGAACGAATACGCGATGGCGGCGCTGCCGTGGTCCGAGAACATGGGGCCGCATCTGCAGGACAATATCTCCGGGGTCTTCTGGGCCGCCTTCCTGCTGTTCTCATGGACCGCCGCGGCGATCGTCTCCGGCGTCGGCATCGAGCGCGTTCGCACCGGGGCGTTTTTGGTCATCGGCGTGCTCGTGGGCTCCGTGACCTGGGTGATCGACGCCTCCTGGGGCTGGCATGCCGAGGGCTGGATGGTCCAGCTCATGGGCTATCATGACGCCTATGCCTCCGGGGTCATCCATGCGATCGCTGGTGGTGCCTGTCTGGCTCTCACGATCGTGCTGGGCCCGCGCATCGGTAAGTTCGACCGTGAGGGACGTCCGCGCGACATCCCGCCGCATAACGCCTGGATGGCCTGCTTTGGACTGGTGATCATCTACGCGGGGTTCTGGGGCTTCTACGCCGCCTGCAATATCCCGATCATCAATATCGGCTCCGAAGACGAGCTGCGCATGGGGGCGACCAACATCTATCTGATGCCCACGACCCTGTCCTCGCTCACGTTCAACTTCCTGATGTCGCTGACTGGTGGCCTGATGGCGGGCTACTTCGTCTCCAGAGGTGACCCGTACTGGACGCTCTCCTGCGGCCTGGCCGGCATCATCGGCGCATCGGCCGGCAACGACCTGTATCACCCGATCCAGGCACTTTTCGTCGGCGCCGCGATCGCGGCGGTGATCTACAAGATGCACTTCTGGGTGGAAAACCGGTTCAAGATCGACGACCCGGTTGGCGCCTGTGCCGTGCACGGCTACGCCGGCTTCCTCGGCGTGGTGATCGCCGGCTTCCTGCTGTGGGGCTACCCGGCGGCGGCCCCGATCGATCTGTCGGACTGGTGGGTCAGCAGCCACGGCTGGTTCGGTACCACGCCGGATGGTTACCCGGCGGTGAATCCGATCGGCAACTTCCTGGGGGCTATCATCATGTTCGCGGTGCTCGGTTTCCTGCCGACGTACGTGGTGGCGAAGCTTTTCCAGGCGAAGGGCCTGCTGCGCGAGCCGCGTGAGGTCGAGCTGGCGGGTGCCGACAGCTACGAGGACCTCGATGTCTATCCGAATTTCGCCTGGGCCGAGAGCGAATTCGACAAGATTGAACTCGGCTACGCCGACGACTGAACAAAGGAGGAAATACCATGTCCACAGGTATCAGTTCGTGGTCCAATCCGGCCGAAATCACGGCCATCTACCCGTTCCCCGGGACGGAATGGCTGCTGGTGATCGCGGGATTCGTCTTCTGGATCTGGTGGCACGTCAAACAGATCCGGGACGAAAACAGGGCCCTTAAAGACGCCGCCGAACACCATCGGCGATATGGCTTGCGCAAGACGATGGAGGAGAACGTGGCCCGTACCGCATCCGGCGAGGCCGCCGGTTCACACTCCAGCAGCAGCGGCGTGAGTCCGGTCCACCACGACTAGGATCGGTCGGCGTGTCCGGGTCGGTGGCGCCAGCCACCGGCCCGGCCCCATTGTTCCGCAAGCATTTCGTCGGTAAATTCCTATTAGGAAAAATATCTTCATAGCGGTAAACTTCCGCTTCATGTAGGCTTGGCCGCCACGACCCGAGGAGGCAGCGCGCGATGTGCGGAATTGTCGGCCTGTATCTAAAGAATCCCGAGCTGGAACCGCGGCTGGGGGAGCTCTTTTGCCCGATGCTTGCGGAGATGACCGACCGTGGACCGGATAGCGCCGGCATCGCGGTCTACCGCGATGACGGGGAGTACAAGAGCAAGATGACGGTGTACAGCAGTGATCCCGAGTTCGACTGGGATGGACTCGCGGCCGAGGCGGGCAGGGATCTTGGCACCCCTGTCACAGCCGACCGGGTTTCCACGCACGCGATCCTGCGCTCCGATGCGTCGACGCGGGATCTGCGGGCATGGCTCCAGGACAGCTACCCGGAGGTCCGCGCGATGAGCGCCGGCGGCGCGCTCGAGATCTACAAGGAGGTCGGCCTGCCGGTGGATGTCATGGAGCAGTTCGGCATCGGTGCGATGAACGGGACCCACGCGATCGGGCATACCCGCATGGCCACCGAGAGCGCTGTCACCACCGAAGGTGCGCACCCATTCAATACCGGTGACGATCTTTGCCTCGTCCACAATGGCTCGCTTTCCAACCATCATCGGCTGCGCGAATGGCTTCGGCGCCACGCCGGTATGGTCTTCCAGACGCAGAATGACAGCGAGGTTGCTGCGGCGTACCTCACCTGGCGGCTGCGCGAAGGCGATACGTTGTCGCAGGCACTGGAGGCCGCGCTGAAGGATCTGGACGGTTTCTATACATTCGCGGTCGGGACGCGCGACGGTTTCTCCGTGGTGCGCGATCCGATCGCCTGCAAACACGCGATCATGGCGGAGACCGACGACTGGGTCGCAATCGCGACCGAGTACCGTGCACTGGCGCGGCTGCCCGGGGTCGATGCGGCCCGGGTGTGGGAGCCGAAACCCGCCACCGTCTACAGCTGGGGGAGGGCATGAACATGCATACGCTCGACCTGGACCGCATGGCGGTGCGTGACGTCAATCAGCGGCTCCACTCGGATGCCGCGGGCACGGATACGGATCAGCGCTACGAGATCCTTAACCCGATGGGGCGCCACGCGATCGCCGTCGGCCTCGATCATCCCTTCGACGTCACCGTGCGCGGTCATGCCGGTTACTACTGCGGTTCCATGAACAAGGAAGCCACCGTGACGATCGACGGCAACGCCGGGGTCGGCGTGGCGGAGAACATCATGTCGGGCACCGTGCATGTCACGGGCTATGCCAGTCAGTCGGCGGCGGCGACCGGCCATGGCGGCCTTGTCGTCATCGGTGGCGACGCCAGCGCCCGCTGCGGTATCTCGATGAAGGGCGTGGATATCGTCGTCGGCGGCTCGGTGGGCCACATGTCCGCTTTCATGGCGCAATCGGGCCACATGGTCGTGTGCGGCGACGCCGGTGAATCGTTCGGCGATTCGATCTACGAGGCGCAGCTGTTCGTGCGCGGCAGTGTGGAGAGCCTGGGCGCCGACTGTATCGAGAAAGAGATGGGGCCGGAGCACGTCGAGACGGTACGCGGGCTGCTCGAGCGCGCTGGAATCGATGCCGATCCGGCGGAGTTTCGGCGCTACGGCTCCGCTCGCCAGCTCTACAACTTCAAGATCGGCAACATTGGCTACTACTGAGGGGGAAAACCCGATGGACGAACGAAAGGTACGCGAATCCGCCACCTTCCCCCCGCACGTCATCGCCGAGATCCAGCGGGCCGCGTCGGAAGGGCTGTATTACATCCGTGGCGCCGGTGCCAAGCGCCCGGTGCCGACGTTCGACGATCTCGTCTTCCTGGGCGCGTCGATCTCGCGCTATCCGCTCGAGGGCTATCGCGAGAAATGCGATACGAACGTGACGATCGGTACCCGCTTCGCGAAAAAACCGATCGAACTGAAGATTCCGATCACGATCGCCGGCATGAGTTTCGGTGCCCTCGGCGCCAACGCCAAACAGGCGCTCGGTCATGGCGCCAGTGCAATGGGCACGAGTACGACCACCGGCGATGGCGGCATGACCGAGGAGGAGCGCGAGGCCTCCGACATTCTGGTGTACCAGTACCTGCCGTCACGCTACGGCATGGAGCCGGATCAGCTGCGCAAGGCGGACGCGATCGAGGTGGTCGCGGGGCAGGGCGCGAAACCCGGTGGCGGCGGTATGCTGCTCGGGCAGAAGATCACCGACCGGGTGGCGCAGATGCGCACGCTGCCCAAGGGTATCGACCAGCGCTCCGCCTGCCGGCATCCGGACTGGACCGGCCCCGATGATCTCGAGATCAAGATCCAGGAACTGCGCGAGATCACGGACTGGGAGAAGCCGATCTACATCAAGGTCGGTGCGACCCGCACGAAATTCGACACCATGCTCGCGGTCAAGGCGGGCGCGGATGCGATCGTCATCGACGGCATGCAGGGCGGCACGGCAGCGACCCAGACCTGTTTCATCGAGGATGTCGGCATCCCGACCCTGCCGGCCGTGCGCCAGGCGGTCGAGGCCCTCAAGGAACTCGACATGCACCGCGAGGTGCAGTTGATCGTATCCGGCGGCATGCGCACGGGTGGCGACGTCGCCAAGGCGCTCGCGCTTGGCGCCGATGCGGTCTCGATCGGCATGGCCTCTTTGATGGCGCTCAACTGCAATGCGCCGATCTACGAGGAGGATTATCACGCGCTCGGGACGCGGCCCGGTTCATGCCATCACTGCCATACGGGTAAATGCCCGGTAGGCATCACCACGCAGGATCCGGAACTGGAGAAGCGCCTCGACCCCGAGCTCGGCGCGCAGCGGGTGCGGAATTACCTCGCCACGCTGACACTTGAATGCCAGACGCTGGCACGCGCGTGCGGCAAATCTCACGTACACAACCTCGAACCGGAAGACATGGTGGCACTGACCATGGAGGCGGCCGCGATGGCCCGCGTCCCGCTGGCCGGTACCGACTGGATCCCCGGCTGGAGTTGATCCGGCCGATCCGCGCAACTCCGAATAACGCCACCCGGGAGGCACAATGACAAGCAAGCTCGAAGCATTCGCAAAAGAGCATGATATCAAGTATTTCCTGTTCAATTTCACCGATCTACGAGGCGTACAGCGATCGAAACTTGTACCAGCCGCGGCCGTGGCCGACATGGAGGAGAATGGTGCCGGATTCGCCGGCTTCGCGACGTATCTCGACCTGAGTCCGGCGAATCCGGATATGTTTGCCGTACCGGATCCGGACACCGTTACCCAGTTACCGTGGAAGCGCGAAGTCGCGTGGGTGGCCGGTGATCTGTGGATGGACGGTGAACCGATCGAACAGGCACCGCGCCGTGTTCTCAAACGCATGATCGCGACCGCGATCGCGGAGGGTTTCCACCCCAAATCGGGCGTCGAGGCGGAATTCCACCTGATCAATCAGGATGGCAGCGAGGTCCATGACCCGCTCGATACGGCCGAGAAGCCCTGTTACGACCAGTCCGCCGTGATGCGTCAATACGATGTCATCTCCGAGATCTGCGATGCCATGCTTGAACTCGGCTGGCAGCCGTATCAAAACGATCACGAGGACTCCAACGGCCAGTTCGAGATGAACTGGGGATACGACGCCTGCCTCGTTACCGCGGATCGCCACGCGTTCTTCAAGTTCATGGTCCGTTCGATTGCCGAGAAACACGGTATGCGCGCGACCTTCATGCCGAAGCCGTTCATGCATCTGACCGGCAACGGTTGCCATGTGCATCTCTCGCTGTGGGACGAGAGTGGCAAAATGAACGTGCTGGATGACAGTTCGGATGAACTGGGTCTTTCCGAAAAGGCCTACCACTTCATGGGCGGCGTCCTGCATCACGCGCAGGCGATGTGCGCGATCACCAATCCCACGGTGAACAGCTATAAACGCATCAACGCACCGGTGACGGCCTCCGGTGCCACTTGGTCGCCCAACTCCATCACCTGGGCCGGCAATAACCGCACGCATATGGTCCGGATCCCCGACCCGGGCCGGTTCGAGTTCCGCCAGGCGGATGGCGCCGCCAACCCGTACCTGCTCCAGGCGGTGAAGCTGGCGGCCGGTCTCGAGGGGATCGCCAACCAGCGTAACCCGGGCAAGCGCCTCGACCTCAATATGTATACCGAAGGCCACAAGGCCCGCGGCGCGCGCCGGTTGCCGCTGTATCTGATCGATGCCGTGCGCGCGTTCGAGCGCGACAAGGGCCTGCGCGCGGCGCTGGGCGAGGACTTCAGCAAGGCGTACATCAAGCTCAAGATGCAGGAGTGGGACGACTACTCGCGCCAGCTGACGGACTGGGAACGGCAGAACACGCTGGATTGCTGACAAGACGTGTCACCAATCCGGGCTCGGCGGTATCACTTGCCCCGCCTGACCGCGGGGCATTTTTTGCAGCAGCGGTCGTCTTGCGGGCAACTCAGCGACAGCTGCCCTGCCCATGACGCATGAAGGCCGCGCGGACCGCACCGGCGAGATAGACGGAGCCGGTGGCGAGCACCAGCGTCCGTCCCGGATGGTCGGCGCAGGCATGGCCGATCGCCGCATTCACGTCCTCGATGGCGTCGACGGTGAGCGAATCGCCGTGTGCGCGCACCTGCGCCGCGAGCGTATCGGCGGGCAGTGAATACGTCGAATCGGCACGGGTGACCGTAATGGTCGAGGCCGCCGCCAGCAGTGGCGTCAGGACCGCATCCAGGTCCTTTCCTGATGAGCACGACAGCAGCAGGTGGACGCGCGGCGCGCGCAGCTCCGCGATAGTGGTGGCCAGCGCCGTGGCCGATGCCCCGGTGTGGGCGCCATCCACGATGACCCACGGGCGTTCGGATAGCGTCTCCATGCGGCCCGGCAGGTACGTGCGCGCCAATACGCCGCCAGCTCGCTGCAGGGCCTGCGGCGGGGTCGGGGCGAGTGCATGGACGGCGGCGAGTGCCAGAACGGCGTTACCGGCCATATGGGCACCCGGTGATCGCAGTGGGGTCTGGACATGCCAGTCCGGCCCGGCGGCGGTTACGCCGTCAGGGCCGTTGTGCCAATGGATGGCGTCGGCCGTCCCCGGACCGGACGGTGCCCGCGTGTCCTGTTCCAGGCGGAGGAAACGGACGCCGGCCGCGTCCGCCCGCGCGGCCAGGATGCGGTCCAGCTCGGGTGCGAGCCGCGGTGCCACGAGGGGCGCACCGGGTTTGACGATGCCGGCCTTCTCGGCGGCGATATCGGTCAGCCGGGGACCGAGGCGGTCCGTGTGTTCAAGCTCGATCCCGGTGATGATCGTGGTGGCCGGTTCGACGATATTGGTGGCATCGGCGCGGCCGCCGACCCCGCACTCGATCACGCACCAGTCGACGCGCTCGCTGGCGGCGAGCCAGAGCCCGGCCACCGTCAGGGCCTCGAAGAAGCCCGGTACGATGCCGCTGCGGTCGCTGGCATCGCGCACGGCCGACAGCGCCGCGAAGGCGCGTTCCGGCGGTGCCTCTGCACCCTCGAGCCGTAACCGCTCGGTCCAACGTTCAAGATGGGGCGAGGTGAAGGTGAAGGTGCGCAGGCCGAGCGCGCCAAGCAGCCGCTCGGTATAGAGCGCGGTGGAGCCCTTGCCCTTCGAGCCGGCGATATGGATGACGCGCAGGCCCGTGTGGGGATCGTTGAGTTCACGCAACAGGCCACGCACCGCCGCCAGCGGATCGGTGCCGCGTTCGGCATGCGCCGTGGCGGCGCGGGGCAGGGTGGCGAGCCACGCCCAGCCGGCGTCGAGCGCATCGCCGCCGGCCGGGTCATTGGCGGTCGGGGCGCTCAGCCCGCGGGGACCTCGACACCCCGCTGCAGACAGGTCGCCTCGACCGTGTTGTTCAGCAGGCAGGCGATGGTCATCGGTCCGACCCCGCCGGGCACCGGCGTTATCGCCCCGGCGACCTTCTCCGCCGATTCGAAATGGACGTCGCCGACCAGCCGGGTCTTGCCCTCGTCGGTGGGGATCCGGTTGATGCCGACATCGATCACCGTGGCGCCTTCCTTGAGCCAGTCGCCCTGGATCATCTCCCGACGACCCACGGCGGCGACCACGATGTCCGCCCGTTTCACTTCCCCCTGCAGATCGTGCGTGCGCGAGTGCGCGATCTCGACGGTGCAGTTCTCGCGCAGCAGCAGGGCGGCCATCGGCTTGCCGACGATGTTGGAGCGCCCGACGATCACGGCGTGCTTTCCGGACAGATTGCCCAGCTTGTCTTTCAGCAGAAGTGAGCACCCGAGCGGGGTGCACGGTACCAGGCCCGGCACTCCGGTCCAAAGGCGGCCGACGTTGACCGTGTGGAAGCCATCCACGTCCTTGTCCGGATCGATCGCCGCCAGGACCTTTTCATCGTTGATGTGATCGGGCAGCGGCAGCTGGACGAGGATCCCGTTGACGTGTTCATCCCGGTTCAGTTCATCGACCAGGTCCAGCAGTTCCTGCTCGGAAATGGAATCGTCGCGCTTGTATTCGAAGGATTCCATACCCGCCTCACGCGTCTGTTTGCCCTTGTTGCGGACATAGACCTCGCTGGCGGGGTTCTCGCCCACCAGCACGACCGCGAGCCCGGGGGTAATGCCGTGCTGCTCGCCGAGTGTGGTCACCTGGCGACCCACGCGCTCGCGCAGACCGGCCGCGAAGGCCTTGCCGTCGATGATTTCCGCCATAGGTCGTTCCCCTGCCAAGTATAGGTGGAGGCGCATTCGCGCTTGCGCGCGCCAAAAGACACAGGGTAGCGCAAAGGCAGTTTGGCGCTTGCCCGCTCGCGACGGTCATCTTGTCCGCCACGACGGTTGTGGTGCGTGCCTGGCGTTGCACCCGCGGCGCGGTGGCACTACCGTGCCCGGGTCATCCCGCTACCGGAGCCCGGAAATGGAACGTGGCAGTCACGCCCACACGCACGATCCCCGTAACGAAACGGTCGGCATCTATGTCAATGGCCGTATCGTCCCCCGCCCGGAGGCGACGGTCTCCGTGTTCGATTCCGGGTTCCTGCTCGGTGACGGGGTCTGGGAGGGGATCCGCCTCCACAACGGGCACCTCGTCCACATCGACGAGCATATGGATCGCCTCTACGAAGGGGCGAAGGCGATCGATCTCGATATCGGTCTGACCCGGCAGGAGATGATCCAGGCGATCGAGGCGACCTGCCGCGCCAACGACATGGATACCGGGGTGCACATCCGGCTCGTCGTATCGCGCGGCGAGAAATCGACGCCGTACCAGAGCCCGGCGGCCAATATCGGCGGCCCGACGATCGTCATCATTCCGGAGTGGAAGCAGCCCGACCCCGCGGTGCTGGAACGGGGCATGACCCTGTTCACCGTCCATGTGCACCGCGGCGCACCCGATGTCCAGGACCCGATGTGGAACTCGCTGTCAAAACTCAACTGTATCGCCGCCTGCATCCAGGCGAACAAGGCCGGTGCGGACGAGGCGCTGATGCTCGACCCCCACGGCTTTGTCGCGACCTGCAATTCCACCCACTTCTTCGTCGTGCGCGGTGATGAGATCTGGACCTCGAGCGGGCGCTACTGCATCCACGGCATCACGCGCGCGACCGTGATCGAGCAGGGGCGGGCGAACGGCTACACCGTGCGCGAAAAAGATTTCTCGCTGACCGAGGTATACGGCGCCGACGAGGCCTTCGTGACCGGCACGTTTGCCGGCCTGATCCCGGTCGGCTCGGTCGATGGGCGAACGCTTGGGGACGGCGGTCGCGGCCCCGTCACGAAGCATCTGCAGGAAGCGTACGCCGAGTGGCTTGAACACCGCTACCCCGCGCAGGACCGGTCATGAGTGACACGGTTCGTATCGCCATGTGGTCGGGGCCGCGCAATATCTCCACGGCCATGCTGCGCTCGTTCGGCAATCGCCCGGACGCGTTCGTGACCGACGAACCGCTTTACGCATACTACCTGCAGGCGAGCGGCTCGCCGCACCCCATGCGTGACGAGGTGATCGCCTCCCAGTCCACCGACTGGCACGAGGTGACGGACGGGCTGACCGGTCCGGTGCCGCACGGCAAGACCGTCTGGTACCAGAAGCATATGACCCACCATCTGCTCGACGAGGTCGGCCGTGACTGGCTGCACGGCGTGCAGAACTGCTTCCTGCTGCGCGACCCGCGGGCGGTGCTCGCGTCCTACGCCAAAAAGCGCGAAGAGCGCGTACGGGTCGAGGATGTCGGCATCGTCCAGCAGGCGGCGATCTTCGACGAGGTCGTGGCGCGCAATGACGGCGCAATCCCGCCCGTGATCGACGCCAGGGAGATCCTTGGCAACCCGGCCGCCGCCCTCGGCCTGCTGTGTGAGCGGGTCGGGATTCCGTTCGATGAACGCATGCTGTCCTGGCCACCGGGGCGGCGCGAAACGGACGGGGTCTGGGCCCGTCATTGGTACGAGGCCGTCGAGGCGTCGACCGGTTTCCAGCCGTATCAGCCGCCGCCGGAGCGACTTCCGGAAGAACTCGAGGCCATCGCGGCCGAGTGCCAGCCGGCCTACGATCGCCTGCGCCGCTACGCGTTGATACCGCGGTGAGGTGTGGCGGCTGAAAGCTATCGCGAGCAAGCTCGCTCCTACAGGGTATAATCCAGCGTCTGCGGTGCATCGTCACTGCAGGAGCGAGCTTGCTCGCGATTGACGGGGCGTGCGGAGCAAACTTCGCCCAAATTCCGGATAACCGACCGCGCTGCTCGCCGATCCGTTTACGGCGCGGCCTCGCTCAGAAGGTCTTCCAGATCAAGCGGATCCGTCCCCATCGCCAGGTGCCCATCGGCATCGACCGGCCACTCGGCCGGCGGCCGATCACGGTAGAGTTCGACACCATTGTGGTCAGGGTCGCGCAGATACAGCGCCTCGCTGACGCCATGGTCGGCGGCGCCATCCAGCGGGATCCCGGCCGCGATGACGCGGCGCAGGGCATCGGCCAATGCGGGGCGGTCGGCGTAACGGATCGCCGTGTGGAACAGCCCGGTGCTGCCCGGCGGCGGCGCGGGTCCACCGAGGCTCTCCCAGGTATTGAGCCCGATATGGTGGTGATAGTCGCCGGCGGCGATGAACGCTGCGCTGTCGCCCCAGCGTTGGCGGATCCCGAACCCGAGCACGCCGCAGTAGAAACCGAGCGCGCGCTGCAGGTCGGCGACTTTCAGATGGACATGGCCGATATCGGTGTCCGGCGCGATCGGCCGGTCGAGATCGACGGGGGTACCACGAACGGTGGTGCGGCGTTCGACATGGTCGCGGGGCATGATGGCTCCGGAGCGGGAATCCGCGACCATCATGCCATGGCTCACTACGCTACACTCGCTCCTCGCGACAGGCACGCACAGCGCGAAATGTCCGCATGACCCACGAGGCTTGCGACGAGGCGGCCGGCCCGCCTGCTTCAGTCGATCTCGTGGATGCCCAGCGGACCGCCGTCGAATTCCTGCATCGCATCGAGCAGGGCGTCCCAGAACCAGATCGCCGAAGCGCTGTCGGCGAGCAGATGGAAACCGGGTGTAGCCCCGGCCATGTCCCGACAGACGATCGTATTCAGCCGTGCGACCGAGGTCTGCGCGATCGCGCCCCGCGGGAACTGCGCCTCACGCAGATCGACCCCGCACAGCTTCGCCATGCAATCCACGCCCGCCTCGCCGCGCAGCAGAAACCACGCATGGCTGTCGCGCCGCGGCATGTGCCAGACGCCATCACCGGGGATCGACTGTTCCAGCGTATGCACAGTCTCGCCGTCGCCCCTGGGGGCGGGCAGTACGAAGGCCTCGCGGTTGCCGAGCCGCAGGACCATGCCACCGGATTCGGTATGGGCCGCCTGGTTGTTGTCCTCGGGTACCGGCCACCCCTGTGCGGCCAGCCACTCCAGCGCCCTCGGGCCCTTGATGCCGGTGCGGGGCAGGGGTGACAGATCGACCAGACCGAGCGCCGGTGCGTCGTGCGGGTAGCGCGTGGCCACGGCGGCGTCGATGACCTCGGCGAACTCCGCCCCGGCCTCGATCAGGCGCGGGTAGATGAAACTGCGGCGATTGAAGTGTTCCGGTGTGACGGCCATGGCCGATCCCTCACAGATTCTGGCGTTCGTTGTCGGGGTCGAAGAACGGGGCCGAGCAGATCTCGGCCTCGATCATCGTGCCGCCGCTGCCCTTGATGGAAAACGGCGTGCCCGGTTCGGTGTGTCCGGGGTCGACGAATGCGAGCCCGATCGGGTAGTTGAGCGTCGGTGAATACTCGATTGAGGTCACGCGCCCGGTGATGCGGTCGCCGTCGATCACGAGGTGACACTCCTCGGGCAGCGGGTCGGTATCCGCGGGCAGCCGGAAACCGACCAGACGCCGGGTCAGCGGCTGCGATTCGCGCGCCTTGAGCGCGGGGAAGCCGACGAAGAATGGCTTCTTGCGCTGCACCGCCCAGCCCATGGCCGCCTCTTCCGGGTGGGTCAGGTTATCGGTGTCCTGACCGATGATGATGTGGCCCTTCTCGAGCCGCAGCACACGCTGGGCCTCGACGCCGAACGGCTGGATACCGTGCTCGCGGCCGGCCTCCATCAGCCGGTCCCACAGCGCCTCGGCGCAGCCGATGGGGCAGTGGATCTCGTAGCCGAGCTCGCCGACGAACCCGACCCGCAGGACGCGGACCGGTATATCGGCGAGGTGGCCGCTGCGGGCCTCGATATACGGGAAGGCCTCGGCCGAGAAGTCGATATCGGTGTCGAGCTTCTCGATTACGGCGCGCGCGTTCGGTCCGGCGATGTTGATGCCGGCCCAGGCGCCGGTGACGTTGGCGATATCCACGTCCAGTCGCCACTGCGCGTTCCACCAGAGCATCCGGCGGTAGACGCTGTCGACACCGCCGGTCGTGGCCGTGACGTAGAAATGATCGTCGGCCCAGCGCGCGGAGACACCGTCGTCGACGATCGAGCCGGTATCGTCCGTCATCAGCAGATAACGGGACCGGTTCACCGGCTGCTTGCGGTAGGCGAAGGTGTACATCCGGTTCATGAACTCGACCGCGTCGGATCCGCGGATCTCGAGGCCGCCGAGTGTCGTGACGTCGATCAGACCCACGTTCTCGCGCACGGCCCGGACCTCTTCGCGAACGGCCGTCCCCCGGTCGCGGCCGTAGTACGCGGGCCGCATCCATGCGCCGGCCACCATCATGGTTGCACCGGCCTCGACATGGCGCTGATGCATCGGGGTGTAGCGGACCGGGTCGAAGCCGCGGCCGGCGAGGTGGCCGAAGCGCTCGGGGATCGCCGGTGGGCGGTTGGTGGATGCGCGTGCACCCTCGACCGTTTCGCCGAGCTGGTCGGCGGTGATCCGGACCGCGTTCACCGCGGCCGTTCGGCCCTGGCTTGGCCCCATGCCGACCGTGGAGAAGCGCTTGACCAGTTCGATCGAGTCGAAACCCTCGCGCACGGCATTGCGCAGATCCGCGATGGTCAGGTCCTCATCAAAATCGATGAACTCCTTGCCCTTCGGGTGCGCGAAGATCGGCCACGGGTCGTTGCACGGGCCATCGCGTTCCGCGGGCACGGGCAGGGCGGCTGGCCCGCCCGCGGCGGCCGCGCGACCCGCCGCTTCACCCTCGGCCTGCGCGGCCCGCAGCGAGCAGGGCCCTGCCACGGAACCCGCGACGTGCATGCCTGGCGGCAGTTCGCGCACGGTCAGCCCATGCGTCTCGTTGCTGTAGCTGACGTCGCCGCCGGCGTGGGCGATGAGCGAGATCGCCGGGGTCGCGCCGACGTCGACCGTAACCAGATCGCACTCGATGTCGGTGCCCGGCGCACCCGAACGCTCAGCCTGCCTGCGGCGGGTGATGCGCAGCCCGGCGACGTGCTGGTCGCGTTCGATCGCATGGACGATGCCGCTGTCGGGGTGGACCGCGATGCCGCGTTCGCGGACCGCATCGGCCCGCGCGTCCGAGCCGGAGCGTTCGCGCAGGTCGACCACGGCTGCGACCTCGACGCCGGCATCGGCCAGGTCGAGCGCCACCCCATAACCGTCACCGTTCGCGGTCACGCACACGGCACGCCGGCCCGGCTTGACGCCGTACTGGCGCATCAGGCGCTGCACGCCGGAGCCAGCCGCGATGCCCGGCAGATCATTGTAGTGAAACACCGCCGGCTGGCTGATGACACCGGTCGCCACGACCACGCGACCGGCGCGCAGCTTGGTCATCCGGTTGCCGTGGACCAGCGCCAGCAGATTTTCGCCAAAACGCCCCGTGCACTGGGTTTCGCGGTAGACGCGGATGTGCTCATGGCGCTCCGCGCGTTCGGCCATCTCCGCGCGCAGCGCTGGACCGGAAGAGCCTTCGGCATCGAAGCGGTGGTAGTTCAGGCCACCGCCGAGAACCGGTTCGCGTTCGATGAGCACGGTATCCGCCCCGGAGTCCGCCGCGGCCAGGGCCGCCGACAGGCCGGCCGCGCCGGAACCGACAACGGCGACATCGCAGAACGCATACTGCTTGTCGCGGTAGCGGTGGGCCGTATTCGTGTTGACGCTGCCGAGCCCCGCCGCGCGACGGATGAACTTCTCCCAGTAATCCCAGATGCCGCGCGGGCGGTAGAACGCGCGGTAGTAGAAGCCGACGAAGAAGAAGCGCGAGAACTTCTCCATGAAGCGGGCGCGGTCGCGCTTGAGGCTGCCGCTGTAATGCTGGCCTTTGACGGTCAGTCCTTCCTCCGCCGCGATATGTTCGGCGGGGCAGTTCGGTTCCTCCGGCAACTGCACGAGGCAGCTGGCGTCATCGCCGACGAGCGTGAACGGACCGCGCGGGCGGTGATACTTGAACGAGCGCCCCTGCAGCCACGTACCGCGGCCGAGCAGGGCGGAACTGACGGTGTCGCCGACGTATCCGCCGACGCGCTCGCCCTCGAACGTGAAAGTGAGCGGCTGCTCGCGATCGAGCAGCGATCCCCATGGAGCGGGCAGGCGTTCATTCATTGCGAAGCACCCTCACTGCTGAAATCGACCCGCTCCTGAAAGATCTCTTCCGGCGGGTAGGTACGGAGCACGACGTCACGCACGTTGTCGCGCTCGGCGATGAACCAGTAACTCGATGGCGAGTGGAACCACCACTCGCGCACGACACCGGCGGTGTTGTCCTCCATGAAAACCCAGTCGGCCCACTCCTTCGGATCGGCATCATGCGCGGGCGGTAGCGTCACCTCGCCGCCATAGACGAACTCGCCGAAATTCCGCCAGCCGTTCAATGGACAATGCATCAGTTTCATTGGAGACCTCGTGGTTCCGTTGTCTGATTCGGGAACCACAGATGAACATAGATGGACACAGATAAAAGATAGATCGTTATTGGTCGCGGGTGACGTTGAGGTAATCGCGATGACTCAAGCGGTGGACTCATCGAATACGCTCTGGTCGTAACTTGTCTGTGTTTATTCTGTGTCCATCTGTGGTTCCAGAAAAACCTCAATGCCCGACCGAAGCCGCGCCGCGTTCCCCGACCTGATCGAAGGTGTCGAAGCGCTCGTAGCGGAAGGGCTTGAGGATGTCGGGTGCGGTGCCTTTGGCGACCGTTTCGGCCATGCGGTAGCCGCAGACCGGAGTGGCCTTGAAGCCCCAGGTGCCCCAGCCGGCGTCGATGTAGTAGTTGCTGAGCGGCGTCTCGCCCATCACCGGCGAGAAGTCCGGCGTCATGTCCGTCATGCCGCCCCACTGGCGGTTGAGCCGCACCTCGCCGAGGAACGGAAACAGTTCCATGACGTGCGCCATCAGGCCTTCCTTGAAGTCCAGCGTCGAACGGGTCATGTAACCCGGTACCGGATCGCTCGAGCCGCCCATCACCAGCTCGCCCCGGCCGGTCTGCCAGATGTAGGTGTGCAGCGTGCCGGAGACGATAATCGGATCGAGGAACGGCATCATCGGGATCGACACACATGCCTGCAGCGGGACGGTGTGGATCGGCAGGCGCAGGCCGGCCATCGCGCCCACCTGGCTCGATGCCCCGGCGACCGCCTGCAGGACGCGCCCGCAGCGGATATTGCCGCGCGTGGTCTCGACCTCGGTCACGCGGTCGCCCTCGGTGCGGAAGCCGGTCACCTCGGTGTGCTGATGGATCTCGACGCCGCGCTTGGACGCCCCGTGGGCGTATCCCCAGGCCACGGCGTCGTGGCGCGCGGTCGAGCCGGGCGGGTGATAGAGCGCGCCCAGTACCGGCCAGCGCGCCTCCTCGGAGAGGTTGAGATGCGGGCACAGGCGCCGGATGTCTTCGGGCCCGATCAGCTCCGAATCCACGCCCATGTGCTTGTTGACCTCGGCGCGCCAGCGCATGGTGCGCAGGGTCGAATCGGCGTGCGCCAGTGTCAGATGCCCGCGGTGTGAAAACTGGATGTTGAAATCGAACTCGTTCGACAGCCCTTCCCAAAGCTTCATCGACTCATCGTAGAAGCGCACGCCTTCGGGCGTGAGGTAGTTCGAACGCACGATGGCCGTGTTGCGTGCGGTGTTGCCGCCGGCGAGATAGCCCTTGTCGAGCACGGCGATGTCGGTAATGCCGTGTTCCTTCGCCAGGTAATACGCCGTCGCCAGCCCGTGGCCGCCCGCGCCGATGATCACGACGTCATAGCTCGACTTGAGCTCGGGCCGGGGCGGCAATACCGGCTGCGGCTTGTAACTGCGGCGCAGACCCTGTTTCAGCAGGCCAAGTGCCATGATCGACTCCTCGAATTCAACGCGACCGCGCCGCGCGCGGCCCCCCATGATGCCTTACCGGCGCAACACCGTCAGTCAGCGCCTCTTATAGCCCCATAAACCGCGCTACTCATTCACGGGAGGGACGTTTGGGAACCACAGATGGACACAGATGAACACGGATAAAAAATCAATCTCATTGCGTGACCGACGGATCAGTGGTTTCGGACCATCACCGCGACCGGGATTCAGCGAACGCGCCACTGTTGGCAGCCAATCTTTGTTTATCTGTGTCCATCTGTGGTTCCTGATATCCGTTTAAATCAGACTCAGCTCCACGGAAACGGGCTGTGCGATGTCGGATGCAGTTCGCCTTTGGCGTAGCGGGCGAATCGGAACGGCTGCAGGAGGCGGCTGTCGTCACCCATGATCTCGCGCGCGACGAGGGCGCCGACGCCGATCATCTTGTAGCCATGGTTCGAGTCCGCGATGAAATAGCAGTTCTGCCGGAAGACATCAAAGACCGGGAAGTTGTCCGGTGTGAAGCAGCCGATGCCGCCGGAGGGCTCGCGCTTGTACTGGCCGAGCGTTCCAGAGAACCGCTGCTGGCAGAATGCCAGCGCCGAAACCCACATGCGGGCGAATTCGGGGCCCATCACGAAGTCCGGTGACTCGGTGCCGTAGGGATCGACGTGAACCTGATCGGGCTCCTGCTCGATCTTCACCGGCGCGGCGCCGCCCTGGACGCCGCCGAAGTTGAAGTCGGGCTTGTAGTAAATGCCCCACATTTTATCGGTGATCAGGGAGCCGTCCTCGTCGGAGTACAGCGGCTGATCACTGTCGACATGGACTACCGGCGGCATTTCGCCGCGATTGGTCTTCAGGGTCTCGGGATCGACGCCCAGGGTGCCCTCCTGGAGGCTCCAGTAGGTCCACATGCGCACGTTTTCGTGATCCTGGCCGTCCTTGCCGTGGATGGTGATGTGTGAGGGCAGTTCGAGCATGTCCCAGAAATGCTTGATCCAGGGGCCGGTGCCGACCACGACGTAATCCGTTTCAATCGTGCCCTTGTCGGTTTCGACCGCGGTAACGGAGTCGTTGTCGGTGCGCAAGCCGGTTACGCGCACGCCGGTGATGATGCGTACGCCCTCGGCCTCCGCCTTGCCCGCCAGCCCGTACATCGAGGCCGTGTTGTTGGCGTAGCCGCCTTTCTTCTCGTGCAGCACCGAGGTCGTGCCGGGTGCGCGCCAGTCCTCGAACAGGCCGCGCATATAGTCGTGCGAGTCCTTATCGCCCTCGATGAACTCGGACGTGTAGCCGATCTGGCGCTGCTGCTCGGCGATCGAGGCGACATCCACGTGCATCGACTCGGGGCTGATCTGCATATAGCCGACCGGATGGTAGTGGAAGGCCGCGGGGTCGCTCTCCCAGACCTCGACGCTGTGCGCCATCAGCTCGCGCATGGCGGGCTGAAAATAGTTGTTGCGGATGACGCCGCAGGCGATGCCGGAGGCACCGGCCGCGATCGAAGACTTGTCGAGCACGACGACATCGCCGCCGTCGCCGCGGCCACGGGCACGCAGTTCCCGGGCGAGGTGCCACGCCGTGCTCAGGCCGTGGATACCGGCGCCGATGATTACGTAGGGCGAGTGTCTCGGGAAACTCATGGACGGCCTTTTTCCTGCTCTGCATGTGGAGACAGACCGTGCGCCGTGCCCCGGCGCTGCTCAAGCGATATAATTTTCAGCCCGGATGAATTAAATTCATCCGCTCATTGACGACACCCGGGGAATCCGCGATGTATCGCAAATTGCCGCCGATGGCCGCCCTGCGGGCGTTCGAGGCCGCTGCTCAGTTGGTGAGTTTCAAGGCGGCCGCCGCACAACTGCACCGCACGCCGTCGGCTATCAGTCACCAGATCCGCAGCCTGGAGGATGAGCTCGGAACGGTTCTGTTCCATCGCGATGCCCACGGGCTGCGCCTGACCGATGCGGGCCGTGAGTATTACCGGGATGTCCATGGCGTGCTCGAGGCCCTGGGCGAGGCGACGGCACGTGCACGTCAGGGCCACGGCGAAGACACGGTTACGATCAGCCTGTTCCCGAGCCTCGCCGTGCGCTGGTTGATACCGCGTCTGCAGGCGTTCCGCGAACGCTGGCCGGATATAGAGATCGAACTGGTCAGCTCCGTGCGCCGGGCCGACTTCGATGGGGGCGTGATCGATGCCGCCATCCGTTTCGGTGATGGTGATTGGCCCGGCCTGCGCTGTGACCCGCTGATGATCGAAGAACGATTCCCGGTTTGCAGCCCCGCCTTGACGACGGGGACACGGCCACTGGAAACCCCGGACGACCTCGCCCATGCAATCCTGCTGCATAACGGCGCACACCCGGGCGAATGGGACGACTGGCTGGCGGCCGCCGGGATCGGTCATATCGCAGCTGACCGCGGGCCGGTGTTCGATGCCTCGAACGAAGTGCTGGCGGCGGCCGCCAATGGCATGGGTGTCGCGCTCGGTCGTACGCCGCTGGTGGAATCCGATCTGGCCACCGGACGCCTTGTCGAACCCTTCGGACAACGGCTGCGCAGTCCCGGTCAATACTGGCTCGTCGCCCCGGAGGCCACCGCGGATCAGCCATCGCTGGCCGCGCTGCGCGCATGGCTGCAGGAGCAGCCCGTATCCTTTGCATCGCAATCAGGGCTGTTGTGATGGCGATCTGCCTGCCGGATGATTCCTCGTGCTGAACTGCTACAGTCAATGGCCGAGGCAGTGACGCGTGCGGCCCGGATGGCAGCGCAACGCGTGGGGGTTGTGGAGCGCGATTCTATGAACTGATCCGGGCGGAGTGGCAGAATTTCGGGGTGTGTTGGATTCACGCGATACGGCGCGCGCGGCGAAAGGTCCCGTGCAGAGGTCGCTGGCCCGGCAGGAGGAACTCTGAAAGGGGCTGGCGGTCCTAAGTGCCTGTTTCCCCGGCACGCGGGAGGGTGTCGTTGTCAGGTAACGTCGAGTCGCCGGGACGTCAGCAGGCGCCCCGGGGGCCGCATACGCTTGTGGGCTGAAACGGGGGTTTTGCAGTACCCGGGCCGCAGGACACAAACCACGATGACCGAGAGGACAGTCCGATGACCGACGCGCAAGATGATGGCGAAATTGATCTCCGGTCGCTTTCGGATGACGAGCTCGTCGAGCAGATGCACGACGATCTCTATGATGGCCTGCAGGAAGAAGTGGTCGAGGGCACCAATATCCTGCTGGAGCGGGGCTGGGGGCCGTCCAAGGTCCTCAATGAGGCCCTCGTGGCGGGGATGACGATCGTCGGGGTCGATTTCCGCGACGGCATTCTGTTCGTGCCCGAAGTGCTGATGGCCGCGAATTCGATGAAGGGCGGCATGGAGGTCCTGCGCCCGCTGCTGGCGGAGACCGGCGCGCCCTCGATGGGCAAGGCCGTGATCGGTACCGTCAAGGGCGACATCCACGACATCGGCAAGAACCTGGTCGCCATGATGTGGGAAGGCGCGGGCTTCGAGGTGATCGATATCGGTATCAACAAGCCGGTTGAGGAGTTCATCGACGCGCTGGACCAGCACAAGCCGGATATCCTCGGTATGTCGGCGCTGCTGACCACAACCATGCCGTACATGAAGGTCGTCATCGATGAGATGACCGAGCGCGGGATCCGCAACGATTACATCGTACTGGTGGGCGGCGCCCCGCTGAACGAGGAGTTCGGTGAGGCGATCGGCGCCGATGCGTACTGCCGCGATGCCGCCGTCGCCGTCGAGACCGCCAAGGAAAAGATCAAGGAGCGCCGCAGCGCCGCCGGCTAGGCGCGCGGACGCTATGTCGACGGCGCCGCGAACGCTCATCATCGCCTGCGGTGCCCTGTCGCACGAGATCGTGGCGCTCATCCGGGGCAATGGCTGGGATAATTTCCATGTCCAGTGTCTCCCGGCCGAGTTGCACAACCGTCCCGGTGAAATACCCGGTGCGGTACGGGAGAAAATCGGGGCGCTGCGCGCTGGCTACGATCACGTCTTCGTGGCCTATGCCGACTGCGGTACGGGTGGTCAGCTGGATGCGGTGCTCGCGGAAGAGGATATCGAGCGACTCCCGGGGGCGCACTGCTACGAATTCTTTGCCGGTGGCGCGGTTTTCAGTGCGCTGGCCGAGCAGGAGCCGGGCACTTTTTACCTGACCGATTTCCTGGCCCGGCATTTCGATCGCCTGATCATCCGAGGGATGGGCCTCGACCGGCACCCGCAGTTGCAGTCAATGCTGTTCGGCAACTATCGGCGCCTGGTCTATCTCGCGCAGAGGGCAGACCCGGACCTCGAGCGCCGTGCGCGGGATGCCGCAGAGCGCCTGGGGCTCGCGTACGAATACCGGTACACGGGCTACGGTGAACTCGGTGAAAGCCTGGCCGCCCTTCGGCGCGGTACGATGACTGAAAAGGAAGTGCAATGGCGGGCAAGCTGATTACCGTTTACTGGCGCGACATCCCGGCGCAGGTAATCGCGAAGAAGGGCCGCGAATCGGCCAAGGTCATGCTGTCGGCTCGCTTCCAGGAGGCAATTGACCGAGCCGCCATGCGCGCCGGCAAGGGGGGTTCGGATGCCTATATGTCCGAGTGGCGGCGTGACCCGCAGGAGTGTGGCGATGAGCTCCAGGCCGAGGTGGATGCGGCGGCCGCGCGGATTGAAGAGGCGTGGTCGGACGATGATCTCGCGGCGATTATCCGCAACGGGGGGTATGCCGGCGCAGACGACTGAGGGCCGGTGACCGCGATGCAGGCGGTTGCGGTCTACGCTTGGTGGCAGGGTCGGGCAGTGTCCGATCGGATAAAGGAGACAGGCAATGTACGCAGTGCGCCGCTGGTCCGTGCGTCATTCCCGCGGGCTTGAAACCTTCTACAACGGCTTCGAACGCGTACTGCTCTGGCTCGAGCCGGTGATGCGGCGCATCGGCTATGACCGGCTCGAGAGGCCGGTGGCGTGGCTCGAGGAGAAAACCAAGGGCTTTCTGTTTGATTGCCAGATGTGCGGGCAATGTGTCTTGTCACGCACCGGGATGTCCTGTCCGATGAACTGCCCCAAGCAGCTTCGCAATGGGCCGTGTGGCGGTGTGCGCGCCAACGGCAACTGCGAGGTGAAGCCCGACATGAAATGTGTCTGGGTGGAGGCGTGGGATGGTTCTCGTCGGATGCGCCACGGGGGGCAAATCCATGATGTCGAGGTGGCCGTCGATCGCCAGCTGGAGGGGTTTTCATCCTGGCTCCGGGTCGTGCGTATAAAAACCGAAGAGAAACGCCAGCAACAGGAAAGCGGGGAGGAGGCGGCATGAGATTCGACGACGAGCCGGTCCCGGGTTTCCATCTGCCAATCCTGCCTGGGCATTCCTCCCCCGGGCGCCTCGAGCGCGTCCTGCGAGCAGGCCATTTCGCCGTGACCGCGGAGATTGCACCGCCGGATTCGGCGGATCCGAACGAGGTCTACCTGCGTGCCCGGATTTTCGATGGTTATGCCGATGCCATCAACGCCACCGATGGTTCCGGCGCGAACTGTCATATGTCGTCGGTGGGGGTGTGTTCGCTGCTCACGCGTGAGGGCTATGCCACGATCATGCAGGCCTCGTGTCGCGACAAGAACCGGATCGGGATGCAGGGTGATATCCTGGGGGCGGCCGCCATGGGCGTGGCCAACGTGCTCTGCCTGACCGGCGACGGAGTCCAGGCAGGGGACCAGCCCGAGGCGAAACCCGTTTTCGATCTCGACTGCATGTCGCTGATCGAGACCGTGCGCACGATGCGGGATGAGAGCCGCCTGCTAAGTGGGCGCAAGCTCACGCAGTCGCCGAAGCTGTTCATTGGTGGTGCGGCGAATCCATTCGCGGAACCCTTCGATTTTCGCCCGGAGCGGCTCGCGAAGAAAGTCGCGGCTGGCGCACAGTTTGTCCAGACGCAGTACTGCTTCGATATCGAGATGCTGAAGCGGTACATGGAGCGCGTCCGCGCAATGGGCCTGCATGAACAGGTGTACATCATCGTTGGTGTGGGACCGCTGGCCTCCGCCAATGCCGCGCGCTGGATCCGCGCGCATGTGCCCGGCGTGCATATCCCCGACGAAATCATCGATCGGCTCGCGGGAGCCGAAAAACCAAAGCTGGAAGGGCGCAAGATCTGCGTCGAACTTATCCAGCAGATCCGCGAAATCGAGGGCGTGCACGGCGTGCACGTCATGGCCTTTCGCCAGGAAGAGGCCGTGGCGGAGATTATCGACGCCTCGGGTGTCCTTGAAGGCCGTATACCGTGGCATCCGCACCGCGACACCCCCACAGAACAGCAGAGGGCCGCATCATGACCGAGACCGTAATCAGCTCCGCCAGGAAAGAATGGGTGATTGGATTCGAACGTCCATTCACGGTCATCGGCGAGCGCATCAATCCCACCGGACGCAAGCTGCTCGCGCAGGAGATGGCCGCCGGTGACTACTCACGCGTCAAGCAGGACACGCTTGATCAGGTCGCGGCGGGTGCACACGTGCTCGACGTCAATGCCGGTATCCCGCTGGCCGACGAGCCCGCCATCCTGGCCGAGACCATCCAGCTGGTACAGTCGCTGACCGACGTGCCGCTGTGTATCGACTCATCGATCATCAAGGCGCTGGAGCGTGGCCTCGAGGTCTATCGGGGCAAACCGCTGGTCAACTCCGTGACCGGCGAAGATGAAAATATGGAGGCCGTGCTGCCGCTGATCAAGAAGTACGACGCCGCGGTGGTCGCGATTTCCAATGATGAAACCGGTATCTCCTCCGATCCCGACGTCCGTTACGACGTCGCGAAGAAGATCGTCGACCGCGCGGCGGATCATGGCATCCCCAAAGAGAACATCGTCGTCGATCCCCTGGTGATGCCGGTGGGCGCCGTCAACACGGCCGGCCGTCAGGTCCAGCAGCTCGTGGAGCGCCTGCGGCGGGAACTCAAGGTCAATACGACCTGCGGTGCATCCAATGTCAGCTTCGGCCTGCCGAATCGCCACGGTCTGACCGGGTCGTTCGTCAGCATGGCGATCGCCTCGGGCATGACCTCCGCGATCATGAGTCCGCTGCACACCGAAGTGATGCAGGCGGTGCGCGGGGCCGACGTAATGATGGGGCACGATCCGGACTGCATGCGCTGGATGCGGGCCTATCGCGACCCGGCCCAGGTGGCCGCCGAGGCCGAGAGCAGCAGCGGCAGCCGTCGTCGCGGTGGTCGGCGCCGGCGTGGCTGAGCAAGACGCCCTCGTCGTATTCAGCCCCTCCGGGCGGCGGGGCCGGTTCCCGGTCGGGACACCGGTGCTGCAGGCGGCCCGGGCGCTGGGCGTGGATATCGATTCGGTGTGTGGCGGCCGCGGTCTGTGCGGCCGCTGCCAGGTCCTCGTGTCCGAAGGCGAGTTCCCGAAGTATGGTCTGGAATCGCGCCCGGAACACCTGACCGAATTCTCCGAGACCGAGCAGGATTACGAAGCCCAGGTCGGCAAACTCAAGGTCGGCCGCAGACTGTCGTGTTCCACCAAAGTGCTCGGCGATGTCGTGATCGACGTCCCCCCGGACAGCCAGGTGCACAAGCAGATCGTGCGTAAGGACCCGGGCTCTTACGATATCGTCGTCGATCCCTCGATCCGGATGTATTACACCGAGGTGCAGGAACCTTCGATGCATGACCCGTCCGGGGACCTGCGTCGACTGCTCGAGGCGCTCGAATTCGAGTGGCGCCTGGAACACATCCATCGCTGCGATCTGCGCGTCCTTCAGGATATCCAGCCGGCACTGCGCAAGGGTGACTGGGCCGTATCGGTTGCGGTCCATAACGAGAATGAGATCATAGCCGTCTGGCCGGGATTCTTCGACAAGGTCTACGGCCTCGCGGTTGATATCGGCTCGACCACGGTCGCGGCCCATCTGGTCGAGATGTCGACCGGGGAAGTGGTCGCATCCGCCGGTGTGATGAACCCGCAGATCCGCTTCGGCGAGGACCTGATGAGCCGGGTCTCGTACGTCATGATGAATCCGGGCGGCGAGGTCGATCTCACGCGTGTGGTGCGCGAGGCGATCAATGAACTCGTGGGCCACGTCTGTGCGGATGCGGGCGTCGACCGGTATGCGATTGTCGAGTGCACGTTTGTCGGCAACCCGGTGATGCATCACCTGCTGCTGGGGATCAATCCGGTCGAACTCGGTGGTGCGCCGTTCGCCCTTGCGACCGATGAGGGGACGACGGTCTGGGCGTCGGAACTCGAACTGGAGCTGCACAAGAACGCGCGTGCCTACACGCTGCCCTGTATTGCGGGCCATGTGGGCGCGGATACGGCGGGCGTCGTGCTCTCCGAGAAGCCGTACCTGCGCGATGAGATGACGCTGCTGGTCGATGTCGGCACCAATGCCGAAATCGTCCTCGGCAACCGCAAGCAGCTGATGGCCTGCTCGAGTCCGACCGGTCCGGCCTTCGAGGGCGCACAGATCTCCTCTGGCCAGCGGGCCGCCAATGGCGCGATCGAGCGTGTACGCATCGATCCAGAGACGAAGGAAGCGCGCTTCAAGGTCATCGGTTGCGATCTGTGGTCCAACGAAGAAGGCTTCGAAGAAGCGGTCGCGGCGGTCGGGGTCAACGGGATCTGCGGCTCCGGCATCATCGAGGTGATCGCCGAGATGTATCTCGCCCGCATCATCAACCAGGACGGTGTCGTCGACGGCCGTATCGCCGAGCACAGTGATCGTGTCGTCGCCGAGGGTCGGACCTGGTCGTATATCCTCTGGCGCGGCGAGCACACCATCCGTATCACGCAGAACGATGTCCGCCAGATCCAGCTCGGCAAGGCGGCACTGTATGCCGGTATCCGGCTGCTGATGGATCGTATGCACGTCGAGAATATTGAACGCATCCGCCTGGCGGGCGCCTTCGGCAACCATATCGACGTCAAGTACGCGATGATCCTCGGCCTGATCCCGGACTGCGATCTGGACAACGTCTCCTCGGCCGGCAACGCGGCCGGTGTCGGCGCCCGAATCGCCCTGCTGGACCGCAAGGGCAGGCGGGAGATCGAGGAGGTGGTCCGTCAGATCGAGAAGGTGGAAACCGCCATCGAGCCGAAATTCCAGGAGCACTTCGTCGAGGCGATGGCGATCCCGCACAAGAAGGCCCCATTCGATAACCTGCGCCGGGCCGTGGATCTCCCCGAGGTCGATCACTCGACGCAGGGGCAGGTGCCGGGAGGTGGCGACTCGCCGGGCACGCGAGCGCGCCGTCGCCGTCGCGGTTGACGCGCCGTCGGCCGACGGGCCGTTTTGCTGGCTTCGCCTCGTTCAGCTCGTCAACCGGATTCCCGCATGTCCCGTGCGAACTCAACCAGCAGGCGCCCACGCTGGTCGGGGGGCGCCAAACCATGGACCGCTGCACTGATTCGGCGCTCGGGCGTCGGTCGATCAGATATTCCTGCGGTCGCTCGCGATCGCCCTGGCATCATCGATGTCGCCGCCTCCCGTCTCATCGGAATCCGGGGCTTCGTGCGCTTTGCGCAGGAAAGCGGCGGCGCCCTCGGCGGGCAGGGTGGCCTCGGTAGTGTCTTCGACCGACGGATCCGCCTGATCACCCGTGCGTGCGCCGCGCAGACGCCGTTCTTCTCGCGGAGGGATGCCGAAGTAATCGCGGTAGCATTTCGAGAAGTGCGGCGCCGATACGAAGCCGCAGGCGAAGGCCACATCGACGATTGAGATCGAGGTCTGCAGCAGGAGCTGGCGCGCGCGTGCCAGGCGCAGCTCCAGGTAATAGCGCGTGGGCACGCAGTTCAGATGCTTCTGGAACAGGCGTTCGAGTTGACGTCGCGACACACCGACGTGGCGGGCGAGTTCATCCAGACTGATCGGTTCCTCGATATTGGATTCCATAATCGACACGGTCTCGATCAGTTTCGGCTGACTCGTACCGAGCCGCAGCTGCAGCGGGATACGCTGGCGATCGTGGCGTCCGCGGATACGCTCGCAGGCGAATGCCTCGGAAATCGCGGTCGCCGTGTCGGCACCGATCTGCTGGGTGATCAGATTGAGCATCATGTCGAGCGGGGCGGTACCACCGGCGCTCGTGAAGCGGTCGCGGTCGATCTCGAACAGTTCGTAGGATACGACTACGCGCGGGAACGCCTCGCGCATGCTGGCGATATTTTCCCAGTGCAGGGTGCAGCGATAGCCATCGAGCAGACCGGCGCGGGCAAGCACGTGGGCCCCGGTGCAAAGGGCACCGAAATTCATCCGTTGCTGGCCCAGTTTCTTGAGCCACGACAGCGTGGCACGATCGCTCGCCCGTTCAACATCGAGCCCTGAGCACACGAACAGGGTATCAAGCCCCGTGACCTCCGTGATGGCGGCATCGGGGCGGATCTCCAGGCCATTGCTCGCCATGACGGGGTTACCGTCGACCGTGTATGTAGTCCACTGGTAGAGTCGCTTGCCCGACAGGCGATTGGCCATGCGCAGGGGCTCGATCGCCGAGGCGAACGCGATCATCGAATACTCGGGCGTCAGCAGGAAGCCGAGCCGAATAGGTTTGCCTGGGGCGTCGGTGCTGTTCATGTGCAGGGATCCGCGTTCGCTCGCCCGCCCCGAAGGCCCCCGGGACATCTCAGAAGGACTGAAAATTATGCCGGAAAAACCGGTGTTCGCAAATTCGGTCGCTGAACCCGGATTGAGCATATGACTCGACCGATGTCCGTGGCTGCCGCGGGGCGGTTCGCCGCGCTCGCGTCGGCGACGTCGTTCGCGGGGGTGTCAATGTTCGCGGGCTTCGTCTATTCCGCCGGTGCGACGCCGGCCAGCGTCATCGCCGCGCGGCTGCTGTTCGGGCTGTTCGCGACGTTCGCCGTCGTCGCGTACCTGCGCCGCCCGTGGATGGTGCCGGCGCGGGAGTGGCGTCCGACCGTGGTCATCGCCTGCGCCTGGTTGACCGTCAATGTCTGCTACATGGCATCATTTTACTATATTCCCGTCAGCCTCGCCGTATTGATCTTTTTCACATTCCCCGTCCAGGTGGCGTTGATCGGGCCACTGCTCGCCCGGCGCAGGCCTGAGCCGGTGACGCTGGGCGCGGCTTTGATCGCTTTCGCCGGTCTCGCGCTCGCACTCGGTCCCGATCTGGGGGAACTCGACTGGCGTGGCTGTGCGCTCGCGCTCACGGCCGCCGTCGCGTTGATGATGACCTTCCTGATGAGCCGGCGCCTGGTTGTGGACCAGGATATGTTCACCTTCAGCTTTAACCTGCATCTGCTATGCGGGGTGGCCGTAGTGGCGTACGTTGGCTGGACTGGCGGCATCGCGCTGCCGGGCGCTCCAGTGGCCATGGCGGCGCTTTTCGGTGTCGGTGTTTTCTATATCCTCGCGGTCTGCCTGCAGTTCTTTGCCATTCGTTCCGCCGGGGCGCCCCAGTCATCGATCATGTTCAATGCGGAGCCGGTCTTCACGGTACTGGGGGCCGCGCTCGTGCTGGGCGAGAATCTCGGCATGGGGCAGGTTGCGGGTGCGGTGCTCGTGATCATCGGCGTGCTGCTGTCGACCCGGGCGCAATCGTGACGCCGTGTCGCGGCGCGCACGAGCCGGTGGAGATCGATAACCCCTGGCCAGTCGCGCAACGCGCACGGGGCGGGCTGTGATACTTTGCGCGGGCGTTCCGCAAAGGGAGTAATCCATGGCGATCCATTTCACGGCGGAAGAGCTTGCGCAGCGCCAGGCCGATGTCGGCGCTGAACTGGCGCGGCAGGGCCTCGACGCACTGCTGTGTTTCCGCCAGGAAAGCATGTACTGGCTGTCGGGTTTCGATACGTTTGGCTACTGCTTCTTTCAGTGTCTGGTAATCGATAGCGATGGCCGCATGATGCTGCTCACCCGTGAACCGGATCGACGTCAGGCGGAACATACCTCGGTTATCGACGACATCCGCGTCTGGGTGGACCGCGAGGGCGTGAACCCCGCCGAGGAGCTTCGGTCCGTGCTGGACGAGTTGGGCCTGCGAGGCAAGCGTCTCGGCGTGGAGTACGAGGCGTACGGATTGACCGGGCGGAATGCCCGGCGACTCGATGCCGCGCTGCAAGGCTTCTGTACGACGGATGATGCATCCGAACTGATCAGCCGCAAGCGGGCGGTCAAGAGCCCGACCGAGATGGCGTATATCCGTCGTGCCGCGGGGCTGGGCGACGATGCGCTGGACGCGGCGCTGGGACATGCGGCGCCGGCTGCCTGGGAGGGCGATATTCTGGCCGCTATGCAGGGGGCAGTCTTCCGCGGCGGCGGCGATTACCCCGGTAATGAATTCATCATCGGTTCCGGCCGGGATGCGCTGCTGTGCCGGTACTTCAGTGGCCGGCGCTCGCTCGATGAGCAGGATCAGCTCACGCTGGAATGGGCCGGCGTCTATCGGCGCTATCACGCCGCCATGATGCGCACGATTGTCGTCGGCCACGTCGATGACGAGCATCGGCATATGCATGCGGCGGCCGCCGATGCGATGGCCGCCTGCATGCAGGCGTGCAGACCCGGCGGGACGGTCGGCTCCGTATTCGATGCGCATGCGCGTGTCGTTGATGACGCCGGCCTACGGCCGCATCGCCTCAACGCCTGCGGCTATTCCATGGGAGCCACGTTCGCGCCGATGTGGATGGACTGGCCGATGTTCTACTCGGGCAACCCGACCGTGATCGAGGCGGGTATGGCCTTCTTTATCCACATTATCCTGGTGAATTCCGACAGCGGACACGCGATGACGCTCGGCCAGACGGTCGAGGTTACGGAGGCGGGTGCGGTCTCCCTGCATCGCCACGGGGTGGACCTGATCAGCGTTTGACGGGTGGGTAACAGGTTGTCGCCAAGGCCCGAAAAGCGCAAAGGCACGCCAGGGAAAGACAGGCGCTGGAGGAGCGGGCTTGCCCGCGAACCGTTTTCCACAGCCCCGATGCCGTGACGCGTCCCGGCGCGATCAATTGCCACGGTATCCGGCGCGACACTGGCCGGACGGCGGTTCGCGGGCAAGCCCGCTCCTGCGTGGTGCGAGGCTCCGCGACTGCGCGTGAATTGTGTCTATCTGTTCTTCTTCGCGTCGCGTCGCGCTCATTGCGCCTTGGCGAGAACTCTCCGAGCACGACGCCGAATCACTCCACGGACTCGCTCACTGCCACTTCCCGTGGTGGTTGTACACCACCGAGTACGGCCCCCGGTAGCAGCCCGCGAGCGATCCATGCACGATCGGCCCGATCGAGCCGGGGCCGCGCGAACGGCGCCCCCGCCTTGGTCGCGCGAAGACGCTCGACGATCCGCCAGCCACCGCGCACGATCAGGCGGATCTCCAGCCCGAAACGCCCCGGCAACCGCGCGGGCAGATTCCGCCCTGCGTACAGCCAGGCGCCCGCGCGCTCGGTCTGATGGGCGATCAGGGCATCGATTTGCGCCTCGCCCGCGCCCGAGCGCAGCCGTTCCTCGGACACCCCGAAGGCCGCCAGATCCGCCCGCGGGATATAGAGGCGGTCGCGCTCGATGAAATCCTGGTGCAGGTCCTGGAGGAAATTGATCAACTGCAGGCCGGTACAGATCCGGTCGGAATCGGTGATATTCGCCGGCGTGGCCTGATCCGCCAGCTGCAGCAGCAGGCGCCCGACCGGATCCGCGGACCGGCGGGCGTAGTCGCGCAGATCGTCGAAGGTATCGAAACGCCGCTGCGTGACGTCCTGGCGGAAAGCGGACAGCAGGTTATGGAACGGCGCCAGCTGCAGGTCGTAGCGCGGTATGGCGTCGGCCAGGGCCCGCCAGAGCGCGTCGTCCGGAGGCCGGCCGGCGGCGGTCGCATCGATATCCGCAGCCATGGCATCCAGTGCCGCCAGACGCGCGTCGTTACCGTGTGTCCCTTCATCGGCGAGGTCATCGGCGCGCCGTGCAAACACGTAGATCGCGGCAACGGGATCGCGCATCCGCCGCGGCAGCAGATGCGAGGCGACCGGGAAGTTCTCGTAGTGCGCTCGAGCCAGTGCCCGGCATTCGCGGTACGCGTCAGGGACGGAAGGTGTCATGCTAGGATCACGCCTGAATGCCGCCGAAACCCGGGAGGAGTTCGATGAGGAAACTGTTGCGCGGATTCGCCGTGGGTCTGCTGGTGGGGGGGCTGATCGGCCTGTGGTTCGGCATGAATATCGGCAAGGGCCAGCCGCTGCTGTCCAACCCGTTCGCCCGGGTCACTCTCTCCGAACGCCTCGACCGCACCATGCGCCAGGCCGCCGAAGAGACCGGCACCGCTGTCGACAAGGCCGGTGATGCGGTTCGCGAGGGCGCCGACACGGTCAAGGAAAAACTCCAGTCCGAGTAGGTGGCGCCGGAGGCATCAAACAGAACCACGGGGGAATCGCTGAACTCCTGTGCTGACATCGGGTAAATTCGGAACCACAGATGGGTACAGATAAACACAGATAACGTCAAATAAAAGGACCCGGATTGCAGTCATCCTGGATCCATTCATTTCACCAGGTTCCTGGTTTCACGGCCTTCGACTTTTATCCGTGTCCATCCGTGTTGATCTGTGGTTCTTGTCCCTCCGCAAAAAATCTCCCGTGGTTCATACGCATAGTCTGCGAGCTGGTGCCGCCGAGTCTGGTGAACCCTCATGGCGTCTCCACGGACCGTGCGGGCTGGATCAGGTGCGGCCAGAGGTCGCCGGGTTGTTCGAGGAGGGCGGAGGCGCCCCAGTCGTTCGGGTGGTCGTCGGGGCCGAGGTAGCCGTACACGGCTACGAAGGTGTCCATGCCGGCAGCGATGCCCGCGGCGACGTCGCGTTCGGCGTCGCCAACGTAGACGGCACGGGTCGGTTCGTGGCCGGTCTGGGTGCACGCATGCAGCAGTGGAGCCGGGTGAGGCTTGCGCTGCTCCAGGGTGTCGCCGGATACGACGACGGCGGCGCGCGTGTCCAGACCCAGCAGGTGTAGCAGCGGTTCGGTCAGCCAGCCGGGTTTATTGGTGACGACACCCCAGGCGCGCCCATCCTCCTCGATCCGCTGCAGCAGTTCGGCGATACCCGGGAAGGGCTGGGAGGCGCCGGCCAGGTTCGACTGATAGCGATCGAGGAATGAGGCCCGTAGGCGGCCCGAATCGGCGGTATCGCCATGGTCGTCGAAGCCGACCCGGAGCAGACCGGCCGCGCCGTGGGATACATGCGGGCGGATGTCGGCGAATGGCAGCGGCTCCCGGCCCTCGGCCGACAGCAGATCATTAAGCGCTGCCGCCATATCGGGCGCGGTATCAATGAGGGTCCCGTCGAGGTCGAACAGGATGAGTTCTCGCTCAGTCATTGGTGGGGCTGTGGCAGGCGAGCATGTAGTTCACGTCGATGTCGTCATCGAGGTGGTAATGGCGTGTCAGCGGTTTGTAGGTCAGCCCGCGCTCGGCCGTGACGTCGAGACCCGCCTCCCGAGCCCATGTGGCGAGTTCCGATGGGCGGATCAGGCGGGCGTATTCGTGCGTACCGCGCGGCAGCAGCTTCAGCAGGTATTCGGCGCCCACGATCGCGAACAGCCAGGCCTTGGGTGTGCGGTTGATGGTGGAGAATACGACCGTGCCTCCGGGGCGCAACAGTGTGGCGCAGGCGCGCACGATCGAGGCCGGATCGGGTACGTGCTCCAGCATCTCCATGCAGGTAACGACGTCGAAAGAGGCCGGTTCGCCCGCGGCGAGCTCCTCAGCGGACTGTTCGCGGTAGTCGATCGCGATCTCGTGGTCACTGGCATGCTTGCGCGCGGCCGCCAGCGCCTCGCCGGCAAGATCGATGCCTATCACCTCGGCGCCGCGCCGGGCCATTGACTCCGTCAGGATGCCGCCCCCGCAGCCGACATCCGCTACACGCCGGTCCGAGAGACCGCCGGCCTGGCGCTCGATCCAGCCGAGCCGCAGCGGGTTGATCGCGTGCAGGGGCGCGCATTCGCCATCCGGGTCCCACCAGCGGCTGGCGAGGTCGGCAAACTTGCGCAGTTCGGCCGGGTCGGCGTTGTCCATTTCCTGATCTCCGGTGGAGTGCTCAGCGGCCGCCACCGATCCGCTCCTGCCAGGCGTCCGTGCGGTTGGCCAGATCGTCCGGATCCAGCGTAACGAGTTGGCCGTTGCGTACCTGGGGGCGCCCGGCGATCCAGACATCGCTGACCTGGTGACGGCCGGTTGCGTACACGAGCTGTGAGACCACATCGTAGATGGGGCGAGTCTCCAGCGCGGTCAGATCGACGGCGACCAGATCGGCCGCCTTGCCTTCCTCGATCGAGCCCGTCACCTCGCCCAGCCCGAGCGCACGGGCACCGTTGATGGTCGCCATGCGCAATGCGACATCGGCGGGTACGGCCTCGGCGTCCGCGGCCACGGCCTTGGCGAGCAGGGCCGCGGTGCGCATCTCGCCGAACATGTCGAGGTCGTTGTTGGAGGCGGCGCCATCGGTACCGAGTGCGACGTTGATGCCGGCCTTCTGCAGCCGCTGGACCGGCGCGAAACCGCTGGCGAGCTTGAGATTGGATTCGGGGCAGTGAATGACGCTGGCGCCGGTACGGGCGAAGGCCTCGATTTCGCCGTCTTCGAGGACCGTCATGTGGACCGCCGCGAAGCCCGGCGACAGCAGGCCCAGGCGTTCGAGCCGCGTGAGCGGGCGTTCACCGTGATCCGCCCGGGCACGCTCGCACTCGCCGCGGGTCTCGTGGACGTGCATCTGAACCGGCACATCCAGTTCATCGGCGTACATGCGGACCCGTTCGAGCGGCTCGTCGGAGACCGTGTAGGGGGCATGCGGCGCGAAAGCGGTATGGATCATCGCATTGCTGCGGTAGCGATCGTGCAGCGCCAGCCCCTTCTCGAAATACTGATCCGGCCCGTCGGCGTACCGGGTCGGGAAGTCGAGTACGATCATGCCGACCACGGCACGCATGCCGATCTCCTCGGCCAGCCGCGCGGTGACCTCGGGGAAGAAGTACATGTCGTTGAGGCAGGTGGTGCCGCCGCGCAGCATCTCGGCGAAGGCGAGACCGCTGCCGTCGTGCACGAACGACTCGTCGACCCAGCGGCCCTCGGCTGGCCAGATGTGTTCCTGTAGCCACTGCATCAGTGGCAGATCATCGGCCAGGCCACGCAGCAGCGACATGGCCGCGTGCGTGTGCGCGTTCACCATCCCCGGCATCAGCGCATGTCCGGCAAGGTCCACGGTTTCGGCGTCGGGCCAGCGGCGCCGCGCTTCCTCGCCGGGCAGTATCGCGGCGATGATGCCGTCACGCACGGCGACCGCATGCCCGGCAAGGACGCGGTCGGCTTCGTCGACGGTGACCACCCAGCTCGGCAGCAGCAGGGTATCGGGGGAATCCTGGGGCTCGTTCATGGCCATGCACGATACCGCCGGGGTAACGGCCGGACAAGGCACCATGGCCGCTTTCGCCGCCGGATTGCCGTGGTCGTGCCTCCGGCCGCCTTGTACACTCCTGGATGGTTGCAGGGAGTAATGACGAATGTCCTCTGACAGTTACGTCGACAGCGTGCGTGCGATGATCTGGCACGGTGACCGCCTGACGCTGCTCGATCAGCGTTACCTGCCGCTCGACGAGGTCTGGATCGATTGCACCGATGCGTCCGGGGTCGCCGATGCGATCCGGGCGATGGTCGTGCGCGGCGCGCCTGCGATCGGGGTCGCGGCCGCCTATGGCCTTGCGCTCGCCGCGCATGCCGGCGCCGATCTCGGGGCGGCGGGGGCCACGCTGGGTCAGGCCCGACCGACCGCGATCAACCTGCACTGGGCGCTGGAACGGATGAGTCGGGTGGCGGCCGCAGTGGCGCCGGATGAACTCGCCGGGCGGCTGGCCCGGGAGGCCGAGGCGATTCACGCCGAGGATCTGGCCGCGAACCACGCCATCGGGGAGGCTGGCGCCGCGCAGATCGACGGCCCCACGGGTGTGCTGACCCACTGCAACACCGGTGCCCTCGCGACCGGTGGTTTCGGGACCGCGCTCGGTGTCATCCGCTCGGGCTGGGCCAGTGGCCGTATCGACGCGGTGTTCATGGGGGAGACGCGCCCGTGGCTGCAGGGGGCGCGCCTGACGGCATGGGAACTCGCCCGCGAGGGTATCGAGGGGCAGGTTATCGTCGACGGGGCCGCGGCGGCGCTGATGGCCAGTGGCCGGATCGGATGGGTCATTGTCGGCGCCGACCGGGTCGCCGCCAACGGCGATGTCGCCAACAAGATCGGGACCTGCGGGCTGGCCGTGCTGGCGCGGCATTTCGGCATCGGTTTCATGGTCGCGGCACCGTCATCGACGATTGACCCGGCGGCTGCGGATGGCGCCTCGATTCCGATCGAGACCCGCACCGGTGACGAGGTCCTGGCCTGGGCCGGGCGACGGGTGGCCCCGCCCGACGCCCGTGCATGGAATCCGGTTTTCGATGTGACCCCGGCGAATCTGGTCGACGCGCTGGTGACCGAACACGGTGTCCTGCACAATCCGGACGCAGCCGGCCTGGCGCGCCTGGAGGACGCCACCCCGACCGTGGCGGCCGGGCCGGCGTGCTGATCGTCCGTGGTCGACAGGGTCGGGGTGGACTCGTAAGATCTATACCTCATAAGGAGGACAGTGCTGCATGACGGCCCGGAAAAGCCTGCTGATCCAGTTGTTCGCCCGCGACGAGCCCGGTCTGGTCTCGGCCGTATCCGGCTGCCTGTTCGATCTCGGCCTCAATCTCGGGGATACGACCTTCGCCGTACTCGGGACCGGCGCCGAATTTACGGTGGTGGTCGAGGAGCCGGTGCCGGTCGGGATCGCCGAGATCGAACAGCGGCTGAAGGAGCTGCCGGAACTCGAAGGGGCGGATATCCGGGTCGACGAGTTCGACATCGCGCCCGTCCACGGTCCCTCAGCCCGGATCACCCATCGCATCACGATCCGTGGCGATGACCAGCCCGGTCTGGTCACGCGCCTGACCGAGGTGTTCAGTGATTACGATGCCAATATCGTGCGCCTGAACGCCGAGCGCATTCCCAGCGGCAGCGGTTCCACCTACGTCATCCGGCTTGCCGTGTGGCTCCCCGAGGGCCGGGCGGATGCCTGCATCGCCGCGATCCGCAATACCGCGAGTCAGCTCCAGCTGTCGACCGAGTGGCAGCGCGCCTGATGGTGGGCGAGCGGACGCTGAATGCCGTCGGCGCGGCGGTCTGTTTCGGCGCGCTCGCGTACGGGATCCTCTGGCTGCAGATGCGCCTCGATCTGGAGCCGTGTCCGCTGTGCATACTCGATCGGGTGGCGTTCTCTACGGCGGGCGTAGTGTTCCTGCTGGCCGCGCTGCATGGTCCGCGCGGCAACGGCCGCCGCGTCTATGCCGGCCTCACGCTGATACCGCTGGCGTTCGGGCTGGCGGTCGCCGGGCGCCACCTGTGGCTGCAGAGCCTGCCGGCCCATCAGGTGCCCGCCTGTGGCGGCAGCCTCGATTATATGCTGGACAACTTCCCGCTCGGGCAGGTCGTCGATATGGTGCTGCGGGGCTCGGGTTCCTGCGCCGATATCCAGTGGCAATTCCTCGGGTTCTCGATTCCCGCCTGGACGCTGTTCCTGTTCGTCGTGTTGACGCTGATCGCCCTGGTGCAGCTGTTCCGTCCCGTGGAGCGGCGCCTGTTCTGATGGCGGGCAAAAGCGTCGAACGGCTCCGGACCGCCCTGCTGGCGCGGGGGCTGGCCGATACCATCGTCGAGCTCGACGCGAGCGCCCGCACGGCGGATGACGCGGCCGCGGCGCTCGGGTGTGACACGGGCGCCATCGTGAAGTCGCTCGTGTTCTCCGGTCCCGGGGCGGCACCGCTGCTGGTCCTTGGCACGGGCGATGGCCGCGTCGATGAAGCGCGGATCGGCGAGCGCGTCGGTGGCCCCGCAGCGCTCGGGGACGCCCGCTTCGTGCGCGACACCGCCGGCTACGCGATCGGCGGCGTGCCGCCTTTCGGCCACAATCATGATCTCCCGACCCTGATCGATCGGCGGCTGCAACGCTATGACACGATCTGGGCCGCGGCCGGTACGCCGCAAACCGTTTTCTCGCTGACGCTGCCCGAGTTGATCCGCGCGACTGCAGGCGAGGTCGTCGAAGTCGGCTGATCTGCCCGGACCGGCTCCTGGCAGTCTGTCGGACTTAGGCTCATCTACTGCGGCAAGTGGGAATCGGTCCATATTCCCGATCCTCCTCGTCAAATAGTCACCACTATTCTCCTCGGATG
>Ga0207714_1000012_pt1 | contig 104291 bp, 76 predicted proteins | sample PonA232FremontCA_2_FD_187270 | JGI IMG/M metagenome (GOLD analysis project Ga0207714, IMG submission 187270) | Marine sediment microbial community from Fremont, CA, USA - Pond A23 Sediment 2 (SPAdes) | ecosystem: Environmental > Aquatic > Marine > Unclassified | place: USA: Fremont, California... | reverse complement strand
GGAAAACTGCGGGGGGTAAGAAAGGCTTCAAGCGGGGGGCAACATAAATGATCCCTTATTCATTGCCTGCCTGAAGGCGTTCGGAGAAGTCCTGCCAGAATGCCTGATGGAATCTCCAGCCTTGATGCTGTTTCAACTTTTGGGGGCCGGTAAACACAGCCTCATCAGGGCCCATCCGGTAATGACGGGTGGTATCGTAAAGGAACGGGGCCTCGGGATGAAACTGAAATCCCCGCACATTCTTGTATTTAGTATGCTTTACCCCTTCTACTACCTTGCCATCCATAGAGGTGGCCATCACCCGGAAACCCTTGCCAATGTCATCAACGGCCTGATGATGGTTGCTATAAACAAGGGGGGTCAACCCGCTCATACCAAGGCGCTCGGCAAAATCCCCTGATTTAAAATCAACGCGGTGAAAGGCCCCGCTCAGCAAATCATCCCGCATGCTGATGCGCCCGTAATAATTGCGGTGGGTCTTATCCCGGTTAAGCTCAACAATATCCTCCACATAATGCAAATCATAAAGCTCGCTGGGAATATCCTGAACCATTGTACCGCCGGTGCCCACATTCATGGTCTGCATCCCCAGGCAAAAACCGTATATCAAATAATCCGGATTGCTGGCAATCCATCCTTCGTGGGTCTCTCCACGCCTGCCTCCAAGCAAATGATATACATACGAGAGTTCAAAATAATGTCGGTAGGGATCATAAATACCGGTATGCAGATTGGTCTTTTCTCCATATACCCGCGGAGGCAAATCCGGCCCGCCAAAAAAAATCACCCCACATGATTGGCGGAACATCTTGCGGTAATCATCGGTGAGCCGATTGTTTTGATATATTTCCCCGGGTGAAATGGAATCCCTGATCGCCCGAAGGTGAATCTCAGGCCCCTCATACTCTACCGTATCCAAATATCGGCGGGAGCGGGCATAATCGTAACGCTCCCCTGTGTGGTATACTCCTACCATTTGAAACCCCGACAAATCAACCATATCCCGCCGGATTAGATTAACCATCACTTTCAGGTTGTGAACAATGGGATGGGCCAAAAGCAAATTTTTCGCCTCCCCCTCTTTGAGCTGATCAGCCCGCCGAACGGGTTTTATCCTCCCCTGTTGCCCCGCTGCCTGAGCAACTGGTTGATTGAAGGTCCGGGCGATGGCCTGTTTGCCTGCCTGCGCCGATATCTGATTGCCTGATGACTTCGATGCCTGAATAGTTGGATACTTCGATGCCTGAACGGTTGGTATGTTCGATGCTTGAAGAGTTGGTTGATTCAAGGCTTGAAGAGTTCGTTGATTCAAGGCTTGAAGAGTTCGTTGGACAAGGGTCTGAACCGTTTCATCATCTCTGCTCCCCAGCCGGTTGTCCTCCTGCTGGGCATGGATTCCTTCACCCATAAAAACAATGAAAATCAGTAAGATAAAAGCAATTTGTTTCATTTTTAGAAGATATTAATGATTGATGGCATAGAATGCCATTTAAATTGTAAATTTGTGTGAAAATTAAGATTTTGTTGAGAAATCTAAAAATGGGGCGACAAGACCGCCAATCAAAAATTCTGGCAGTCAAAAGAATACAGTTTAAAAAAACAGGAACCAATCAAAATGATAGTCGCTCGCCACAATCTAACAACTCAAATGAAAAGTCTAGAATAGAAAATTGCTTTGAATGGGAAAAAGGTGGGTCATAAAACCGAAAGCAAAACAGCAAGACATTGAGCGTCTTCGGCAAGAGCTTGGGATAGAGCCGCTCCTGGCCAATTTACTGGCTCAAAGGGGCATCAGGACTTACCAAGAGGCTGAGACGTTTTTCAGGCCCACGCTCGACCGGCTATATGATCCGTTCAGCATCAAAGACATGAACAGGGCCATTGAGCGCATCGAACAAGCCATTCAGACCAACCAGCGCATTATGATATACGGGGACTACGATGTGGACGGGACGACATCGGTGGCGTTGGTTTATTCTTTTCTAAGCCGATATCATTCTAACCTGGAATATTACATTCCCGACCGCTATGCCGAAGGCTATGGCATATCCTTCCAGGGCATTGATTATGCCGCCAGCCATAATGTTTCGCTGATCATTGCCCTGGATTGCGGCATCAAGGCGGCCGAAAAAATAGACTATGCCAACCGCCACCAGGTGGATTTCATCATTTGCGATCATCACACCCCCGAACAGCGCCTTCCCAATGCAGTAGCGGTGCTTGACCCCAAAAGACAGGACTGCAATTATCCGTTCAAAGCACTAAGCGGATGCGGGGTTGGATTCAAAATGCTGCAGGCTTTTTGTCTGACCAACGACATTGACGTTAACGAACTATACCCACTGCTCGATCTGGTGGCCGTTAGCGTTGCCTCTGACATTGTTCCCCTGGTGGATGAAAACCGGGTGATGACCCATTTTGGGTTGAAACAGCTCAACGAAAATCCTGGTAACGGGTTGAAAGCCATCATTAAAATGTCGGGGTTGGCCGACAAACAAAACCGCATCGAAGTCGGGGATATCGTCTTCCGCATTGGCCCCAGGATCAATGCAGCCGGAAGGATTGAATCGGGCAAGAGCGCGGTGGACCTTCTGATCACCGATAACCAGCGCAAGGCGGAAAAAATGGCCCAGAAGGTCAATTCCTGCAACGACACCCGCAAAAACATTGACCGCCACATCACCCAGGAAGCTTTAAAAATGATCGCCCAGGACAGTGGGTTTCGGGAAAAAAAATCGACCGTCCTTTATAATCCCAACTGGCACAAAGGGGTGGTTGGAATCGTGGCCTCACGTATGATCGAGATTTATTACCGCCCCACCATTATTTTGACCGCCTCCAACGGGGTAGCAACCGGCTCGGCCCGTTCCATACCGGGGTTTGATATATACAATGCACTGGAGGCCTGCAATGACCTGCTGGAAAATTTTGGGGGGCACACCTATGCTGCCGGCCTGACCCTGGCCACCCAGAACATTCCGACCTTCAAACGGCGCTTTGAGGACATCGTCGAGCAATCGATCACCGAAGAACAGCTGGTCCCCCACATTGAAATCGATTCAGAAATCCAGTTCCGGGAAATTACCGAGAAATTTTTCCGCATCCTCAAACAATTTCAGCCTTTTGGACCGGGGAACCTGGCGCCGGTTTTTGTTGCCCGCCAGGTACGCGATGATGGCACAGCCAAGCTGGTAGGCTCCAGCAAAGAGCACATTAAGCTTTCCCTTACCCAGGATGGCGATACCACCTCCCTTTTTCCGGCCATTGCCTTTCAACAGGCCAATCATTTCAGCGATATTCACCGGGGCAAACCGTTTGACATTTGTTTCTCCGTGGAAGAAAACATTTTCCGGGGAAAAAGAAACCTTCAGCTGAACATCAAAGACATCAAGATCACTGGATAGGCGCTTGAAATTAAAAGACATCCAGGGCAATGAATAAAGATTGCAGAAGACCTCCTCAGAATAAATGTGCAGCTTAAAAGACATCCAGGTCACTGAATAAAGCCTGTAGATTAAATATATCCATGGCATTGAATAAATATTGTAGTTAAAAACCATCCAGTTACTCAATAGAGCCTGCCATTAAAAGACCTCCCGGTAATTGAATAAAGTGGCTTAAAAATTCACCCGAATTTGAAAATACAAGCTGGATTTATGGGGGCCCCTGATTTGGTTCAATCCTGAACCGATGGTTTGTTTATTGAAATAATGGGTCCGGGCCCATTTCAGCCAAAAGTCCACTTCATTCCATGAATATTTCATATTGAGATACGTTCGGTAGCCTTTGGCATAATAAGCAGGTATGGAAAAGGCGTACAGCAAGTCATCCTCATAGGCGTATATGCGGGCGTGGTAATCATCAGTATGGAACAGGGCGCATCTGATATCTGCGCCAAAAGGGTTATTAGATGAGCGATAGCCCAGATCCTGATAGATCATCCATCCGCTACTTTTTCGGCCCGGCCCGCTGCTGACCCATTCAATCCGGTTATCTCCGGTTATGGCAGGGGTAATGGGATAGCGTAGGTGATAGCGTAGCTTTGTTTTAGGGTATGGTTGCACAGGGGCAGGCCCGCTGAGGGGATCTTGTCCGTCAACCATGCGTGTTTCCCCCTGGTAGCGGAGGTACATCTGCAGGTTTTTCCGGGGGGTATAATGCAGTTCCAACAATCCGCCCCTGCCCCTGGAGGGTGCCGGGCAGCGATAGGAGAGCCATGGGAAGCACCAGGTATCCAAATAGCCCTTGAAGGTGAGCCCCGCCGACAGATCCAGCTGAAGCCCCCAATAAATGCCCCGCTCATTTTGAACCCGCGGCCCCTCAGAAAAGCCCCCCGAATAAAGCCCCTGATAATCCCGCTCATACCAGCGATGCAATATCAACATGGCCACCCGGTCGGTCAACTGTCCCGACAATCCGTTCAAAAAGGCCATCCCCCTGCCCGGGGTTAAAGCCTCTTCGCCAAACAAATAAAAAGGCCCCATAACCGCCTGGTAATCCAGGCTAATATTGGAATTGCTGCGCCCTGAAAAACGAAAGGCATTCTCCGGCCGGGGCGCCCGACGATAAATGCCGCCAAAGCGATACCATAGCCCATTGAAACCAACCTTCAACCGCGAGCGGTTATAAGACAACCTCCCTCCCATGATTCGCTCCCTTATCACCCTTTCATTCTCTATCTCCCGGGGTATCCGGTGATACCCGCTCTCTAAAAGCGAAGTGAACACTTTCCGCCCGTTTATCAGCGTATCGGCAAGATTGGCATCAACTTTCTTGCCGGAATAAAAACAACTCAGTTTCCAGGAGCTAAAACTTTTCTCCAGCCCAATGCCCCGAAAAAATTTGTTTTCATTGGACGAGGTATAAGGATCGAGACAGGCCTGGTTTTTAACCTGATTCAGGACCATGGAAGATTTGGACAGTGAAAAACCGGACCAGGTGATCAATCCCTGACCGTAGCGCACGTCAAAGTCACCGATGGCCAGTTTGTCAAACCACCGGTTGTTTTGGAGGAAAAGGTGAAATGAATGGAAATCAAATCCGTGGGCGTTGTCATGGCCAAAGAGTGTTTCGCCGGGATCTTTGTCGAGGGTCACCCCTGCGCGCAACTGATCGTAATAATTCAGGGATAATTTGGTATAAACCCGCATGGGGCTGCCCAAAAAGCATCGATTGGGATGGGCTTCAGCCACAGAATCGGGACGGCTGCGATAGCCGTCTTGTTGTTCGAGGATCCGGCCGGTTCGCAGCATGAGTTGTTTGCGGGCCTGGTCCAGGAGCTGGCCGGGCCCGGGCAGTTGTCGGTTGTTTTGAGGCCGGTGGCTGCCTGTATAAACAAAAGGCTCCAGTTTGCGGGCCAGCTGTTCATTAAACCCATAGATCAGGGGCAATTCATAGACTGAATATAAAGGTCCATATTGGTTGCGATAGGCGATGAAACTATTGATCTGAAAAGGGGTCAGCAGGTGGAGTCGGCCCAGTTGTTCGGGGGTTGCCTGGTTGAGGTTCAGCGGGTATTGAAGGTAATGAAAAAGCTCTTGTGCGATTTGCCCCTCAAAACAAGGGGACTGACTCTGCCGGGAGGCTTGTTCAATCACATCCTTCAGGGCCCGGGGAAGCTCTCGATCGGTTTGGGCCTGTAAACAGGGGATGCAAAGCACCTGCAGCAAAAGACAGGTCACAATCAGGTTCCTAGAAAGCATAAGCCATCGATAAATGGGGCATCCCCCCAAGTACAGGATGAAAGGCATAGGCCATATCGGCCTGCAGGTGCCGGGTATGATATCCGATGCCAAAACAATGGAGGGTAGGATTTAAAGAAACGCCGGTTCGCAAAAAAAAGAACCGGGAAAAAGCATATTCGAATCCCATTTTGGGGATCGCCACCTGGCCTGGCTGCTTTTCAACTTCCACCAGCAGTTGCAGAGGCCGGGAGAAATGAATCCCTGCTCCCAGGCGGATAATCACCGGCAGGGGTTCCTGGTAACGGCCCCAGGTTTGGCTGACCGGGTTGAACAGATGGGCCCCCAAAACCAGTTGATCATTTGCTCTCAGCAGCAAGCCGGCCTCAAAAGTAACCCGGTGATCCTGGCCATATACCCCGGATATCCGGGTATGATAATAATCGATCTGGATCCCCCCGGCCAGTTTGGGGGAAAGATAACGCCCGTAAGCAATGGCGGCCTTATACTGCTGGTAATGCTCGTATCCATATAAGGACAAAGATCCGCCGATGCATCCGGCAAAACAGGGCAAAGCCACACCCAGGATTTGATGATCCGTTTCCGGTATATACCCCGATTGATGGGTAAAACCAACAACAGGTCTTTCCAGCCACCCCAGACCTCCCTGATTGTGGGTAATGCACCAAAAATCAACCAGCATCACACTGGCCCGGGCCAATGCCCAGGAACGTGCCCCCACCGGATAATCAGCCCCCCTTGTCGAACAAGGCAGACCCCCGGCCCATACCAGCAGTATAAACAGACCGGCACAACGCATGCTGTTCTGAGAATTATTAGGATTCTATGATTGAAATTACAGATATTCTGGCATAAATGCAAAATTATTGCTGTAAATCACACAAATATGACATCTCTCATTGAGTTGACCCGGCAAAAAGTTTATATTTACACGCCTGAATAATGCATTTATATTCAATGTTACAAGGCATTTGACGGGAAGATGATTTTTTTTCCTTACGTTTTAATTACACCAATACCAACATCAGCAATGAAACAGATATCTTACAAAGATCTGGAAGAAGCCTTTGATGCGTTCAATGAGTTAAGGATTCTGGTGATCGGAGATGCCATGATCGATTCCTATTTGTGGGGCGATGTCAACCGCATATCGCCTGAAGCACCGGTTCCGGTCATATCCAAAACAAACCGGGAAAGCCGTCTGGGTGGAGCGGCCAATGTGGCGATCAACATCAAAGCCCTGGGTGCTGAACCGGTACTGGCCTCGGTGATTGGCAATGATGCCAACGGCCACCTGTTTAAAAAGTTGCTGAAGGACCAACACATGACCAAGAACGGTATTTTCGAGAGCAATTCGCGTTCGACCACCATCAAGACGCGAATTATAAGCCACAAACAGCAATTGATGCGCATTGACGAAGAGAACAGTGATGAATTGGACCCCCCTACCGAGGAGGCCTTTCTTAATCATCTGCTCTATGTGATGAAACAGGAGAAATTGGATGCAGTGGTTTTCGAAGACTACGACAAGGGCACGATCACCCCGAACATCATCAACCGGGTAACCGATAAAGCCCGGGCGATGAATCTGCCGGTGTTGGTCGATCCCAAAAAGCGCAATTACCTTAACTACAAAAACGTAACCCTTTTCAAGCCCAACTTCAAAGAACTGAAGGAAGGCATCAAAATGGACCACCTGACCCCGAAAGATTATGAACAGATCTTTTCCGCCTTGCGGGTCATGCATCAGGAGCAGCACATTGAATGGATTATGGTGACCCTCTCAGAAAACGGGGTGCTCATCAGCAACGGCCAGAAATACCAGCACATGCCGGCTCAAATACGAGACATCTCCGATGTTTCGGGTGCCGGCGACACCATCATCGGCATCACGGCCGTGGCTATGGCTGCCGGGCTTTCCCCCTGGATCATTTCTGAGATCGCAAACATCGGCGGAGGACAGGTCTGCGAAAAATCCGGGGTTGTGCCCGTGAACAAAGCCAGGCTGCTGGAAGAATCCATGCACCACATCCCCTCCCTCTCTCAGTCATAATCCACTGGTCAACCCCCTGAGCATAAAAAACCGGAAGGGGAGATTAACAAAATCCTGTTGAAAAAATGTTGACAATTCAAAATGGATTGTTCACAATTATTCAAGGGAGATCTCCCCAATCAGGCATAAAATTGTATTTTTGAAAATACAATTGGGAAACCAGGATTGATGAATTAATCACAAAATCAAATATATGGGAAAAGTAATAGCGTTAGCCAACCAAAAAGGAGGCGTGGGAAAAACCACATCAGCCATCAACCTGGCTGCCAGTTTAGCGGTTCTTGAATACAAAGTATTAATCATCGATGCGGATCCTCAGGCCAATGCCACTTCTGGCACGGGTTTTGACATCAGAGCCGTTAAAACCAGTATTTATGAATGTTTAACCCAAGATATCGATCCCAAAAGCATCATTTTAAACAGCGATACCGAAGGCCTCGATATCATTCCCTCGCACATTGATCTGGTTGGCTCGGAAATTGAAATGCTGGATCAGCCCAATCGGGAGTATATGCTAAAGAAAGTCACCGAACAGGTCAAAGAGGATTACGATTTTGTCCTGATTGATTGTTCCCCCTCTTTGGGTCTGATCACTGTCAATGCCTTGACTGCGGCTGATTCGGTAATCATTCCGGTACAATGTGAATATTTTGCCCTGGAAGGTTTGGGCAAACTGCTGAACACCGTTAAGATCATTCAGAATCGGCTCAACACGAGTCTGGAGATCGAGGGCTTTTTACTGACCATGTACGATGCCCGCTTAAGGTTATCCAATCAGGTGGTAGATGAAGTGCGCAAGCATTTCCAATCGATGGTCTTCGAAACGATCGTACAGCGGAACATCAAGCTGGGCGAATCACCCAGTTATGGCAAGCCGGTGGTCATGTACGATGCCAACAGCAAAGGGGCGGTCAATTACCTGAACCTGGCCCGCGAATTGCTGCAGAAGAACAATGCCACCCGCATCAAAAATGAAGACAAAGTAGCCAATTAATTTAAGCGTTAAATCTTTTCAATGAAACACCAATGGCCAAAAGAAATGCATTAGGAAGAGGACTGGGGGCTCTGATCGAAGACGCCGGCAATGAAGAACAGCAATATCAGAAGGATGCGGTCAATGAGATCCGCCTGGAAGCCATCGAGGTCAATCCCTATCAGCCGCGGACCAACTTTGATGAGGGGGCCCTCAATGAGCTGGCCAGTTCCATCCGGGAAATCGGGGTCATCCAGCCCATCACCGTCCGCCAGATCAATGAGGATAAATTTCAGCTGATCACCGGAGAAAGGCGGTTTCGGGCAGCCAAAATCGCCGGGGTCAAAACCATTCCGGCTTTTATCCGAACCGCCGACGATCAGGCGATGCTGGAGATGGCCCTGGTGGAAAACATCCAGCGCGAAGATCTTGACGCCATTGAAGTGGCCATCTCTTACCAGCGGCTGATCGAAGAGTGTGAATTGACCCAGGAAAACCTCTCCGGCCGGGTGGGCAAGAAACGGGCCACGATCACCAACTACCTGCGGCTGCTTAAACTGCCCGCTGAAATCCAGTTGGGCATCCGAGACCGGAAAATATCGATGGGCCACGCCCGGGCACTGATCAACATTGAAGATCCCGAAACCCAACTCGAAGCTTATTACCACATCCTTGATGAGGGTTTATCGGTGCGTAAAACCGAGGAAATGATCCGAAGCCTGGGACAAAAACAGGCGGCCAAAAACAATGGCCCCCGAAAATCGCCAAAATCGCTGCCCGAAGAATACATAAAACTTAAAGACTCGCTGGCCAGCCATTTTAACACCAATATCGACGTTAAAAGAAACGACAACGGCAAAGGTAAAATCGTGATCCCTTTCAAATCCGACAAAGATCTGGAAAGGATCATGTCGATCATTAACCAGGGAAAGGCAGAATAAAAAAGCCAAGCATTGGGCCTACAACACATACAAAAGCCAATGGGATGGATAGGGTTTGTGGTGATCATCCTCCTGCTGAGTGCCGACCCAGGTTACAGCCAGAAGCGGGATACATCCCGCCAGGCTCAAAGCACCCATAGCCTTACCGAGGAGCACTCCCCCACCAAGGCGGCTTTACTTTCTGCCGCCCTGCCCGGTCTGGGACAGGTCTACAACAAAAAATACTGGAAGATACCCATCCTCTATGCCGGAGGGGCCTTTGTCTACTACCTGGTGGATTTTTACAACGGGCATTACAACGAATACAACAACGCCTACGCGGCTTTTCTCAACAACAAAATCGACGAATACAACGGGATCACCTCCGAGGAAGGCCTAAAAAGGGCCAAAGACTTTTACCGTCGATACCGGGATTTGAACATCATTATTATGGCGGGGGTTTACCTGGCCAATATCATTGATGCCACGGTCGACGCCTATTTATTCAATTTTGATGTCAGCCGGAACCTTTCCCTGCAGCCCACCACCCTTCCGGCCAAAAAATTTCAACGGGTTCCGGCCGTAAGCATAACCGTTCGTTTCTAATATTTTTTATTTTAGCGGCATCAACTAAAGCCACATTCATGCAACGAATCATAACATTAATGGTGACTCTGGCCCTGACAGGGATGGTTCATCAGGGGCTGGGCCAAACAGACAGCTCAAAAGCGGTACAATCCATTGAAAAGCATTTTGCAAAGAACCTGGATAACCTCGTTGAGCAGTGGTACACCAAGAAGTTTTTCTCTTCCATGCCCGACACCTTTCAGGCGCCCGCCGATACCAGCGTTCCGGTATTTCCCGATTCGGTATATATACGGCGGCTTCAAGACATTCACTCAGCCATTCCACTGACATACAACAGCATTGTACGCAACTTCATCCATGTTTATACCCGCCAGAGAAGGGAAAAAGTGGAGAAGATGCTGGGGCTGGCCAAGTATTATTTTCCCATCTTTGAGCGGGTTTTCGACCAGTATGAACTGCCCCTGGAACTTAAATATATGGCCATCATCGAATCGGCATTGAACCCGCGGGCTGTCTCGCGTGCCGGGGCTACGGGCATGTGGCAGTTCATGTACAACACGGGGAAAGTCTATGGGTTAACCATCAACTCTTTTGTTGATCAGCGCAGGGATCCACTCAAATCGACCTATGCTGCGGCAAGATACCTGCGCGACCTGTATAATATCTTTGGCGAATGGGATCTGGCCATCGCCGCTTACAACTGCGGACCCCGAAACGTCAGCAAAGCCATTTACCGGGCCGGCGGCCGGAGGAACTTCTGGGACATTTATTACCACCTGCCTTACGAAACGCGCGGTTATTACCCGGCTTTTATTGCCGCCACCTACGTGATGCATTACCATCAGGACCATAACCTGAGGGCCCGCCCCATCGACACCCCTTTTGCCACCGATACCCTCCAGATTAAGCGGAAGCTCCACCTCAAACAAATTGCCCAGGTTCTGAATATCCCATTAAAACAAATCCAACAACTGAATCCCCAATACCGCGAAAACATCATTCCGGCCACTTCCTCGGACTTTACCCTGAGACTGCCCATGAATAAAACCGGCCAATTCATCAACCTGCAGGACTCGATCTATGCCTATAAAGATTCCATCTTTTTCCGCCAGAAAATAGTCCGGGATCCGGGAGAATCCCATTTCGTGCCACAAACCCCCAGTGGCAAGGCAAAACTACATTATACAGTAAAACCCGGCGATAACCTCGGATATATTGCTGAATGGTACAATGTGCGGGCTTCTGACCTGAGGTACTGGAACAACATCCGCGGCAACCTCATCCGAACCGGCGAAACACTTGTCGTTTACGTGCCACAGGATAAAGTCAGCTACTACAAGAAGGTCAACTCCATGAGCTTTGCAGAAAAACAAAAACGCATCGGCCGGCCTGTTTCCAGAAATAAAGCCGAGGAAAAACAAAAACGCGAAGAGGGATACATCTACCACAAAGTCAAATATGGAGATACCCTATGGGAAATCGCCCGCCAATACAATGGGGTCAGCCAGCGTGATCTGATGCGCCTGAACGACCTTTCCAATGCCCGTGAAATTCAGGTGGGCCAATACCTGAAAATTAAAAAGAAAACCTGATGCACCAGCCCCCTCTTGCAGATAGCAAAGCCCAGGCCCGCCAATAAAAAGGCCCTGAACCTCCGGGTGAATATGGCTGCTGCCAAAGATATTCCGACAGGTGGCGGGGGGTAATTGCAATCCATATTGGCAGGACCCATTTGCCGATAAACAAGTACCCTGGATCATCTCACCGGTTGTTTTCATGGATCAGTTTTAAGGACCAACAAAGTGCTCCGGACCCCACAAAAACACCGAACCTCATCAGCCTGAGAAGCTATTCCGTCAATGATTATTGAATTTTACGGAATATTTTCACCCACATGATTGAAAAATCATATCTTTAGGGGACAGACAGCAATCAAAATCAATTGGGATGAAACCCTATAAAATTTTTCTTACCTTTTTCTCCATCCTGGTCCTTATTGCTTTGCTTGCTTATTTTTTCCCGAAGGGTGGAATTTCGGTTTTCCCGGGGGTAGAAATCAATTTCCCCTCGCTGCGGGATATGATGGATCGGGAGGAAGTCCAATACAAAGACATTTCCAGGATCGTGAGGCAAAATAAGCCCATTGACACGATTGCGCCGGTCATTCGCGATAGTTCAGAAGTTTCAGCAACCAGGGGGGATACAGTGCCACCTCAGCCAGAGACTTCGACCACCCCAAAGGAAAAAGCTCCTGCGCAAGAGCCAGCCTACAAAGATAAAGAACGCGAAAATGCCCTGCAATACCCTGAAGAAGGGGCCACCGTTCTTGAGCCTTTCTTTCGCTCCCTGCATCAGTTAAACCAGAACAACCGGCTTATACGCATTCTTCATTACGGGGATTCACAGATTGAGGGAGACCGCATTTCCTCTTACCTCAGGAATCAGCTGCAAGCGCAATTCGGGGGGGCCGGGATAGGACTTTTCCCGGTGGTATTGCCCCACAACACCAATATCTCTATGGACCATAGGGTAAGCAAGGAATGGCGACGTTTCACCCCCCGCCATCTGGATGAGGCCAATTTCAACCACCGCCGCTTTGGGGTTTTGATGTCCTTTTCGCGCTTTTCTCCTTACTACAGTTACTACCAGGATGAAGTCTATGAAGCCAGCATTAGCATAAACGATTCGCCAATAAATTTCGAAAGATCCAGCCAGTTCACCCAATGCAGGATCTTTTTCAGCCACAATGAGAAACCCTTCATCGTAAAAATGAATTACAGGGGCAAAACCACTGATGCTGAGATGGTACCCCCCAGCGACACCCTCACGGAGATCAACTGGCGGGTACCGGCAAGTCAGGATGAGTTACAAATTACCTTCCAGGGAAATCACAGCCCCGATATCTATGGCATGGCGCTGGACGGAAAAACAGGGATTGCCCTGGACAATATTCCGCTGCGGGGCAGCAGGGGCACCGACTTTACCGAAAACGACACGGCCTTCCTCAAATCCATGTTGAAAACCCTCAACGTCAAACTCATTATCCTCCATTTTGGGGTCAACCTGGTCCCCACCCTCCGCGAAAGCTATGACTTCTATGCCCGTGCGTTCTACCGCCAACTTAAAATGCTTCAATCGATCGACCCGAACCTGAGCATCATTGTAATGGGGGTCACCGATATGTCGCGAAAAGTAGGGGGTGATTACCAAAGCTACCCCAATATAGAAAAAATCCGGGATGCCCAAAAAGAAGCAGCATTCAGGGCCGACTGCGCCTTCTGGGACACCTACCAGGCCATGGGCGGCAAAAATTCGATGCCAAGCTGGGTCTTTGCCGAGCCTCCCCTGGCCCGAAAAGATTTTACCCACTTTACCTACAAAGGCTCGGTGGTCATTGCCAAGCTGTTCTATAAAGCTTTGATGCGCGATTACCGCAGTTACCGACAGGCCCATGGCCCGGCCGAGGCATCGGGTTCAACCCCCTGAATGTCTCCCCTTGCTCTGGGTAAAGCCAGCCTTACTAGGCAAGTCCGTTTTATTTTGTTATTTTTAGGTGTTTTTTCTGCTTTACGGCAGTGGTGAACTTGTAAAACCTGCGTGTGGAGTACCTGAAAGAAATACTGACTTACTCGGAAGGCAAGCCCATGCTTTTTACCAGGCTCCATTTCTGGGTATTCTTCACCATTCTGCTTGCCCTCTACAGCCTTATCTACCGACAAAGAGCCATACGCAACGCTTACCTGTTCTTAATGAGCCTCTTGTTTTACTATCTTTCCGGTGGATATTTTTTTACACTGTTGATATTCAGCACCATTGCCGACTACACCCTGGGGCATTTAATCTATCAAAGTGAAACCCGGATAAAGAAAAAACTGTTTGTGGCCACCAGTGTGTTGATCAACCTTGGGGTGCTGTCGTATTTTAAATACAGTTATTTTTTTATCAGGACCACCAACCGGTTGCTTGGGACGGACCTGGAAGTGGTGAATATCCTGGCGCGATGGTCCAACCAGCTGGCCAATACCGGATTTGATGTGGCCACCATCATCCTGCCGGTGGGCATTTCGTTCTACACATTTCAAACCATAAGTTATACGGTGGATATCTACCGGGGCAAGGTCAAGCCGGTGAACAACATCATCGATTTTGGCTTTTATGTATCCTTTTTTCCACAGCTGGTTGCAGGACCCATTGTACGGGCAGCAGAATTTGTTCCACAGCTTTATCAAAAATTTCGCCTGACCCGCCGGGAATTTGGGCACGCTTTGTTTCTGATTTTGACCGGTCTGATGAAAAAGATGCTCATCTCGGACTACATTTCGATCAATTATGTGGACCGGGTTTTCGAAGCCCCCCTTTCCTACTCAGGGTTTGAAAACATGATGGCGGTTTATGGATATGCCTTACAAATATACTGTGACTTTTCGGGCTACACCGATATAGCCATCGGGGTGGCCCTGATGATGGGCTTCCGCTTGCCGGTAAACTTCAATTCGCCTTACAAGGCCATCCATGTCACTGACTTCTGGCGCAGGTGGCACATCTCCCTGTCCACCTGGTTGCGCGATTATCTGTACATCCCCCTGGGGGGCAACCGGAAAGGGGAGCTCAGGCGCAACATCAACATCATGATCACCATGTTGCTGGGCGGCCTGTGGCACGGGGCCCACCTGCGCTTTATCATCTGGGGCGGCATCCATGGCTTAGCCCTGGTGGTCCATAAAGTATGGGGCCGGGTTAAAAAGAAAATGAAACAGCCTCCCCGGCCTTTAAGGGAAAAGAAAGTCCTGGGACGGTTTCTCTCCGTATTCTTTACCTTTCACGTGGTAACGGCCGCCTGGATATTCTTCAGGGCCCAAAGCATGCGGAAGGCGAAACAGATGATCGGTCAAATCCTCCATCATTTCGAGGCAGAGCTGATACCCACCATGATCGCCTCTTATAAAGAGGTCTTTGCCATCATCCTGATCGGGTTCATTTTGCACTGGTTACCGGCCAATTTCAAAGAAAAATACCGCGGGTGGTTTATCCAAACCCCATTGGTCGTTAAGATCATTGCCGTTATCCTGGTGGTTTTGGTGATTTATCAGGTCAAATCAGCAGCCATTCAACCTTTCATTTACTTCAAATTTTAACTCACCCATCCCGATCAATTTTAAACCGAATGCGCAAGACCCCATTTTCAAAGCTGGTGGTGGTAATGCGGAAATGGCCGAGCTCAGCGGTATTGTTCACATGGGCCCCGATGCAGGGACAGGCATCATAATCTCCTACACTGACAATACGCACTGAACGGGCGTCCTGTTCGGGTAGTTTCGAAATGTCGTAAAGATGGCCCGCTTCTGAGAGATCCAAATACTTTTCGGTAACGGGCATGCCCAGTGAAATCACCCGGTTGACCTTATCCTGGAGGATTTGTTCTTCTTCGGTGGTAAGCGAGCGGTGGAAATGGTAATCGCACTTGCTCTTCTTTCGCTCCAGGTGCATAGAAAAAGACCGGTCCGTGCCAAACATACGAATCATCGTCTGATTCAGTATATGCTCGGCGGTGTGCATTTGAGGATCATATTGCTTCATAGAAGAATTTTTTATGGGAACAAGTATAGGAAAAAAAAGTTCTCGTTAAATTGATTATCTTGTCCTTCAAAAACCAATCGCCATGAAGCACCACATTGCAGTACTGGGCACGGGTATGGTAGGCCGGGCCATCGTGTATGACCTGGCCGGTGATCACAAGGTCACTGCGGCCGACAATGATCGCCGGGCCCTGGAGCTTTGCCGCAATACAGAGGGGGTATCCACCCATCACGCCGACCTGAGGGATCAGCAAGCGATCAGCCGGATCATCAAGGAGGCAGACCTTGTGATTTGTGCTGTTCCGGGGTTTATGGGATATAAAACAGTGGAAACGGTCATCACCAATGGCAAGCCTGTGGTGGACATCTCTTTTATGCCCGAGGACTTTATGGAGCTGCAATCGCTGGCCGTCAAGCACAAGGTGACGGCCATAGCCGACTGTGGCGTAGCACCGGGCATGCCCAACCTGATACTGGGCCATCACAGCCGGGAGATGGACATCAAACGGTTTGACTACATGGTAGGGGGGCTTCCCCGGGAAAGGAAATTCCCTTTTGAATACAAGGCGCCTTTCTCCCCCATTGATGTGCTGGAGGAATATACCCGCCCGGCACGGGTAATGGAGAACGGCCATCTCATCACCCGAGGGGCCATGAGCGAGCCGGAGATGGTCTTCTTTGAGGGGCTGGGCCACCTGGAAGCCTTCAATACCGACGGACTGCGATCATTGCTTCAAACCATGGATCACATCCCTTTCATGAAGGAAAAGACCCTGCGTTACCCGGGTCACATACGCCTCATTCAGGCCCTCAAAGCCTCGGGTTTCTTTGCACCGGAAGAAGTGGATACCGGCAGCCAAAAGGTTCGGCCCATGGATGTGACCAACCAGATCCTGATGAAGGATTGGCACCTGAAGCCAGGGGAACCCGAATTCACCATCATGCGCATCAATCTGGAAGGAGTGACAAAAAAGATCACCTACGACTTGTTCGACCAATATGACAACGAAACCGGCCTGTCCTCTATGGCCCGTACAACAGGCTTTACAGCTACAGCCGCCGCCAACATGATCCTACAAGGTATATTCCAGGAAAAAGGAATGTTTCCGCCCGAATATATTGGCCCGCAGGAAGGCTGCTTCCATTATATTATGGATTATCTGGAAAAAAGGCGGATAAGCTATCGCCCTACCCACACCTGAAGATTTTGTGCATAAACACGGCTGTCTGTAAAAACCGGCTTAAATATCCGGGAACTCCGTTTCAAGGGCATATTGAACGGTCAGGGTCACCTCGATGGTGATTCGGATATGAATGGTCTCGCCCGGGGTGGGATGAGAGTCTCCCTCCAGTCGAAATGCAATGGTCGGGGGTGAACCAGTCATAAAGTAAGCGGCCAGATCATCACTGATGGCTTTCACCCCGGCCGACACCAAATTGGCCATGGCGGTAAACTCATATGTTGCCGGGTCGATCGGGCTAACCAAATCATTGACAAACATGCGGTCGTTGGCATACCCATCCATGATCACGGCTGTGGCCTGGTTATTGCTCAGGTTTTCCACGGCCACGGCCAGGGCTTCAACGTAGATCTCGCCGATGATGGCATCCTCGGGTAAGTCCATTTCATCGTTCAAATCACTGGTGGTAACCACACTGGTCTGATTAAAAGCACCCTCATGATCTACCGTATAATCCAGTGTCCTGGACAAGGTGGTGACATACTCAAAAGTGCGTGTCTCACATGCTCCCAACATCAACAGGGCCAGAAGCATCACCGAAAAAAGCATGGTTTTCATGGCACTATTCTCCCATTTTTTGGATTTCCCCAATGCCCACCCCCAGGCCAAGGGTCAAAAGGCTCTGACGGGCCAGGGTGTAATCGCTATGAAGCTTCATGGGCCCCAGGTTCAAAGTCAGCCCCAAAGTGCCCCGGATGGTATTGTCACCGGTCAGGTCAAAGGCAATTTTCGAATCATCCCCCTCATAGGTATATGCAATATCCAGTGTGGAGCGCTCATATCCCAGGCCTCCGTAAAAAGTGATGAACCGCCATTGATAACTGGCCTGAATATTGGCCACCCAGGCAGAGGCATCTACTGCATCTCCCACACTGAATTGCTGGTTGTAAAATCCGGCGGCCACATGCACCGGTTGAAGGGGTAAGTACTGATCGAGGCTGTGGCGCAGGCCCCAACCAAACAACTGAATGCGCCCGACCTCCTTTCCCAGATCATAAGCCATCCACCTGAGGGTTAAATCAGTCCCGTATAGGGCACCAACGGTAAGATGAGGAACGGCCAGGGGCAAATTGCTTATATCCAGCCCGCCGGGAAAAGTATAATACGTCTGGCCTTCTCCCTGAATGGCCACCACCTCTGATTTCCCAAAAATCGTGGGGGCCTTAACCCGCGTCTCGGGCCGGAAAAATCCCTGCGTGGTTCCCATAAACGTCTTGCTGCGACTGGGGATAACAGCATTCATGACCGCAATGCCAAGATAAAGCTGAAAACCATTGTTTTGAATATAAGCATTGTGGTATAGCCCGCTGTTCAGGTTCGCCCCAAAAGCATCCGCCAATGGCTGCATGTAGGATTGACCATTGACATCGGTGTATTTCTCCATAAAATCTTCAAAGTCCTGCCCCCGAAGATTGATTGATAAAAAGAGAATAAACACCCCAACTATAAAACTAACAAGCCCTTTCATGATTTATACAAGTAAATACAACCCTTCAAGTTACGGAATACCCCGCTGAAATTCAACAGAAAGGATAAAAATATACCAGAGAAAAGGCAAAAAAAATCGATTAAGTTCTAAATGTGGGTTGATTTGAATGAAGCGAATCGGTCAAATCAACAATGACGAATGGGGATCATTATATGAATTGTTATTGATAATCAGCATACAATTATAATGGTCACATCTTCCGGTTGCTGCCGGGAAGGGGATGGTCATTTAAATTTCAGTTTACGGGCGGCAAAAGCGCTCATGCGCAGAAGCAAAAGCCCATGCCTGAAGCGGCTAATCTGAGTGGCCCCGTACTCGCGGCTGCGATAACGCACAATGATCTCGGTAATCTTCAGATTCAGTTTGGCAGCACCGAAAAGCAGGTCAAAATCGCCAAAAGGGTCAAAGTTGCCAAAGTAACTGCGGTTGTCCCTGATCTTTTCATAATCCTTTTTAAACAGCACCTTGGTTCCGCACAGGGTATCCTTGATGCGTTGATCCAGTACATGGGTAAAGAAAAAGCTGAAAAATTTGTTGCCCAGGCGATTCAACAGCCGCATGGCCTGCTTTTCCATCGGATAAACCAGCCGGCAACCATTAATGAACTCCCCCTTATTCTGCTTCAGGGCTTCATAGAACTTGCCCATATCTTCGGGGGGCGTAGTCAGATCGGCATCGAGGATCATCAAAACATCCCCGCCGGCCTGCTCAAAGGCTTCACGTACGGCATTGCCCTTGCCTTTGCCAGACTGCCGGGAGACCTTGATGTCCACATCGGGATATTGATCCTGCACCCGAAGCATTTCCCGGTATGTTCCATCCGACGAATTGCCTTCCATAAAAATGAACTCCTGATGCCAACCAAAAGAAGGGGTTCGCCGTATGGCATTTTCAATGTTGCCCTTTTCGTTGCGGGCGGGCACGACAATCGAGACCGAATAATCGCGGCCGGGTTCTACCTCGGGCCGGGCAATCATATAGCGGGTAATGCCCAGGCGATTCAACAGGGGAAGGTTCCCCAAAAAAACATTGACAATAAAATGAATAAGAGGTATGTATTTGGGAAAAAGCAGTTTATTATAATGTTTGATCAACTGAAAATTTTCCAGGTAAAGGAGATTCTCCAGATCTTTTAAGGTCAGCCAATTGTGCACGGGCTGCTTGCGTTTTAGTCCCAAAAACTCGCCCAGTTTAATCACCGGCTCCCAAATGTTGTTGTAATAGGTCATTACCAGCCGGGTTCGCGGATGCACCACTTTATTCAATTGTCTGAACATCTTCTGGACATCCCATAAGACCCCCACCAAATCAGAAATAATGATGTAATCAAACTTTTCATCCAACTCAAGGGCTTCAGCATCCATCTGATAAAAGGTCAGCTCCGGATGTCTTTCCCTGGCCCGTTGTACCATCCCGCCTACAAAATCGATCCCTACCCCGTAGGAGGGAGCCACTGATTTGAGCAAATCGCCATCACCGCATCCCAGCTCCAGTACCTTGCTGCCTTCGGGAATGATGAAAGCCATATTCTTTTCGACCTGACGGTGATAAAAACGGTTTCGCTTTTTCTTCTTCAGCCTCTGCTCTAAGTGGTCCTGGTAAAAAGCTTTGATGTCTTCTTTGTTCATTGGATTATGATTTTTTGATTACCCCGCTTTGATCAACCCCGCTTAGCGGGGGTAGTATTTTGGATCACCCCGCTAAGCGGGGGTAGTATTTTAGGTTACCCCGCTAAGCGGGGTTCATTCAAAGCGGGATTCATTCATTTGACTCCGGATCTGATTTTTTCCAGGAACCGGGGCCATTCACCTTTAAGGATCCGTCCGGGTTTCATCAGATAATAAACCCCGGCAAATGAAACCAGGGCCCGGATAAAGTAGAGGATCAGACTCATGGCAATGGCCGTGGTCACATCAATTTGTAAATAATCAGCGGCAAAAACAAACACCACTTCCCTGGAACCAAAACCTCCCAGGGTCACCGGGATCACGAAGGCAATGCTGGAAGCCAGGAAAATAAACCAGTAATTGATATAGCTGCCCTCGGCGTCCAAACCCAGCAAGAGGAGTTGAATACAGAGCACCTGAAAGACCTGGATGAGCACAGACTGTAAGGTGGTTTTGGGAAGGATGGGGATAAAATGGGAAAAGAAAAGCTTCAGCCCCAGGTAAAACAACAGGTATAAAACGGGGATCAGGGCATAAACATAGGGTTTGAGGGGATAATCCAGGGTAATCATCCCGGCGGTGATCACCAGCAAAATCAATATCCCCAAAAAACCATTCAGGCGGTTGATGAGGGTGGCCCAAATGGTGCGTTTCACATTAGCCTGCTGTTTGCGGTTCAACCAGTATACCTTATAGCCATCCCCGCTAATGCCTCCGGGCAGAAATAAATTGTAGAACAATCCAAGCCAGTAGAGCCGGATATTCTGCCATTCGGTCAGTTCAATGCCGATGGTCCGGTAATAATTGTTGATGCGCAGGGCCTCGAACATTTTGGCCACTGCAAAAACGACCACAGCCAACAGGAGCCAAAACAGGTTGATCTGGCTGATATGATTCCACAATTCCTGCAGATCGATTTTATTGACCACGATATAAATGGCGGCCAATGTAACGATCACTTTCAGCAGGTTTTGGGCAATATTTTTCAGGCCTTGTCGGTTCATATCGGCTTATGGCTTCTATCGTTCCATTTGCGCAGGCATGAGCGGATCTGGTTATCCAGGGGGGTGTTGTCCAGGCGTTTGGACACAGCAAAAGGGGTATCCCTGAAGCTCACCTGTTCCTGGGAGAGGTTGTATTTGTCTTTGAGCCTTTTAAAAATATCCTGTTGAACCCGGCGTGGATTCCTGCAAAAATCATCATAATCGATCCGGATATACGCATCATGGGGTAAATCATCGAGTTGACGGTGGATCATTTTCTCCAGCTCCAGGTATTGTACAGTGGCCGCTTCCTGAAGGTTTTCATAGCGGCCGGGGTCAAAATCAGCCTGAGGCATTAAGCCCCACAGATAGCGGCCTTTACCAAAAAAATCCTGGCTGGCCTTTACGGTTGAACGGATCACATGCAGCGGGGTTCGCTCGACCACCACAAAAAAGGCATGGGGAAATAAGCGGTAAAAGAAACGGATCATCAGCGAATTGCGGTTGTTCTTGGTAATCAGGGGTTGGCCACAGGCCCGGTGGATGTTGGATAAATGCCGGGCAAGCCGATGAGCCTGCTGCTCATCGGGAAGATCCGGCAGCCGGTAATGATCCCTGCCCAACCAGGGATCCCAATATTCATAGGCATCTCCAATGGCAAACATGCCGGGGGAAATGCCATAGTAATTGCGGTAACACTTTTTCCTGCCCCTTTGGCGAAACCTGCTGAATAGCCGATAGGGCAAATAGCTGGCCCGATGGAAGAGGGTGGAAAAATTGCCGATGGGAAATAAAGGGAAGGTTTCGGCCAAAAACTGCGAAACGATGGTGGAACCGGTCCGCTGAATGCCCACCACAAAAACAACCGGCAGGTCTTTGGTGGGTTGGCCCCGGCAACAAAAACGTTCAGTAAGGGCAAAAACCACATCCAAAGGCCATAAAAGCCACTGCAGGAACTTCACCCATATCACATAATAAGCTGCATATTTTCCACTCTTCAGGATGCTGAAAAAGATAAAAAGCCATTTACGCAAACCGGAACCCTTCAACTTACTGTTCTTGGCCATCACTTTTCGCCTTTGCTTGATAATTAATCCGGAACAAATAAGCCTGCTCATCCTGTCCGATCCGGTGAACGGGTTGAATCACATTGGGATATTTCTGCTGGATGTAATACAAATAGCGTTTCACCGTATTGATGGTATACTTGGTTTTACGGTTGGGGTATTTACGCAGACTGGCCATGATGACATATTGAACATTGTCTTTGCGCAGGTTTTCAAGCAGTTGGTCAGGGTCTTTGGTGGGTACCCGGAAAATGCCCTCAAATTCTCTTTTGGTTTTAATGAAGGCGATATTGGGTTTGCGGCAGGCCACATTGACCGAATCGGGAATGTTTTTGGCGGCAAAACGGGTCATTTTCACATAATTGACCCAATCGGGGGATAGCCCGTAGAGGTCATCTCCGCGCAAATGGTGGACGAAGGTGTCCTGGTGAGCTTCCACCTTTTGGAAAGTACGGCCCAGGTTGGTAAATATAAGCACAATCATCAACCCGGGCACCGCCAACCGCAGCAGGGTATTCCGGCGATCCTTGCCCAGGTAATACAAGCCGGAAATCAAAAAAGGCAGGATGAGGGGGAAAAACACCAGAATCAACCGGGCCTGGTCCCAGCGGGTTTGAAGGATGACAAAGGTAATGCCGGCCATCACCCCGACATAAATGCCCGTAAAAAGGAGGTATTTGTTTTTCCTGAATGCATAATACAGGGCCACCACAAAAAGCAAATAAGCAAGGATGGTCAGCAAAGTGGACGTATCAAGCATATCGGGGCGCAATCCCAAAAACTTATAGACGTGTTTGGACAAATACAACTCGGAATTGCCCCAGAAACGCTCAATAAAATCGACCAAACCTGCCTTGCCCTCGGAAGGGTTATAGGGATTCTTCAGCATGAGCCGGTTAAGCTGTGTGCCAAACTGATGGCTGGAGGTAACACCAAAGAACAAAGATTTTATACCGTTAAAAATCAGATAGAAAACACCCAATCCGCCCAGGGTATAGCCTATGTTTTTCCACTGCTTATGGAAGGCAAAAAACAGGACCACCGCAATGGTTGCCCCGTATCCAATGCTGCGGGTCTTGGCCAACAGAAGCAGCAACAAACCCAATACCAGGAACCTGATCACCCGCTGGCGAAGACCGGTAAAATCAGCTTCCCAGATATAGCGCAACAGATAATAGAACAAGCCTGCCTGAATCAACAGGAACAGGGCTTCAGAAAAAGTCCAGCTCGAATATTGAAGCAAATAGGCATTGGTTCCAAGGATAACCAGGGTAAAACCCAGAAGCAGGGCCGGAATTCTATCCTGAAAAGCCCGGAAAAAAAAGTACAGATGCCCCAGAATGAACAACCCGGAAAGGGCTTTTAAAAGGGTGACATTCAGGCCAAAGACCCAGATGAAAAAACTCAGCACAAACGGATACAAAGGCCCCTGGAAACCGGGGAAATCTCCATGGTGCAGCAACCGGGAGCCCCTTTTGATATAGGCCCCGTCATCGCCCATCAGGCTGACGTTAAAATGAAAGAGCAAAAAGGAAAAAAGCACGGTCAACACCACGGCCCCAATAAAGATCCTGCCCTGATGGCGGGTAAAAAAAGCATTAAGCTGATCGAGCAAATCCTTTTCCCCGGGCTTGTTGCGTTTGGTTTGCTTTTGCTTGTTTTTGGCCATACCTTTGGGATGTTAAATGTACCTCACGAATATAAATAAATTATGGTACTTACAAAAACGGGGGTATTCAGGGAAATCCGCATGCAGAAGACTTCAAAAGCCCCCGATAAAGCTTCCCCCTACCCGGGCCTTGTGCCACAATCATTTCATTGAACTGCAAGATACAATCATCTGCAAAATCCTGATTCAGCTTCTAATCAATGGAAACTTACCCTGATAGAATATCATGGTTTGATGTAACAGGAATTCATCACCGGGCATAAAAAAATCCGGTGCCTTTCGGTACCGGATGAGAAGGGGGTGGAAGATGGGACTCGAACCCACGCCCTCTGGAACCACAATCCAGCGCTCTAACCAACTGAGCTACATCCACCGTTTTCAGGTCAGCAAAATTAAAACTTTCTGTTGAAGTAAACCAATAATTTGGCGAAAAAATTTTGTCGCAAAGCCGCTGATCATAAAACTTGATTGTTTGCAAAATTTTACTAATTTTGAAACTGTCCTTTAACACTATGGAATACAACCGATTAATACAACCATCATTCATGTAAAATAAAACGCAATAAGCTATTATGAAAACTTATCAGACGGAACAAATCAGGAATGTTGTTTTATTGGGTAATGCTGGCAGCGGAAAGACAACGCTGAGTGAAGATATGCTTTACCGGGGCGGTGTGATCGAACGCAAAGGCTCCATCGAGAATCAAAACACAGTATCTGACTATAATGAAGTAGAACAGGAACATCTGAATTCAGTCTATTCTTCCCTGCTTTATACAGAATTTAAAGACCACAAAATCAACATCATAGACGCCCCTGGTGCCGATGAATTCATCGGCCAGGTGGTTGCCGGCTTCAATGCCGCTGATTCCGCCCTGATGGTGATCAACGCCCAAAATGGTGTGGAAGTGGGCACCGAAATTCATAGCCGCTATTGCGCCCATCATGACATGCCTTTCATGTTTGTGATCAACCATTTGGATCACGAAAAGGCCAATTTTGAAAAGACCCTGGAGAATATCCGCCAGAATTTTGGCAGCAAGGCTGTTGTAGCTCAATATCCGGTTAATGCGGGTACAGCCTTTGATACGATCATTGACGTGATCAACATGAAGATGTACCAGTACAACAAGGACCAGGGGACGATGGAAGAGAAGGAAATTCCGGAGGATCAGAAGAGCCAGGCCGATGAATACCATAACGCGCTGGTAGAAGCGGCAGCTGAGAATGATGAAGAGTTGATGGAGAAATTTTTTGAAAAAGAGACCCTGGATGAAGCTGAGATGCTGAAGGGGATTAAAGAAGGTTTGGCGGCCCGCGGGATGTTCCCGATCTTTTGCACCGCTGCGGAAAAAGGCATTGGGATTCAGCGGTTGATGGAGTTCATCATTGGATCGGCTCCCTCTCCCATTGAGCGGCCTACCCCTGTCACCGTCGACAACCAGGAAGTACCCTTCGATGCCAACGGGGCGACTTCCCTGTTTTTCTTCAAAACCTTCAATGAGCCGCACATCGGTGACATCAACTACTTCAAAGTCATGTCGGGTACGGTCAGGGAAGGAATGGATCTGGTCAATATAGTCACCCAGAGCAAAGAACGTTTATCTCAAATATACGCCGCAGCCGGCAAGAAAAGGAACAAAGTCCAGGAAATGGCTGCCGGCGACCTCGGGGCTGCTGTTAAACTCAAGGAAACCAAAATCAACCATACCCTGAATGAAGGCAAAACAGCCTATCAATTCCCCTCGATTGAATTTCCCGAACCCAAATACCGCACGGCCATCCGGGTGGTCAATGAATCGGACGAAGAAAAACTTGGGGAAGAGCTCAGCCGGATGCAACAAATCGATCCGACCATCCAGGTTGAATATTCCAAAGAGCTCAAACAAATCATCCTGCATGGTCAGGGGGAGCATCAACTGAACATTGTAAAATGGCATCTGGACAACATCTCCAAGATCGAGACCGAGTTTGTGGCCCCAAAAATTCCCTACCGGGAAACCATCACCAAAGTGTCTCAATCGAGCCATCGCCACAAGAAACAATCGGGCGGGGCCGGCCAGTTTGGCGAAGTCTATATGGTGATTGAGCCCCACAAGGAAGACGCGCCCGATCCCTCCAGCTATAAGGTCAATGGCACGGAAATATCGTTGAGCGTCCGCGATAAACAGGAATATGATCTGCAATGGGGCGGAAAGCTCATCTTCTATAATTGCATTGTTGGTGGAGCCATTGATGCCAAGTTTATGCCGGCCATCCTGAAAGGCATCATGGAGAAGATGGAGAACGGCCCCCTCACCGGCTCCTATGCCCGCGATATCCGGGTAGCCGTTTATGATGGCAAGATGCACCCGGTCGATTCCAATGAGGTATCGTTTAAAACAGCCGGTCGCAACGCTTTCGACAAGGCCTTTAAAAACGCTGCCCCCAAAATCATGGAACCCGTCTATGACATCGAAGTCCTTGTGCCTTCCGACCGCATGGGCGATGTGATGAGCGACCTGCAAGGGCGCAGAGCTATGGTGGAAGGCATGGACAGTGAAAGTGGATTCGAAAAAATCAAGGCCAAGGTACCCCTTTCTGAAATGCATAAATATTCGACTTCCCTGGGATCGCTCACTGGCGGCAGGGCCACCTTCACCATGACATTCTCCGAATATCAGCAGGTTCCGCCCGACGTTCAGGAAAAACTCATCAAAGATTTTGAAGCCCAAAAGGAAGAGGAAGAATAGCCTCTTCCTTGCTAACCACTACAGTCTGGCAAAAAGGCCGTCCCGTTCGGGGCGGTCTTTTTTTCCTCAGGCCTTTTCAATCAGGGCCCTGGTGATGCACATGGGGCCTAAAGCAGATTCACTTACATAGCAAGCAGTGGCTTAATAGAGCCGATAAGGTTTAGGGAAAATTTTAGGTAAGCCGTCCATTCCATATATGAGAGAAGAAGTGGCCTCACTCTCTGAAAAGATAGAGGAAGCCGCTGTATTGCTTGTTCTCATGCATCACCCCATCATAACCCCTTCCTTTGATCACATAGAGGTAAACCCCTTCGGCAGCGTCGCGGTTGCCATTGCGGACTTTCCCGCGCCAGCCTTCCCAGTCAAGGGGATCCCCATTGTAGCGATACACCAACTCGCCCGAACGATTGAATACCGATACTTCAATCCATTTCATCGAAACCAGACCGCGTTTGCCCCCTCCCGTCAAATTGCTGGCTTTGGGCAGGACAAAAACATCGTTGATGTTGTTGCCATCGGGGGTGAACACATTGGGGATCAAGGTAGAATCAATCCGTGAGGAATCAACCTGAATGTGATAGTAGGTGGTGCTGTCCTGGCAACCGTAATCATTTTCCACTTTCAAGCGGACCGGATACTTCCCGGGGCGATAGGAAGGGATTTCCGATTCCACCGGGGTTTGAGCTTCAGATTGCCACAATATGCTGTCTCTTCCCCGCAGGATATTCAATGAATCATTAAAACCCACCCAATGATAGCGGTCGGCATTCTTGGACTGATTTTCAAAAAGCACCTGTAACAGGGCCTCGTTCACATCCCGCTGGCTGTAGTCGACCCTGGCACCATCCGGGGTGAGCTTGTCGACATTAAAATCCGCTTTGACGGCTTTTGCCACCACCTCATAGATCGTATCAGAAGCTGAATTGCCAAAACGATTGGTCAGGTTCAGGTAATAATCGGAATCCTCATAAGGCATCTGTAATGGCGATCCAATATACCCCAGCACCCGTTGACCTTCATAAAGAGGCGTCTCGGGCCAGTATATATCCACATTGGCGCTGGCCTGCCATTGAAATTCGGAGAGCTCGTTTTTTAGGGTCATCTGGACCGTATCCCCCGGCAAGGCCGATAAGTCGATATACGGGTAATCCGGTAGCAGGAAATTTTCCAGCTCCAACTTAATCTGGTTGCAGGTATTCCTATACTCGGTGATTTCAAAATCGTTCAGGGTATCGACGACAATCCAGGCCCGGTAAGTCTGTCGAGTCAAACCTTCTCCGGTAACCTCCACTTCCAGGGCTTCCACTTGGTTGGTTAAATCACCCTGCTGATACAACCCTCCAAGATCAATGCGGGAGGCTTCCACCTGACCTTCTGACATCAGCGAATCAAAACGATAGGTGGCGGGATTGAAACGTTTCCACAAAAAACGGGAGGTGTCGCCCGTTGTATGGGTGGCTGCTATCGCTTTGGAAGCGTTCCCGGCGTGGAAGACAAAAATGGTGTCTTCTCCGTAACCTGTGTTGGTCGAATAATCAACGCTGTTCTGATACCCATAGATCTGGCCGGCGGCTGCCATGGGAAAGCCAACCAATACGCCCAGTAACAAAATTCGAAATAACATGGTTCTGCTGTTCATAGGGTCCTGAAATAAATCTTGCCAGATCACAATATTAACAAATAAAAAGGCAAATTGGCCCGGTATTTATTGAAAACTGAAGTGGGCCGCCTTTATTTTGCGGACCCGTTGAATTTTCAATCGTTGAAAAAATATCTTTGCATGAACTTGGCCGAAAACAAGAATGCCATTAATTTTACGGTTTATAAACAAACCGATAATAAACCGCATATCAGGTGGAAGACTATCTCAGCCGACTCAACGACGCCCAGAAAGAAGCCGCGACCAATTACCAGGGGCCTTCTTTGGTGATTGCCGGGGCAGGATCCGGTAAAACCAGGGTACTGACCTACCGCATTGCCTACATCCTGAACCAGGGAGTTAAACCCTGGAATGTGCTGGCCCTGACCTTTACCAATAAGGCTGCCACGGAAATGAAAGAACGCATCGCCGATATGGTGGGACAGGATAAGGCAAAAAAACTGTGGATGGGGACTTTCCACTCCATCTTCTCTAAAATCCTCCGGATGGAGCACCAGGCCATCGGTTATTCAAAGAATTACACCATATACGACGGGGTGGATTCCAAAAACCTGATCCGAAAAATCATCAAAGAACTCAGTCTGGATGAAAAAGTCTACAAACCCAACCAGGTTTTGGGCCGGATTTCTTCGGCCAAAAACAATCTGATCACCTACCAGTCCTATGCCAATAACAACCAACTGCTTAAACAGGATGAGCAGTCCAGGCGCCCCCGCATTTATGAAATATACCAACGCTATCATGCCCGGTGCTATAAGGCCGATGCAATGGATTTTGACGACTTGTTGTTGAACATCAACATCCTGTTTAGAGATCACCCTGAAATCCTGAAGAAGTATCAGCAGAAGTTTCAATATATTCTGGTTGACGAATACCAGGATACCAATTTCTCGCAGTACCTGATTGTGAAAAAGCTTTCCCAGAAGCACCGGAATCTTTGCGTGGTGGGCGACGATGCCCAAAGTATTTATTCGTTCCGCGGGGCCAAAATTGAGAACATCCTGAACTATAAGAAGGATTACCCGGATGCCCGGGTTTTTAAGCTTGAGCGCAATTACCGCTCTACCCAGACCATTGTTGATGCTGCCAACAGCATGATTCAGAAAAACGAGAATCAGCTGCACAAGCAGGTCTATTCCAGGCAACAGGTAGGGGATAAAATTGAGGTGATGGCCTCTTACACCGACACTGAAGAGGCCTATGGCATAGCCAGCTCCATCGCCGACAAAGTTCAGGCTGATGGCCTGGATTACAAAGATTTTGCCATCCTCTACCGCACCAATGCCCAGAGTAGAAATTTCGAGGAAGCGTTCCGCCGTTACAACCTGCCTTATAAAATTTATGGGGGCATCTCCTTTTATCAGCGCCAGGAAATCAAGGACATGCTGGCCTATTTCAGGGTAGCTCTCAATTACCAGGATGAAGAAGGTTTGTTGCGGATCATCAATTTTCCGGCCCGCGGGATAGGCAAAACCACGGTAGGAAAGATCCAACAATACAGCAACGAAAACGGGATATCCCTGTGGCAGATCCTCGAGAACCCAAACGGCTACCCGTTGAACATCACCAGCGCAGCGGAAGGTAAAATCAAGCGGTTTACAGAGCTGATCAGGGAATTTTCCCGGCTGAGCCGGGAAAAAGACGCCTATCAGGCAGCGATAACCATTGCCGAAAAATCGGGATTGATCAACGAATACAAAAACCCAAATACCATTCAGGAGCAGAATAAATTCGAAAACCTCCAGGAGTTGCTCAACGGGATCAAAGATTTTACCGAACGCTATGAAGGGGAAGGTGCCCCCACCCTGGAAGATTACATTGAAAATGTTTCGTTGATGACCAATGCCGACCGCGAAGACGATGAGGACCTCAACAAGGTAACGATCATGACGATGCATTCAGCCAAAGGCCTTGAGTTTAAGCGTGTCTATCTGGCTGGAATGGAGGAAGGCCTTTTTCCTTCCCAGATGTCTATGGGCACCGACAAAGAACTGGAGGAAGAACGCAGGCTGTTTTATGTAGCCCTGACCCGGGCCCAGGAAAAAGCCATTCTTTCCTATGCCAACAACCGTTATAAATGGGGGGTTTCGGGTAAAACCCAACCCAGCCGGTTCATCTATGACATCGATCCCCGTTATTTGATCTTCCCGGAAACAGATGATTATGATGAACAGGATGATGCCGATCCCACCGCGGGACATGCACAAAAGAAATCCCCCGGTAAGTCCGCCCAATCTCGCCCCAGCAAACCATCACCGGGAATGGATAACCACCGCAACCTGACCAAAATAAATAGCCGGCCAAAGGCCCAGCCCGCCAATGATTCCCAAACCACCTACCAGGGAGAACTTCAGGTGGGCATGTGGGTGCACCACGATCGCTTTGGCAAAGGCAAGGTCATCAACATTGAAGCCAATCCCCCCAACACCAAGGCCACTATCTTCTTCTCCGATTACGGCCAAAAACAACTGCTGCTCAAGTTTGCCAAACTCAAAATAATCTCCTGATAATTTGTTATCAACTCAAAAACAACTATTTTTGTAGAAATTTTAAGCCCAAAGCAATGGAATATAACACAACGCAAAAACGGCTGGTATTGCCGGAATATGGAAGAAACATCCAAAAACTGGTAGAATATTGCAAGACCCTTGAAGACCGGGACGAGCGGAACCGGATGGCCCAGACGATCATCACGATCATGGGCAGCATCAACCCCCATTTCAGAGATATGGCCGATTTTAAGCACAAGTTATGGGATCACCTGCAAATCATCTCCGAATATGAGCTGGACATCGACTCCCCGTATGAAGCCCCTCCCAAAGAAACATTGCGCAGCGAACCTGATCCGGTCCCTTACAACAATTACCCCATCCGATACAAGCATTACGGCAAAACCATTGAATTCCTCGCCCAGAAAGCGGCCGAATACGAGGAAGGAGAAATGAAAGACACCCTGATCCAGGTCATTGCCAATCATATGAAAAAAAACTTTGTTACCTGGAACAAGGATTCTGTCTCAGATGATCAGATTTTCGACGACCTGGAAAAACTCTCGGGCAACCAGATTAAAGTCAACCGAAACAACATCCAGTTGACCGATAGCAAGGACATTTTTTCCAAGTTGAACAAGAAAAAACGCACCCCCCGAAAAGGAAAAAGCAACAACAATAACGGCAATTCCAAAAATTTTAATTAGAGCATGGGCTCATTCGTGATCAAAGGGGGTAAGCCACTGCGAGGCTCCCTGTCACCGCAAGGAGCCAAGAACGAGGCCCTTCAGGTCATTTGTGCCACCCTGCTGACCCCGGAAAAGGTGACGATTCATAACATCCCCAACATTCGGGATGTCAACAAGTTGCTGGACCTGATCAAAAGCCTGGGGGTGAGTGTCACCCGGGAAGGCCCCGGCAGCTATAGTTTCCAGGCAGAAAAGATCCATTTTGACTATCTGCATTCTCAGGAATACATTGAAAAGGCCGAGGGGTTGCGGGGCTCGATCATGGTGATGGGACCTCTGCTGGCCCGGTTCGGCAAGGGTTATATACCGCGGCCCGGGGGCGATCGCATTGGACGGCGGCGCCTTGACATTCACTTTCAGGGATTCGAAAAACTGGGGGCCCGCTTTGTCTTCGACCCCAAGGACCATTTTTTCCGGGTGGAAGGAGCCCGGCTCCAGGGCACTCAAATGCTTTTGGAGGAAGCATCAGTGACGGGCACCGCCAACATCATTATGGCGGCGGTCAGGGCTGAAGGCACCACCCAGATCTACAATGCAGCCTGTGAGCCCTACATTCAGCAGCTGTGTCGAATGCTTAACGCCATGGGGGCAGATATATCGGGGGTAGGCTCCAATCTGCTTACCATACGCGGTGTTGATCAACTGAAGGGGTGTACCCACACCATCCTGCCCGACATGATTGAAGTGGGCAGCTTCATTGGCCTGGCCGCCATGAACCAATCCGAGGTGACCATCAAAAACGTTTCCTACGACAACCTGGGCATCATTCCCCAGTCGTTCCGCCGCCTGGGTATTGACGTTCAGAAAAAAGGCAACGATATTTATGTGCCCCGCCACGACCACTATGAAATAGAGACCTTCATCGACGGGTCAATCATGACCATAGCCGATGCACCCTGGCCGGGGCTTACTCCCGACCTGCTCAGTGTCATGCTGGTGGTGGCCACCCAGGCCCGCGGCAGTGTTTTGATCCACCAGAAAATGTTTGAAAGCAGGCTCTTTTTCGTCGACAAACTAATTGACATGGGCGCCCAGATTATCCTTTGCGACCCCCATCGCGCCACGGTCATCGGCCATGACCACCAGATCCGCCTGCGCCCAACCAAAATGACATCCCCTGACATCCGCGCCGGTGTTGCCCTGTTGATTGCCGCCCTATATGCCGATGGAACCAGTACCATCCATAACATCGAACAAATCGACCGGGGTTACGAACAGATCGACCAGCGCCTGGCCAGCATCGGAGCCGATATCCAACGCATCGAATAATCAGCCTGCTTGTCACCCTTTCCAGACAATTGCGCCTGCCAGGTGTCAATTTGTCGCAAAGATCCATTTTGGCAAATTATTTGAACCCGCTGGGAGGATCATGCTATCGAAATAAATCAGTTGGATATGAATAAAGAAGAAAAAAACATGAATAAAGAAGAAAAAAAGCAGACGTCTATGGATAAACAACAGGAGCAGGAACAACAGCAGGAGAACCGGGTAAACCAACAAAATCAACAGCAACAGCAAGAAGAAAACCAACAAGATACCGCCCAGAAAGCACCATCTTCCGAATCTGAGGCTTCCCAGGACAACCATCAGGAGCAAGCTGAAGCCAGCACAGAACAGCAGGAAGCTGACCAACAGCAGGATCAGCACCCCAAAGCCGAAGGGACCGATCAGCAAGGGCAGCAACAGGAAAAACAGGCGGAAGAGAGCGAAAAGAAAAAGGACAAGAAGCAAAAGAAAAAAGATCAAAAGGAGGAAAAGAAGAAAGAGAAGGAAGAGAAATCAGACCGGGAAAAACTGGCAGAATTACAGGACCGCTATTTAAGGCTACAGGCGGAATATGATAATTACCGCAAACGTACTTTAAAGGAAAAGATGGAACTGACCCGTTCGGCCGGGGAAGATTTGCTCAAAGGTTTGCTGCCGGTAATGGACGATTTTGAGCGGGCCTTAAAATCGGTAGATGAAGCGGAAAACTCGGATCAGGCACTAAAAGACGGGGTTTACCTGATCTACAACAAGTTTAAAGATTTCCTACGCCAGCAAGGCGTGCAAGAGATGGAATCGCAGGACAAAGAATTCAATACCGACGAGCATGAAGCGGTATCCAAAGTGCCTGCCCCCAGCGAAGAAATGAAAGGCAAAGTAGTCGACGTGGTACAGACCGGCTATTATCTGAATGATAAAGTACTCAGGTACGCCAAAGTCGTTGTCGGCGAATAAAACCAACACCAAGCAAAAAGGACTGGAAACAATCTGAAAAAGGGAATTTTTATATGGCATCGCAAAGAGATTATTACGAAATATTGGGTGTATCAAAGGATGCTTCTCAGGAAGATATTAAGAAAGCCTACCGCAAACTGGCCATCAAATATCATCCCGACAAGAATCCGGGGGATAAGGAAGCGGAAAAGAAATTCAAAGAAGCGGCCGAGGCTTATGAGGTGCTGGGGAATGCGGACAAGCGCAAAAAATATGATCAGTTTGGCCACGCCGGTGTGAAGGGCAGTGCCTCAGGCGGGGGCTATGGTGGCTTCGGTGGGGGTGGCATGACCATCGAAGACATCTTCGAGCAATTCGGCGACATTTTTGGCGGGGGCTTTGGAAGCGCCTTCGGCGGATTCGGTGGCTTCAGTGATTTTGGAGGGGGAGGCCGCCGCGGCCGGACGCGAAGAACCAGCAAGGGGTCGAACATCCGGGTTAAAGTGAGCCTCACCCTTGAAGAAATCGCCAAAGGCGCCCACAAAAAGATCCGAGTCAACAAGTACGTTCCCTGCGATGCCTGCAACGGAACGGGTGCTGAAAAAGGTGATTCATCGGCTTACTCGAATTGTCCCACTTGTAAAGGATCGGGCCAGGTAACCAAGGTTACCAGCACATTCCTCGGACAGATGCAGACCACCTCAACCTGCCCGACTTGTGGCGGGGAAGGGAGAATCATCGAAAACAAATGCACCAAATGCCACGGCGAAGGCATTGTCAAAGGCAGTGAGGTTATCCCCCTGGATATACCCGCCGGAGTGGCCGAAGGTATGCAGATGACGGTCAGCGGCAAAGGCAATGCCGCCCGCCGCGGAGGCATCAATGGCGACCTGATCGTGCTGATTCAGGAGGAAAAACATCCTGAACTCACCCGCGACGGAAATGACCTGATCTACGGACTCTATGTCAGCTTCCCTAAAGCAGCCATGGGCGGCCCCGTTGAGGTCCCAACCCTCGACGGAAAAGTCAAAATCAAAGTCGAACCCGGTACCCAACCCGGAAAAATACTGCGCCTCAGAGGTAAAGGCCTGCCCGAGGTGAACGGCTACGGCAAAGGCGATTTGTTGGTTAACATCAACGTCTGGGTGCCCAAAAACCTCAGCAAAGAAGAACGCAAAATGCTCGAACAGATGGAAGCCTCGGAAAATTTTAAACCCAATCCCAACGAGTCCGACAAAACCTTCTTTGAAAAAATGAAGGCTTTCTTTGAATAATCCCTCAAGGGATCCCTATCTAACCTATATCTTCCCAACATATAACATCCAGGGACCATCACAACGGTGGTCCCTTTATTTGTTGCACATGTGAGTTGTTTTCTTTTGTCCCTTTTTCATAACCATCGGATAATACACCATGCGAACAGGCTTTCGGTATCTTTGGTGGTCGGCCTGGAAAATTTTGTTTCGGACGACCAGTGCTGGCCTCTTACAGGGCATACTTCTTTCTGATATATTGCTTGCGGTTGGTCCGCCCGGTTTTGTGTCCCTTCAGTTTGCCCTGTAAAACCCCTATGCCTGTTCAACAAAGGTTAAACAAGGAGCCCTTGACCAATGGTAGGCATATTCTTTGATTTTTTTTATTTTTATTGCACATTTACTCTAAACCCAACAGCATGATTTACCTAAAGCGTTTTTGGTTCATAGGGGGGTTACCCTTGCTCGTCCTTTCTTTTCTGGCGGGTTGCGAAATGGAAGATGAGGTTCAGCCGACACCGGAAGTTGTGATCAACTCGCCGCAGGCTGGGGAGAGCTTTATCAGAGGCACCCCCATCGAAGTTTCGGCCTGGCTGAAAGGTTTCACCGAAGATTTTAATGTGCACCGCACCACCATGCGGGTCGATGATTCGTTGCTGTTGGATGGCAAGAAATATCAGGAGCAGGTGGGCCTCACCCTTCAAACGGGCCGACTGGCAGGTCAGTCTCATCAAATAACCGTTGAAGTGGACTATACCAAAGGCCAGCTTGAGGACCAGAACTGGAATTTTTTCTCGCTCAGGGACTATATGGGCGGTGATTCGGAGAAAGCAGACACCCTTCAGGTCAAAAGCAGTGTAGCTTTTTCCTTTGGGTCTCCCGACGGGTCACAACCAGCGATAGATGTGGTTGAATTTCCGCCCGGCACCCTATATTTTTCGGATGATACCGTTCACATCGATTCGTTTGCAATGAGTCCGTATGAAGTCACCAACCAACAATACGCAGGGTTTCTCAACGCCATTAAGGCTGATTCTTTGGGCAGATACGCTCAACAGAAGTACATCTTTCTTTCCCAATCCACCGGCATCATCCACCGCGACAGCACCTTTGCCATCCGGGAAGGGATGGGTAACCTGCCGGTGATCAATGTGACCTGGCATGGGGCTCAGGCTTTCTGTCGGTGGATGGGCGGACGATTGCCCACACAGTGGGAATGGCTGATGGCGGCCGGCACTTCCTATACTTACAGCGGCAGCGACAATGCCGGAGAGGTCGCTTGGTACCAGGCCAATGCCGATGGAAGGATCCATCCGGTGGGCCAAAAGGATCCCAATAGCGACGGAATGTATGATATGAGCGGCAACGCTGGCGAATGGTGCCTGAACGGACGGGAGCAGGATAAAAAAGCCTATCGCGGAGGCCACTGGAAATCAACCCTTGAAAATCTCCCCGTGGTCAGAAGCTTCCAATTACCCCCCGATAATGCAGGCAATTTCTTAGGATTCAGACTGCTCATCCCCCGATAAAGGTTCCTCATTCAAAGGCAAAACGAAGCGAAAATTTATAGGCCAGGTTGTCTGAAAACTGCTCATAAGCATAAGGGCCGTAGCGGTAAAAGACGCCCAAACCATAGTGAAACAAACCGGTGGATAACAGCCGGTCAAGGACAATGCCGGTTTCAAAATAGCCCTGCTCATAGGCCTTCGGGCTCAATCCCTGGTGCCGCTGGGGATGATCGAGCCAACCCCATCCCAAATGGTTCACCCATTGAACCTGGGGATTGGAAAAATCATTGCGCCACAGCAGGGAATGAAAGTTATGGGTCCAGAACACAGAGATGAAGCGGTCGGATACAAATTCATCCAGCCCCATGGTAGCAAAGCTGTTGCGGGAGTATAGGGAAAAACGGCTGCTGAAGGATCCCTGCCCGCGGTATAAATTAAAAAGAGGCACCTCTCCGTGGCTGTAGCCTCCTTCCAGGCGTATATGGGTGGTTCCAAGGCTTCTGGTTTCCAGCTTTTTAGACACGGCCCCCTCAAACCGCGTATACGGGTGCTGCCCCCCCAATTGTTCAATCCCGCGGGTAATGTTGGCGTAAAATACAGGGGCATCGGTTCCCAGGGAGTATTTCCCGCGGTGAGTTTGGACAAAATCTTCACCATAGGCATACCTCAGGCGAAGGCCGGCCTCGGTTACGTGAAATGTCCCGGAATGGTTTTCATCGGGCAATTGCAGGGTATAGTCTCCAAAGGGAGTAACCCGGGAAATCCGTAGAAAAGGTTTGGCCTTCAAATACTCCAGGGTTCGGAAGGATAGCCCCAACTGCCATCTTTGCACCCGGTCCATGCTTTTAATCATAAAATCGCGGTACATCTCACTGGAAAAGAGCGATATCTCCCTTAAAAACCGGTATCCCCCGGTTTCAACCACATCGTCCCGATAACTTAAAGAAAGTTTCATTTCAGAGCTGCGATGCAGGTTCAAATCCAGATGGGCACCATATTTGATTTGCTGGTCATCAAAGCCATAGCCCATATAACCACCCAGGGCAAACACTTCGGAAACCTGTTCATTGGTCTTGAGGCCAAGGCCAACCCTGAAACCCTCATATTGATTATAGTCGAGCATTTGGGTCAGGCTGATATCGAGCGGGCCAAGTGGCAGGTAACCCGTGCTCAGAGACTGAAAGGTGTATAGCATGCGGTCAAAGTGATGGGCCCGGCCCAAACTGTCAATGATCCGGTAAGTACGGCGGTCTTTGCCGGTTAACCCGCTGCGCCGGTATCGCTGCCAGAATTCGGGACTGCGCTGGTAGGCCCGGCGAGGGACCGACAACTCCACGTGACCAAAATCATCGGGATCAAGCTTCGGATTAAGCTGGCGGTCATATATATAGGTGCGTCCTTCCCCCATTAAATAATAATCGTCTTGCCCACTGGCCAACAGCACATTTTTGAACTTCAACCGCGTGTTCAATTGATAGGGGAACCATTGCCGCCCATCGATCAATTCATATTTCTGTTGAATCTTTACCGACAGATCGGAGGGCGGGTCCCAGGGTTCAGCAATCACATTTTGCAGGGCATAGCCATTGGTGTTGATCTGCAAAACACCATGGAGGCCGGGGAAAAGCTTGCCCCGGCGTGGGCGGTATGACAAGACAAAAACCGTATCCTGCAGGGAAGAATAAAGGGTATCCTCGAGATGAAAAAAATATTTGCGCCAACTGTTCTTCGAAATGGGATTCAAATAGCGGTCATCTCCCAATTTGATAAAATCATCGTAAAAGGAAAAACTCTGGAACTGGGTGGCCAGAAAAGCAAGGGAAGGGTCTTTAAAACCGGAAAGCCTTGAGGCCAGTACTTTTTCACTGGTACGATCCGGTTTCATATACTGCCTTTTGGTGACCGATTCCATCAGCATCAAATGCTGCCGGCGGGTGAGCTTTTTGAGCCGGATGACAGAGGAATCATTTGGCCGGGAAGCCGTTGCCGGCTGCTCTCGGGGCACAGAATCGGCCGTAAAGATGAACTTATTGTAACTGCGGTAACTGTAAGCCTCCAGGTTTTCAGGGTCGTTGGAATCCCGGTTGCGATAGGCTTTTTGAATGATCCGGTTGGCAGGATTCTTACCGGGTTTGACCACTACCCCTTCCAGGTTGTAGGATTCCTGGCTCATAGATATGCGAAGCGTATCGCCCCGGCCAAAACGACGAAGGGCCATATCCTTGTCGCCATAACCTACATAGCTCAAGTGTAACCGGTCAACCCCTGCAGGTACTTCCAACTTAAAATATCCGTCAATGTCGGTGGTGGTCCCCCGGGCAGGTTCACCATAAGTGACATTGACAAAGGCCAGGGGTTCGCCGTTGAGGCTATCCACCACAACCCCCTCTACATATCTTCCATCCTGTGCCCGGACACCCTGAAACCCTATCAATAACATGCCCAAAAAAAGCAAATACAGACGAGTTCTCATATCGTATTGTTTCAATGAAAATCAGAATGATCGATCTTAACTTCCAATGGGAAGGGTTAAACCATTCGACCTACCCTCCTTCTAGAGCTCGTAGCCCCGCAACTGGACAAGGAGGTTGTCGAGGAGGGTTGAAAAATCAATCAAAAGCATTCATCTTCAGCATATTAATTTCCTTCTGGGTTAAAAAACGCCATTTGCCCCGCGGAAGATTTTTTTTGGTGAGACCGGCAAAATAGACCCGATCCAGTTTCTTTATTCGGTAACCCAGACTTTCAAAAATTCTTCTCACCACCCGATTCTGCCCGGTATGTATTTCAATGCCCACCTGGGTTTTATCAGAGGGATCCACATAACTGACGGCATCGGCATAAACCGTTTCATCATCGAGTTGAATGCCCCCGGCAATTTCTTCCAGATGGGATTTGGTAACCGGACGGTCCAAAACCACATGGTAGACCTTCTTTTTATGGTAGCGGGGATGGGTTAGACGCTTGGTCAAATCCCCGTCATTGGTCAGCAGCAGCACCCCGGTGGTATTACGGTCGAGCCGACCCACCGGATAAACCCGCTCAGGGCCCGCATTTTTGACCAGGTCAATTACCGAACGCCTGGCTTGCTCATCCTTCAACGTGGTAACCACATCTTTGGGCTTATTCAGCAAAATGTAGACCGGTCTTTCATTTTTCAGTACTTTACCCTTATAGCGCACCTCATCGCCGGGAGAAACATGCAAACCCATCTGGGTTACCTTCTTGCCGTTGACTGTAATCTTGCCGGAACCGATCAGTTCATCCGCCTGCCGGCGGGAACACAGTCCGCTGTCGGCTATGTATTTATTCAAACGCACGGTTTCCGGCTTACTTTGCCTTGTCTTTCGCTTCTCAGCTCTGCCTTTTCCCTGCCGGTAAGGTCTGTTTTGCCTGCTCATAATACCCGTTTGATATCATTCCACTTAACACATGCAAAGATAGTGAGAAAACAACAATTCCAACAGGTTGAACCGATTAAATCGGAAAAGGTGAAAATGATGGGAAAAGAAGACCTTAAAAGGAAGGGCCACCTGGGCATCTGCGGAACAACTCGTAAATCCAGATCCGCCGATGGAAAAAAGCAATGTTAACGGGCGATTGGTAAAAGCGAGAAAAAGGCCGGAAAGTGCAGCCATCTGATGCATCATTTAGAATTGACCCACATTTTTTAATTTTGAGATTTTAAATCCAATGCCAAAAACAATAGCAAGGATAAAGCGGTAAATATAAGTGGCACAGCAGGGATAAAGCAGGAATAGTCATGGAATACAAAATCACTTCTCAATATACACCAACGGGCGATCAGCCGCAGGCCATCCGGGAACTGACCGAAGGCATCAATCGGGGCGACAAATTTCAGACCCTTCTTGGGGTGACCGGTTCCGGCAAAACCTTCTCCATTGCCAACATGATACAAAATGTAAACCGACCCACTTTGGTGCTCAGCCACAACAAAACGCTGGCGGCTCAACTGTACGGGGAATTCAAGGAGTTTTTCCCTGAAAACGCCGTGGAATATTTTGTTTCTTACTACGATTACTATCAACCCGAGGCTTACATCCCGGTAACCGACACCTATATTGAAAAAGACCTGTCGATCAACGAAGAAATTGAAAAGTTGCGGTTAAGCGCCACTTCTTCGCTTTTATCAGGACGGCGCGATGTAATCGTGGTATCTTCAGTTTCCTGTCTGTATGGCATCGGCAATCCGGAGGACTTCCACCAAAATACCATTACGGTAAAGACGGGCCAGCACATCGGGCGCAACGAATTTCTCCGGCGTTTGGTCGACAGCCTTTATGCCCGCAGTGAGCTGGAATTTAAGCAGGGGCAGTTCAGGGTCAATGGCGACACAGTGGATGTTTTCCTGGCTTATGGGGATCATGCCTACCGGGTCATTTTCTGGGGCGACGAGATTGATGAAATCGAATCGTTTGATCCCTATAACAACAGCACCATCGACCGCCATGACCAGGCGGTGATCTATCCGGCCAACATCTTTGTCACCACCAAAGAGCGGATGCAACATGCCATCGGTCAGATCCAGCAGGATTTAAACGATCAGATCCAGTATTTCAAGGACGAAGGGAAAGAACAGGAAGCCAGGCGAATCAAACAAAGGGTGGAATATGACCTGGAGATGATCAAAGAGCTGGGTTACTGCCCCGGCATTGAAAATTACAGCCGCTACTTTGACGGTAGGGCGCCGGGTTCACGGCCTTTCTGCCTGCTGGACTATTTTCCCAGTGATTTCATCACCGTGGTGGATGAGAGCCACGTGACCATTCCTCAGATCCATGCCATGTACGGGGGGGACTATTCGAGGAAGAAAACCCTGGTGGAATATGGTTTTCGCCTGCCAGCCGCTGTAGACAACCGGCCTTTAAAATTTGAGGAATTTGAAAACCTGATCAATCAGGTGGTATTTGTCAGCGCCACCCCAAGCAATTATGAGATGAAGCAGTCGGGCGGGGTATTTGTCGAGCAGGTCATCCGCCCCACCGGTCTGCTGGACCCGGAAATCGAGGTACGCCCCACGCTCAACCAGATTGATGATTTGATGGAAGAGACACGGCAACGGGCCCAAAAGGACCAACGGGTGCTGGTGACCACCCTGACCAAGCGCATGGCCGAGGAGTTAACCAAATACCTGACCCGGTTCAACATCAAATGCCGCTACATCCACTCCGACATCGACACCCTGGAGCGGGTGGAGATCATGGATGGTTTGAGGAGCGGACAATTTGACGTGCTGGTTGGGGTGAACCTGCTGCGCGAGGGCCTCGATCTGCCGGAAGTATCGCTGGTGGCCATCCTTGATGCCGACAAGGAGGGTTTCCTGCGTTCAACCGTCTCCCTGACCCAAACGGCAGGCCGGGCAGCACGTAACCTCCAGGGAAAGGTGATCATGTATGCCGACCGCATCACCCGATCCATGCAGCAAACCATTGACGAAACCAACAGGAGAAGAGAAAAACAGCTGGCTTACAACGAAAAACACAACATCACCCCCCGCCAGATTGAAAAAGCTTCCCGCTCGGTCATGGCCGATTACCGGGAAAAAATAGGCCAACCCCAGTCTACAGCCTATACCGAACCCCAGCAGGTGGACACCGCCGCCGACCCGGTGGTCCAATACATGAGCCAGGATGCCCTGGAAAAGGCCATCGAGAAAAATAAAAAAGCCATGGAAAAAGCCGCCTCAGAACTCAATTTCAAAGAAGCTGCCCGCTTGCGCGATGAAATGTACGAGTTGCAGGATCTGCTTAAAAAACGCAAAAAACAGGACTCAAAATAACCCCCACCCCTGTCGGAGTGAAAATAAAAACACCCCCTGATCCGAAGGTCAGGAGGTGAAAAATAAGATGTCATTTAAGGCAGGGAAAAAAGAACCTAACCCAAATACATCTTCAAAAGCTTGCTCCTGGAACGGTGGCGCAAACGCCGAATGGCTTTCTCTTTGATCTGTCGCACGCGCTCGCGGGTGAGACCGAACTTGTTGCCGATCTCTTCCAGGGTCATATCCTGTACCCCGATGCCAAAAAAATGGCGGATGATCTCTCGCTCTCGCTCGGTCAGTGTCGAGAGCGCCCGCTCCACCTCATTGGTCAGCGATTCATTGATCAGGGTTTTGTCGGCATTGGGAGAATTTTCATTGGGCATCACATCCAGCAGGCAATTCTCATCCCCGTCAGAGAAGGGCGCTTCCACCGACATCTGCTTGCCACTGACCTTCATGGTTTCCAGTACCTTTTCTGTAGACATCTCCATGGTCGATGCCAATTCCTCCTGGGAAGGGGTGCGCTCATTTTCCTGCTCAAAACGGGTCTGTATCTTGTTGATCTTATTGAGCGAACCTACCTGGTTCAGGGGCAAACGCACAATTCTCGACTGCTCGGCAAGGGCCTGAAGGATGGATTGACGAATCCACCACACAGCATAGGATATGAATTTAAATCCTTTGGTCTCATCAAATTTTTTGGCTGCCTTGATCAATCCCAAATTGCCTTCATTGATCAAATCGGGCAGACTCAACCCCTGATTCTGATATTGTTTGGCAACGGAAACCACAAAACGTAAATTGGCCCGGGTCAGCTTTTCCAGGGCGGCCTGATCTCCCTTCCTGATGCGTTGTGCCAGTTGTACTTCTTCTTCAACGGTCAATAAGTCTTCTTTGCCAATTTCCTGTAAATACTTATCAACCGATGGGCTTTCTCTGTTGGTGATGGATTTGGTTATTTTTAGCTGTCTCATGGGCCTTAAATTTTAGGATCAGAAACAATATGGGTATTCACTGGTTTTATTCTCCTCCCGAATTTAAACAGGAGTATTGAATTCTACAAGGGCTTCCCCCATACAATATCCCCTAGTTACTAACAACCCTTTCATCCAGATTAACTCAAGGAAAGCGGATCTTATTATAGATCAGCCCCTGAAATTCGATGTTTTTGGACCCCGCTTAGCGGGGTTAAAGAAAGAACCGACCCCGCTTAGCGGGGTTATTAACAACTCCCATAAGCAGACCCCGCTTAGCGGGGTTCACTATTAAAAAATGCCCATGCCGGGGCAAACCGACCCCGCTAAGCGGGGTTCATCAAACAATCAAAACCCGCCGCAGGCATCCCACTGGAAACCATACGGCGGGTTTTGATTGTTCGATCACTCAATCTAACCTTCAGCCATCCGCAAATCAGATCATTCAAACAGTCAATCCCTGACCTGGACCTGATAGACATATACATAATCACCTGCGGGATACAACCCTTCAATTTCCACTTTTTGTCCCGAAGGAACATCTCCAAAGATTCGTTTAATATCATTCACAGATCTGATTTTCTCACCAGCAATATAGGTGATGATAAAGCCTTCTCGTATACCGGCGCTTTTGAGGGCGCCCGCTTCGATACTCACCACCTGTACCCCATGGGTGATCCCGGTTCGTTGTTTCTCCTGTTCTCCAATGGCTTGAAACTGCGCACCCAGTTTATTAAGGGTCTGTTCACCGGTGATGATTTCAGTACTTCCCTGCTTGTTACGTAAAGTGACGTCGAATTGTTTCTGTTTACCGTCTCTTTTCACGGTAACGGTAACTTCATCGCCCGGTCTGAAGCTGTTGATGGTGGTTTGCAGCTGGGCCACATCTTTAATTTTTTCTCCTTCCACCCGAATGATTATATCGCCCGGCTGCATACCGGCACGTTCAGCCGCCCCGTCTCTTTGGACACCGGCAACAAATGCGCCTTCATAAGATTCCAGGTCATATTCGCCGGCCAACTGCTCATCTATATCACGGATCTGCACCCCCAATACGGCCCTTTGCACCTCGCCATACTTGATCAGATCTTCCACCACCTTGCTGGCTATGGAAGCCGGGATGGCAAAGGAATAGCCCGAATAGGATCCGGTAGGCGAGGCAATGGCAGCGTTGATACCGATCAGATCGCCTTCTATATTGACCAGTGCTCCGCCACTGTTGCCCTTATTCACCGCTGCATCGGTTTGAATGAACGACTCAATGGCCAGCTGGTTTTCCTGACGGTTCAAAATTCCTATATTTCGGCCTTTAGCACTTACAATGCCCGCTGTAACAGTTGTGCCAATGTTAAAGGGATTTCCTACAGCTAAAACCCACTCGCCCAGCTTAATATCCTGTGAACTCCCAAACTTCAAATGAGGCAAACCTTGGGCATCGATCTTCAGCAGAGCCAAATCAGTGGCCGGATCCGTCCCTACCAGGGTGGCATCAAAGGTACGGTCATCGTTAAGGGTTACCCGAAGCTCGTCGGACTTCTCCACCACATGGTTGTTGGTGACAATATACCCATCCCGGGAAATGATCACCCCTGAACCAAAACCTTTCACCTCCTGCTCAGGTCTTTGATAGCGGTCGCCAAAAAAAAATTCATAAAAAGGATTGGTATATTGAGCCTCCCGGGTAAATTTGGTCTTGACATGCACCACGGCATGAACGGTATTTTCGGCCGCCAGAGTAAAATTAAACTCCTCTGCTTTAAAATCCGCGGGTAAATTGGCAAAATGAAGCCCGTTGGTATCATTTTCCACATAGGCTCTGCTGATTTTGACCCCCTCCGACCGTTCACCTTCACCGGAAATGCTGGAGTAGATCACCACCGTGAGCAACGCCGTGACGATGGCCACAGCAATGGTGCTTAAATTCTTTTTAAAATTCATAATTTTACTTTTTATGGATTGTTTTGAAAGGTAAGATAGCAAATTATATGCCCGGATTCAATGATATTTTTATATTTAACATAAATTAACGGCGCTCATGGCGGTAAAATTCAACAAATATCACGGAGCTGGCAACGATTTCATTGTAATTGACAATCGGGGAGGGAATTTTCAGCCGGACCCCACCAGGATTGCCCGAATGTGTCACCGCAGGTTTGGCATAGGGGCAGACGGAATGATGCTGCTGGAGTCATCTACGGGCTATGATTTTTCCATGCGGTATTACAATGCTGACGGCAGAGAAAGCAGTATGTGCGGAAACGGAGGCAGGTGCATGGTTGATTTTGCCCGTTTAATGGAGATCATTGACAAAAAGACCGTTTTCGAGGCTGTTGACGGGATTCACGAGGCCAAAATCTTGCCGGATGGCCGCATATCATTAAAAATGCAGGATGTTGGCGATATCAGCCGGCACCAGGGCAATGACCTGATTGACACAGGTTCACCGCATTATGTGGTTCATGTAGAAGACCTCCGGGAGATTGACGTGGTGGACCGGGGCCGGAAAATCCGAAATGATCCACAGATCTCTGCCAACGGGATGAATGTCGACTTCATCTTCTCCCGTGGTGGCCAGCACATTGACATCCGAACGTATGAACGGGGAGTTGAGGCGGAAACCCTGGCCTGCGGAACCGGTGCGGTAGCTGCTGCCATCAGTGCCTACCTGAGATCGCCCGCTGAAGGAACCTCATTCATCCTTCATGCCCAGGGCGGAGATTTGAAGGTTGATTTCAAAACCCCGGATCAAAAAGTCTTTTCCGACATTTGGCTTACCGGCCCGGCCCAAAAAGTCTTCGAAGGATATTATTCCGAATCCGAGACCGAATCCGACCCCGCTAAGCGGGGTTCATAATAGCCCGACCCCGCTAAGCGGGGTTCATAATAGCCCGACCCCGCTTAGCGGGGTTGTATAAGCAGGTCTGGAAAAGTTTTTTTATTTTAGCACTTGATTAAACACAAACCGATTCCAAACCTTTATTTTATGAATCCAATCGCATTAATAACGGGAGCCACTTCAGGCATAGGACGAGCTACGGCCCTGAAGCTGGCCGAGTACAACTATGATGTGATCATCACCGGAAGAAGGGAAGAACGGCTGGTAGAACTAAAAAATGCCATCCAATACAGCTTCTCTGCCAACGTACATATTTTAACTTTTGATGTGCGCAACCAGGAAGAAGTGACCCGTGCCATCGACGGGATGCCCGACAAATGGAAAGATATCCGGGTACTGATCAACAATGCCGGCCTGGCCGTTGGGCTGAACCATCTTCAGGATGGTGAGATCGATGACTGGGAACGGATGATTGACACCAATATCAAAGGCCTGCTGTATGTAACCCGCAAAGTGGCCCCCATCATGACCGGTAAAGGGGACGGACATATTGTAAACATTGGATCCATCGCCGGCAAAGAGGTTTATGAGATGGGCAACGTCTACTGTGCCAGCAAGCATGCCGTAGAGGCCCTGACCAAAGCCATGCGCATCGACATGCTCAGGGACAACGTCAAAGTGACCAGCATTTCGCCGGGGCTGGTGGAGACAGAATTTTCAATGGTCCGCTTTAAAGGCGATCAACAAAAAGCCGACCAGACCTATCAGGGATATACGCCTCTGACGGGGGATGACGTGGCCGATGTGATTGTTTATACCGTGAACCTTCCCCCCCACGTGAACCTGAACAATGTGGAGATCACCCCGCGGGCCCAGGCCAATTCATTCTACAAGAACATCAACCAATAAAGGATATGCATTCAATCAGTTACCTGGAAGAGTTCACCTATCAAATATTCAGAACCATCGGTTGCTCAGCGGAGGATGCCGGCACCATTGCCCAGATCCTGATGGCCGCTGAAAAAAGGGGCATCTCCTCCCATGGTCTGCTTCGGGTGAAGGATTACTATCAGATGTGGAAGAAAGGGCGCATCAATATTGAGCCCTCGGTCAGTACGGTGCGGCAGACACCGGGGACAGCCGTGGTAGATGGAGATGGTGGTTTTGGAATGGTTGCCGCCCGCAAATCAATGGAAGTGGCCATAGAGAAGGCCACAACAGTAGGAACCGGTTGGGTGACCACCCAAAACTCCAATCATTTTGGCATTGCCGGTTATTATGCCATGATGGCCCTGGAGCACGACATGGTTGGGGTGGCCATGACCAATGCCAATGCCCTGGTAGCCCCCACCTACTCCAAAAGCCGGATGCTGGGGACCAATCCCATTGCGGTGGCCATTCCCGCTGGTGAGCATCCCCCCTTTGTGGCCGATTTTGCAACAACCCCCATAGCCAGAGGCAAACTGGGCATCAAAGGCAAGCAGGGGTTAAAGGTGGCCGAAGGTTTGGTTCAAAATAAAGAGGGCCATCCCTCAAGGGATCCCGACATCATTAAACAGGGCGGTGCCATCCTGCCATTGGGCGGGGATAGCGAACATGCAAGCCATAAAGGTTATTGTTTGAACGCCATCGTGGACATTTTTTCCGGGGTCTTTTCCGGGGCTAACTTTGGGCCTTTCATTCCCCCCCAGGTACCTTACCTGGATCCCCCGCAGCAGCAAACGGGTAAGGGACTGGGCCACTTTTTCGGAGCCATGCGCATCGATGCTTTTCAGGACAAACAAACCTTTAAGGAGCGAATGGACCAGTGGATTGAAACCTTCCGCCAAAGCGAAAGCATAGAAGGCCAGCCCCCGGTAAAAATTCCCGGCGATCCCGAGCGGGAAATGGAATACCACACCCGGCAAACCGGCATTGAGCTGATTGAGGCTGTCCAGAATGATCTGAGCCAGGTTGCCCAGGAGTTGGGCGTTGGATTTGAAAAAGCATGAGCGGCCTGCTGCGGGCAATGGAAAAAACAGGTTGCAGGAACCTAATCTGCTGCTAAAAGGCCAAAAAAAGCTGGAAAAAGGAAGCTGGAGCCAAAAGCCAGAGAAAAGCACTCCGGGACTGCCTTCGATGATCAAATGCCCGGGGTCAACCTAAGCCATTCGGGAACATCACCTTCAGGAAGAGAGCTAGGACAGGCAAAAAGGGACATGGTAAGGAAGATCATACATATTGACATGGATGCCTTTTATGCCTCGATCGAGCAACGGGATCATCCCGAGTTAAAAGGTAAAGCAATAGCAGTGGGCAAAGGGAGCGAGCGCGGGGTAGTGGCAGCGGCCAGCTATGAGGCCCGCCGCTATGGAGTGCATTCGGCCCTCTCGTCAAAAATCGCAAAAAAAAGATGTCCCCACCTGATTTTCATCACCGGCCGCATGGAGGTCTATAAACAGGAATCGGCCAGGATCATGGATATTTTCCTGGATTATACCGACCTGGTCGAGCCCCTGTCGATCGACGAAGCTTTTTTGGATGTGACCGAGAACAAAATGGGGATGCGCAGTGCCACATTAATTGCCCGGGAAATTAAAGAACGCATCTATGAGCTGACCGGTTTAACGGCTTCAGCCGGGGTTTCCATCAACAAGTTTCTGGCCAAGACCGCATCGGACTATGACAAACCCGATGGGTTATATGTCATAAAGCCGGCAGATGCCGAAAAATTTGTGGAACAGTTGCCCATTAAAAAATTCCACGGGGTAGGTCAGGTAACGGCCCAGAAAATGCACCGCCTGGGGATTCAAACTGGTGCAGACCTCAAGCGCCAATCCCTGCCTTGGCTAACACGTCATTTCGGGAAAGTAGGCCTTCATTATTACAACATATCCCGGGCCATGGATCAAAGGCCGGTTAACCCTGAGCGCATTCGCAAATCGGTAGGCACTGAACGCACCTTTGAAAAAGATTTGCAGGAAAATTTTGAGATCATTACGGGCCTTTACCACATTGAAAAAGAACTGATGCGGCGGATGAATCGCTCCGGTTCCTATGGACGCACCCTGACCCTAAAAATCAAATTCAGTGATTTTCAACAAATCACCCGCAGCAAAACCCTGCCGGTGGTCATTGACCAATTTGACCTGCTTCACCGTCATGCCAAGGAAATCCTGTATCAAATCGATCTGGGCAGCAGAAAGATTCGGTTGCTCGGGCTCACGGTATCTCATTTGGAGACCAATGAAGGCCAGGAGGCGGTGCAACTCGAACTGGATTTTTAATCGTCCGGATATATTAACCTGATGTTTGATGTACTTTTTTGGAACGTAGCCATGAACAAGTTAGCGGCCTGATCGTTCATGAAAAAACGGAAGTTCCTTCAAAGCTGCCAGGCCATCAGGTATTTATTTGGTATTCAACAGTCATTTTCCCTGATGAATCAGTTCTTCCAGGGCTTCATGAAGCCGGGGATAAGAAAATTCAAATTTCATTTCCTTAAGCCGTTCAGGAGAGACGCGTTGACCCTGCAACATGGTTTCACGGGCCATATGGCCAAACAGGGCCTTCAGGACGAAGCCCGGGACCCTCAGCCAGCTGGGCCTCCCCATCACCTGACCCAGGGTTTTGGCAAACTCACTCATCTTCACGGGATTGGGGGCGGTTAAATTATAAACCCCAGCGGCCGTGTCAGATTCGAGCAGGCTGACCACGGCCCTGATGTGGTCTTCGATGTGAATCCAGGAAAGCCACTGCTGGCCACTTCCCAGGGGGCCGCCCATAAAAAAGCGGAAAGGGAGCATCATCCGGGGCAGAATCCCCCCTTCCCGGCCTAAAACCAGGCCGGTGCGGATAAAAATTTTGCGGGTATAGCGGTCATCTACATTTCGGACCGAATCTTCCCATTGCTTGGTGACCATGGGCAGGAAACCTTTGCCCGAATGCATGCCTTCCCAAAAGGTATAATCCTGGCTGAAACCATAAAATCCTATGGCTGAACCCTGAATAAGAAGATGGGGTTTATCATGGCTGCGCTCCAGGGCAAAACTGATGGCCTTACCGATGCTCACCCGGCTCGACAATATCCTGCGTTTTTGCTCGGGCTTCCAACGGGAGGAAGTCAGGTTTTCCCCGCCCAGGTTAATTACCGCATCGACCTTATGGGCATATTCCTGCATGACAACATATTCATTGCTCTGCCACTGCACCACCTTTTCTGCCCCTTGCAATATTTGACGCGCACGGCGTTCATTGCGGGTAAACACATAAACCTGATGGCCCCTCTGTTGAAGCCGATAAAACAAATGTTGGCCGATAAATCCTGTTGCTCCTATTATAAGTACTTTCATAAGCTACGATTTTAAAGCATGACGGTAGGTTTGAAGGGCTCTTTCCCGGGCAAATTTATGTTCTACAATGGGATGGGGATATCCGCCCGTGAAATATTCAGGCACCCAATGGCGCACAAATGCGCCTTCGGAGTCAAATCTTTCCATTTGCCGGGTGGGATTAAAAATTCTAAAATAGGGGGCGGCGTCGCATCCCGAACCGGCCGCCCATTGCCAGCCGCCGTTATTGGAGGCCAGCTCATAATCCAGGAGTTTGCCGGCAAAATAGGCTTCTCCCCAACGCCAATCCAACAACAAATGTTTGGTAAGAAACGAAGCGGTCACCATTCGAAGGCGATTGTGCATATAACCGGTTTCATTGAGTTGGCGCATCCCGGCATCCACCAACGGATAACCTGTTTGTCCCCGGCACCAGGCTTCAAAGGCGCCGGGATCGTCCCGCCACTGAATCTGGTCATATGCAGGCTTAAAAGCCCGATCCACCACACCTGGAAAATGCCAGAGAATCATCATAAAAAACTCCCGCCATATCAATTCATTGAGCCAGGTTTCATTGAGCTGGCGACCTTTCAAAACGGCCCGGCGGATGCTGAGGGTTCCAAACCTTAAATGCATCCCCAGGCGGGTGGTTCCATCAGCGGCCGGATAATCGCGGTGGCGGTCATAGGTGGCGATCACTTCATCATCTAAATTACAGGGAGGGAAAGGCCGGGTGGAAGATTGAAAACCCATCGACGCCAGGGTGGGCATGGGCAAAGGGGTAATCCGGTGGTATGAACCGGCATAATCCTCAACCGGCCATACAGACACAGGTATAGCAGCCAACTGTTGTTTCCATTTTTTGGAATAAGGCGTATACACCGTATAGGGCCGGCCGTCCTTTTTCAGGATGTCATTCCCCTCAAAAATCACCTGATCCTTGAAGGCCTGTACCTCGACATCACGCGCCCCAAGCCATTGTTCAACTTTGCGGTCGCGCTCAATGGCCCGGGGTTCATAATCGCGGTTATAATATACCGCCTTGACCGAATAGACCTGTAAAAGCCTTGAAAAAACCTCCAGGGGGCTGCCATATTCGACAAGCAAGGAAGAACCGCGGGCCTCCAACTGCTGTTTCAACTGTTGAAGGGTCTGATAAATAAAGGTTACCCGCGCATCCGTTGGATCCTCAAGGGCCTCCAAAAGGTCCCGGTCAAAAATGAACAGGGGCAGAACATACGGCCTATGCTTCAAGGCATGATGCAATGCACAATGATCCTCAAGCCGCAAATCCCTTCTCAGCCAAACCAGCGTTATTGGGTCCATAATAACTTTTTTCGGTGAAAAGATGCCAGAGGTAAATGATTTCCCCATTAAGACAGGGTGTACACCCTATTCTTCTTCAAAACCGATCAAAATGCCTCCGGTTCATCCTGTTCCAGAAATGGTTGTTTTTGCCAAATGCTAAACATTGTCACAGTATTCTAAAAAATGGCTGACCATTAAATTTGTAGGCCCATTATCAATGAACAATTTGAATAGTGATCCCCCTTCACCATCGCTGATTCATAAGAGAAGCTTCATCAAAATCAACCAACATTTAGAGTTCAACCAACATTGTTAAAGGTAAAAAATTGTTGAATTCATTCAACCTTTTATTTAAACCCCTGCCCCCATTGAACAATCTTAAAACCGCAATTTGTTCACAAAAGCCTTAAAATTCAAATCCACACAAAAATTTCCATATCTTTCAGAAAAATGCTTCGCCTCCGAATCCACTCCTTACATAGAGCCATATTGCGGCAACACCAGGCGTGTCTAATCAATAACAGACTGTTTTAAACAAAACAATGTATGAATTGTTAAAAGTTATGACAATCAATCTATATTTGCCGTAGTGCGCAAAAAAGACCATATATATTCAATTTCATAAAATAAAGGGGCATGGCGCGTTATTCAATCAGAGAATTAGAAAGACTATCCGGGATTAAGGCCCACACCATAAGGATTTGGGAAAAACGGTACAACATCATTCAGCCCAAAAGGACCAACACCAATATAAGGTACTATTCCGAAACGGATCTGAAAAAGCTGCTCAATATCGCCATCCTTAACCGGCAGGGATGGAAAATATCGGAAATCGCCAGGCTGGACAACCATAATCTTTCGGACAAAGTGATGAAATTCACTTACAATTCCAAAGATGTGGAAAGCCAGATCGAAAAGTTGGTCATTGCCATGGTGGATCTGGATGAGGCCAAATTCGACCAGATCCTCTCCAACGCCATTATGCACGATGGGTTTGAACAGACCATCATCAAGCTGATTTTCCCTTTTTTCGAAAAGATTGGTTTGCTCTGGCAGACCGGTTCGATCCATCCCGCCCAGGAACATTTCATCTCCAACCTTTTCCGGCAGAAACTAATGGTGGCCATTGACAACCTGATGATCCCTGACAAAAAGAATGCGCGTAAGTTCATTTTATTTCTCCCCGAGAATGAGTTTCATGAACTGGGCCTGTTGTTCTACAATTATCTGATCAAAAAAGCCGGACAAAGTGTTATATACCTTGGCAGTTCGGTCCCATTTAAAGATATTGTTGAGACCAATCATATCGTCCAGGCCGACTACCTGTTCACTTCCATCACCGCCTCCCTGACCGGTGAGAAACTTGAGCAATATATCCGGGACCTCTCGGGGACCTTCCCCAAACAGGAAATCTTCCTTTCGGGCATGAAGGCTTTTGAGACAGATATGGACCTGCCCACTAATGTGGAACGGATCTCCTCTCCCACTTCCTTTAATGATCGGCTTAAAGAACTTTAATCAGATATCTTTCCAATAAAATCACCTGTTTTTTTGCCTCCCGAAATAAGAAAGCAGGGATATACCCGGTAAAAATATTTTTTGCCATACAATCCTATTAATCCAGTAGGATTTTAAAGTCGCATAACCTTCTGGCATTCAAACTATTTTATATTGTTTAAACCTAAAACAAACATTTGGCGGTTTTTCTTAACAAAATCAGCATGAATTGTTATTTAGATACAATCATAAAAAAAGATCCAAAAATCCTATTTATAGGGAAACAAAGCACCACATGCTGTTTAGAATAATCAGACTTGCATGTATTTTTTTCTAAAAAAATTTGCTTGGTGTTTAATGTTTTTTTATATTTGTTTAAACATTAAACAATAAAAATTCACGAGCCATGACATCAGTAGAATTCAATCAGCAACTCATAAAACTGGAGGATAAACTGGAAAGATTTGCCATGAGTTTAACCTCCGATCACGAAGAAGCCAAAGATCTCCTCCAGGAGACTTACTACAAAGCCCTGGCCAACCGGGATAAATTCATCGGCTATTCCAATCTGAAAGCCTGGACCTTCACCATTATGAAGAATACCTTCATCAACAATTACCGGAAAAAACAAAAAGAAAACACCCACAACGATAAAACGGAAAACAATTATTTTCTGAACCAGGCGGAAGACCGGGCTCCGGTAAAACCCGACAGCGAATATGCCATCATTGAAATCAACAAAAAGATCCAGGAGCTTCCCGACGAATTCAGGGTACCCTTCAAAATGTTTCTCTCTGGATATAAGTACAAAGAGATTGCCGAGCAATTGAATCTAAAAATTGGCACGGTAAAGAGCCGCATTTTTTTCACACGCAAAAAGTTATCCGAAAAGTTAGAGGATTACTGAACGTTAAACAGTCAAAAGCCATGAAAAAGGGGTGTTCTCTTGAGAGCATCCCTTTTTTTATGGGTCCGGCCAGCTGAATGGAAAGAAGATAAAGGAAGCCAAAAAAATATATTATTTTTGTGCACTTTAAAAGGAAGCTTCGATGGAGCATAAGGCAGGTTTTGTAAATATCATCGGCAATCCCAATGTAGGCAAGTCCACTTTGATGAATTTGCTGGTGGGGGAAAAATTGTCGATCATCACTTCAAAGGCTCAGACGACGCGGCAGCGGATTCAGGGCATTGTAAGCGGGGAAAATTTCCAGATCATTTATTCGGACACCCCGGGCATTTTGAATCCTCATTACAAGCTGCAGGAAAAGATGCTGGCCTACATTGACCGGGCCATGGAGGATGCGGATATCCTATTATACATCACCGATGTAAAGGAAAAATACGACAAAAACAAGGCTTATCTGGACCGCATAGCCCGGGCAAAGGTACCGATCATACTGGCGATCAACAAGATTGATCTGGTTTCCGAGGAAGAGACCGAGAAGCTGGTGGAACTTTGGCAGGGGATTTTCCCCCAGGCTCATATTGTGCCGGTTTCAGCTTTAAAGGCTTACAACATCGATGCCCTCTATGAGCAGGTCCTCGAGCAGCTGCCCGGGCATCCCCCTTATTACCCGGAGGATGCACTAACCAATAAAACGGAGCGTTTTTTTGTGGCGGAGATCATCCGGGAAAAAATTTTCATCCACTATGAGAAGGAGGTTCCCTACTCGACGGAGGTTCAAATTGAGGAGTTCAAGGATAGTGAAGATTTGCTGAGTCTGCGGGTGACCATTTACGTGCTGAGGAGAAGTCAGAAGGCCATTTTAATAGGAGCCCGGGGGGAGGCGATCAAAAAGGTTGGGGTATTGGCCCGCCAGGAGTTGGAGGCGTTATACGGGAAGAAGGTTTTTCTCGACCTTTATGTAAAGGTTCACCGGGAATGGCGTGACAAGGAAGGATTTTTAAAATCGTCAGGATACAACAATTAAGACCATGATGGTAGAACTGGAAAAACAAGCGTACCTGTACTCGGTGAATGTCATCGGTTACGCCCGGTCGCTGGAGCATCAATGTGGTGAATCAGGGCAAAAGGTTGCTGCCAGGCTTAAACAGGCAGGCGGGCAGGTTTATCAGCTGTTAACCGATTGCCTGGAAGCGGAGGCAAATGAGGATTTTGCGGGCTTATTTCGTCAAAGCCGGGAGCAGGCGGCTCTTTCACTGGACTACCTCAACCAGAGTCAACCCGGGCAGGCGGATTTGCAGGAGCAAAAAGCTTCTCTCAGGGCTTCGGCCCAGCAGCTTCTTGAGCGAATGGACCAAATAGAGTCAAAATTCATCTACTAGCCATGTTAAAGGATACGGTAGCCATCGTAGGTCGGCCCAATGTAGGCAAATCGACCCTGTTCAACCGGCTGATTGAATCGCGCAAGGCCATTGTGGATGAGACCAGTGGAGTCACCCGCGACCGCCATTACGGACAGGTTGAATGGGAAGGCCAGGTGTTTAACATCATTGACACCGGCGGATATGTGGTTCATTCGGATGATGTTTACGAATCGGCCATTCGCCAGCAGGTGGCCATTGCCATCGAAGAATCGGCCCTGATTCTTTTGGTGGTGGATGTGACCAGTGGCATCACCGATTTGGATGAAGCCGTAGCAGATATGCTCAGAAAGACCCAGAAACAGGTGCTGGTGGTGGTCAACAAGGTCGACAACCTCCAACGCCGCTATGATGCCACTGAGTTTTACGGGCTGGGCCTGGGAGAGATTTATTGCATCTCATCGCTCCATGGTTCAGGCACGGGCGATCTGCTGGATCAAATCATTCCTCTCATCCAGCCTCACGAGGTTTCCCGGGAGGAAGAAAAGGTGCCCCGATATACCGTCGTTGGCCGGCCCAATGTGGGCAAATCTTCGCTGATCAACAGCCTGATCGGGGAGGACCGCAACATTGTCACACCGCAGGCCGGTACCACCCGGGATTCCACCTTCTCGCGGTACACCAAGTTCAACCACGAATTCATCCTGGTCGATACGGCCGGTTTGAGAAAAAAAGGGAAAGTCCATGAAGATGTGGAGTTTTATTCGGTGATGCGTGCCATCCGCTCAATCGAACAAGCCGATGTCTGCCTGTTGATGATCGACGCCACCCAGGACCTTGAATCCCAGGACCTGAATATCTTCGGGCTGATTCAGAAAAACAAAAGGGGGGTGGTCCTGCTGGTCAACAAATGGGACCTGATTGAAAAGGACAGCCGAACGGCCAATGAATACACCCAGCTGATAAAAAACAAAATTTCCCCCTTTGTAGATGTGCCCATCCTGTTTATATCTGCCATTTACAAACAAAGGCTGCTCAAAGTACTGGATACAGCGTGGCAGGTTTATCAAAACCGGAAAAGGCGGGTTTCCACCGCTAAACTAAACCGAATCATCCAGCAGGCCGTGGACCAAAATCCACCACCTGCAGTAGGCGGTCGGTACATACAAATAAAGTACGCAACCCAACTCCATACCTATGCCCCGGCTTTTGCTTTTTTCTGTAACTATCCCCAGGCCATCAAGGATCCCTATAAAAGATATCTGGAGAATGTATTGAGGAAAAACTTTGATTTCAAAGGGGTTCCCATTCAGATCTACTTTCGAAAAAAATGAAGGAATTTTGCAATCCAAATAAATATTCATTAGTTTTGTCAATGAATACAAAATCTTCGACCATGAAGGGCAATCACAGACAATTTTCCCACATGTATTATTACTGGAGCATTTATGCGATCCAAAACGGGATTATTGTATGAGGTATGGTTTCTACCAGCAAACAATAATCCCGAAGGGTTCCTTCGGGATTTTTTATTTTCAGGCAGCCGGGTGCTACCGGGCGGTTTCCGGTCGGAGGTATGATTATCTTTTACACAATCAGGCGGACGGGGATTGATCCATTTTGCCAGTAAATTGCATAGCCCTGTCCGCGAGGACGGGGCTTTTTTTTATAAATTCAAACCTATCAACCTATGGATTCAGAATTAGACCTACAAGCCCTGGGTTTCAGCAGCCCGGACCAAAAGCGGGGATCTCTGGTCATTGCCGGGCCCTGCAGTGCGGAATCTCAGCAGCAAGTCATGCATATTGCAGAAGCTTTAAGCCGATACGGGCTAGGTCTTTATCGGGCGGGAATTTGGAAGCCCCGTACCCGTCCGGGCGATTTTCAGGGGGTAGGGAGTCAGGGGTTGCCATGGTTGCAAAAGGTTCGCCAGAGAACGGGTATGCAGGTAGCCGTTGAAGTGGCCACGCCCTGGCATGCTGAACAGGCCCTGGCTCATCACATGGATGTCATGTGGATTGGTGCCCGAAGCACCGCCAATCCATTCACCGTGGAAGAGATTGCCCGGGCCCTGAAGGGAACCAACATTCCGGTGCTGGTTAAAAACCCCATCAGCCCTGACTTGTCCTTATGGATAGGAGCCATGGAACGGTTCAACAAGCATGGGCTTAAAAAAATCGGGGCGATACATCGAGGCTTTTCCTGTTATGCAAAAAGTGCATTGCGCAATCCACCCCAATGGGAAATTCCCCTGGAGTTAAAAAGAAGAATTCCGGATCTGCCACTGATCCATGACCCCAGCCACACCACCGGGGACCGGGAGTTGTTGTATGAAACGGCTAAAAAAGCCCTGCATCTGCAGATGGACGGGTTGATGATTGAAGTTCACCATCAGCCCGAAAAGGCCCTAAGCGACTCCCATCAGCAAATCACCCCGCAGATGTTTCAACACCTGCTAGAACAGCTAAACATTGAGATCAATAACGAACCAGGGGCAAAGGCTGAGGAGCTGGTCCATCTAAGACAGCAGATCGATCAGCTTGATGACCGCCTGCTGGAGATCATGGGTCAAAGGATGCAGGTCAGTCAGGAGATAGCCCATGTAAAGGCCAAACACCGGCTGAACCTGTTGCAAAAGGAGCGATGGCAAAAACTGATGGCCCGCCGGGTAGCCCGTGGACAACAAAAGGGGATGAGCCGAAGGTTCATCGAGTCAGTATTTAAAATCATTCATAAGGAATCTCTTGAACGTCAGAAAGACAAGCAAAACCAGGATGCTTCGGCCGGGAGAAAACATGAACACCATCGATAAATCAAGCTAAAACAACATGCAAACCAGGGTTTATCCATCTGTTATGGAGGGGAAGGTCAAAGCGCCTGCCTCCAAGAGCCATACCCAGCGGGGTCTTCTTGCCGGCCTGCTCTCGCGGGGGAAGAGTGATCTGGTTCATCCGGGGTTGAGTGAGGATGAGCACCATATGCTGGGGATGATCAAGAACCTGGGGGCTCAGGTCACCCAGGCTGCAGACCGCTGGTTCATCCAGGGAGGAAAGATGCTCGTGCCGGCCTCTCAAAAGCTGAATGCCGGCGAATCGGGTTTAGGGATGCGGTTGATCACACCGGTGGCTGCTCTTCTGGACCAAACCATTGCCATTACCGGGAGGGGATCTCTCAAAAACCGTCCGATGGGGGCATTTGAAAACCTGTTAAAGCAAGCCGGCGGCTGGTGCCAAACCCAAAACGGTTATCCCCCGGTATGGGTTAAGGGCCCCCTGACGGGAGGAGCCATTGAGATGAACGGGGCCCTGGGGTCTCAGTTTCTCTCCGGCCTCCTCTTCGCCCTTCCATTGGCTTCGGGCAACTCCACCATTACTGTGGACCAGCTCAAAAGCATTCCCTACATTGATATGACCCTCCATGTGCTGCAGCATTTTGGCATAAAATTCCACCACAGGGATTACAAAAGCTTCGAGATTCCCGGACGACAAAGTTACCGACCAACCACCCTTCACATCGAAGGCGACTGGAGCAATGCAGCTTTTTTGATGGCCGGGGCTGCCATCAATGGCCATATCCAACTGTGGGGCCTTCATCCCCAAAGCCCGCAGGCCGACCGACGAATCCTGGAAGCCCTCGATAAGGCCGGAGTACCTTGTTCCTTTGACGGGCAGTACTTCTCCGTCCAAAGTCCTGCTTCCCTGCAGGCCTTCGATTTTGATGCCACCCATTGCCCCGACCTGTTCCCTCCCCTGGCGGCATTAGCAGCCTATGCAGACGGCGTCTCTTCCATTCGGGGGGTTCACCGCCTGCGGCACAAGGAAAGCAACCGGGCTGTAGCCCTGGTTAAAATACTCAGCGAGAACGGCATCCAGGCTACTTGCGAACAAGGCGATGTGCTAAAAATCGCAGGCGGAACACCACAAGGCAGTACCGTCAATTCACACGGCGATCACCGCATGGCTATGGCTTCTGCCATACTGGCTTTAAAAGCCCAAAAACCCATCCTGATACAGCAAAGCCAGGCAGTGAAAAAATCATGCCCCGATTTTTTTCAGACCCTCAATCAATTGAACATCAAAACAAACCAGAGACAATGAACATTCTGATCATCGGAGCCGGTAAAATGGGGTTGTGGATAAGCCATCAGCTCAAAGTGGATCATACAGTGGCCCTCATGGATAAAGATGGCGCTAAATTGACGCGGGAGAAAGGTCTTACCATCCTGAGAAACCGGAATGAAATGGCCGGCTTTCAACCTGACCTGCTGATCAATAGCGTCAGCCTGAATGCCACGCTGCCCGTCTTTCAAAAAGTGCTGCCCCTGCTTCCCGGCCATACCATCCTTGCCGACATGGCCTCGGTTAAAAACGGACTTGAACCTTTTTATCACCAATGCGGACACCGGTTCGTTTCAACCCATCCTATGTTTGGCCCTACATTCGGCAATCTGAACAACCTGTGCAACGAACATGCCATCATTATTGAAGAATCAGATGACACGGGCAGGCGGTTTTTCGAAAACCTCTTTGCGGGGCTCAACCTGAACATCCAACTGATGTCGTTTCAAAAGCACGACCAGCGCATGTCCGGTTCCTTAAGCATGCCGTTTATCCTCTCCCTGCTTTTTGCCAACGGCATGGACCAGAAAAACCAACCCGGCACCACTTTCGAAAGACACCTGCAAATTGCCGAAGGACTGCTTTCTGAGGATGATGCCCTCCTCTCCGAAGTCCTGCTAAATCCTTTTACCCAGGAGAAAATCAAAACCCTTCAAAAAGATCTGAATCTACTGGAAAATGCCATTAAAGATGCCAATGCACAAGAATTGACCGGATTTATTCAACAGGCCAGGGCCAACCTTTTATCTGACCCGCAATAAGCCCCGTTCGTCATCCCCCCGAATATTGAACAATCAAACGTGAATCTGTCTTTATGATCCGAAATAAGCTCCATTTGCATTGCCCGTCGAATATGAAAAGAATTCCTCCAAATCTCTAATAATCCATTAGACCAGGGGAGAAAAACCCGCCGGGTTGATGGAAGAAGCCGCCGGATGGTTGAATGAATCCAATATGCGTCGCCAAAATCGGATACCCCGAGGAGAGCATCCTCCCCTCATCTTTTCTCTCTCCAACCCCCGACTTCAATAAGATTTGCCTTCAATTGAATGGCGGTCAATTTTTTTTGTATTTTTGAATTTCCAATTGCAGCTTCAGATACAAGACAAACGGCCTTTCTGATCTACCTGAAACGGCTATCCACAGTAAAACCAGTCAGCCCTGCTCCGTTGCTGCGATTTGTAAACCCCTGTAATATAATCCATAAAAACATATCCGATGAAAAAAATCCTGATCACATTCCAACTGGTTCTCATCATAGGCCTGTGTGGCTTCACCCAAGACAAAGAGTTCACAAAACCGGATTATCAAACCATCAAGCAGGAAATTTCCGACCGGCAATCGGATTTCTATTATCCGGCCCTTTTCGAGAGGTTTGAGAACAACGACACCACCCTGACCCACAAAGACTACCGGATGCTCTATTACGGCTATATTTTCCAGGATGATTATTCGCCCAATGATCGTTCTTCCTATCGCGACAGCCTCCAGGCTCTTTATGAACAGGACACCCTGGTGGAAAAAGATTACCGAAAGATCATCCGGTTTGAAAAAGGGGTGCTTCAAAATGATCCTTTCAGCATGCGGGATCTCAACACCCTGGCCTACTCCTACTCCCAAACCGGTGAACAGGAGATGACAAAAAAGGTCGACTATAAGCTCAACCTGATCATCGAAACCATCCTTTCAACCGGTAAAGGGCTCAAAGAAAGCAATGCCTGGCATGTCATTGAAGTTTCCCATGAATATGACATCCTGAATGTTTTGGGATTCCAGTTTAAGGGTGAACAATCATTGAGGGGCGAGAAATATGATTATCTGAAGATTAAGGAAAACCGTTATGGAATTCCGGGATTTTATTTCAATGTAGGCCAGATGCTGAAAAAACAACAGGAGTAAAGGTGGGTTTCGCAGAATTTTAACAGAACGTTAACGTTTTTTAACCGAGCTTTAACGTTCTGTCTTCCAGAAAGCAACTACATTTGTTTATGGTATTAAACTTCAAATCCCCCCATCATGAAACCCATAACAAAGACATTATCACTGACATTACTCTTACTCATGGGGCTGCTATCGGGCGCCAGCATGGCTCAGAAAGAAAAGGACCAGGCCCAACCGGCCCACAAAAAGGAAGCCGATCAACAAAAAGCCCATAAGCAGGAAGCCTTTGAAGAAGAGATCCATGAAATCCGACTCATGATCCGGAAAGAACTTGAAGGCAAGATGAAAAAGATCGACACCATACTCAGGGTCCATGCCGATTCGATGAGAACCTACTGGTATTGGCTGGATCATGAAAGGCTGGATTCGCTTCGCGAAGGCATTCAAAGGAAAATGGAGGAAATAGACCGGGAATATCTTCGCGAGGTCAGGAAAGAGATGGAACGCATACGCCCGCAGATGGAACGCTTGAGAGACAGCATGGAACGCATTCGTCCAAAGATGAAGCGATTTCGAGACAGCATGGAACGCCAACGCATCGAAGTCATTATTCCCCGGATGCGCAAACTTGACTCATTGCGCAAGGAAGGACTAAAAATAGACCTGGACTCGCTGCACCACAAAATGATCATACGGATGGATTCTTTGGGAGTGCATGAGCTCGATGTTGATGTTCAGGTCCATTCAGACAGCATCCGGCGCATCATCCGCGAATCACTCAGGCACATCGATTCGCTGAATATTGAAAAACATTTAAAGGATTTGAGCCTGGAGGACCACATCAATGCAGCCATGCACCATGCCCGGGCATGGATCGACGAAGGGGATTTCACCAGTGAAGCCGACCGCAGCGGAGCGGATTTGGAGTACCTGAATGGGAAAGTCTTAAAAATAAAGACCAACAGCCGTGGAAAGGTGGTGAAGGTGATCATCCTCAGTCCCGACGGTGAAACACTGGAAGTCAAGGAAGGTAAGGAAGCCCGTGACTTCATGACCCGGGAGGGGGAAAAGGTAGAAATCTCTGAGGTGGAATGAGTGAATGATAGAATGAGTGAATGAGGAAATGACTGAATGAGTGAAATGAGGAAATGAGTGAATGAGTGAAATGAGTAAATGAATGCTAGAATGATAGGATGAAAGCCTGGCCCGACGCAGTGAAGTGAAGGCGGGGATAGATGTAAATTGCATTTTACCATTTAACCATCCTACCATTCAATCATTTCTTCACTTCCACCTTGTCTTAAAAATAAGGTCGAATCCGGAGTGGTTCATTTGGTTGGTGGCCTGAAGGAAAAGTGAGCGCATGATTTGATATTCAAGTGAAATGCGATCGGCATCGACCACTTTTTCCCTTTTATCGAAGGCAAAGGTTCTCTGATAGCTTAAATAGAGGTTATTGGTAACATATTTTCCGATTTTAACATTGCCGGATTTCCAGTTTTTACCAGCTTCCAGCTCAACCATATCCAATCCCAGTCCGGCTCCAAGGGCTTTGGTGACGGCCGAGGAAACGCGGTTCAATGCAAAAGAGGTAGCCATCTGACCGGTACGCTCCTGAAAAGAGGTCTGTTCAGCAGTAGTCAGCTGTTCCGGGGCTTTGCCGAACATCAGGTAAGATAAGGCCTCCTTCTCCTGAATGGTTTGTTCGTTCAACCTGAACTGAAGCCTGGGGTCGAGGGCCCGGCCTGTAACCTCAATGCTGAGACGCTGGCGTTCCCTTTGAGCATCGCGAAAACCATAAACGATGATCATATCCAAAAGCGGATTGATCTCGCGGCCACCGGTAAAAACAATTTCGCCCTGTTCAAAATCAAATTTCTTCCCGTAAAACTGAAAGAAACCCCGCCTGACATTTAATGTGCCAAACAGATCAATCTGTTGACTTTCCTTTATGGCCTTGAGATGGCCCTGCACCTCAAAATTCAGGTTTTCTCCTTTCACCCATGTATTACCAGGTATATGGATATCAAAATGTCCCTGCAGGTTATTGTAGATATCTTTGCCAGTGATTGGCCCCCGGGGTTCACTGGTGGAATCCTGCCAGGAGGATAAGAAAAGAAGGGGCTCACTGGTCGGTGAAGAGGAGAGGCTGTCTTTCGGGGAAGAAGATGCAGGGAGGGTGTCTTTCATGGCGGCAATCAATAGAGGAGGATTGGGCTCATCCGATTTTACGCCCATTTCCTGACGAAAAGCGTCCACATTGACCGAGGCCCGTGGAATATTCAAATCACCTTTTAATACGGGTTTAGAGAAAGACCCCCGGAGGTCAACCGAGGGTTCCAACACGGCTTCTGCTCTGGCCGATTGGATGGCTGTAAAATCTTTTCCCCTGATCCGAATATTCAGGCTATCGGGGGCCTGCGGATCCAAAAACGGCAAATCAACATATCCTTGTATATTGAGATGGCCTTCGCCCGATTCCAGCAACACTTGTTCGATCTGAAGTTGCCGTCTGCTAAACCGACTCCTTATGGCTATATTCTTATAATCAATACCTTCAGGGGGATAAGAAAACGAGCCCCCGGCAAAATTCAACCGACCGCTGAATTCAGGATCACCAAGTGTATGGGTCACCTCTATGGAGGCATCCATCAAACCCTGCAGCTCCATCCCTTGATCTGCCAGTAAAGGATTGACCAGGCTTGCATCCAGGCTGTCGACCATCAGGGAAGCCTGGACGGGGGTTTTGGCGTCAGGCATCAACAGGCTGTCGGTGAGCGAAAATTCAAGGGGAAGGCTGGCACGGGTGCGGATCATACGGTGAATGTCGGCATCGACATGCCCTTCCATTGACAGGACCGAGGAATCATAGCGCAAACCGGTATGGATCCTTCTTAATTGAAGGGTATCCCAACCCGGATGTTCTATCTCCACGTTTCCTTGCAGCCTGGGATGACTGGCTGTTCCCGCCAGGGAAATGTCAGAACTGAGGGTTCCCCTCACTGAATGCGGAAAACCAAGCAATGGAGACCATTGACCCAGATCCAGCCGTTCGATCCACACATGTAAGTCCTCCTTTCCCCTGAAACGATAGGTCCCGTCTACCCCAATCTGTTGCTTGCCGGAGCGTAGAATCCAGTCCTCGATCACCACCGAATCTTTTCCTAATACAATATGTGTTGAATCGCTTCCTCCCTGCCATTTTGCCGTGTCAACCCGAAGTTGAAACATCTTTATAAAGATCCGCGGATCCTTTTCCATGGATAGGCCGGTAAAGGTCTTCAGGCTTAATGAATCATGCACCCGCACCTCCAAATTGTTTTGCAGGTGGCCCTGATCAAGTAAAGAATGCAATGAGATTTTTTCAATCCACTGATCGCCAACATACGAGGAATCGACCGATACAAGGAGCGCCCCCCGTAAAAGGGAGTCCCTGGAAAGTAAGGCTGAAGCATCGCCTTTCACCTGCTTTACAAACAGCGTGTCATAATATAAATGGTTCAATTCATATGCGGCAAAAACATCCATTGAATCCAAGGTGCCTTCGGCTTTACCGTTGATTCTCCCATCAAAGTTGATTTCGGGCAGGCCCATTCGCCGGGCAAACGATTGCACATCACCGGCGGCGAGATCAAACTGCAGCCGGTTCATGCCCCTTATATGTCCTTCACCTTGCAGGTCAAGGGAAAAATATGGGGAATTCAGCTTCAGGCCCCTTAAGTGGTAGGCCTGCCGGTTATAATCCAACACCGTGTGCATATCCTTCAAGGGCTGATCCATGAGATGCGAATCTTTCAGATCCACTTCCAAATGAGCCTGCAGGCTGTCAGGCTTTGTGCCCTGACCTTCTAGCCTTACTGCCCCGGTAAGATCACTGCTAAAAGTGCTGTCGCGTGTCCAGTTCAATCCATCCAGATGCTCCATTGTCAGGGTCATTTTGTACTGAGGTTGGGTCATTATGTGGGCGATGGACCCGCCCATGACAACAGACTGATCCTTTTCCTTCAGTTCCACCTTCAGGCGCTGGTGATGGCCATTCCGGATGAGATCAACTTTAATACCGGGACTTCCATAAAGTTTACCCTGGCTCATCCAGGGGTGAAATTCCTGCAGGCAGAGCGGGTCGATTTCCAGATGGGCTGTAGCGCCAACCCGGTCATTGTTCTCCTCTCCCGGAAGTATTGCTGTCCCGGAGCTTCTCATATGGGTTTTTATAAAATCGATGCTTACCTGTTGCCATGAAATCCGGTTTTGTACTTTACGAAACTGGCCCTGCATCCGGCTTAACGTCAAATCGGGTGAGCGGGTCTGGATGAAAAGCTGGTTTAGGTTCGCTTCTATAGAATCCCGCCCCGTTGTATCCTGGCTCAAAGTAAAGCTGAATCTTCCCTCCAAATCAATTGAAGAAGGAATCATAACGCTATCCAGCGGAGAGAGGTTCGCCGAGACATCATCCACAGACAATTGCTCCAGGCATATCTTCCAGGGAACAGAAGTTTGGGATGTATCCGGCTCATCCCTTTCACTGTCATCCCCGGGGAAGATCTTTTCAAAGCTCCAGGAAGAATCCCTTTCCTGAACCCCGTACAAATGCAATCCTTTCATCTGCAACTTGTTTATATGCACCTTTTGTCGGATCAATGATCCAATGCGGTAGTCGGCCTTCAGGCTGTCGAGCGACAAGTATGCTGTGTCGCCCCGGAAAACCCGCAACCCGTTCACTGAAAAGCATGAAAGGGGATTGCCCTGGATGCTTTGCACCTTGAAATCAGCATTCAATATCCGGGTGCCCTGACTGGAGATGACCCGGGCAAGGCGCTCATTGAGCACGCCTTGGGAAAGGAGCAAAACCACAACCATCCCAAGCACCAACAAGGCTGCCAGTACAACCACTAACCCTTTCAGTATTTTTCGCACATACCGCATGTTTTGAATCCTGTTATTTAAAAAGCATGACCTATGGATATAAAAAGCTGGGGTTTAAAAGATTGTTCGAACACCGGGGAAGCCAAATCCAGGCGTACTGGGCCCACCGGGGTATGCACCCTGAATCCCAAACCCACATCATAACGAAGATCGTTGAGGGGATAACGGAACGATTTCCACCAGACATTCCCCAGGTCGGCGAATGCCACCCCTGAGAAAATATCATAAATGGGGAACCTTAACTCCAGGCTGCTCTCAAGCATGCTGTTGCCTCCAGTGGGCTCATTTTCGATGTTGACAGGAGAGATGCTATGGCGGGGCCACCCTCTCAATGAAGAAGCCCCACCCAGCAGAAACCGGTCCTCGATGGGGCTTTGTTCCCCCCGCAAAGGCTCTATAAAACCAGCCCTTACCTTACCCGCCAGGATCCAGTCTTTGGCCAGGCGCTGGTAGCGTGCCCATTCCACCTCCGCCTTGGTGTAATGAAACCTGGAACGAAAACCAATCCCCATGTAGGTGAAATGCCCGTTGAGGCGCCACCCTGCAGAAGGATTGAACCGGCTGTCGGTGGTATTGTGGTCCAAACCCAGGGTAACACCCGACTTGTTCCGGATCTTCTTTTCCTCCAGGGCCTGTCTCGACGATAAATCGCGGAGAAAAACCCTTTCAAACGAATACATCAGGTATCCGGAAGTGGTGGAAGAAAAATTTTCCTGGAAGGTGAGGCCCCCGCCCAGCCGATCGACCTCATAGCTTCGCTCATTTTCCCTTATAAAAAAGGGATGGACCATCAGATCAAGCCGCTCTCCAAGCAAAGAAGGTTGAATAAATCTGGTTTCCAGGCTGACAGGCAGAAAATGAGAATGCTTGCCTTCCAAAATGAGTTTTCGGTTCCCGCCCAGGAATTGCAGTTTTGTAAGGCGCAAGGAGGTTCTGAATCGATCCTCCGTCCCATAACCCAGGCCTCCTTCCAGGGACCAGGGAGGGGACTCACTCACCTCAAGGTATATCGGGATGCGCCGGTTGCTGATAGAATCCTTGCGCGGGCGAACGATCACATAACGAAAAAGATCGGTGTTGAACAAACGATTTTGAGTCGCCTCCAGCTTATCCTGAACAAAGGTCTGGCCGGGCGCAAAAGCCATTTTCCTCCGGATGAAAGCCCGCGAGACCAATGTATCGCCATGAATACGGACCTCGCCAAATTTGGCATGTGGGCCCGGGTCAACGTTAAAATACACATTCACTGCATGCTTTGCCGGAAAAACTTCCAGGCGCCGTTTCACTTTGACATAAGGGAAACCATGGTTGACAAAAATTTTCTTTATCCTGTTTTCTACCTGAAAAACCCGGTTGTCTGTGAAACGCATTCCCGAAACCAACATGGAATCCTGCTCTATTTTCTCTAACAATCCCCGGCCAGTAGAATCCTGCTGCAGCTCATAGCCCATGCCGCGAATCCTAACCGGAAGCCCTTCACTGATCTTTAAAACAATGCGAAGCCGTTTTTTTTCCTGGTCTTTATCCAGGTGATAATCCAACTGTGGATCCAGGAAACCCTGACGCTGGTGAACGCGCCTTAACCGCTCCAGGTCGTTCTCCAACATGATTGATGAAAAACGGGGCGCTTCTTTCCAGAAAGCCAGCTTCTCCAATAAAGTGGCCTCACGTGTATTCATCTGTTCCGTCAACAGCTGTGAGGAAAGGCTATCCCGACCTTCAAACCGGATCTCCCAAACCTCATAACCTTCCTGTCCACGGGCAATACCCTGGAAAAATAGCATGATCACCAAACAGGTCAAACATATGTTCCCGATAATTTTCAATGCCATGATTTTTACTACATATAAAGATACAGCAAATTTCCCTTCCCTGCCCCAACAAGTTGAAGGTCCGCAAGTTTTTATCCGGATATTTTTTCTATTATAGGGCAAGATCGATGACAAAGATTTCGGGCACTACCGCCGCTGCGGCCGGCCTACTCCCATGGGATGGCTGGTGGTAATGCCTGAAAGCTTCCTTTGCATGTGGTGTGCCCGGATGTAAATTTATAGGATCCATGAAGGTCTGTCAGAAACCAGGGGGATGCAGCCTAAAAGGGCCATAGATCTCCAAGAGGTCAGCGATCCTCAGAGAACCATGGTTCCTGAGTAGGACCGGGATCCTCAAAGAGAGATCGGCCTTCAAAGGGATATGATGAATTCACTTCCGGCGCCTTCCCGACTTCTAACTTCCATTTTGCCTTTGTGGTTAAAAATGATATGACGGGAAAGGCTCAGGCCAATACCACTGCCGTTCTTTTTGGTGGTAAAGAAAGGCACAAAAAGGTTTTCCTTCACCTCGGGGGTCATCCCGGCTCCATTATCGGCCACCCGCAATTGGGTTTGATTATCCGGGGTGGCGTTCAGGCTGATTGCTATGAAGGGATCCGAGGTGGATGAGACGGCCTCAATGGCATTTTGGAGCAGATTGATCAACACCTGCTCGAGTTGTCCGGGATCCACTTTCAAAATGTAGGGTTCATCAGGAAGGTCGGGTCTGCAGGTAATGCCTTCTGCTCTTATTTTCGGGGCATAAAGGGAGAGCACCCGTTGCAGCAGGTTTACCATATCCGTGGATTGAACCTCAGGATCGGGCAAGCGGGTGATGTGACGGGTAGAATTGACAAAACGCACCAATCCACGGCTGCGTGACTGAATGGTTTGCAGGCTGGTTTTAAGTTCGTGGGTTTCCTCTTCGTCGAGTCGGGCCACCTCCCGCAAATGTCCTTGCTCTGAGATAAGGGTCTCATAGACCATACCACTGAGGTTGCTGATGGGAATGGCCGAATTCATGATCTCATGGGTCAGCACACGGGTCAGCCGGTACCATGATTCCATCTCCTTCTCCTCCAGTTCACCCTTGATGTTTTGGAAGGAGACCAACTTAAAGGGCACCGATTCCTTTTTAAAGCGGGTGGCCAGGACAGAGAGCTGATCCAGTTTGCCATTCTTCTCAAGGCGGTGGAGTTTGCGCTCGCCTGGCTGGATGTCGATGACCAGTTGGTAAAAATCGGGGCAACGTTGATAGAGCAAACGGATGTGGGAAAGCCGGGGTACCCCCAACAATTCACGTGCGGCCTTGTTGAACAGGCTGATCCGCCCCCGCTGGTCATAACAAAGGATGCCCACCTCTACATGTTGCACCACCGTTTGCAGATACTGGAAACTGGATTCGGCTTCCAGTCGAAGTCCTTCCATCATATCAGCAATGTGGTTGAAAGCGGCTCCCAGGCGGGTATTCTTCTTCAGTTTACGCATGTTAGCCAGGTAGGAAAAGTCATTTTGATCGATGGCCATTAAAAAATCGCCGAGGCTTCGGTAATTTTGCTCGACATAACGGATCAGGGCAATGGTTAGCCCGATGGTAGCGGCAAACAACCACACGGAGAGCATCCAGAAAGGGGTATATATCAAAAAGTGCAGGCCGGCATATCCGAGCATCAATATAAATGCCAGGCGCCAGACCAGGTTCAGGCGAAATGTATTAGAGGTCATATTTTTTCATTTTGCGGTACAGGGTACTCCGGCTAAAGCCCAACTCCAATGCAGCCCTGGTAAGATTGCCATTGCACTGGTGGATGGCCTCCTGGATGGTCTCGCGCTCCATCTGCCGTAGATTGAGTGCAGTATTCCCTTGTCTGCGGGCCACCGGCTTCAAGGCAAAATCTTCCGGGGTCAACTGTTCATCCTCACACATAATTACTGCCCGTTCAATGGCATGATGCAGTTCCCTGACATTGCCCGGCCACTGGTAATGCTTGAGCTTATCGATCACCCCCGGGCCAAAAGAAAGGTGTGCCTTGTTGTATTTATGGGCCATCTGTTCCAGAAAATAACGGGCCAGCGAGGGTATATCCTCCATGCGCTGACGTAAAGGCGGGACAGCAATCTCAACGGTATTAATCCGGTAAAGCAAATCCTGCCGGAAGGCTTCCTCCGAAACCATCTCATAGATGGGTTTATTGGTGGCACATATCAACCGCACATCGGTAGCTATTTCCTTATGCGAGCCCAAACGGGTAACCCTTCGGTTCTGGATGGCCGAGAGGAGTTTGGACTGAAGCTGACCGGAGAGATTTCCAATCTCATCTAAAAACAGGGTACCCCCGCTAGCCACCTCAAAACGACCGGGGCGGTCGGCTTTGGCATCGGTGAAAGCCCCCCTGACATGTCCAAACAACTCCGACTCAAACAAGGTTTCGGATAAAGCCCCCAAATCCACCTTGACAAAGGGCATCTGCTGACGGTGCGAGCGATTGTGAATCTCTTTGGCTATCAAGTCCTTCCCAACACCATTTTCGCCCAGCAACAACACATTGGCTTCGGTGGAAGCTACCTTGCCCATGGCCTCAAAAACAGGCTGCATCGACCGGGCTTCCCCCATCAGCTTTTCCTGCTGGCCATCCATACGCTGGGCCGAACGGTACTGATTTAACTGCCGGGTGGTTTTACGAAGCTGAAAAACAGCATCAATGGTGGCCAGTAATTTCTCACGCTCCCAGGGTTTGACCAAAAAATCCACTGCCCCCTGCTTCATCGATTCAACGGCCAACTGAATATCCCCATAGGCAGTGGACATCAGTACCTGAACATCCGGGTCGATCGCCAGTATCCGACCCAGCCAATGCAATCCTTCCCTGCCACTGGTCGCTCCCGCTTTGAAATTCATGTCCAGCAACACCACATCAATGTCCTTCTCCCTCAATAAGGCCGGGATATTGTCGGGCTTATCCGCGCAGATCACCTCTTCAAAATGCTTGCGCAAAACCGCCCGGGCCGTAAATAAAACATCCTGATCGTCGTCGATGATCAGGATTCTTCCGGGTTTTTTTTCCATGCGGGTAAATGTAAGGTGCTTTTTTCAAAGGTACGGATTGTTGCAATATGAGACAATACATTGTACCATATTGCAACAATTTTTTGGGCAGCCTACTCCTGCTAAATCTAATTATTAGTTTATAAATCAGATCATTAATAAAAATGGCACAATTCTTTCATTGGTCTAATAACTGATGAAGGTTTATAAATGAGTATAGAATTGAACCATTATCCATTGTTATCAGAACTTACCGCCATTGAACCCGGCTGCATTATATAGAGCCTTGTTGCGTAAGTTCGTGTATGCGGACTTCATTTCAAAACAGGATTAAAACATCGTTGTCATGATCAAAAATTACCTCAAAACCGCCCTGAGAAACATCGCCAGGAACAAAATTTTCTCGGCCATCAATTTCATCGGATTTTCAGTGGGCATTGCCATATTCATCTTCATCATGCTCTTTGTGAAGCGCGAATACAGCTACAACCGTTTCAATGAGCACATCGATCAGATTTACCGGATGGAATGGGGTGATGCCCGGGGGGTACATATGACCTCGGCCATGGGGCCCGACCTGCACCAGGCCCTTCCTGAGATCAAAAAATACTGCCGATATAAGGTGGAAGGCGATCAATACGTAACCCGCGAAAAAAACACTTACCAGCTGGAGAATGTATTTCTGGTCGACAGCACTTTCTTCGACCTCTTCACCATTAAGTTTGTTCAGGGGAATCCCCGCAATGCCCTGGAGAACAACAACTCCCTTGTTTTGACCCAAAGCATGGCCGATAAAATTTTCCCGGGCATCAATCCCATGGGCAAATCCCTGGAATCGGTATCGGGTACAAAAATGACCGTAACGGGAGTGATAGCGGATCCGAAGCTTTTTTACCTGCAGATTAAAGCCTTACGTCCGTTCCAGTTGCTGGGGGCAAGAAAAGGACCGGAATATTTACAGAGCTACGGAACCTATCAATTTCCCACCTTCTTTTTTCTGGAAAAGGGCACCAACATTTCAATGCTGGAGCAAAAGATGGAAGATTTTTTCCGAAAGAAATTTGCCGATGATCTGAGCGGGGATGAAACGATTGACCCCAACCTGCGTCCGCTAAAGGATGTATATTTTGCCGATCATTCCAGGTATGATTTCGGGGCGGTTCATGGCAACAAAAAAACGGTGATGATTTTCATTGCCATTGGTATTTTCATCCTGGCTCTGGCCTCGGTCAATTTCATCAACCTGACCACTGCCCGGGCAGCCAGCCGGGCCAATGAAGTGGGCATGCGCAAAGTCCACGGAGCCCGAAAAAAACAACTCATCGGCCAGTTCATCGCCGAATCGGTGCTGATCACCTTCATCTCGTTCCTGGTGGCCCTGACACTGGTACAGATCTTTCTGCCCCATTTCAACCGGATCATCCAGGCCGAAATGTCCACCTCCATCATGACCTCTGCTGCCTTCATCGCATTGTCACTGGCGGGAATCCTGATCATAGGAACCCTGGCAGGGATTTATCCCGCTTTTTACCTGACACGCTACTCACCAGTCCAGGTCCTGAAGGGAGAAAAAACCAAAGGCAAAGGAGCAGCTATGTTCCGTAAATTTCTCATCGTCTTTCAGTTTACCATCTCTGTGGCTTTGATCATTTCTACCCTGGCCGTGCACAAACAGCTCCAGTACATGAAAAACAAGACACTGGGCTTTGATGAGGATCAAGTAGTGGCCATCCGGTTGAGTGAAGCCATCAAAAAGAAAATGGACGTTTTCAAGCAACAGGTCAAAGCCCTCCCCGGGGTAAAGCAGGCCGCCTATAGTTTTTCAGTCGCCGAACGGGGCAACAATATGGAAAACTATGATTTCGACGGGGATGGACAAAACACCACCCTCAATTTAATCACTGTCGATCCCGACTACATCCCGATGATGGACATCAAATTGCTGGAAGGCCGCAATTTTTCCTATGAGCGAACTTCTGAGAAAAAAACAGCCATCATCCTCAATGAGACCGCTTTGAAGGAATCGGGACTGAAAAGGGGCGATGCCGCCGGTACAGTCTTTCACCGCGACGACTGGTACCTGACGGTTCTGCCCAGCAAACAATGTAAAGTCATTGGCGTGGTCAAAGATTTTCATTTCCGTTCCATGCACGAACCCATCACCCCGCTGGGCCTGGTGTGGAATGCCGACTGGCACAACTACATCAACATTAAGGTGCAACCCGACAACCTCCCAGCTACCATTGATGAACTGAAAGAAATCTGGAAAACCTTCAATCCCGCCCTGCCCTTTAAGTACACTTTCCTGTCGGAGGAATTTGACAAGCTTTACAAAACAGAAGAAAGGCTGGGCAAAATTTTTACCTATTTTTCCGTCCTGGCCATCATCATCGCCATCATGGGCCTGTATGGGATGTCGACCTATGTGGCTGAAAGCAGAACCCGGGAAATTGGCATCCGCAAAGCAATGGGTTCCACCGTCAACGAAATCATCCTGTTGCTGGGGAAAGAATTCCTCAAATGGGTGGTGGTGGCCATTATGCTGGCCGCCCCTATTACCTGGTTTGCCATGAACCGGTGGCTGGCCAACTTCGCTTACAAGATCACCCTGACTCCGGATATTTTCATTCTGGGAGCTGCCGCAGCTTTATTGATCGCTGCCACAACCATCTCCTATAAATCATGGCAGGCCGCCAACCTGAACCCGGCCGATTCGCTGCGGTATGAATGACCTCTACCCTATGGTAATAACCTTGATTTCCATTTGGTAAAATCAGGTTTAAAAGACGAGCCTATCATCACTATGAGATTTCTTAATCCTTTTCGGACTTAAGAGCTGTACTACCAGCTGGTTAATAAACCAACATACTGTTGTTGACCTTCCCCAAGCCAGTCATAGAATTCTCCTTTTAAACCAACAACAAGGGATCTGGGAATCAGTCATTTTTAAGACAGTTTGGTACGGGCAAAAAGATAGTCCAATTTCATAACATTTGAGTAGAAAACGGATAAAGGTTCCCCCTTTCATTCAGTTTGTCTCATATTTTTCATAAACATTTGTCAGGCTGAAGTGTATATGAATAAAAACATTGATTTTGTATGCGGACCCTTTTTTACACCCCCATAATGCTGATTTTTCTTATCGCTTTCTCTCTGGGGAACTTACAGGCCCAGGTACGGGGCAAAGTTTACGATAAAGAAAATCAGACTCCGCTTGAACAGGTACTGATCCTCTCGGGAGACAGGCTTTTAACCCGAACCGGGGGGCAGGGCACGTTCACCCTTTCTTCGTCCACTTTGCCGGACACCCTCACTTTTCGGCGTCTGGGATACCACACCCGGAAGGTATGGATCACCCCTGGCGAGAGCCTGATATCGGTAAACATGGCCAGCCGGCAGTTTGATGTGGGGGATGTGGTGGTTCGGGCTTACAACACGCGGGAAAAAAGCTTTGAGGCACCGGGCCCCCTCAACCTGCTTCACTCGCTTGACATACAGGAGCTGTCCACGGGCTCGACGGCCCCCGTTATGAACAGCCTGCCGGGATTGTATATGCATCATGGGGCCAAAAACACCAACCGGATCACCATTCGTGGCATTGGCTCCCGCAGCCAGTACACCACCACGAAGCTGAAAGCTTATTTGAACGGCATTCCCCTTACTTCAGGGGTAGGGGAAACCACCCTGGAAGACCTGGATCTGAACCTGGTCGACCGCATCACGATATTGAAAGGCCCTTCCTCGTCCATTCACGGGGCAGCCCTGGGCGGTACCATCCTCTACCGAATGGGATCCCCGTCACAGCAGGGGGTGGTCGCCCAACAAAAGACTTCGGTGGGCAGTTTTCATATGCTTCAGAATGCCACCCATCTGAGCTGGAAAGGCCAGCGATCCAGCCTCCGCCTTGCTTACGATAAACATACCCAGCAGGGATTCCGTACCAACGACGATTACAACCGGGATGCTTTTACCGCCATGTTCCGCCACCAAATTAATCCCAAAATGGGCATCTCCTATCTTGGCAGGTATCATCACCTGAAAGCCTATATCCCCAGTTCCATCGACCGCCAAACCTTCAACCGCCGCCCCGGCCAGGCCGCGGAAAACTGGAATGCCATCAATGGCCATGAAGCCTACTCTAAAATGCTGCACGGGCTCTCTCTCGATGTGGATATCAATGAGGCCCTGCGCAATGAGACCAGTGTCTTTTTTAAACAATATGACGGACAAGAGATACGCCCGTTCAATACCCTGGACGATCAGACCCGGACCACCGGTCTGCGAAGCCTATTCGAATGGTCCGACACCCTGGCCGGCGGTCGTCTCAATGCTGAAGCAGGATATGAAATGTTTCAGGAAGCTTACGACTGGGACATACACGAGACCCTCTCCGGGGGAGAAGTCGGTACATTGTTGAATAAAAACAGCCAAAAGCGCATCCAATCCAACATCTTCTCCGCCCTTTCTTTGAAATGGGAGCGTTTGGGGATAAGCCTTGGAGCCAACCTGAACCGCACCCGCTATGACTATCAAGACCAAACACAGGACACCATTGACCTTTCAGACCAAAAACGCTACCAGTGGATCGCCTCTCCCCGATTGTCCCTTACCTATCGGTTGAGCAAAAACCTGATGGCCTTTGGCAACATCAGCCACGGATTCTCGGCCCCATCCTACGAGGAAACCCTCAACGCACAGGGTTTTGTCAATGGCAGCATACAGCCCGAGACAGGCTGGAGCCGGGAACTCGGTGTGCGGGCCCGGGGGGGCAACAACCGGTGGTTAATCAAACTCTCCGGCTACTCGATTACGGTAAAAAACCTGCTGGTCACCAAAAGACTGGCTGAAGACCGCTTTCGAAAAATCAATGCCGGAGAGACCCGCCATAACGGACTGGAACTGATGGGCAAAGTCCGATGGCTCGATCATGCCCTGGTCAACAGTGAAGTGGATGTGAGCTATACCCTAACCGATTACCGCTTCCGCGATTTTACCGATGAAGGCAACGACTATTCCGGCAACCAATTGCCAGGGATCCCCAAACATAAGCTCTTTTTGAAGCTTCAGGCCAGCTTCCCCGCCGGCCTCTACCTGCAGGCCAACTGGATGGGCGTGGGCAAAATGCCCATGAACGATAGCAACAGCCTCTACTCCGACCCCTACAACCGCTTGAACCTGAAGGCTGGCATCCGCCGTTCCCTTTCTTCCCGCTGGAGCCTTAACCTCTACGGAGGCATCCGCAATGCCACCGACCACCATTACGCCTCCATGATCCTGATCAATGCCCCCTCCTATGGTGGTGCGCCCCCACGCTATTTCTACCCCGCCCGGCCCAGAAACTACTTTGCGGGACTCTCCCTGCGCTATGCTTTCCGGCCTTAAAATTTTGAAAAAAACAATTTTCTCGGTATTTTGGTCTGACGAAACCACGTCAATATTAAACAAGCCTATGCGGGAAGTACGCCGGCCAAGAGGCAATTGTCTGATCACCATCCTTTTGATCCTGGTCTTCATGGCCGCCTTTGGCATCATCTCCTGGGACGCCGTCGGGGCTTTTGCCCGGTTCATTGTTTACGTCATCGTGGCCGGAATAGCCATTATCGTCGGAATCATCATCTACGCCTGGTTCTTCGGCGGCAGATGGTAACCTAACTGACCCCGCTTAGCGGGGTGAAGTAAAATGACCCCGCTTAGCGGGGTGAAGAAAAGCGGGGTGAACATCTGACCCCGCTAAGCGGGGGTTGGATGAGCGACCCCGCTAAGCGGGGTTGATCAACTTTCATTATCCTATGAAAATACTTGGCAACATCATCTGGCTGATACTAGGGGGTCTGGTCACATCCCTGGAATATTTCGCAGCAAGTATTGTGCTGATTGTCACGATCATTGGCATTCCTTTCGGGTTGCAATCCATTAAACTGGGGGTGCTTACACTGTGGCCCTTCGGGCAGGAGATCCGTCACCGCGAAACCTCTTCGGGTTGCCTCAACCTGTTTATGAACATCCTCTGGATCATCATCGGAGGAATATGGATCAGCCTGACCCATCTGGCTTTCGGGGTGCTCCTGGCCATTACCATCATCGGATTGCCCTTTGCCCGGCAACATTTTAAGCTGGCCCGCCTGGCTTTTACGCCCTTCGGATATGATGTTGAATTCAGTTAATGCCATAACCAAAAATTTCCGAAATAAGCTCAAAATATATATTACGGGGAGCAAACAAAAATTTGGTAACAGTAATATCAAAGAAATAATTGTTGGTAACCCTAGCATCCCACCAGGCTTTGATTAATCAGGGAAAAGATCCGCTAAAGGACCATCAGCGTTCTTCTCATAAAACCCTCCTTTCCAAGTTAAGGCATTCGGGGATTTTTTTGTATCTTTCGTTTGCGAATGACACTGTTAAATCCTGTCCGGAGATATTGTGGCGGATTTGCGAATGACCTCATTAAACCTGTCCGGAGATATAACGATGAAGCGGTCACCGGGGTGTGTTAAAAATCAGGTTCTCCCCGACGGGTTTAAAGACAGAATGCACAGGTTAGAGACAGAATGCACAGGACCCATTAAAATGATCAGCCGAACAAACCCTATCCTGCCATGACCTACGAGGAATATATGCTGCCTGTTATTTTGGCCAACCTGGTGGCTTTTGTTCTGGTACTGTCTTCCTACAATTTTCCCCGTTTTCTGAGGGTTATCTGGGGGCTTATCTTCATCATTGCCGGTATTTTTAACCTGATCACCGTTTACAATGAACCCGGGGTATACGTCGATGCTTTTGGTCCACCGGCGATTGATATCTACCAGCAATTCATCAACGGCCCCTTCAGCGAGCGTTCGGCTCTATATGTCACCCTTATTGCGCTTGGGCAAATACTGGCCGGGGGCCTGATCTGGTCAGGTGGCTTCTGGTATTACCTGGGGCTGACCGGCGGGGTTATATTCATGTTGGCCATTGCACCCCTGGGCGTGGGCTCTGCCTTTCCTGCACCCCTGATCATGGCTTTCGGGCTCATACTGATGATGCGAAAAAAGAGAAAAAAAAGCATCTTTGGTATATAGATGCTACCTTTGACAGCTGTTTTGGATAGTCCCGACAGCCCGCACAGCCAACCATTACCCCAAGGCCCATCCATCGGCAAGGCGCATCTATATCCAGCCAGGCCTGGCCAACCATTCCAACAGATATTAGAGCGGAAGAGTCAGGAGATAATAAACCTTTGATGGCTTCCATCGTCTAATAATCCGAGTTGAATAAAATTTTACCTCCCATGATTCAAAAATCCCTTATCTTACTAACCCTGGTGGCCTTGTTCACCTCGGGCCTAAGGCCTGCCTGGTCGCAGGAAAAAAGTAAAAACGCCGAAATCATCGAGGCGATGAACCGGCATATGGAGTTTATGCAACACCGGATGAACGAATTGGAAAAAGCTGTAGATGATGTGCTGTGGTACAAAAAAGTAGGAGATGTGGCGCACATTGACAAGGTTTATATAACCGGTCCGCCAATATGGAATGAGAAGAAGCCTGATTCGCAGGGTTACGGCAATCCGGTTAAATTTCGCTCCTATGTATTCATTCCCAAAGGCATCGATGTGGACAAGCAGTATCCGCTGATAGTATTTCCGCACGGCGGGGTGCACAGCAATTTCAACACCTATTATGCCCACATTGTAAAGGAATTGATGGCCCAGCAATACATTGTGGTAGCGGCCGAGTACCGGGGAAGCACTGGCTACGGCGGGCGTCACTACCGCAAGATTGATTACGGCGGACGTGAAGTGGAAGATGTAGATGCCAGCCGCCAGTACATGCTGGAGAATTATTCATTCGTCGACCCCGAGCGGGTTGGCATCATTGGCTGGAGCCATGGGGGATTGATCGCCCTGCACAACATTTTTGACTATCCCGACCATTACCAGGTCGCCTATACCGGGGTACCGGTCAGTGATCTGATTGCCCGGATGGGCTATAAGACCCAGGGCTACCGTGACCTGTATTCGGCCGACTACCATATTGGTCAGACCGCCTATGAGAATGTGGAAGAGTACCGCCGTCGCTCGCCCGCCTGGAATGCACATAAACTGGAAGATGTACCCCTCTTGATTCATACCAACACCAATGACGCAGATGTAAATGTGCTGGAGGTGGAACACCTGATCAAATCGCTAAAGGCACATGAAAAAGATTTCGAATACAAGATCTACCAGGATGTTCCGGGCGGACACAGCTTCAACCGGCTCGACACCAAAAAGGCGAAGGAGATCCGGGTGAAGATCTATCAATTTTTGGATGAACATCTCAATCCACCGCAAAAAATCCGTTCGGTCAGTGATATCAACCGGGCAGCCTATGCCGGATTCAATTAAATGCTGTTGACATGAGCCTCAACTGTGGTTTGCCTCGTCATAAACCATCATGCGACTCTCTCATCAGGATACAACTTATGAATGGCCAAAAATCAGCATAATAATAAAAGTTGTTTGATTATTACCGGGGGCTTCCTCACAGAATCCACACGTTTATAGGCGGTTATATCACATCCGATTGGCTTTTAAAAACCGTCAGTGGCGGATATTTGTACCGCTCTATTGCAGGGGGCTATAAAGAAAATCTGGCATTCAATCGCAGCGGATGAGGAATTGGGTCCAGCCATCAGGAAGGCTGGAGAGGGAAAAGAAAAACTGGTGGGCCAGGAGCACTTCGCGGACAAAGGTCAGTCCGATGCCCTGGCCCTTTTCTTTATCGGAATAGAAGGGGGTAAAGATTTTTTTCCGGGCGGAAGGGGTAAGGCCCTTTCCATTATCCAACACCTTTATTTGAAGTGGTTTGCGGGAAGTTTGCACCTGGATACGTCCGTCCTTTTCGATGGCTTCAAGGCTGTTTTTGACCACATTTACCAGGACCTGTTCCATCTGGGGTTGATCGGCCCAAATCAAGGGGGAGTGTTCACTGAGATGATGTTCGAGGTGAATGCCCTTTTGCCGGCAATCGGATTCAAACAAACGCGTGACCCTGTAAACGAGTTGGTTGATATCAAGGTCGTTTTTACTGGGTTCCGGTATTTTGACCACGCTGGCATAATTGGCCATAAAGCGGTTTAAGTTGTTGTTCCGCTCGATGGAGGCTTCCAGGGCTTCACGCACATCCACTGCCGTTTCATCATCCATTTGGCGGTAGTAGCCGGAGAGGGACCCCAGCACCGAATTGATGCTGCCGACCGTATTATTCACTTCGTGCGACATGGTTCGGATGACCTTTTCATAGGACTGCTTTTCGAAGTACAGCCATTGTTTGGAGACATCCTCGATCAGGTAAAAGGGCCTTTGAACTCCGCGATCCATGAAATATTTGCGGTGCACCTGATACATGCTGACCCCATCGAGTTGAATCAATCGGGACTGGCAACATGTCATAACCTCCAGTTCACGGGCCAGCGGATGGGACAAATTGGCGATGCTCCGCCCCACGGCTTTTTGAGCGTTGTCCAATCCCATTTGCCGAATGGCAGCCGGGTTGACCTGCATAATATTGCCTGCGGTATCCATGATCAATACCCCCACCGGACTGGCCTCCAGCAGAAGTTCAAGGAAATGGTGCTGCTCTTCTTTCTCGACCCGCTCTTTCCTGAGCTGGTTGACCATCTGATTGTAAACCTCCACGATGGCGTCCACATCACATTGACCGACCTTTTTAAGGTATGTGGAAAAATTCTTCTCCCGAAGCAAAGATATGCCGCTACTTATGACATGAATGGGGCGGAGGTATTGCCGGTAAAGGGCTGCCAAAAAAACCACCATCCCCGCCAGAAGTACCTCTCCCACCAGGAAAACCCACCGGTTATGCTGAAGCAATTCATAGAGGATGAACCCGTAACCGATAAAAAACAGGCCCAAAAAAACCCAAAAACGTTTTTTAATCGTCATAGCGGATATTAAATTTTTCGAGCCGCCGGTACAAGGCTCCCCTCGACAGGCCTAATGAGCGGGCCACCTGCGAGAGGTTCCCGCGGTAAAAATCGAGGGTTTCCCTTATCAGTTGCTCTTCGGCTTCTTCAAGGGTCTGCAGCCCCATTCGGTCTTTATTGGATGCAACACAGTGGCTGGCAACCAACTGAGTGCTGAAGTCCTGTTCAGAAAGCTCATTTGACGAAGATAAAAGAACCGAGCGCTGAACCAGGTTCCTTAACTCCCGTATATTACCGGGGAACCTGTATTTTTTCAGCCATTGGAGGGCATCTTGAGAAAGTTTTTTGGCCGGCAGGCCATTTTCAGCACAGACCTGAGTTACAAAATAGCGTGTCAGGGCAGGTATATCGTGGGGGCGTTCGCGCAGGGAAGGCACTTTAATATTAATCAGGTTGATCCTGTAATACAGATCCTCACGAAACCTCCCCGTTTGCACCAGTTCCTCGAGATTCTGGTTGGTAGCGCAGATAACCCTCACATCCGCTTTCCGGGTGGTGCTCTCTCCCAATACCTCATACTGGCGTTCCTGAAGCACCCTTAAAAGCTTAACCTGGCCAGCAGGATCCAACTCGGCAATCTCGTCCAGGAATATGGTACCCCCCTCAGCCAGGCTAAACCGGCCCTGACGGTCGTGCCAGGCATCGGTAAATGCCCCTTTTCGGTGACCAAACATCTCACTCTCAAAAAGGTTTGTGGCAATCCCTCCCATATTAACCTTCACAAAAGGCTTATGACAGCGATGGCTGTTCTTGTGGATGGCCTCGGCAATCAGCTCCTTTCCTGTTCCACTCTCTCCGTGGATCAGGACAGTGGCTTCGGTGGGGGCCACCTTCCCCATGGCATTAAGCACCTCCAAAAAAACCGGGTCTTCCCCTACAATGTTGGCTAAATTGAACTGCTCATCCAGTTGCTTGCGGTTCATATCCGGGTGGTCTCCCTGATGGATCATCATATGGGTATGCACCGACTCAAGCAGGGCCTGATTGTCCCAGGGTTTGGTAATAAAATCGTTGGCCCCTTGTTTGATGCCTTCCACGGCCAAATCAATGGTTGCCCAACCCGTAATCAAAATAACCGGTACATCGGGGCAAAAAACGCGCACTTTCTGCAACAGCTCAATGCCTTCACGCCCACTGGTATCGCTGGAAAAATTCATATCCATCAGGATGAGCGATGGCCACTGGTGGCGCACCCACCGGAGGGTCTGTTGAGGTCCCTCGAGGGCCTCGACCTGATGGCCTGCCTGCTTCAACAGCAGCTTCAGGGAAGAGCGCACCGCTTTGTCATCATCCACGATCAATACCATAGCGATTTTTTATACCAATATACAAACTTTTATTCCTCTTTTAACGCCACGGCAGGTTCTATTTTGGAGGCCTTTATCCCCGGGTAAAGCACGCTGGCGGTAACCAGTAACAGGATCACGATGAGCGAGGCGACCATTCCACGGGTAAACAGCCCCCAGGAAAGGGGCATCAGATCCAGGGCGGGTATTTGGACCAAAAGCAACAGGGCCGGGATAAAAGCCATGGCGGTTAGGGCAAACAACTCTGAAAAAATCAGCCGGCGCACATGGCCTTGAGTTGCGCCGACGGCTCTTCGGATGCCCATTTCCGACCAGCGTTGATTGACGTTGTAGCCCAATATACCGATCAGCCCGAGTACAAGGTTAAAAACCAAAAATCCCACCAACAGCCCGACAAAAGATATATCCTCAGAAGCATTGGCATTGGATTGTTCCCTGAGCAGGGCAAGTTTCATGCTGCGCCCGATCCTGAAATGGTCTGTGGAAAGCACCGAAAACACTTCCCTTGCATAAGCCCGGGGCCGGGGGAATGACCCCCGGCTATAGCGAATCAGCAGATCGGCATTTCCGGATATTCCCGTTTTGGGATGGGTGGCCGGTATAAAAATGGAAGCCTTTTCTTGCTGAAAACTCCGCTTTTTATAATGTCCTATGACCCCCACCACTCTGTACCGCTGTTGTTTACCTTTGATGCGACGGCCAACGGGATTAGCCTGGCCAAAAAGTTCTACCGCCATTTGCCGGTTGATCACCACCGGGACCACACCGGAAGCGTGACCTTCCTGGCCAAACCAGCGCCCATCAATGAGGTTCAGCTTTAAGACTTCCCGAAATCCCCGGTCAACATATTGTATATTTGCCCGGGTGATCTTATCTGCGTGGCGAAAAGAAGAATTGGAAAATTGCATCAGATGGGGAGCGGCATATCTCGAAATACTGGCCGACTCCACCCCTTTGAGCCGTTCAAGCCGGGCAGGGATCCTGGAAAATGGATCCTCTTCAGGCTGCTTTTTCCCGGCATGCCGTTCCAGGTTGATGTAATACACCTGGCTGATCTCACACCCGGTCCCTTCCAGGTAGTTTGACAACTGATCAATCATATACATCAATGTGGCGATAACAATCAAAAAAATGACGAACAACTCAAAAAGAATGAAACCATATTTGCGTTTCTGGTTCCACATGGTCTTGAATCCATGTACGATCATAAGGCACCTCCTTTCAATACATAAGCCGGATTAAGCCGGGAAATTCTCATGGCGGGAATCCACCCGGAAAGTATGCTAAAAATCAAGGAAACGAGAATCAAAATAAAAAAGACCCCATAATTCATCTGAATCATGGCCTGTTGGGCATCTGCCACAAAGTAGGCCGTAAAAATCTGATCTTTAAATAAGAAGGCCGCCAAATAGGCCAGGACCAACCCCAAAAAACCGCCTGCCAGGGTAAGCACGGCATTCTCGCCCATAATTCTATATGTCAAGCTTTTGCGGGTAGCTCCAAAAGCCTTTCGAATGGCAATTTCCTGGCTTCTCTCCTGTATCCTGGTCAGGTTAATGCTAACCAGGTTCAGTGCCGGCAACAGAAGGATAATCAACGCCTTCCCGGCTACGCCTATATAGCTCATTATTACACCTTTATAGGCCTGAGGGTCGCGATAAGCCCTGAAATAGATTTCAGCCGCTTGGGCCGGGCCGGCAAAGAGAACCCGGGTTCCCTCATCATTGAGGTGATTCACTTTTCTTTTCAGATCCCGGACCTGACGGCGGATATCTGGGAAGCCCCATCCACCGGACGACCTGAAGGTCAGGCCATAGGCCCCGGTGCGGTTGTAGTAAGGTGTAGTGGTCGAATGCCGACGCCAGGTATAAGGGAGCCACACCTGGGCATAAGTATTGCGGGCCAGGGAATTAACCTTTTGGACCACTCCGATGACACGAAAAGTATGGCCATCCAGCTTTAGGGTTTTTCCCGCCACTTCGGATTGATTAAACAACCGCTCTTTTAAGGAACGGGAAATGACCGCCACATTATCCTGATCTTTCACATTTCCCCTGGTGTAAGGATGGCCCTGTAAAAATTCAAAATCAAAAACCTGCCAGAAACCGGCATTGGTATAACGCAGGGAGAGATCCAGGGCATTGGTTTCGCGGAACATGGTGGTGGTTTCGCTTGCTGAAAAAGCCAGTCTGTTTTGGGGAGCCATCCGGGCAAAGTGCTTCTCAATCATACCCACCGGCAATCCGCCCCAGGCATAACTCCCGTCTGCCCGGGTAATTTTCATCTGGTTGAGGAACAGCATCTGGTCATTGTTGCGCTCCGGACCGCCGGGATGGATGGATAGATCGATTTTCAGTACCATGATCATGATGACCATCACGGGGATGCTCATTCCAAAAAGGCTCAAAAAACCAAAGAACCGGTTGCTGCGGAACTGTTCCCATATTTGTTTCAAGTGAATAAATTTCATACGGATATAACTTAATTAATAGTTATGGTCTGAATCTTTAAACAGACATTATGTGGTCAATCATTATGGAACCCGCATGTATATCCATGTCCATGTTGTGTAAGTCCTTGCATGCGGGTTTCATACGGTTATTTTTTTGTTAATATATTGGCCGTATCGAACCCGCATGTATAATCATATCCTTGTTGTGTAGGTTACTGGATGCAGGTTTCATAATGAAAGGGTTTTAATTGACCTGACGCCCATCAAAGAGATGGACGATTCTTCGGGTTTCATCGGCGAGTTTGCGGTCATGGGTAACCATCACCACGGTGGTGCCCATTTCCTTATTCAGGGACTGCAGCAGGAGCATGATGTCCTCGCCCATTTTGCTGTCGAGGTTACCGGTGGGTTCATCGGCCAGGATGATTTCCGGTTGGCCAACAACGGCCCTGGCAACGGCCACCCGCTGACATTGACCTCCGGACAATTCCGAAGGATAATGTTGGGCACGGTGGGTCAATCCGACCTGCTCAAGCACCTCACGGGTGAGCCGCTTTCTTTGATCATTGGCCATCTTGCGATACAACAGCGGCAGGGCTACATTGTCGCGGACATTGAGGGAGGGGATCAGGTGAAAATTTTGAAAGACAAAACCCAGTTTCTGATTCCTCAATCCAGCCAGAGATTTATCGCTATATCCCTGAACCTCAATCCCTTCGAGCATAATTTTTCCCTGTGTGGGATTATCCAAAAGTCCCATTACATTGAGCAGCGTGGATTTACCGCAGCCTGAAGGGCCCATGACCGAGACGAATTCACCCCGCTGGATGGAAAGGCTGATCTGGTCCAGGGCCAGGGTTTCAATGTTTCTGGTCTGGTAAACCTTACTGATGCTTTCCAAATAGATCATTGTTTGCATATTGAGAGGGTTAGTTTTTCCATTTCAAGCGTTGATGATCGGAATAACTTTTATAGAGTGAACGGCTAAGGATGACCCGTTCACCCTGTTTTAAACCAGCCTTGACCAACACGTAATCGTAGGAGCAGGAACCCAGGCGGACTTTTCGCCGGACCAGTTCCCGGCCGCGGATGACAAAAAGGGTGGTGGTACCTGCCCCCAGGTAATAGCTGGCGTTGGGGATACGAAGGGTATCATCGATCTGATTTTCAATCAGGCGGATTTCGACCTTTTTTTTGGCTTTAAGTCCGACATAGTTGGCATGATGAAGTTTTACTGTATAAGCGATCTCGCCGTGGTCGACCCCGGGGGTCAGGCTGCTGAGGGAGCCGGCGAGGGTGGTATCGTCGATCAAGACCTGCACTGGCTGGCCGGAGTAGACCCGGTCTACATATTGGTCGGGGATGGCGCCTTTGACCTGGAAAGCGGCCTGGCTGGCCACCCTGGCCACTTCCTGGCCCTGGGAGACGCTTTCTCCCGGTGTGACACTGATCCGGGTGACAACCCCCTTACGCGAAGGCCTAATCCGGGCCTGGTCCAATAGTTCCCTCATTTGGCGAAGCTTCTGACGCTTCATTGACAACTCAATGTCCAGGGCTTTCAGATCCAATCGGATCATCCGTTTAAAAGCCTGGTAGTTGCGTTGCAACTTCTCCTGCTCCAGTTTATTCAGCCTGTAATCAATCCGGGCCTGCTCAAGGCTTTGCCGGGAAGTTCCTCCCATCTGCAAAAGCTGCCTTTCATTTTCATATTGCGCTTTCAAACGCTCTGTTCTCAGGGAATCAGCCTTCAAATCAGCCTTCAGCGCATTTCTGCGTTTCCTCAGTTCTTCTTTTTTCCGGGCAGCGCTGTTCTCCTTCAGGGCTACCTCGTTTTGTACCTTCCGGTATCGCCGCAGCAGGTCCCTCATATCCAACTCAATGATGCCTGAATCATCATTTACCGTATCCCCGGGCTGGCAACGGATGGCCAAAACCCTGGTGGTGACCGGGGTGGTAATTACTTCCTGATATACCGGCTCTACCTTGCCTTCTGTACTGGTACTGGTGATGATCCCTCCCCGCGTTACCTTACCTACCCGATACTGGTCCAGCTCGACCGTCGGTTCCATAAAAGAAGGGATAAACAAAAAAATCCCGATAAAAGCCGTCAGGAGTGAAACCCCGATAATCCACCGTTGGGTCTTACGCCTGCGCAAATAAGATTTGGATAAATTCCGATCCATGGCTACCTTTTTATTGGAGGGAAGGAACTGCAATTTCATTGCCATAAAAAGCAAAAGCCTGGATGTCAGATTATTTGCCTCAAAACCATAATCACCTCCCTGTCCACAAATGGACAGGTTGTCCGGTTTCCTAACAAAAAAGCCACCCTTTTGAGGGCGGCCTAAAAATCTGATTTACCTTCAGCTTTTCAACTATAGCAGCCATACAATCATCTTGCCCAATTTGGACCGGCAGGCCCCACATTCAGACTTGTCGGGTAGAAAATCTTTTTCCCCGAGTGGATCCGCAGGTTCAATTATCGGTGGCGTTCATTCGTTCCGGTAAAATCCGTGAACCATCAAGGCCCGTTTCATCCTCTTTGTCAACCCACAACATCCATCTCCTCGATCAGCCAGTCGACATCTCCCACCTTATCGAGGATAAACAACAAGTAACGGATATCGGTACAAACGGTTTTCTGCATGTTTTCTTCAAATTCAATATCACCGGTCATACCTTCCCAGTTGCTGTCAAAAGCCAGACCAATCAGCTGGCCCTTTCCGTTCATAACCGGACTACCGGAATTGCCACCGGTGATGTCATTATTGGTAATGAAACAAACCGGCATTTCACCTTTTTCGCCATACCTGCCATAATCCTTTTGTTGGTATAATTGCTTAAGTTTTTCCGGGACAATGAATTCGTAGTTATGGGGGTCTTCTTTTTCCATCACCCCTTTCAGAGTGGTATAATGGCGGTACCGCACGGCATCTTTCACCTTATAGCCGCCCACTTGTCCGTAGGTCATGCGCATGGTAAAATTGGCGTCGGGATAAAACCTTTTTTTGGGCTTCATCTGCACCACCCCCTGAACAAAAAGCCGCTGACCTTTTTGAAGTTGGTGGTCATACTGGCTGGAAAGCCCGCGCAGGTCATAATACTTTTCGTAAGCCGAATGGGCCAATTGATAGACCGGATCATTTTTCAGGGCCTCGGGCCGGGGATGATCCAGAAAGGTCTCAAAGCGCTGTTGATCTGTAAAGATGGAATGGGCATAAAGCTCATTGACATAGGCCTCCACATTGTCGTTATGTTTTTGCAAAGCGGAGGTTAACATCTCCGGATAAAACCGGGGGTCTATATCTTCTGCAAACATCGCAAACAAGGCTTTGGCGATCCGCTGGTCGGTGGGTTGATGGTAATCACGGAAGAACCTTTGGGCACGGGCCTGTAGGCTTTTGATGGCCTTTCGTCTTTGTTTCCCATGGAAGACCCGTTTGAGGAAAGGTTTTTGGAGCTCCTGGTTCAGTTCATCGGCTTTTCTGGCAAAGCGGATGATTTCGGGACCGGAAATAAGGGCTTCCCGGATATACTGACTGGCGTTTTCATACTGGCGCCTTTGATCATAGGCACTCTGCACTATTTCAAGGGTTTGGCCGTATTTCTCCTCCCGCTGACGATGGCCATTGATCCAGTTGATGAAATCTTTTTCCAGGGCCTTGCGTTGGGAGACCAGATCAATTCGCTCAAACCCCTGCATCTGGCCAATGCTGTATTTCCAGTAATTGCTGGTGCCTTTGTATTTGGAAGCGTACTTGAGGCGGTTTTCAGGACTTTTATTCATGATTTGCTTCATGATCTCCAGTTTTTTGCCGCGGATGCTGATGCGGTTGGGATGGCTCACCTGTTTGAGCTCCTGTATGCCGTAGGAGGTCATAAAACGGTCGGTATTGCCGGGATAACCCATGATCATGGCAAAATCACCCTCTTCCACTCCTTTGAGCGAAACGGGTAAGTGATGGCGGGGCTGGTAAGGAACATTTTCCGGGTCGTATTCGGCGGGTTTGCCCTCGGGCGACATATACACGCGAAAGATGGAAAAATCGGCCTTATGGCGGGGCCACATCCAGTTATCGGTCAGGCTTCCAAAATCCCCGATGGAAGTGGGCGGAGAAGCCACCAGCCGCACATCCTTGTACGTCTCGTATACCAGCCTATAAAAAGCATTGCCTTCATAGAAAGGCCTGACGGTGGCCTGGTAATGGGTGCCTTCTTCCGCCTGCTCTTCCAACCGGGCGGAAATGTAACTGATATGCGCCTGGCGCTCCTGCTGGGACATATCCGGTTCAAGGTTTGCTGTCACCTGATCGGTGACATCTTCTATCCGCCTGAGAAAACGCACCTTCAGCCCCGGGTTGGGCAATTCTTCATCCATCGACTGGGCCCAGAAACCATTTTTCAGGTAATCATCCTCCATGGTGCTGTGCGTCTGAATCTGACCATAACCGCAGTGCATATTGGTCAATAACAATCCCTTTTCGGAGATCATCTCCCCGGTACATCCGCCACCAAATATGACAATGGCATCCTTTAAGCTGGAATGGTTGATGCTGTAAATATCTTCGGGCGAAAGCCTTAAGCCCATTTCATTGAGCTTGCCATAATTCAGCTTATTCAGTAAATTGACCATCCACATGCCTTCATCTGCCTGTAAAACATGTGAAAAAAGAAGGGGGATGGTGATCAGTGCTGTAATGATCCGTTTTTTCATGATGGGGTCGGTTTTGTGTTTGAAGGTTGTTGGTTCTGCTCCTCAGACCCGGTAAAAGAAAAATCGTTTAATGAATAAACTGACATCCAGACAAAAAATTACCGCCCGGCATGGACCCGTGTGCTTTCTAACCCTGTCAATCAGAAAGGCCAAAAACGGAGGGGATCAGGGGCTTTGAATACTCTCAGTCAGAAAGGACAAAATCGAAGGGCCAGGGAACCCTTTAGGTCACTCCCCGCCCAAAATCACAAACCAATGGGCCGGCTCAATGCCGGTGATAAATCTTGCTAACGATGCGCCAGCCTTCCTCAAATTTATAAAGCTGCAAATAGTCGGTGAACAACTTCTTATCTTTCTGATAGAGTTCAATCTTGGCCATAGCCGCATGGCCGGTTACATCCACCGACTTATACTTGCATGTGATCTTTTCCTCTGGCGACCGGCCTTCAGGATTTTTAGCCTTGCGGGCTTTAACCCTGGAAATCCAGCTGTAAATGGGAAACTTCGTCAGCATGTTGTCGCGCACACCCAGCAAATTGAATCCCGGATGAAAACCGGCTTCAATTTCATCAATGCTTCCCATATTCTGCAGCCCATCAACATAGGCTGACTGGATCACCTGCCGGATGGCCTGGGTTTCTTTTTCGGTATCATCGCCTTCTGTCGGTACACCGGCAAAAGAGGAAAAGCCAAATAATACCATTGCTACTAGTAAAACTGTTTTTTTCATGGGATAAAGATTTGGTTAATAGGATCGGTTAAATTCTAGATGTTGGTTGGTTAAAGAAGAACATTATTTAATTGTATATTGATATCAATAATATAATTATAATGATCAACCATCTTTTAGAATATAGTCAAAAAATTTAAATGAATCAATTGTTAAACTTTGGTTCAGTGCTGCCGGCTCAATGGTACTGACCCCGCTGGATATTACCCCGCTAAGCGGGGGTAATGATTTGGGACCCCGCTTTGGGACCCCGCTAAGCGGGGTTGTTTGAATTTGGGACCCCGCTAAGCGGGGTTGTTTGAAGCGGGGTTGTTTGCACCCCTTGCGCCCCCGCTTAGCGGGGGCGTTTAACTCAATCGCCCGTGCTGTTTCGCTTCCGGAAAAGTACCTGAATATATTTGGAGTTTTCCGGCGGATTGAAAATTTGAACCAACTCCCAACGCTTGTCATAGCTGTTGATTGCCCGCCGTAGCCTTTCTATTCGGGCTATCGAATGGGTTAACTCATCCTTGCCTTCGCTGAGCTCATCTTCAGCTTCCCAAAGGAAGGATTCAATGCGGAAATCATAACTGATTTGTTTATCCCCTATTTTAAGATAAAGTTCCGCGACTTCATCATCGCCAAATCCGGGGATGGGAACACAAATGTCTTTCATAAGGCAGAAATATTTGGGTTCATTTTTTAAATAGGCTCCAAAGAAACGCTCATCAGTGGTATATTGAGTGTTAATTGTAGTATATTGATTGTTAATAGCGGAATTCGGTTTAACTTCCACCGAACAAATTTGATGCGTTTTACCCCATCTGTTAAAGGTGACTTCAAGCACCGTACCATTAGTCACAAAACCCAAAATATGTGACACTTATCTATAAATTCGTCCATCCATTGCAGGCTGTTGTGTGACAAAATGCAACAGGAATGTTCAAAAACGAACACTTCCCAAATATTCATCCTCCGGGCTTATAGCTGCAAACCTATAACCAAAATCAATCATTCATCCCGAAGCGTTTCAGCCGGGTTGGCATGGGCAGCAAGGGATGCCCTGCCCCAGACAGTAACCAGGGCCACCAGCAGGGTTGTTAAAAAGGCCAAACCAAAGAACCACCAATGGATTGGGCTGTGATAAAAGAAATTGCTGTACCAGTTGCGGATAAACAGCAGGGATAAGGGCAGGGCCAAAACAGCTGCCATGCCCACCCAGATTACATACCGACGGCTAAACATCCATATGATCTGGTTTGATGAAGCACCCATGGCTTTACGTATTCCAATTTCCTTTATTTTGCGGTTAATATGAAAGGCGGTTAATGAAAAAAGCCCCATCACAGAGAGGATCAGAGCCAGCAGGGTTCCTGCCACCATCAGACGACCATATTTCTGTTCCCTTCGGTAATAGCGCCTTTGAAGATAATCGCGTAGGAATTCATATTGAAAGGTATAAGCCGGATCATAGGTTTTAAGGTGTTTTTCTATGTATTTAATGGCAGGGGTCTTACCGGTGGGTGAGAGCCTTATGGAGAGGTTATATATCAGTCCGTTCTGTTTGCCCAGGTGGCCCAGTACCATGGGATCCATTGGCCGGTGAAGGGACCGGTTATGGTAGTCGGCAAATACCCCCAGTATGGGGCCGGATTTGCCCCAGATAGAGACCTCTTTACCCACGGGATCTGTGACCCCCAAAAGATCGGCGGTTTTTTGGTTAATCAGGAAACCCTCCTGATCGGTTTCATGCAGGTGTGAAAAGCTTCTGCCCTCGACAATGGATATATCATACAGGTCTGTAAATCCGGGTCGAACCAGGTTGGCCCGCACCTGGACGGTTTCTTTCGGACTGACGGCCAAAGATAAATGGGTGCCACTGCCTTTGGTGCCCGGCACGGCAAGAGACCCTGTAACATCCTCCACATGCGGAGATTTAAGCAATTCCTGTCGGATGGAGCCATACTTAGCCTGAATGTTGCCAGTCAAAGCCCCTACCCTTAAAATGTTTTCCTGGCGGAAACCCAGATCCTTCTTTTCAATGAAATGGATCTGGTTCCATATCCCAACAAGAGCAGCAATGAGGGCAATGGCAATAAAAAACTGCAAGCCAACCAATATCTTCTGGAGGCCGATCTTTTGTTTGCCCCGGTATTGATGGCCCTTCAACACGAGCATACTCGGCTTACGGGAGAGATAAAAAGCCGGATAAGCCCCGGCCACGATACCCACCAGGCAGGCAAGAAAAAAAGTGGCCCCTATCCACCAGTAGTTCTGGCCAAAAGACAGGTGCAGGTTGCTGCTTACCAGGCGGGAAAAATCGTTCACAAACAATTCCACTAACAAAAGGGACAATAGGAAGGCCATCCATGTGAAAAGAAGGGATTCACCGGTGAACTGTTTCCGCAGGTCAGCCGGACTGGCCCCATGCACCTTACGCACACCCACTTCCCGGGTGCGCGTTTCACTCCGTGCGACCGACAAATTGATGAAGTTGAACAGGGCAATCAGCAAAATAAAAAAAGCGATGGCTGAATAGATGTAAATATATTCAATATCGGTAGTGACGGCCAGGTCCGAATTAAAGTCAGAATGGAGATGGATCCTTTTCAAAGGCTGAAGGAAGTGGTGAAAATCCCGGGAAGATTGCCCATAACGCTCACGATCGATGTTTTCGGTGACCCTCGTTATTTTCTCGCCCAGTGTTTGGCTCCAGGGCTGATTCAGCAAAAAATAGGTATTGAAGTCATGACCGCGGGAAAGCAGCAATTTGGAGCCCAGGGTATGGATACTGAGCAGGACCTCGAACTGAAGGTGGGTTTGAGCGGGAGGATCCTCAACGACTGCCACTACCGTAAAATCCTGTCCTTTGATTTGCAGGGTTTGCCCAAGCGGCTGCTGATGAGAGAAAATTTCGCCAGCCGTTTGCCGGGTCAGAACCACCGTATGGGGCTCTTCCAGCCTGCCCGGATCGCCGCTGATCACCTCATAGGAAAAAACCCTGAAAAAGTCAGCATCTGCATAACTCTGGATGTATTTGCCATACTGCTTCTTTTGTCGGGTCACATAGCGATAATAACTGCGATAAACCACCCCGGAAACTTCCACCTCCGGCACCCGTTCCGTGATCTGTTGATCAATCTGATAGATGGATTTGGGCATGCTCATTGGTTTGCCTTTGGTCTTATAATCAGTGATCACCCGGCATATCCGATCAGAATTTTGAAAAAACCGGTCATAATTTAACTCATGATCAATGAATAAAAGCAACAGCATCACTGAGGCCAGCGCAATGGCCATCCCCGGAATGTTGATCAAGGAAAAGCCCTTATGCCGGGTGAGATTTCTAAAAGCCGATTTCAGATAGTGTTTGATCATGCAAAAATCTTTTTCTTTTCCTCTAACCAGGTTTCCGGTTCATAATAGCTCAGGTTCACCCTTTCCAGGTATCCCACCAATGGTGTTCCAAGTAATATGGTTCATGTTTGATGTCTTGGGGTAATACCCATCAGGTTTACAAGTTTTTGTCCAGGGTGAAATCATTTAAACGTTTAGAGCAGACTTAGTAAATCACTCCTCTTTCAGGGTATCGGCCGGATTGATATTGGCAGCCCGCCAAGTCAGGGTACTGGTCGTTAGGGTGGCCACACCGGCTGCTGACAGGGCTGAGACCAACAGCATCCAGGGTTGCATCTGAATGCGGTAGGTAAAATTTTGGAGCCACTGATCCATAAAATACCAGATCAGAGGAGAAGCAAGCAGGCAAGCCACACCGATCCATTTGAGCATACCCAGGTTAAAGAGTTGCAGGATACTGCCCTGACTGGCGCCCATCGCCTTTCGTATGCCGATCTCCCGTGTACGTTTAACGATGGAAAAAGAGGTCAGGGCAAACAAGCCCAGAAAAGCGATGATCAGGGCCAGGACAGTGGCAAACCCCACCAGTCTGGTACTGCGCTCCTCCGAGCGGTATAAGCGATCAAACTGCTGATCGACAAAGAAATGGTTCATGGTATAGTTGGGGTCAACCTGCTGAAGGGCATTTTCCACATAGTCGAGGGTTTCGGGGATGTTCCCTGTTTCAATTTTCATCGAATAAAAAGCCTTATTGCGCGGCGATTCATAATGGGTCAGGATCAGTGGATCCACCTGGTATTTAAGTGAGAGGAAGTGATAATCCTCGACCAGGCCAATGACGGTTCCTTCCATAAAACCAAAGCTCAGGCGTTTGCCTACCGGATCCTGAAGGCCCAGCATTCGGCTGGCTGTTTCATTGATGATGAACTTATTGGCCTCATCGCCGTATTCGCGGGAAAAAGATCGTCCTTTTTTTAACTTGACCCCCATCGTTTCCACATAGTCAAAGTTTACCCGGTTTTCTTTGATGGCAATGGCCGAGGAGCGCGGGCTGCCCACAGGTTGAACCGACTGGCCGCTTCTGCTGCGAATGCCCGGAACACTCTGCGAAGAAGTAACCGTATGGATGCGGGGATTGGCCAGCAGCTGATCGCGGATCGCAGGAAAACTGTTTTTCAGGGGCTCAGATAAACCGCGCACCACCAGCACCTGCTGGTCATCAAAGCCCAACTCCTTGCTTTTCATATAGTTCACCTGCCGGTTGAAGACAATGACCGCTGATATCAAAAAGATGGCAATGGCAAACTGCACCACCACCAGGGTAACAGTGAACAGGCTTTTTCGCTTAACAGTGTCCTCGCCGCCGCGAAAGATCGTGATCACATTCAACCTGGAAAGGTAAAAGGAAGGATAATACCCTGCCAGCAGACCAACAACCCCGGTGATTCCAATGACCGCCAACAGATGCAGGGGGTTACTGAAATAACTCGCAGAGAGGTTTCGTCCCAACATGTTTCCGAAGTCATTCATAAGCAACTCCACCAACCCCAAAGCGACGACCAGGGCAAAGAAGGTGGTTAGCAAGGATTCGCCCAGGAATTGTTTGATCAATTCTGCCCGGGAGGCCCCGACCACTTTGCGCAGGCCCACCTCTTTGCTGCGGTTTTCTGCCCTTGCCGTAAAAAGGTTCAGATAATTGATCACGGCCACCACCAGAATAACCAGGGCCAGGAACAGGTACATGTAGACTTTCTGGATGTCGCCATTGGTACCGTAATCATGCTGGAGATGGCCTGAGCGCAGATGGATATCGGTTAAAGCCTGAAGCCGGCTTTCCACCTTGTAGCCCGAATCACCAAACCTTTTGCTGATCAGGCGGTCGGATAAAGCCTCAATCCGCTGGCGCACCTCAGGGCCATCGCCCTGGGGATCCAGGGAAAGGTAGGTGGCATATTCGAGTGAGCCCATCTCATTGAAATAGGGCATCCCGTGAAGGGGTAAAAGGATATCAGCCTGCAAATGAGAGGTGGGTGGAAAATCTTCCATGATGCCTGTAATCCGGAAAGTATCCTGTTTTACCCGGATCATCCGGCCCATTGCTTCATCCTGGTCAAATATCTTATCCGCCAGGGATGAACTGATCACCACGCCTTGGGGATCGGCCAGGGCCTGTTGTGGATTGCCGGCCATCAGGGGAAAATCAAACATGGAAAAAAAAGTGCTGTCTGCATATACAAGCGACAAGCCGCTAAAACGATCCTGGCGGAAATCAATAAAGGTCTCACCCCTGGGCTTCAGGCGTACATAATTGGTAACCTGCGGAAACTTCTCCTTGACCTTTGGCCCCACGCTGTTGATGTTGATCGGATAGGTACTGGCTGATCCCCCCGGCCGTGAAAGGGTCTCCACAAACCGGTACATGTGATCGGCATTGCGGTGAAAACGATCGTAACTCAACTCATGACTGACATAGCTGAAGATTAAGAACGTTGCGGCCAAACCCACTGCCAGGCCAAATATATTGATGAACGAATGCAGCTTTTCGCGGCGTATGTTGCGCAAGGCAACTTTTAATAAATGCTTCATACGGATATGGCTTAATTAACAGCTTGTATTTCAGTAAAATAATAGCAAATAATTCGTTGGTCTCGGTAACCTCTGCCATGGAACCCCCATGCTTTATGCATAGCGTTATACCGGTTCCTGCATGTGGAGTTCATCTAATTATATTGGTTTATTGATCAAATGGAACTTATCCCGCTTGAACTTACCCCGCTTAGCGGGGTCTATCATTGGTTACCCCCCGCTAAGCGGGGTGGTTTTAAGCGGGGGGATTTTTCCCCGCGTTGGTTCCCCCCGCTTAGCGGGGGGTAACCCGGTCACTCTTCTTTCAGTGTCTCGGCCGGGTTGGTCCGGGCAGCGAGCATGGTATGGTAACTGACCGTGAAGATCCCGATCAACAGGGCCAACAGACCTCCCAACAGGAAAAAATCCACCTGCAGGTTGATGTGGTAAGCAAAATTTTCCAGCCATTTCCTGATGAAATAGAAAGCCAGGGGCCAGGCCAGGATATTGGCCAGCAGGACCCATTTGTTGATGCTGATATTGATGAGCAGGGCCACATTTCTGCCGGTTGCACCCATGGCCTTGCGGATACCGATTTCCTTGGTCCGTTTGATGACCACAAAAGAAGCCAGCGCATACAAGCCCAATATGGCAATAAAGATGGCCAATACTGAGCCGGCCATACTGAGTTGATGGATGCGCTCCTCTTGCTTGTATTTTTGATTAAAGAACTGGTCCAGGAAGGTGTAATCCATGTGATAGGTCGGATCATAGGAACTCAGTTGGGCCTTGATCCGCTCCATCGTGGCCGTTATGGTTTGGGGATCCATTTTCACCATGATGTAATCGCGGTATTCATCTTCAAGGGTATGAATCATGGGCATGATTTCATTCTGCAACCCTTCCGTGTGGTAATCCTCCATAATTCCTATAATTCGACCTTTCTCACTGTTTAACACCACCTCTTTACCGATGGGATCCTTCATCCCGAGATAATCCAGGGTCTTTTGATTGACCACATATTTGTTGCTGTCGGAAGCCACATCCGCTTTGAAGTATCTTCCCTCTTTCATCTCAATGCCCAGGGTTTTCTTATAATTGGGATCAATCCGGTTGTGTTTGATCAAAACCCCACCTTCGGATTTTTGGTCCCTTCTCAGTTGCTGATGGGAACCGATGTTTCCGGGATAATACTGGGCAGTAGTAACCTGGTCAATACCCGGTATGTTCAACAAATCCTGGCGAACCACTTCATAACTGTCCTGGATCGGGTCGGTCAGATCCCTGAGCACCATGACCTGTTTTTGATCGAAGCCCAGGTCTTTATTTTTCATATAATGGATCTGGCGGCTTATAAAAAGCAGGCTGATGATCAAAAAGGTAGCGATGGAGAACTGCACCACCACCAGGACCTGGCGCAGGCCATTTTTGGTACGCCCGGAAGCGGGGGAACCTTTAAGGATTCTGACGGGGCTGAAGCGGGCCAGGTAAATCGCCGGATAAGCCCCGGCCATCAAGCCGATAAAAATGGTGATCAGAACATACATGGCGATTCGGGCCGGATCATAGATGAACTGGTGGAATTCTCTTTGCAATAAACTTTGAATATCGGGAATGAACACCTCTACCAGCAGCAGGGCCACCAGCATGGCAATAAAAGAGAGCATCAACGATTCGCCCAGAAACTGACGGATCAGGGCCTGCCGACCAGCTCCGCTGACTTTCCGCATGCCAATCTCCCGGGCCCGGTTCTCGGAACGGGCTGTTTCCATGTTGACATAGTTGATCACGGCAATCACAATAATCAATAAAGCCAGGGCTCCCAGGGTATAAAGGTTGCTCATATTGCCCGGAGGGGAAAGGTTGAACTGAAAGCCCGAGGAATTCAGATGGGCCTGCTCCAGGGGCTGCAAATGATGGTTCACCGTTAATCCCAGGGATTCAAAGGCTTCATTTGTCTTTTGTTCAATGAAAGAACTCACTTCCTGCTGAGTGGCCTTATCCACAGGTTCCTTGAAAACGACATAGGTGAAAAGGCTCACCCCCCGCCGACGAAATTCCAGGGTAGGATTATCCTTAGCAATCATGGGAAGGAGAAAATCAAAATCCATGTGGCTGTTGGGGGGAATCTCCTTAAGCACACCGGCCACGGTAAGCTCTTTATCCCCCATCTCAAGAACTTCGCCTACCGGGTTGGCTGAACCAAAAATCCGCCTGGCCATGTCCTCGACCAGCACAATCCGGTCGGGGGCATATAAGGCCCGGCTCACATCGCCATATTTGGCCTCAAAAGTAAAGGCCTTCAAAAAGGAAGAATCGGTGTAATACCCCTGATTGCCCCGGTACCTTTTGTCGTTATGAATAAAAACGGGATTCTCCAAATCAATGCGGATGATCGAGGCAATCGAAGGAAATTCGTCTTCCGTCCATTTTTTTGCAAAACCATGGGCCATCGGGGCACTCAGGTTCTTTCCCTCTGAAATCTTTGCATTGGCAATCACACGATAAATGCGCTCCTTGTTTTGGTGAAAATTGTCATAACTCAATTCATGGAGGATAAACGAAAGAATGATCACCGCTGCTGCCATACCTATGGATAATCCAAGGATATTGAACAGCGAGTGTCTGGGATGTTTATAAATGTTCCGGAAAGCGATCTTTAAATAATTTAAAAACATGGCAAGATGTATTTTGAGTTTACTCGTCGCGCAATCTTTCGGCCGGGTTCACTGCGGCGGCGCGCAGGGTTTGAACAGAAATGGTTAAACCGGCAATAAGCAGGGCAATCGCACCACCCCCCAAAAACATCCAGAGTTGGGGGTCGATGCGATAGGCAAAATTCTGCAGCCAGTCATTCATAAAAAAGTACGCTGCCGGCCAGGCCAGTATATTGACCCAAACCACCCATCTAAGGATATCGCTGAGCAACAGGCGCACCACTCTTTGATAGGTGGCTCCCATTGCTTTGCGAACAGCGATCTCACGGCTTCGCTTAACCACCGTCAAAGAGCTCAGGGCAAACAATCCCAAAAGGGCCAAAAAAATCGCCAACAGGGAACCATACATAATCAGTTGGTTGGTCTGTTTGTCCTGCTGATGCAGTTGGGCAAAAATTTCATCCAGAAAAGTATATTTGAAATAATAGCCAGAATCGAACTCCTGAAGGGTCTGGCGCACATGTTGAAGTGTGGCCGGAAAATCCTGCATATGAGTCTGGATGGAGAGATGGTTAAAATAACTGCTGTAATGGGTCAGCACCAGGGGATCTATCTGGTGGTGGAAAGAACGGAAGTGAAAATCATTGATCACCCCAATGATCTGGCCTTTCTGCTTAAACACCACGATCTCTTTTCCGATGGGCCGGCTCAGGCCAAGCTTGTCCACTGCCTGCTGATTGAGGATGAAGCTGGTCTTGTCGGTGGCCATCTTTGGATTGAAACCTCTTCCCTTAACCAGCTCAATGCCGTAGGTCTCCAGGTAATGATCCTGAACCCGGTTTTCCTGGATAACAATGGATTCATCGGGGGAATCCTGTGTTTTGCGGGCCGTCTGTAATGGACGGTTCATACCGGGAACACTAAACGAGGCAGTTACAGATTGTATGGAGGGGTGTTTGATCAGCTCCTCCCGGATGGCTGAATAACTTTGACGGATGGGTGCGGTGATTTCTTTTACTACCAAAACGTGGTTTTTGCTTACACCCAGATCTTTGTCGCTGAGGTAATTGAGTTGACTCCGGAGGATGATCAGCGAGGTGATCAGGAATATGGCAATGCCGAACTGAACCACCACCAGCCCAACCTGAAGGGTCCGTTTGCGGGAACCCTGACTGGCTGTTTGGCTGAATATTTTTATCGGGTTGAAACGGGATAAATAGAAAGCTGGATAGGAACCAGCAATTAGTCCTACCAATAGGACAAAGCCGATCAAACCAAAAATCAGCCAGGGATTCAGCCAGTCAATCGCCAGTTCACTGCCCAGGAGTTTGCCCAGGGGAGAAGCAAGGCCTTCGGCCAGGACCAGGGAGATGAGCGTGGCAAAGAAAACCATCACAAAAGACTCCAGCAGATGCTGTTTGATCAGTGACCTGCGGCGGGCTCCCAGCACCTTGCGCATACCCACTTCACGCGCCCTGTATTCACCATGGGCAGTTACCAGATTGACAAAATTCACCAGGGCGATCATCAGTATAAAAGCAGCCAGAAAGGAAAAAATATAGATGCGCTGGACGTCCCCCTGGGGATCAATGTCAAAATTATAGTCAGAATGCAAATGGATCCGCGAGAGGGATTGCAAGCGGGTTTCCACATCAAAGGCCCCGTCCCCTCCCATATCCTGCATGGCACTTGCACTGACCTGATTGGCCGATTCACTGACCTTTGAACCCCATACTGACCGCTCGCTTCCAGGCCTAACCCGGAAATAGGTGAACATATTCCACCCCTGGCGCTCCATAAAATACTCCAGATGCTTCATGGTATGAAAACCGGTAAGCAGGTCAAAGTCGAAATGGCTGTTGGCGGGAATATCCTCCAGTACAGCCCCCACAGTATAACTTTTGCCTTCCCTGAGAATTTCACGGTTCAGTGGGTCCTGGTCGCCAAAATATTGTTTTGCCAGTGAGCGGGTAATGACGACCTGGCCAGGGGTTCTCAAAGCAGACGGCCCGTCTCCTCGATGAACTTCAAAGGAGAACAGATCAAAAAAGGATGAATCCGTGTAAAAAAACTCGACATCCGGAAAAAGGTGATCCTCGTTATCCCGCAGGGTTACTTCTTTCGGGTAAATCCTGCAGGACTGAACGACTTCAGGTATATCGCGTTTGATGGTTTTTGATACCGCCGGAAGGGTTCGGGGTACCAGCACAGACTTGCCCTCAGGCCTTTGCACATGCGAAACGACGCGGTAAATCTGCTCATGATGCTGGTGAAACCTGTCATAACTGAGTTCAAAACGGATATACAGGAAAAGCAATATGGAGGCGGCCAGACCAATGGCCAGGCCGGTGATATTAATGGCGGTAAAAAAACGGTTTTTTTTCAGATGGCGAAGGGCAGATTTAAAATAATTCCTGAACATAAATCCTTTTTTGAAAGGTTCTCTCACATCATTTAAAATTTTGCTCAATTAACATGCCATATGCCATAAAAATCAGAATAACAAACATTTAAAACAAAAAGCAAAATAAATGACTGCGGAAAGGTGTTCGGTATGAATACGGGCTGCGTTCGATATCGAACGGTTCTTTGGAATATGCTTATATTAAAGACTTCATTTGGATAAAGACTTATTTCCGTATAGTATTCCACCAGGATCAATTCTTATCGAAAAAGCTCACCATGGACCCAAATGCTTTATTGATAGCCTTGTTTTGTAAGGCTTTGCATGTGGGTTTCATTAAAATCTTTACCGGGGGTTGTTATGGGGCGGTCTCATTCATCTCTGAGTTTGTGGGCGGGGTTGACAGCGGCAGCCCGAATAGTTTGAGCGCTAATGGTTAACCCGGCGATGCCCAGTGCAATGAGCCCACCCAGCAGGAACATCCATACCTGGAGCTCGATGCGGTAGGCAAAATTCTGCAGCCAGCCGTTCATAAAATACCATGCGGCGGGCCAGGCCAGCACGTTGACCAGTACAACCCATCTGAGGATATCGATCAGCAGCAGGCGAACCACCCGGTGGTAAGAGGCCCCCATGGCCTTACGGATGGCGATCTCCCGGCTACGCTTAACCACCGTGAAGGAGCTCAGGGCAAAAAGCCCGAGAATGGCCAGAAAGATAGCCAGGACCGAACCGGCCATGATCATCTTGTTGGTTTGCCGCTCCTGCTGGTGCAGCTGAGCAAACACATCATCAATAAAAGTATACCTGAAATAATACTGTGAATCAAACTCATCAATCACCTGGCGAACATGGTCCAATGTTGCCGAAACATTGCGCATGTCCATTTTAACAGATATGTTTTGAAAATAATCGTAGTAATGAGAAAGCACCAGGGGTTCGATTTGATGGTGGAACGAGCGGAAGTGAAAATCTTTCATCACCCCGATGACTTGCCCTTTTTGCTGAAAAACTTCTATCTGTTTGCCGATAGGATGGCTCAGGCCCAACTTATCAACAGCCTGTTGGTTAAGAATAAAACCGGTACTGTCACTGGCCAGTTCCTGGCGGAAGTCTCGGCCCTTAACCATTTCAATCCCATAGGTTTGCACATAGTGATCCTGCACCCGATTTTCCTGAATGACGATGGATTCGGAAGAGGGATCCTCCGCTTTTTTAGCCGTCTGCACTGCCCGGCCGGCGCCCGGATAGCTTACCGAAGCGGTGACTTCCTGAATGGAGGGGTATTGCATTAACTCTTCTCTGAGGGCTTGGTAACTCTCGCGGATATCGCCGGTAACATTCTGAATCACCAGGATGTTTTCCTGGTTTACCCCCAGTTCTTTGTTGTTCAAATAGTTGAGTTGATCACGCAGGATGATCAGCGAGGTGATCAGGAAGATGGCAATGCCAAACTGCACCACCACCAGGCCAATCTGCAGCGTTCTGTTCCGGGTGCCGCGGCTTCCTGTGCGGCTGAAAATTTTCACCGGATCGAATCGGGAAAGATAGAACGCCGGGTAGGAACCGGCCATTAGCCCCACCAAAACAGCAAAACCAACCAGAGACAGTATAAACGATGGATTTATCCAGTCGATCACCAGCTCACTGTTCAACAGGTTGCCCAAAGGATCGGCCAGCCAGTTCACCAACACCAGTGAGATGATCAGGGCCCCAAAAACCACCACAAATGATTCCAGCAGGTGTTGGATAATCAGAGATTTCCTGCGGGCACCCAGTACCTTGCGCATCCCCATCTCACGAGAACGGTACTCACCATGGGCAGTGACCAGGTTGACAAAATTGACGATGGCGATAACCAGTATGAAAGCTGCCAGGAAAGAAAAGATATAAATGGTGTTGATGTCGCCCTGGGGGTCGATATCAAAATTGTACCCGGAATGAAGGTGGATGCGGGTCAATGGCTGAACCCGGGTCTGCACATCGAAAGCTCCCTCAGAACCAATCTCCTGCATCATGTTGGTCCCTATGCGGTTGGCCAGGCTTTGGACTTCACCGGCCCATTCCTGTTTCTGCACACCGGGTTTAACACGAAAATAGGTGAAAAAATCCCAACCATGTTGTTCCATAAACCGTTCGGGATGCTCCATGGTCTTAAAACTGGTCAGCATGTCGAAGTCAAAATGGGAGTTGGCGGGTATATCTTTAAGCACAGCCCCTACTGTATAACGCTTCGTTTTTCGCCGTATCTCCTTCCCAATGGGATCTTCACTGCCAAAATACCGGCTGGCCAGTGAACGGGTGATCACCACTTCTCCAGGGGTGCTTAGTGCAGTAGCTCCCTCGCCCTGGTGTACTTTAAAAGAAAACACCTCGAAAAAAGAAGAATCCGTATACATCAGCTCGATGTCGGGATACATATGCTCCTTCTGGTCTATCAAGGTCACCTCATCTTCATAGAGCTTATTGGTTTCGGTGACTTCCGGTATCTCCCTTTTCATTGCTCCTGATACTTTGGCCAAAGTGCGCGGGACCACCATGGACTTGCCTCCCGGCCTTTCTACATGGGAAACAATGCGATAAATCTGTTCATGCCCCTGGTGAAAAGTGTCGTAGCTCAACTCGAAACGAATATACAGGAACAAGAGAATGGAAGCGGCCAGGCCAATGGCCAGACCGGTGACATTAATGATGGTATAAAATCGATATTTCTTAAGATGACGGATGGCAGATTTTAGGTAATTGCTGAACATAGACAACTTTTTGAAGGATTTATCAGTACAGATGATCTTACCCCCCGCTTAGCGGGGTCGCTTTCGGTGGAAACCCCGCTTAGGGAAGTTTTTAATGGGGTCGATTTAAAACATCAACCCTATTTGAATATC
>Ga0207714_1000011_pt1 | contig 104507 bp, 96 predicted proteins | sample PonA232FremontCA_2_FD_187270 | JGI IMG/M metagenome (GOLD analysis project Ga0207714, IMG submission 187270) | Marine sediment microbial community from Fremont, CA, USA - Pond A23 Sediment 2 (SPAdes) | ecosystem: Environmental > Aquatic > Marine > Unclassified | place: USA: Fremont, California... | reverse complement strand
AAAAATGGTAGGGCTAACAGGATTCGAACCTGTGGCCTACAGATTAGGAATCTGTCGCTCTATCCTACTGAGCTATAGCCCCACTACTTATTTAGTATATTATTAGAAGAATCATGTGTCAAGTGATAAAAGTAAGATTAAGAGTAAAGATCATAATTATATTTCATTATTGTATAGATATTTAATTTCTTTTTTATTTAAGACACGATTATAAATCCTTATGTTTTTGATAGAACCTTTAAAAAAATCAGGTTCTCCATTCCAATAACCTTTCCCTATCCACATTGATTCATGTTTCCTTGCATCTTCAAAAAATTGAGATGAACTAGAACTTCCAAAATTATATCTCCTATTAATCATTTCTTCTCCATTTAAATATCCAGTATTATAATCTTTGCCTACAATTGCTACAAAATGATACCATTTATTTTCTTTAATGGCTTTATTAGAATCATAACAAAAAGTAGGATATTCACAACCATCAGCAAAAATAGTAAAGTATAGGTTTTTAGAATTATAATGCATAGGGTCATGACCAACTTCAATTATTACACCTTGGTTTGAAGCATCAGGCATATTTTTGCAAGGATTTTTAGCACCGTAATATAATATAGGTCTAATTCCATTACTATTAGGAATATCTTGTACTTTAAACCATACTGAAATTGATCCTTGCCCGATATTTTTCAAATTAAAGTTATTTAATTCAATAAAATCATTTTCTCCATCAAATATAATATTATTATCTACAAACTGTGTACCATGTTTCTTTTCTTCAATTATTTCATTTGTATCTTCTATAAGTTGGCCTTCTTCATCTAATTTTAAATAATTTATTAACCCTTCTTCGGTATTTATTTGAGCTTCAACTCTATTGTTTACAATTGGTATTATAACTAAAATAAATATGATACTTAAATTGATAAGTATATTGATTAATCTATTCATATGTTATAACCTCCTTTCTCTTAGATTTGTTTTTAAATAAAATGAATATTTGGTATAATCAAGTTGCTAAATAATTAAAATAGGTGGGATAATAATGCTAACTATAAAATGCAGTAAATGTAAGAGTAAATTATTTAAATATAAGAAAATTGGTAAAGGGAAAGTTTTAAGATGTTGGAAAAGTAAAATAACTAGAGTTTATGATACAACAATTGAAGATGGTAATTTAAAATGTGGTAATTGTGGTAATGTTATTGGTGAGGTAAGCGATAAAAAAATTGATATGATTTCAAGTTCTTTTACATATACAGGAACTAAAATAGAAAAATAATAACATTATTAGATAAGAATAAATTAAAAAAATAGCTGAGACGATAACTTTAACATTAATATTAAAGAGTTAAATATTTATACTTTCAGTTTATTTAGTATTTATTTTTAGTGAGCTCATATGTATATAAGTCATTAGTTTGATTTTTATATTCATAACCCGCCTTCTTTAATACTTTTTGAGAAGGAATATTATTTTCTTTAGTTTTGGCTAATATTTTTTCTATTGGAAGAATTGTTTGATTAAAACCCCATTTTGTAATTGTTTTTAGTGCTTCAGTCATGTATCCTTTTGACCTATATTCCCTCTGAGTTCCGTAACCTACTTCAATTTCTCCTATTTGATTAGGAGAATCTTTGAAACCAATCCTTCCTACTATTTGATTGGTATTATTATCAATAATCAGCCAATAGGTGTAAAATAAATAATATTCAGGGTTATTTTTTATATTTATTAGTTTAATATTATATACTTTTTCCATAAGTTGAGATAATTTTTTTTCTTTACTTAATAAATTATTTTTTTCATAGAATAATCCTACATTTCTTAGTGAATATTCAATATCATTTTTGTTCAAAGGTTTTAGCTTTATTCTATTTGTTTTAATTTCCATTACTAATCTCTCCTAAAATAAATTTATTTTCTAATTACATTATAATATAAGTTTCTGTTATTATAAATAGAATTATAAAATTAATATATAAAAATTTGAATTTCTTTGATTAATCAGTTAGAATAGAGTTATACAGTATATATATAAATTAAATATATAATTATAATTAATAACCAATTTACTACTTTATTAAATAAGGGAGTAAATTGGTCTTTTTTTTATTTAGGGGGGATTTATATGGCGAATATTGCTTTTGGAGTTATTACTAATAATATTGATACTTTTTATCCTTATTGTGATTTTTTATTAAATGCACAAAAGAATGGACATACAATAAGTAAACTATTTATTTGTTATTCTCATAAGATAAACGAAAAGAAAGTTGAAAGAATGTCTGAATTTGTAGACCTTGAGTTACTAAAAATCAATGAAAATACAAGTTTGAAAGAAAAGTTACTTGAAGTAGGATTAACTGAAATAGAGGTAAGTAAGTTAATTGAAAGTGACAAATTAAATAATTATGGATTAGTACCTTATGGTAAAAGGCGTAATATTGTTCTTACAGCAGCTTTGTTAAGTGCTCCCCCAATAGATTATTTAATATTTTTTGATACAGATGTCAAACCATATATACTTATAGATTCTGCAGGAAAAAAGGATAAAATAGATTATGTAGGAAATCATTTAAATTATCTAAAACAAGATAATGTTGTTGTTACGACCAGTGATTATACTGGATACTATATAATCCCCTCTATGGATTTTAATTATTTAGAAGAGTTATTGAAAGGTTTACAAAAAGAAAAGACCTATGACTTTGTAAAATCAAGTGATCAAAACTTAATAACTAGTAAGTTAAATAATAAATTAAAGGTAAAACACACAAATAAAATATTAGGTGGCAACCATGCTCTTGATTTAAATAAATATAGATATTTAGCTCCATATTATTCAACGACCTATCATTACCGGCAAAATTTAATTTTAAGTAGAGGAGAAGACACATTACTAGGACAAGTCATACCTGATTTAGGTGGTGAGATAGTTGATATAAACACCAAAATATTTCATAATACATTTGATAATTTTCCAGAAGTTCCTGATATTAATAATGCTGATATAAAAAATAGATTCTATTATGCTTGTTTAGGTTGGTTAGGTAGGAATCCTTTTTTAAATTGGTATTTAAAAGAAAGTGGAAAAATTAGCGAAGAAAAATATCAAAAGGATATAAAGGATCAAAGAAAGGATTTAGTTATGGGTAGTTATGCTTTTGCAAAAGAGTATAATAGCCCTAAATTCAAGGATCTACCTGAAGCATATTCTGTAGCACAAACTCAGCTAAAACATATGATAAATGAGTACAACGAATTGATGGAGGTTTGGGATAAATTTATTTCAAAATTAGATCAAAAGGAGGTAAGATTATGAGAGTACTTTTAGTTAATCACTTTCCTTTAGAAGGATCAGGGAGTGGTATATATACAAAAAACATTGCCAAGAGATTGGTGGAAAGGGGACATGAGGTTAAAGCTATTGTAGTAGATAAATATAAAAACAGAAGTAAAGATTTTCCTGTTAAAACAATAGTAAATTATGATTTTCCTTGTTTTACTACACATCCGCATAGTAATAATCAATTTTATCATCTTACCAATGATGAGATGGATGAATATTTAGAATCCTTCATAACTGCAATAGATTATGAGGTAGAAAATTTTAAACCAGATCTTATACATTGTCAACATATTTGGGTTGCTCCTTTTGCGGCTTCAAAGACTATAGTACCCTATATAATTACTGCACATGGTACAGATATTAAAGGATTTAAAAAAGATAAAAGATATCATCATATAGCAATCAAAGCAGCTCAGAATGCCGAAAGAATTATAACTATTTCCAATTATATAAATGATAGTGTTAAAAAACATTTCCCAGTAGATGATAATAAACTTGCAAAAATTTTAAATGGATTTGATGAAACAATATTTAAATCAATGGAAATAAATAAAGCAAGATTACTAAATAAATATATAGGAGAGGATTTAGCAAATAAACAAGAACTTAAAATAATTAACTTTACAGGAAAATTAGCAGATTTCAAAGGTGTAGATTTACTCATTAAAGCAGCAGAAGTATATGAAAATGAATTAGATAATGTAATTACTTTAATAATTGGGGATGGAGAATTAAGAACAGAATTGGAAAAACTAAAACAAAAATTGGATTTATCCTCGGTATTTTTTTTAGGAAATGTTCCCCAGGAAACCGTTGCAGAACTATTTAACATATCGGAAATAACAATAGTACCTTCCAGAGTAGAACCATTTGGTTTAGTAGCTATTGAATCATTAGCTTGCGGAACTCCAGTAATAGCTTCAAAAGCAGGGGGGTTAAAAGATTTTATTAATGAGGATGTAGGACGGTTTTTCAAAATGAATGACTATAAAGACCTTGCAAATAAAATAATTGCTGCAGTTAATAATAAGGAAAAAGATAAAAAGGGACAGTTTGCTAGTGAGTATGCTATAAATAACTATTCCTGGGAACGGGTAATCGAAGAATTATTAGAAGTATATAAAGATATTGTTAAGGAGGGTAATAATTCATGAAAAAGGTCATGGTAGTACCAACTTATTGGGGGCGTGATTCCGAAACAGGTTGGCAATTAGGAGATGATATATATGACCATCCTACTCCCATTGATAAAGAAGGTACATTACCCCGATTTTTAAAAAGTGTTGGTAAATTAAATCACCAAGAATTTGAATTAGTTATAATTCTTGCTACTACTACCTCTGAGATAGAAAAAGAAGCTTATCAAAAAGTAAAAAGTATATTAGAAAAATATAGTAACGCAGTACCTACTTATCTTTTTTCTGCTCGAAGTTTAACTAAAATAAAAAAATATTATAATGATAATAGTAACTTATTTTTAAAATTATTTTCGTTAAGAGGTTATTCAAATATAAGAAATATGTGTCTGTTTGGAGGATATCTTGCTGGTGGAGAAGCAGTTATTTTAATTGATGATGATGAATTATTTAAAGATCCTAATTTCATGGAAAAAACAACAGAGTTCATCGGAGGAAGATTTTACGGTAAAACAGTTGATGGAATAGCCGGTTATTATATAAACGAAGATGGAGAATATTATGATGATGTAAATATAGAACCCTGGATGACATATTGGAATAGGTTTGGTAGTAAATCAAAAGCATTTGATAAAATAATAGGAAGTTCTCCTCGTTTAAAAACGACTCCTTTTGCTTTTGGAGGTCTAATGGTTATTCATGAAAATTTATTTAAAATTGTACCTTTTGATCCTAACTTAACTAGGGGAGAAGATATAGATTACCTAATAAATGCCAGAATGTTTGGTTATAATTTCTTTTTAGATAATGAACTTTCTATTTTACATTTGCCTCCTGAAAAACCGCATCCTGTTTGGCAAAGGTTTCGCCAGGACATGTATAGATTTTATTATGAAAAGAAAAAAATAATTACACAATATGAAAAATCAAACATGGAAGAAGTTAGTGCCCAAGATTTTGATCCCTACCCAGGTGAATTTATGAAAGATGACTTAGAAGATAAAATTTTTAAAGCCAATATTATGTTAGCCCTAGATTATTTAAGTGAAGATGAGATAGAAAATACTAAAGCCACTTTAAAAAATATATATCTTTCAAAATATTCTGCGGAACCAGATTTTAATGTATTTGAAAAATATCTTGAACTACAAGAAGAGTGGGAAAACATATTGGAGTTTGCAGAAGAAAATTATATGGAATTACAAGAAATATTTCAGGATACAGTTATTAAAAGAGAGAAAAAGGTTAAAGTTTCAAGAGACAAAAAAGAGTATGATAGTATAACTGATCTCCCAATATTTAGAGCACTTTCCGAACCTGAGTTAAATGAATTATTAAGTATATGTAATTTTAAAAAATATGGAGTTAGAGACAAAATTTTAGTAAAAGGAGATATGGATGACGCCTTATATATTATTCAAAAAGGGGAAGTTGAAATAATAAATAATAAAGAAAGTGAGAGTAAAGATATCAAATTAGCAGAATTAGAAAAAGGAGACTTTTTTGGTTTAACCTCTCTGATAGCAAGTAAAAGTTCAAATTACTTAGTTGATGTAGTTGCAAAGGAACCAGTAGAACTTGTAAAAATTAATAGGGAAGATATATTTGCCTTTTTTAGAGATAATCATAGAACAAGTGTAAAAATACTTCTCTTTTTTATGAAAAAATTAAATGAACAACTAGAAGATTTAACAGAAATGTATACAGATATACAATTACAAGGTAGAGATATAAGTCAAATTATGAATGACTGAATCTCCCTTCAAAACAAAGCATTTAGAGTGAGTTTTCTTTCGCCTATTTGATAGTTAGTAAAAAAGGATATGAAAATTGACTAGTTGTTAACTATCTTATTGTAATTTTGAGAAGGGTAGGGATATTAAGTTAAAATATTTATATATCATTGATAATATGATAACCCCCATTGGATTTATCAAATCAGTGAAAAAATCCAATGGGGATTATATTATTCGATGGGTTTTAATCGTGCTGTAAAATGTCTTAAGATATCTGGTTCATAAGTAAAGTCTAATCCTTTGATTTCGTCTATTTGGCCTTTAATATTGATAAGCGATTCAGCCACAAAATTTAAATGTGAATCTGTATAAACTCTTCTAGGAATCGTAAGGCGCAAAAATTCAAATGGGGATTCAATTTGTTCACCTGTTTTTGGGTCTCTTCCTAAAAGCAGAGATCCAATTTCAACACCTCTTATTCCACCTTCAAGATATAATTCATTTGCTAAAGCTTGAGCAGGAAATTGATGATAAGGAATATGGGGAAGTAATTTTTTGGCATTTACAAACACAGCATGCCCTCCAACTGGATATTGAATAGGTATGCCATTACTTTGCAATTTTTCTCCTAATAAATTTATTTGGTCGATTCGATGTTTGAGGTAAGGATATTGGATGCCTTCTTTTAATCCTCGTGCAATAGCTTCCATATCTCGCCCCGCTAGACCTCCGTATGTAGGAAAACCTTCTATAGGTACAGCCTGAGATCTAACCTTATTATATAGTTCTTCATTATCTTTGATTCCTATAATACCTCCAATATTTACAATAGCATCTTTTTTTGCACTCATTGTAAAAGCATCGGTGTAGGAGAACATTTCTTTTATAATATCTTTAATAGATTTATTCTCATATTTTTGCACTCTTGATTTAATGAAAAAAGCATTTTCAGCAAAACGTGCGGCATCCATTATTACAGGTATGTTATATTTTTCTCCTAGTTCGCTAACCTTTTTAATATTTGTGAGAGATACTGGTTGACCACCAGCACTATTACAGGTAACTGTAATAATAATCATTGCAATTTTATCTTTGCCTTTTTCCTCAATAAATTTTTCTGTTTTTTCGATATCAAAATTACCTTTAAAGGGATGATATTTATCTGTATTAAGTGCTTCATCTATTATGAAATTTTTTGCAGTTCCACCTGCTAATTCAACATGAGCTTTTGTAGTATCAAAGTGCATATTACTTAAAACATAATCCCCTTCATCTACAAGGAGTGGGAATAAAACTTGTTCGGCTCCACGTCCTTGATGAGTAGGAACTATCTGATTATAATCAAAGATATCTTGTACTGTATCTTTCAAATGGAAGAAGTTTTTACTTCCAGCATATGATTCATCGCCACGCATCAGACCAGCCCATTGATTATCACTCATTGCATTGGTACCACTATCAGTTAAAAGATCAATAAAAACCTCTTCGGATTTTAAAGAAAATAAATTATAGCCAGCTCTTTTTAGAGCTTTTTTTCTTTCTTCTTTCGATATTAGATTAATAGGTTCAACCATCTTTATCTTATACGGGGGAACATTTAATCCTTTTGGCAAAATAATCACTCCCATTTATTTTATTCATATTTTAATAATTCCGTTTTTAAAGGATAAAATCCTTTATTTATTCGCTAATAAATGGTAAATTATATAATAGAAGATAACTTAAAAAGGGGGTATACAAATGAGTAAAAATTGTCTTGTTGCTCAATCTGGTGGACCAACTCCAGTAATCAATGCCAGTTTACAAGGGGTAATTGAGTCTGCTTTAGAAAATAAAGAAATAGAAAATATTTACGGAGCTCGTTTTGGAATTAGTGGTTTGATGAAAGATAAGATATTTGATTTAACCAATGAGGATAAAAAAGAAATTAAGTTACTACAGCATACTCCAGGTTCTATATTGGGAAGTTGCAGATATAAACTGGGGGAGATAGAAGATGATATAACGGATTATGAAAAAATATTTAATGTACTTGAAAAATATAATATTAAATATTTTTACTATATTGGTGGTAATGATTCGATGGATACTGTAGAAAAGTTAAATAGGTATGCTAATTACAACAACAAGGATTTAGTTGTAATGGGGATACCTAAAACAGTTGATAATGACTTATTAGTAACAGACCATTCTCCAGGGTTTGGTAGTGCAGCAAAATATATAGCCACTAGTGTAATGGAGGCTACATTGGATAGCAGAGTTTATCAAAGGAAGAATGTTCATTTAGTTGAAGTAATGGGTAGACATGCAGGTTGGCTAGCTGCTGCCAGTGCTCTAGCAGGAGAAACTGGACTTAATACTCCAGATTTAATCTATTTTCCTGAAATAACATTTTCTACTGATAAGTTTGTAAGAGATTTAAAGAAAAAAGCTGAAGAAAAAGATAATATTATTGTTGTTGTTTCAGAAGGTATAAAAGATAGTGATGGTAACTACATATATGCTAGTGAATCTTCCAAACATGATCAATTTGGCCATAAACAAATGGGAGGAGCTGCAAAAGCCTTAGTTCCATTCATTAAAGAATATGTTTATGATAGAGTAAAAGTAATAGAATTTAATATTTTACAAAGGGCTGCAAACCATGTAGCATCAAAGACAGATGCTGATGAGGCATATCAATGTGGTAAAAAAGCTGTAGAATTTTCTGTGCAAGGTAATGCAAGTGGAAAAGCGGTAGTTATTAAAAGGACATCAAACAGTCCATATCAATCGACAATTGAACTTGCAGATGTAGATTTAATTGCTAATAAAGAGAAAAAAGTTCCAAGAGATTGGATTAACGAAGCTGGTAATCATGTCACAGAAGAAGCATTACAATATTTAAGGCCTTTAATTAAAGGTGAAATGGAAAGAAAGACTGAAAAGGGTTTACCTAGGTATAGTGATTTAGAGGCTGCTGTAACAGTTAGACCCAAAAAGGATATTTAATTAAGTTCTTGACAAGTAGTAAAATTAATAGTATCATTATATACAAATATTTATAAATATTTAAAGATGTTGAACGGGAGGAGTAATTTTAAAAAAGTCTAAGAGAGGGAAGCCCATCGGCTGTAAGGCTTCTTGACTTAATTTAAAATGAAGGTCGCCCCGGAGTTGTTTGCCTCAAAGAATTTAGGGTAAACCGGTATTAACCGTTATATTAAAAGAGGGTCTGAGACATTCATGTTTTCTCAGGAACTAAGGTGGTAACGCGAAAATAATCCTTTTTCGTCCTTAATTGGATGGAAAAGGATTTTTTATATTTTAAAATAATATAGGGAGGTTTTAAGAAGATGGAAAATTTACCTAAAAATTATGATCCAGATCAGGTAGAAGAAAAATGGTATAATTTTTGGAAGGAAAATGATTACTTCAGAGCTCAAATTGATGAAAACAAAGAACCATTTTCAATTGTAATGCCACCCCCAAATGTTACGGGGCAATTACATATGGGACATGCTTTAGATAACACTTTGCAGGATATACTAACAAGATGGAAAAGAATGAAAGGGTTTTCTGCCTTGTGGCTGCCAGGTACTGACCATGCTAGTATTGCTACTGAAGTAAAAGTGGTTAATAAATTGAGAGATGAAGGAATTGATAAGGACGAACTCGGAAGAGCAGGATTTTTAGATAAGGCTTGGGAGTGGAAGGAAGAATATGGTGGAAGAATAACCAACCAGTTGGAAAAAATGGGATCTTCCTGTGATTGGTCTCGGGAAAGATTTACAATGGATGAAGGTTGTTCAAAAGCAGTAAAAGAAGTTTTTATACAATTATATGATAAAGGATTGATTTATCAGGGAGACTATATTGTTAACTGGTGTCCTAGCTGTCATACAACTCTTTCTGATGTAGAGGTAGAGCATGAAGAGCATGAGGGAAAACTGTATTATATTAAATACCCTTTAAAAGATAGTGATGACTATATTACAGTTGCAACTACAAGACCTGAAACCATGTTGGGTGATACAGCAATTGCCGTTGATCCTTCTGATGATAGATATAATGAACTGGTAGGTAAAACTGCTATACTACCCATCATGAATCGAGAAATCCCTATTATAGAAGATAGATTTGTTGATAGTGAATTTGGTACTGGGATGGTAAAAGTTACTCCAGCTCACGATCCTAATGATTTTGAAATTGGAGAACGTAATGACTTAGAAGTAATTAAAGTTATTGATGAAGATGCTAATATGACAGATATAACAGGCAAGTATGCCGGTATGGATAGATATGAATGTCGCGAAAGATTGATTGAAGATCTAAAAGAAGAAGTGTTATTAATAAAAGTTGAAGAACATGAACATTCTATTGGTCAATGTTACCGCTGTGATACCGTTATTGAACCACTTGTTTCTAAACAGTGGTTTGTAAAAATGGAACCTTTAGCTGAACCTGCAATTGAGGCAGTTAAACAAGGAGATATTAGATTTATACCAGAGCGATTTAGTAAAGTCTATTTAAACTGGATGGAAAACATAAAAGACTGGTGTATTTCCCGTCAATTATGGTGGGGTCACAGAATACCAGTTTGGTACTGTCAAGACTGTGATGAAGTAATCGTAAGAAGAAAAGAACCAAATGAATGTCCTAACTGTAATAGTGAAAATCTAAAACAAGATGAAGATGTTTTAGATACCTGGTTTTCTTCTGCGCTCTGGCCTTTTTCAACTTTAGGTTGGCCGGAAGAAACTGAGGAGCTACAGTACTTTTATCCTACAGATGTTTTAGTGACTGGTAGAGATATCATATTCTTTTGGGTAGCTCGAATGATTTTCATGGGACTTGAATTTATGGATGAGCCTCCCTTTAGTGATGTATATGTACACGGTCTAATAAGAGATGCCCAGGGCAGAAAAATGAGTAAATCCTTAGGTAATGGTATTGACCCCATTGAAGTTATTGAAGAATATGGTGCAGATGCTCTTAGGTTTACAATTATTACAGGAAATACTCCTGGAAATGATATGAGATTTAGAGAAGAAAGACTGGAAGCTAGTCGTAATTTTGCTAATAAAATATGGAACGCTTCTCGATTTATATTAATGAATGTAGAAGAGTTTGATTATAATTCATTCAAGGAAGAAAATCTAAAACTTAATCTAGCAGACAAATGGATGTTAAGTAGAACTAATGAAGTTACTCAGGCTATTGATGAATATCTAGAAAAATATAGTTTTGGTGAGATGAGTAAAAAATTATATGACTTTATTTGGAATGAGTATTGTGACTGGTATATAGAAATACTAAAGGAAAGGCTTTATCAGGACAAAGACGTACAAGCTAAAAAGACTGCTCAGTATATGGGTCTTAAAATACTTGGCGATATTCTAAAATTACTTCATCCAGTAATGCCAATGATAACAGAAGAAATATGGCAAAAGCTACCTATATCTAATAAAAGTATAATGATTTCTAGTTGGCCGGAATATAATTCAGAAGAAATTGATGAAAAGGCAGAAAATAAAATGGGAAGAATTATGAGTGTTATTAAAGCAGTAAGAAATATTAGAAATGAAATGAAAGTAGATCCTGGGCGAAAAATAGAAGCAATTCTTTTAGCAGATAACAAAAACCAAGAAATACTTAAAGATGGTAGAAGTTATATTAAAAACCTTGCCAAAATAGATGATTTAACAATGCAAAAAGAAATGGATGAAAGGCCTCAGCCTTCTTCAACTTCAATTGTAAATGGAATAGAAGTTATTCTTCCATTAGAGGGTATGGTTGATATAGAAAAAGAACTTAAAAGGCTTAAAAAAGAATTAGAAGATGTGAAATATGAAATAGAAAGAGCCAAGGGTAAACTTGCAAATGAAGGCTTTGTAAATAATGCCCCACAAGAATTAGTTGAAGGTGAGAAAGAAAAATTAGAAGAGTATAAAGATAAGAAAGTGAAATTATTAGAAAGAATAGAACAATTAAAATTAAATTAAGAATATTATTGACTTAAAAATAATATTCTGTTATGATAATTGCATAAATTAGTATGAAAAACAGAATATTTTTGTACCTCATATAATCTCGGTAATAAGGTCCGAGAGTTTCTACCAGGTAGCCCATAACTAGCTGTCTATGAGGGAAGTGTACCTAGGTTTCCGCATTTTCGGACTGAAAATTGGCTGGTTCAAGCGGTACAGATATCTTATACACCGAAGGGATAAAAGCCCAGGCGGGTAGGTTCTACTCTTAGAAAAAGTAGTAACTACCTGTCTGGGCTTTTTTATATTTAATAAACAAAATATTGTTATAGGAGGGATATGATTTGTGACAAATGTTCTAATAATTGGGAATGGAGGTAGAGAACATTCATTAGCCAGGAAATTAAATCAAAGTAGTAGAGTAGACAAAATTTTTGTAATGCCTGGTAATGCAGGTACTAAAGAGATAGCAACAAATGTGGAAATGGATATTTTAAATTTTGAGGAAGTAGCTGCTTTTGCTAAAAGAAATAAGATAGAGATGACCTTTGTTGGTCCTGAAAGGCCTTTGGTACAGGGAATTGTAGATTTTTTTAATAAAAAAAGTCTTGCCATATTTGGACCAAATAAAAGAGCAGCTCAATTAGAAGGTAGTAAAGTTTATGCCAAGAAGGTAATGAAAGACTGTAAGATCCCTACTGCTGAGTTTGCAACATTTACGGAATCTAAAAAAGCATATAATTATATAAGAGATTGTGATTTTCCGTTAGTTATTAAAGCTGAGGGTTTAGCTGCTGGTAAAGGAGTAATTGTTACAAACAATATAAATGAAGCTCAAAATGCAGTGAAAAGAATAATGGATGATAAAGAATTTGGAAATGCAGGCGATAAAATAGTTATAGAAGAGTACCTAGAAGGTGAAGAAGCATCTATAATGGTATTTTCAGATGGAAGGACCTATTACCCTATGGTTTCTGCTCAGGATCACAAACAAATCGGTGAAGGGGATAAAGGACCTAATACAGGTGGCATGGGGGCTTATGCACCAACTCCCTTAATAGAGAATGAAATTTTAAGAAAAGTCAAGGGGAAGATACTTAATCCATTATTTAATTATCTAAAAGAAAACAAGATTACTTTTAAAGGGATTCTCTTTGTAGGTCTAATGGTGAAAAAAGGTGAACCAAAGGTTTTAGAATTCAATGTTAGGTTTGGAGATCCCGAAGCACAAGTCGTTTTACCTTTATTGAAAAATGATTTACTAACAGTAGCTAATAAAGTGGTAAAAGGCAGATTAGATGAGATTAAACTGCAGTGGAAAAAAGAAAAAGCATTAGCTGTAATATTAGCATCAGGAGGTTATCCCGTTAAATATCAAAAAGGGAAACAAATAAATGGAATAAATAAATTTGAAAATCTTTCTAATCCCTTCATCATTCAGGCTGGAACAAAATATGAGAATAATAAAATTTTGACAGCAGGTGGTAGAGTTTTAGCAGTGGTAGCAACCGGGAATAGTTATCAAGAAGTATATGATCTTTGTTACGAAAACATAGAAAAGATAGATTTTGAAGATCTATATTATAGGAGAGATATTGGACATAGAATTAAAGGAGTGAAGTTAATAAAAAATGAATAAAAAAATTGGTATCATGATGGGCAGCGATTCTGACTTGCCGATTATGAAAGAAGCTTGTCAATTATTAGATGAATTAGAAATGGATTATGATGTGACTGTGATTTCAGCGCACCGAACACCTGAGAGGGCAAGGGAATATGCTCGAAATGCAGCGACCAATCAGTTTGGTGTAATAATTGCGGGAGCGGGGAAAGCAGCCCATTTGCCGGGAGTGATTGCAGCAAGTACTAATTTGCCAGTAATTGGAGTTCCGATTAGAACATCAACTTTAGGAGGTGCCGATTCACTTTATTCAATGGTACAAATGCCGGGAGGAGTTCCTGTGGCTACAGTGGCTTTAAACGGTGCTAAAAATGCTGCTATTTTGGCTGTGCAAATCCTTGCTTTAAGTGATGAAGATGTAAAAAATAAGTTGATAGATTATAAAGAAAATATGAGGATAGATGTAAACAATACTGCAGGACGATTAAAAGATTTAGGATATAAAAAGTATTTGGAAGAATATTTTTAATTAATGGAGGCTGAGCAATGGAAACCAGAAATATTTTCAATAATATAAATCCTTTTGATCATAGATATTCATATAATAAAGAAATATTTAATAAGTTAGAAAAATATTTATCGGAAGAGGCTAATATAAATTATCAACTTAAAGTTGAATTAGCCTTAGTAAAGAGTTTAGCCAAGGTAGGTATTTGTTCTAAAACGATAGTAAAAGAAGTAAAAGAAGCCATTTCAACTATTACTGCAGAACAAGCATATCTTGAGGAAGAAAAAACAAAACATAATATAAGAGCCTTGGTCAATCTTATCCAAGAGAGAATAAGCAAAGAAGCTCGACCATATATTCATTTAACAGCAACCTCTTATGATATTGTTGATACTGCTAATTCTTTAAAATATAAGGAATTAACCGAAAAATTAATTCTTCCCAAAGTAAAACAATTAATAAATATTTTAAGTGAATTAGCAATTCAGGAAAAAGAAACTATCCAGATCGGAAGGACTCACGGCCAGCATGCAGTTCCAATTACATTTGGCTATGTACTAGCAGGCTACGTTGAAAGGATTGGTTTAAGATATCAAGAAATTGAAAAGAAAGCAGATCAATTAAAAGGAAAATTTTCTGGAGCCTGTGGAACTTATAATGCATCCCGTTTATTTTTTGAAGATCCAGAAGAATTTGAAAGTATTATTATGGAGGAATTGGGTTTAGAAGCCGGGGACTTCTCTACTCAAATTGTTATTTCAGAATATATAACCGATTATATTCATTCACTAATTTCCACTTTTGGAGTGATTGCTAATTTTAGTGATGATATGCGTAATTTACAAAGGACTGAAATAAATGAAGTGGGGGAACATTTTAGTGCTGATCAAGTCGGTTCATCTACAATGCCACATAAGAGGAATCCCATTAATTATGAAAATATTAAAAGTATGTGGAAAAGAACAATGCCACAAATGAATACAATATATATGGATCAAATATCTGAACATCAAAGAGATCTTAGTAACTCGGCCTCCAGCCGTTTTATACCTGATATTATTACAGGTTTAGTGTTGTCCATAGAAAGATTAGTAAAAGTTCTAAAAAAATTTGGTATTGATCGTGAAAAGATGAAGACTAATTTTAACCTACACAGTGATATGATTATTGCAGAACCACTATATATTATATTAGCTGCCCAGGGGCATCCTAATGCACATGAGGCTGTAAGGAAGCTTACCTTACAGGCTGAAGAGTCTGATAAAACCCTCAGGGAGCTTTTTTATTTAGAAGATAATTTAAAACAATACAGAGAAAAAATGAATAGTTATCAAAAAAATATTATTAAGGATCCTAAAAGATATCTTGGCAGGTCAAAAAGACGTACTGAGTATATTATTAATAAATGGAAAGAACTTTAAAAAGGGGAGATATAAAATGCAAAAAGGTAAATTGTTATATGAAGGCAAGGCTAAAAAGATATATGAAACAGACAATCCAGAACAATTAATAGTTCATTATAAGGATGATGCTACTGCATTTGATGGAAAGAAAAAAGGAAAGATTAAATCTAAAGGAAAGTATAATTTAGAAATATCTAATATATTTTTTATGTTATTAGAAGATAACGATATAAAAACTCATTTAATTAGACAAATTAGTGAAACAGATCTTTTAGTTAAAAAGGTAGATATTATTCCTATTGAAGTTGTTTTAAGAAATATAGCAGCGGGAAGTTTAGCTGATAGATTAGGTTTAGAAGAAGGTACCGAACTTAATAGACCTATCTTAGAATATTATTATAAAAATGATGAATTAGGAGATCCTTTAATTAACGAGTACCATATTACAGAAAGAAACTTAGCTACTGAAGGACAGTTAAAGCTTTTAGATATTATAGGATTTAAAATCAATAAAATACTATCTAATTACTTAAAAGATAAGGACTTATTGCTAGTAGACTTCAAGTTGGAATTTGGAAAAGATAGTAACGATAATATTTTATTGGCTGATGAAATTTCGCCAGACACTTGTCGCTTTTGGGATCTGAACACCAAGAAAAAGCTAGATAAAGACCGCTTCAGAAGAGATTTGGGAGATGTTCAAAAAGCTTACCAGGAAATATTATATAGACTAAAAAAGGATGTGATTATTTAATGGATTGGGAGGTAAAAATAGAGACTAAATTAAAAGATGGTATCCTGGACCCCCAAGGGAAAGCTGTTAAAACAGGTCTTAAATCATTAGGATACAATAATGTTGAATCAGTACATGTTGGTAAATACCTAGAATTAGTTCTAGAAAATATAGAACAAAAAAATAAAGCAGCTAAAATGGTTGAAGAAATGTGTGATAAATTATTGGCTAATCCAGTAATTGAGGATTACAGTTATCATATAAAAGAGATGGAGGGTTAAAATGAAAGCAGGTGTTGTAACCTTTCCAGGCTCGAACTGTGATGCAGATGTGTTTCATGTACTTAAGAATATATTTAATATTGATACTAAGATGATTTGGTACAAAGATAAAAATATTAAGGGATATGATTTAATAGTGCTCCCTGGGGGCTTTTCTTACGGTGATTACTTGCGTTCAGGGGCTATTGCAAGATTTGCAAAAGTAATGGACCCAATCATAGATTTTGCTGAAAAGGGAGGTCTGGTTTTGGGTATTTGCAACGGTTTCCAAATCTTACTTGAGTCCAATTTACTTCCTGGAGCTATGAAAGTTAATGATAATCTTAAATTTGTATGTAAAAATACTGTACTTACAGTTATCAACAATAAAACTCCATTTACCAATCAATGTGAAAAATCTGCTGCTATAGAGATGCCTGTAGCCCATGGGGAGGGGAATTACTATATTGATAAAGAAGGACTAAAAGAATTAAATGAAAATAATCAAATAATTTTAAAATACAAAAATAAAAAAGTAAATCCTAATGGATCAATTAATAACATTGCAGGGATTTGTAATAAGGAGCGTAATGTTTTTGGATTAATGCCTCATCCAGAAAGATGTTCAGAGCCCCTTATTACGCCCGGAAAGTCCGATGGATACAATATTTTTTCCTCAATAATATCATTTATAAACAAAAGAGGTGGTAAAATTGCCAAATAAGCCCTGGCTAAGTGAAGGTTTAACTGAAAAAGAGTATGAGATGATAGTTGACTTATTAGATAGAAAACCTACAACTACAGAATTAGGAATTTTTGGTGTTATGTGGTCAGAGCATTGCAGTTATAAAAATTCTAAATTAATTCTTAAAAACCTTTTTACTGAAGGGGAGTGTGTGCTTCAAGGACCGGGGGAAAACGCAGGAATTATTGATATTGGCGATGGGGAGGCAATTTCTTTTAAAATAGAAAGTCATAACCATCCTTCAGCTGTTGAACCCTTTCAGGGTGCAGCCACTGGAGTTGGGGGAATTATAAGAGATATTTTTACAATGGGTGCTAGACCTATTGCAAACTTGAATTCCTTAAGATTTGGTGAACTTAATAACGATAAGGTTCAATACCTATTTAAGGGTGTGGTTTCAGGGATTTCAAGTTATGGTAACAGTATTGGCATTCCAACAGTAGGAGGGGAAGTATATTTTTCTTCTGCTTATGAAGGGAATCCATTAGTTAATGTAATGAGTGTAGGGTTATTAAAAAAGGAAAATATCGCTACAGCGACTGCCAAAGGAGAAGGTAATTCAGTAATGGTTGTTGGTGCTGCTACAGGGCGTGATGGTATAAAAGGAGCAAGTTTTGCTTCAGACGAATTATCAGAGGATTCAAAAGAAGACCGTCCAGCAGTTCAAGTTGGAGATCCCTTTATGGAAAAACTCTTATTAGAAGCAAGTTTAGAATTAATAAATACCAATTCATTAATTGGTATCCAAGATATGGGTGCAGCCGGTTTAACAAGTTCTTCTGCAGAAATGGCAAGTAGGGGTAATAGTGGAATCGAGATTGATATTTCAAAGGTACCAACCCGTGAAAAAAATATGACTTCTTATGAAATAATGCTTTCTGAATCCCAAGAGAGAATGCTCATTATTCCTAAAAAAGGTAAAGAACAAGTTGTAAAAGATATCTTTAATAAATGGGATTTACATGCAGAAGTAATAGGTCGTGTTAATGATGATGGAATGCTTAGAATATTTAATGGAGAAGATAAAGTTGCTGAAATTTCTGCAAAAATATTGGCAGATGAAGCACCCGAGTATAGAAGAGAAACTAAATTACCAGAATATATAAAAAATGTAAATGAAATTAATGCTAATGATATTAAAAGTGAGGATTATAATAATGATTTATTAGATTTATTATCATCACCTACAATCGCTAGTAAAAAATGGGTTTATGAACAATATGACTATATGGTGATGACTAATACAGTTGTTGGACCTGGTTCTGATGCTGCTGTAATTAGGATAAAGGGTAAAGATAAAGCATTGGCTTTAAGTACAGATAGTAATGGCAAATACTGTTATTTAAATCCCAGGCGAGGGGCAGCAATTGCAGTTGCAGAAGCTGCTCGTAACATTGTATGTTCTGGAGGTAAACCTCTAGCAATTACAGATGGATTGAATTTTGGTAATCCAATGAATCCTGAAATATACTGGCAATTTAAAAATAGTGTGGAAGGAATTACGAAAGCTTGCAAGAAATTAGATACTCCAGTTATTGGTGGAAATGTAAGTTTTTATAATGAAAGTCCTAAAGGAGCAATTTATCCGACCCCAATTATTGGAATGGTTGGCTTATTAGATTCTTTGAAGGATAAAACCACCATGCATTTTAAAAATGAAGGAGACTTAATATATTTAATAGGTAAAAATGTTGAAGAATTAGGTGGTAGTGAGTATTTGGAACTTAAAGAGGGTAAGGTAGATGGTTATGTACCACAATTAGATTTAAATTTAGAAAAACGTGTACAAAAAACCGTTAGAGAGGCTATTAAAGAGAACATTATCAATTCTGCACATGATTGTTCTGAAGGCGGAGTGGCAGTTAATCTAGCAGAATCATGTTTTGAAAATAATTTAGGAGTAAATATTAAAATTAATAAAGAAATAAGTAATAAAGCTCTTCTTTTCGGTGAAAGCCAAAGTAGAATTATTGTTAGTATTAGTAAAGAACTAGCCAGTAAATTAGAAAATATTGCAGTTGAAAATTGTGTTCCCTATGGAAAAATTGGTGTAGTTGAGGGGACTCAATTTAAATTCAACAATCTAATCAAATTAGATGTGGAGGAGATGAAAGTAAAGTGGGAAACTGCTATCGAAAAAAAGCTTTAAAAAAAGCAGACAAAATGGAAGAAGAGTGTGGTATATTTGGTATGTATAGTAATACAAAAGACAAGAATTTAGCAAGAATGAGTTATTTGGGATTACATGCCTTACAGCATCGTGGTCAAGAAAGTGCAGGAATTTGTGTAAATCAGAAAAATAAACTTAAAGTCCATAAAGGTATGGGGCTAGTAAGTAATGTTTTTGATAAAGATAGTTTGGAAAAACTGAAAGGTAATATAAGTATAGGACATGTTAGATATTCAACTACTGGATCATCTATGCTTGTTAATGCCCAACCACTTTTGACAAATAGTATAAAAGGGGATCTTGCATTGGCACATAATGGTAATTTGGTTAATGGTCAGGAATTAAAAAATAATTTAGAAGCACAAGGTTCCATATTTCATTCAACCCTGGATACTGAAGTAATAGCTCATTTGGTAGCGCGATCACTTAAAGATGATATAAAAGAAGCCTTTATTCAAAGTTTAAATCAATTAAAAGGAGCTTTTAGCTTAATAGCAATGACAAAAGACAGTTTAATTGCAGCAAGAGATCCGTTTGGTTTTAGACCACTAGTCCTTGGTAAAAAAGGAAATGATTATGTTTTAGCTTCAGAAACTTGTGCTTTTGATATTATCGGTGCAGACTTTTTGCGTGAAGTAGCCCCTGGTGAAGTACTAATAATAAATGATAAAGGAATTCAAAGTAGAAGATATAGTAATAATAAGCCGAATACATTCTGTGTTTTTGAATTTATATACTTTGCACGACCGGATAGTGTTATTGGAGGAGAAAATGTATATCTTGCACGTAAAAGGATGGGCAAAAGATTAGCTCAAGAAATGGACATTGAAGCAGATCTTGTAGTACCTGTTCCTAGTTCTGGTGTTGCAGCTGCCCAGGGCTATTCTGAGGAATCCGATATATCTTATGCAGATGGTATTTTAAGAAATAGATATGTAGGTAGAACATTTATTCAACCGACACAAGAAATGAGAGATTTAAAAGTCAGAATGAAATTGAATCCAATAAGTAAAATTCTTAAGGGAAAAGATATAATCTTAATTGATGATTCAATTGTTAGAGGAACGACCAGTAAACAGATTATTAACAGATTAAAGGAAGCTGGGGTAAATAGAATTCACTTAGCTATTGCTTCGCCCCCTGTACGCTTTCCTTGTTTTTACGGACTTGATACTTCTAGAAGAAAAGAACTCATAGCAGATAAAAAAGAAGTAGATGAGATAGCAGAATTTATTGGCGCAAATAGCTTATATTATCTGAGTTTAGATGGAATTCTCAAAGTACTTCAAGCAGAAAATTATGGTTATTGTACTGCTTGTTTTAACGGCGAATACCCAACTGAAGAAAATTATGAAAGCAAGGAGGATTTAAATGGGACTCTCATATAAGGATGCAGGTGTAGATCTTGAAAAAGGAAATCAAGCTGTAGAAGAAATAAAAGGCGTAGTAAAATCCACCTATAATCCAAATGTAATTACTGAATTGGGAAGCTTTGGCGGATTATATAATTTAGATTTAAGCGAATATGAAAATCCAGTTTTGGCTGCTTCCACAGATGGAGTTGGTACAAAACTAAAACTAGCTTTTTTAAGTAATAATCACAAAACAATTGGAATTGACTTAGTTGCGATGAATGTAAATGATCTTATTACAATGGGAGCTAAGCCATTATTTTTCCTTGATTATATAGCAACCGGCAAGTTATCTATTGAACAATATAAAGATATTATTTCAGGAATAGCCGTCGGTTGTCGTGAAGCTTCATGTGCTTTATTAGGCGGTGAGACCGCTGAAATGCCTGATTTCTATAAAAATAATGAATATGATATAGCTGGGTTTTGTGTTGGTATAGTTGATAAAAAAAGGATAATAGATGGTTCAAAAATTAAACCTGGTGACAAATTAATTGGTTTAGCATCTAATGGTATTCACAGTAATGGTTATTCCTTAGTTAGAAAAATTTTTATAAATCAAAGTAATAAATTAGATAAAAATCTAATTAATACATTGATGGAGCCTACTAAAATTTATGTTGAGTCCATTTTGCCTATACTAGATAAATATGATATCAAGGGTTTAGCTCATATAACTGGGGGAGGATTAATTGAAAATATTCCAAGAATATTACCGGAAGGTTTAACAGCTGAGGTAGAGATTAATAGTTTTCATACTCCTAATATCTTTAATAAAATTAGGACTAAAGGAAAAGTAGATCAATCTGAAATGTATAAAACATTTAATATGGGGATTGGAATGGTTCTAATAGTTAAAAAAGAAGAAGTAAAATCTGTAATAAATGAATTAACAAAATTTGATGAAAAAGCTTATGAAATTGGAGTTGTTACTAAAAATAAGAGCGGGACAATTTTGAAAGGATGATAAAATGTTTCGATTGGCAGTACTGGCCTCAGGCAGAGGAAGTAATCTCCAAGCTATTATAAATAAATTGCATTTATCTAAAAATAATATTAAAATATCTTGTGTGATAAGTAATAAAAAAATGGCAATAGCTTTAGAAATTGCCAAAAATTATGAGATTCCATTTTATTTAATAGATGAAAATAGATATAATAATGATGAGTATGAAGAAATGTTAATAAAAACAATAAATTCACATGATATTGATTTGATAGTTTTAGCTGGTTATTTGAAGATATTATCAGCTAAATTTGTAAATACCTTTAAAGATAGTATTATAAATATACATCCTTCGTTATTACCGGCTTTCCCTGGTTTAGATGCCCAAAAACAAGCAATTAATTATGGAGTTAAAATTAGCGGATGTACAGTTCATTATGTAAATAAAAAGGTAGATACAGGACCTATAATAAAACAAAAAGCTGTCAAAGTAGAAGATAAAGATGATGAAGCAAGTCTTTCTAAAAAAATACTAAAATATGAACATCAACTATTACCAGAAGCAATAGAATTAATTGCTCAAGGTAAAATTAAGCTTAATAAAGATAGAACCGTGACAATAAAGGAGTGAGTTAATAATGAGCAAGATAAAAAGAGCTCTTCTTAGTGTTTATGACAAATCAGGTATAGTAGAACTAGCAAGAGTATTAGAAAATAATGGTATTGAAATTATATCAACAGGAGGAACAGCTCAAAAAATTAAAAAAGCAGGAATTAAGGCTATTAACATCTCAGATGTGACAGATTATCCTGAGATGATGGAAGGAAGAGTTAAAACCCTACACCCCAATATTCATGGTGGAATATTAGCACGAAGATCAAGAGAATCAGATATCGAAGAATTAGAAAAATTAGATATAACAACAATAGATCTAGTGGTTTGTAATTTATATCCTTTTGCCGAAACAATTAATAAAGAGAATGTGGAAATGGAAGAAGTATTAGAAAATATTGATATTGGAGGGCCTACCATGATTAGGTCTGCTGCTAAAAATTTTCCTGATGTACTTGTGGTAGTTGATTCCAATGATTATGAATTAGTAAAAGAAAAAATTTCTGATGAAGAACCGATAGATTTTAATTTTAAAAAGAAAATGGCGTATAAAGCTTTTAATCATACTGCTGAATATGATGCAATAATACAGAACTATTTATTTGATAATTTAGAAGAAGAAAATAAATTTCCAAGTGTATATATAAAACCATATTATAAAAATAATGATTTAAGATATGGTGAAAATCCTCATCAATCTGCAGCTTTTTATAAAGATAATGAAACTGAAGAAAATAGTATTACAAACGTAGTTAAACTCCGCGGCAAAAAAATGTCCTTTAATAATATAAATGATACCAATGGAGCAATAGAACTAATTAAAGAATTCAAGGGAAAACCGACTGCTGCTGTTATTAAACATACTAATCCATGTGGTTTAGCTTCTGCAGAAGATATTACAACTGCTTTTAAAAATGCTCATGCCGGAGATCCTTTATCTGCTTTTGGAAGTATTGTATCTTTAAATAGGAAAGTAGATGAAAAATTAGCTGAAGAGATAGTAAGTGGAGAAAAATTCATTGAGGTGATTACAGCACCTGATTTTTCAGATAAAGCAGTTAAAATATTAAATGACCGTTGGAATTCTTTAAGAATACTTAAAACTGGAGAATTAGAATATAATTATAATAAACCAGGACAAGATTTGCAAAAAGTAACTGGAGGATTATTAATTCAAGATAGAGATTTAAAATTAGTCAAAGAAAAGGATATTGAGTTGGTTACTAAAAATAAAGTTGATAATCCAGGTCTTAAAGATTTAATATTTGCGTGGAAGGCCGTTAAACATGTTAAATCAAATGCAATTGTAATGGCAAAAGAACAAATGTTAGTAGGAGTAGGTGCTGGACAAATGAGCAGAGTAGATTCAATGATAATTGCCGGAAGGAAAGCAAATGGGAGGCAAAGAGGAGCGGTTGTAGCCTCTGATGCATTTTTTCCTTTCCCCGACGCTATCGAAAAAGCAGCTGATCTTGGTATTAAAGCTATTATACAACCCGGTGGTTCGATTAGAGATGAAAAAGTAATTAAAAAAGCCGACCAACTTGGGATAGCCATGTATTTTACTAACAACAGGCATTTTCGTCATTAAAGAAGCAGGAAAAATATTTTGACTAAAGAATATATTAAAAAAGTAGTTTTGATAGGGATGTGAGAATAATGGTTAAGAAAATCGCTGTTATTGGAGCCGGTAACAGGGGTAAAGATGTTTATGGTAATTTAATTAAAGAAAATGATAATTTAAAGATATCGGCTGTAGCAGAACCCCAAAAAGCAAGAAGAGAAGAACTTGCACAAACACATAATATTCCTCCCAAAAAACAATTCAAAAACTGGGAGGATTTATTATATGAGGAAAGATTAGCTGATGCTGTTATAATATCCACAGGCGACAAATTACACTTCAATCCCCTAAAAATTGCTTTGGAAAAAGGTTATAAAGTTTTATGTGAAAAACCAATCACTGATAATTTTGAAGAATTAAATATATTAAATAACAAATATAATAATTACACTGATAAAGTAATGGTATCACATGTATTAAGATACACCCCATTTTTTAATAGAATAAAAGAGTTACTAAGTAGTAAATTAATTGGTGATGTGAGATTTATTAATTTAATAGAAAACATTGGTTTTTTTCACTACGCTCACAGCTATGTCAGAGGTAATTGGAGAAATAAAAATATTGGGGCTCCCATTATTTTAGCCAAAAGTTGTCATGATTTAGATATACTTTATTGGCTTTTAGAAAGTAAGGTAAAAAGAGTTTATTCTGATTCTTCCGACCGTTACTTTAATAAGAGTAATGATCCTTTAAATGCAGGTCAACGTTGTCTGAAATGTGAAATTGAAAGTAGTTGTCCTTATTCTGCTAAAAAAATATATCTTAGAGAAGAAAACGGGTGGCCAGTTTCAGTAATAACAGATGATCTGAGTTATGAAGGAAGGATTGAGGCTTTAAGAAAAAGTAATTATGGCAAATGTGTATATAAAAGTGATAATGACCAATTAGATGTACAATCCTTGTTATTAAAGTATGAAAATGGAATAAGTGCCCATTTAAGTTTGACTGCTTTTTCTGATGAAATGACTCGGAAAATAAATATTTTTGGAACTCATGGTGAAATTATTGGGGATTTGGATAAAGGAATTATAGAAGTGAGGCCATTTTTATCAGATAATAAAACAATCGAAATAGGTTACAAAGGTGGTCATGCAGGTGGAGATGAAAAATTAATAGAGGCTTTTGAACAATTTTTATATACAGATCAAAGAAAAAATGAAAGTGATTTGATGTCAGCTCTAGAAAGTCATTTTGTTGCACTAGCAGCTGAAAAATCAAGATTAAATAATAATGCTGTTAATTTAGATGAATTTAGGGGGTAAAGTGAGTGAAAAAAATAGGGCTTCTAGGGGGCATGGGTTGGTGTTCTACATCTATTTATTATAGAAAAATTAATCAATATATTAATAAAATAAAAAATAATCAAATTAACCCAGAAATTATTCTTCATTCTCTTAACTATGACACTATATTAAAGTTAGAAAAAAAGGGAGACTGGGAATCAATTGCTGAAATATTAATTCCGGAAGCTGTTCAAATTGAAGAAGCTGGAGCTGATTTCTTAGTTATTACTTCCAATACATTACATAGAATATATGATGAAATTAATTCAAATATAAATATACCAATCATAAATATAGTTGATTTAGTAGGAAAAAAACTAAATAGAACTTGGTGTAAAAAACCTGGTTTATTAGCAACAAAATATACAATCGATGATGGTTTTTATAAAGAAAAACTAGAAAAATATTATAATCAAGAGGTGATTTTACCGGATTCCAGAGAAATAGAAGAATTAACAGATATATTAATTAATGAACTTGCGAGTAATAATATTAACTTAAGTTCAAGATATTATATCAATAATATTATAGACAATCTTATCTATAAAGATGTAGATTCAATTATTTTAGGTTGTACAGAACTTTCTTCCTTGATAGATGTGATTGCGTCAAAAGATATTAGAATTATTGATAGTATTGAAATTCATATAAGAGAAATAGTATATTCGGTTATTCGAAAAAATTTGTAAATGAAATAAATATAATATAAACTAAAAAAAAGAAATATATTCACCAGATTGGGAAGGTGTATGAAATGCAATATTTAGACAATAGAAAGGGCAATAAAAACAAAGTTATAATAATCGGTTTTATTACTATTATTATAATGTTTATCTCTTTATTTATAGGTAGATTTAATATACCACTTTTGAAATTTATAAATGGTTTTAATCTTAATGAAATGGAGAAGGCAGTTTTTTTTCAGATTCGTATTCCACGTATTTTGTTAGTGATGGGAGTGGGAGCGGCCTTATCGGTTGCTGGAGCAAGTTATCAAAGTACATTTAGAAATCCTCTTGTTTCCCCTGATATTCTTGGAGTGTCTGCTGGTGCTAGTTTTGGGGCTGCTTTAGGAATGGTTCTTTCTTTTGAATCATTTACTACTATCTATTTTCTTGCCTTCGTCTTTGGAGTAATAGCAGTTTTTTTAACCTACTTCATTTCAAAACTAGGTAAAACAAATATGATTATGATGATGGTTTTATCAGGAATAGTAGTTGGTTCACTGTTTAATGCTTTTATATCTATATTAAAATATGTTGCTGATCCTTATGAAAAACTACCCGGTATTGTATTTTGGTTAATGGGAGGTTTTAGTAGAACTGGATGGGATGAATTAAAATTTGCTGCTCCTTTTATAATTGTTGGTATAGTAGTATTGATCTTAATTCGTTGGTATTTAAATGTAATGTCAATGGGTGAAGAAGAGGCAATTTCAATGGGGATTAATGTCAAACTAATTAGGAGAGTCATGATATTTTTTAGTACTTTAATGGTGGCCTCTTCAGTAGCTACAGTGGGACAAGTAAGCTGGGTTGGATTAGTAGTACCACATATATCTAGATTTATTGTAGGTGCTGATCATCGTTATATGGTACCTGCTTCAGGCTTACTTGGTGCAAGTTTTTTATTAATTATGGATAATATAGCTAGATCTTTAACAGGAGCAGAAATTCCTATTAGTATTATTACAGCTTTATTAGGAGCTCCGTTTTTTGCATATCTCTTAATTTCTCAGAAAAGCAGTGGATGGAATCGTTAATATTTCAAGAAAGGGTGAAATACTTGGTAAAAGTTGCTTTACTAACCGTAAAAGATAATAAACATGATGAAAATAGAGAAGGTAAAACTAGAAAAACAGTTAAAAATTTGGCTTCTAAAATTGAAGGTGAAAAAGTATATTTTAAATCGATAGATAATAAATATGAAAAGATTAAAGAGGAATTATTTGATCTGAGTGTAAATCGAGAGGCTGATTTAATATTAACAAGTGGTGGTACAGGTTTATCACCAAAAGATCTTGTTCCTGAAGCTACTAAAGATGTTATCGAAAAGGAAGTTCAAGGCATTCCGGAAAAAATGAGAAGAGTAGTTTCTGAGTATAGGCCAGCCGCTTGTATATTTAGAGGTAGAGCTGGAATAAACAAAGAAAGTTTAATAATTAATCTTCCTAGTGACCCCAAACTAGTAAAGGATTGTCTTAACTCAATTATAAAAGTAATACCGAAAGGTGTTCAGATGTTAAAAGATGAAGTATAAAAGGAGGTTTATTGATGTTAACTTATCACCGCTTAAAAAGTGAGAAGCCCCCTCTCTATGATTATGAGCCGTGGAATATTACTGAAAAAGAATTTAAAATTAAAAATAATCATCATAATGAAACAATTTTTTCATTAGGAAATGGTTATATGGGTTTAAGAGGAACCCTAGAGGAAGAGTTTGCAGGACCAGATGATAAAACCACTCCAGGTTTTTATATTAACGGAATTTATGAACAAGAAGAAATTATTTATGGAGAATTTGCGCCAAAACAACCTAAGAAGTATCAGTCTATGATTAATTTAATGGATTGGAAGTCTATAAATTTATTCATTGATGACGAACAATTTGATTTGATAAAAGGCGAAATTGAAGATTATAAAAGAACGTTGGATATTAAAAACGGTTTATTAAAAAGAAGCTTAATATGGTCTACAAAAAGTAATAAAAAAGTTGAAATAATAATTGAAAGAATTATTTCTTTTGAACATAAACATATAGGTGCAATTAAGTATAGCATCAAACCTCTCAACTTTGACGGGAATATTAAATTGATAAGCACCTTTAATGGAGATGTGAGAAACCATCATCATTTGAGAAATAAAAAACCTCTTTCTCTGCAACAAAGAGGAATAGAAGATCCTTACTCATATTTATTGATGAAAACAAATAATTCTAATATTATGGTTGGGGGAAGTGTTTCTAATAATACAAAGGGCATAGATCAAGAAAAAGTAAGTGTTACTAAAACCCTTTGTAATGAAAAGATTGAAGCTAATTATAATATAAATGTAGTACAAGGAGAAACGTATACATTAGAAAAATTTGCTGCATTTTATACATCTCGAGATGTTGAAAATAAATATATCTTGAATAATTGTTTTGATGATATTTCATTAATTAAGGAAAAAGGATTTGAATATCTTAAAAGGAAACAACAAGATTATCTTAAAGATTACTGGAAGTATTCTGATGTGAAAATCGAAGGTGATTTAGAATTACAACAAGCATTTAGATATAATGCTCTTCAAATTCTACAATCTACCGGTAAAGATGGTAAAACTAATATCCCTGCAAAAGGTCTTACGGGGGAATACTATGAAGGACACTATTTTTGGGATACTGAAACATATATAATTCCCTTTTTCAATTACAGTCATCCGGAAATTTCACGTGAGCTATTAAACTATAGATATAAGATACTAGATGCAGCTCGTGAAAATGCGGAAAGAATGAAATTAAAAGGAGCGTTATTTCCTTGGAGAACAATTAATGGAAAAGAGGCTTCAGGTAATTTCCTTGGTTCTACTGTACAGTATCATATAAATGCAGATATTGCATTTGCTATCAATAAATATGTTAATGCTACAGATGATTATAGGTTTTTATATAATAAGGGAGCGGAAATCTTATTTGAAACTGCTCGTATGTGGGTGAGTTTAGGTCATTTTGAGAAATTAAAAGATAATAAATTCTGTATTAATGAAGCTTCTGGCCCTGATGAATATAAACCTGCTGTTAATAATAATTGTTACACAAATTTTATGGCTAAGTTTAATTTAGAATATGCTGTAGAAGTATATAATAAATTAAAAGGTGAAGATACTAAATTATTAGAAGAATTAAAAGATAAAATAGATTTATCTCAAAAAGAAGTTAAAGAATGGGAAAAAGCAGCAGAAAATATGTTTTTACCATATAATGAAGATTTAGAAATTAATCCTCAAGATGATTCCTTTATTTATAAAGAAGATATTGATATTGAATCAATTCCAATTGAGGAATTACCATTAGTGCAAAATTGGCACCCACTTACAATTTGGAAGTATAAGATATTGAAACAAGCCGATGTTATACTTTTAATGTTATTTATGGGAGATGATTTTAGTCTCGAACAAAAAAGAAGAAATTATGATTATTATGAACCAAAAACTACTCATGATTCTTCTTTATCACCATCTATTTACAGTATTATTGCTTCTGAAATTGGTTATTATGATGATGCATACGATTATTTTCTTCAGACAGCTAGATTAGATCTTGATGATTATAATGAAAATGCCTATCAGGGACTTCATACTGCTTGTATGGGGAGTAATTGGATGGTGTTGGTTCAAGGGTTTGCAAGAATGCGTAACTACAATGGAGAATTAACCTTTGATCCATACTTACCTGAAAAATGGGATGGCTATAGATTTAAAATCAATTATAAAGGTTCTTTATTAGAGGTTCATGTGAGGGAAAATTTCATTGAATATGAATTGTTAGAAGGAGAAAGTATACAATTTGAACATAAGGATAAAGAAATTATTTTAAATAAAGAAAATAACTATTCGAAAATCAACTAGGAGTAATCTAATATGAAGTTAAGTGAAAATGATTTAAAAATATATATTATTTTAGCAATAGGTGTCTTTATAATATCTTTTTCTGGTATTATTATAAAAGTGATAACAGCTCCAGCTTTAGTTATTGCTTTTTATAGAGTTTTTATAACAATGATCATTTTAACTCCTTACTTTTTTTACAAATACAGTAATTCTTTAAAATACTTTTTAGATATTAGGCCAGCTTTAGTGGGATTTTTACTTGCCTTACATTTTTATGCGTGGATATCTGCTGTTCAATTAACTAATGTTGCTAATGCAGTAATATTTATAGCAATTCAACCTTTATTTACCCTTTTAATGGAATATTTATTTGCAAAAGAGGATATCAGAAAAGGTGCGATAGCAGGAGTAGGGTTTGCTTTATTAGGTAGTATAATAATAAGTTATTCAGATTTTCATATTATTTTGACAAGATTTTATGGAGATATGTTAGCTGTTTTAGCAGCTTTTTTAGCTGCCTGTTACCTGTTTTTAGGGAGAAGTTTTCGTAAAAAGATTAAATATATACCTTATATCTATATAGTATATACATACTGCGCTTTCTTTTTATTTATATTTGTATTAATTTCGGGTGGGTCATTTACTGGTTATAGCAATATAAGCTATTTTTATATTTTTCTTTTAGCTTTAGGACCGACCTTGATTGGTCATTCTATTTTGAATTTATCAATTCGGTATGTACCTGCTACGATTGTGTCTTTAGCTATTTTAGGGGAACCTATAATAACTACAATTTTAGCTTTAGTCATTTTGAAAGAAACTTTAACTGGTGCAACTATGGTTGGAGGAGTATTAATATTATATGGAATATTTAGGGCAATAAATACAAATCAGAAAAAACGGAGTAAAATTGCCAGTAAGGAGACATAAAATGGATAAAATAAAATTTAATATTTTTACCAACAAATATAGTGTTGTTATATTATCGATTTTAGCATGCATATTATGGGGTAGTGCCTTTCCCTCTTTAAAGGTAAGTTATTCACTATTAGAAATTGAAAACAGTGGTGCTTTTGTCAAGATGTTATTTGCTTCATATAGGTTTATGTTGGCGTCATTTATGTTATTTATTTTTATAATATTAAAATCAGGTATTAAACGTTTAAAATTAAAAAGAAACGATTATTTACATTTATTAACTTTAGGTTTAATTCAGACCTTTGCCCAATATGCTTTCTTTTATAATGGTCTAGCTAAGACTACAGGTGTAAAGGCTTCAATTTTAGTAACTTCTGGTATTTTCTTTACAGTAATAGCTTCCCATTTTATTTATCATGATGATAAATTGAATAAAATTAAATCATTTGGGCTCTTATTGGGTATTACAGGAGTAATAATTATTAATATAAATAGAGGAAATCTTAATTTTATATTTAATTTTACTGGAGAAGGATTTATTATAATGACCGGAGTGATGAGTACTATTGCTATCTTATATGTTAAATCCTTATCCAAAAATATGGATATAATGATAATCACTGCTTATCAAATGCTTTTTGGTTCTATCACATTATTTTTTATTGCGCTTAGTGGTAGTAGTATTGAAACAATAAATTTTAATTTGAAAAGTGGTTTACTTTTAATATATTTGGCTTTTATTTCTGCTGCTGCTTTTGGACTTTGGTATAGTTTGATAAAATTTAATAAGGTTGGATATATTACTATTTACAAATTTATTGTACCTGTAAGTGGAGTCTTTTTATCTGCAATATTCATTATTACTGAATCAGTAAGTTTAAATGCTGTATTAGCTTTGGCTTTAGTTTCCATAGGTATTGTAATTATAAATATGCCGGAAGGTTATTTATCTAAAAAAATGGGGGGATAATTTCATGAAAAAATTTGTGTTTAATAAATCCCAGGAATTACAAAAAGATATCAATGAATACCTAGACACTGTAGAAGAAGGTTTTTTATTATTTAAAAGAGATATTAATAGGTATTTTAATGGTCATTTTGATTTATTTGAAGATGATTTAGATGATATCTTGGACGTTGAAAATAAGGCAGATGAACTTTTAAAAGATATCAAATATAAATTATATACTTATATGTTACTTCCTGAAGCCAGGGGTGATGTGTTGTCATTGCTAGAGAATATGGATAATGAAGTTGATTTATGTAAAAAGGTTTTAATGCAGTTTTCAATAGAAAAACCAGTGATCAAAGATTTCGTGAAAAACGAATTTAAGGATTTAGCAAAACAATCATTAAATTCTGCAGAAGAAGTTGTAAAGGGAATGAGAGCATATTTCGAAGAAATTTCAATGGTTAGTGATTATGTAAATAAAGTTCACTTTTATGAACATGAAGCAGATAAAATTGAGGAAAGAATAAAAAGAAAAGTTTTTAATTCTAAAGAATTCGAGGAATTTAGTAAAAAGGTGCATTTAAGACATTTTGCAGAAAGATTAGCATATTTTTCTGATTTAGCTGAGGAGATAAGTGAACAATTATCAGTAGCAGCAATTAAAAGAACTGTATAGAATAATTAGGATAATGGAGGATTGAGTATTATGGGGGCTTTACTTTTTATATCTAGTGGTTTATTCCTCGGATGGTCCTTGGGAGCTAATGATGCTGCCAATTTATTTGGTACTGCTGTTTCTACAAAGATGGTGAAATTTTCTACTGCTGCAATTATAATAAGTGTCTTTGTGATAATTGGTGCTGTAGTAGGAGGTGCAGGAACAACTGAAACATTAGGAACCCTAGGAGCAATAAATACATTGCCCGGAGCTTTTGTAGTTGCTTTAGCAGCAGGAATAACTGTTTACTTAATGACAAGTTATGAACTACCTGTTTCTACAACACAGTCTATAGTGGGTGCGATAATAGGTTGGAATATTTTTAGCGGTTATGATACCCAGTTTGATGTGTTATCCAAAATAGTAGGAACTTGGGTGTTTTCACCAATATTATCAGCAATATTTGCAATTATATTTTTCAAAATAGCTCAATATTTAATTAATAATTTTAAAATACATTTGATTAAAGTAGATATGTATACTCGTTTCGGACTTATTTTGGTAGGAGCCTTTGGAGCTTATAGTTTAGGAGCTAATAATATAGCCAATGTTATGGGGGTTTTTACACAAACTTCAACATTAGGAAGTTTAAAAATAGGGCCACTAACACTATCTAATACACAAACATTGTTTTTACTCGGTGGGATAGCAATTTCAGTTGGGGTATTTACCTATTCTAAAAGAGTTATGACCACCGTAGGGAGAAGTATCTTTAAAATTTCCCCGGTGGCCTCTCTCATAGTAGTTCTCTCTAGTTCTACAGTCTTGTTTGTGTTTGCTTCAGAAGGACTGCAGTCTATTTTATTAACCCTTGGATTGCCAACTTTTCCCTTGGTGCCCGTTTCCGGATCACAAGCTGTTGTCGGAGCTGTGATGGGAATAGGATTGGCAAAAGGAGGGAGAAACGTAAATTATAAGTTGCTGGGTAAAATTGGTATGGGTTGGATCTTTACGCCTTTGTTGGCTTTATTAATTTCATATATTGCTTTGTTTTTTATGCAAAATGTATTTATGCATCAAGTGTACTTGTAGAAAGATTAATTTGTTCTGAAGTATTTTGCTTTGAATAATCTAATTTATGCATGTCGGGTACTTTTGTTATATATAATGTTAAAGCCAAGGCCAATACTCCCCCACCAATAAATAGAGTATATATGGGTAGTATATCAAGTAAATATCCTGTCAATGCTAGAGATATTGGAACAAGAGCTTGGGTCATAGTAGATAATAATCCTGTAATTCTTCCCCGCAGATTATCTGGTATTAATCTTTGTAGTAAAATTCCAATTGGTACATTTATTACCGCATTAAAGATACCAATTATAAATAAAACTAACATTATTAAATAATAAATTTTCATTGTGGTAGTGTTTATCAAAAAATATGGTATAAAAGGTAATCCTAGTACTAGTAATAATAAACTTTGAATATTTAGAGAATATAATAACACTTTATAATAATTTCTGATTTCCGGAATTTGACTTAAGATTATTGAACCTACTACTGCTCCAGCTGGAAATACGGACTGAGCAAAACCATATGATCTACTATTGACAGCCAATATTTCTTTAAATATATAAGGTATTCCTAACATCATTAACCCAGTAAAAAGAAAATTTAAAAAGATAGCTATGGTAAAAAGGGCCACAATTTCCTTTTTTCCCCATAGAAAATCAAGTCCAAACTTTATTTCATTGAGTATAGTTGGGCTTTTTTTCATTTCTTTTTCTATTTTAATTTCTGGTAAATTAATGAATAATTCTGAAAAGGCCGAGATTAAAAAGGAAATTCCATTTATAAAAAAGACGCCAGATATTCCATATACTCCTATTAAAACACCACCAACTCCTGCTCCAATTATTTGAGTAAAGTTTATACTAAAATGATTTAATGAATTCGCTTTTTGTAATAAGCTATCATCAACTATATTTGGTATTGAGGCTGTGAGAGCTGGGTTAAATAAGGAAGTACAAATTGCTATTAGAATTGTAGCTAAACTGATATGGAAGAAATTTGCAACTCCCATATATATAGTATAGCCTAACCAAAGAACAATAAAACCTCTTAATATATCCATTGAAACTATTAATTTCTTGCGATCGAATTTATCAGCTATCACTCCACTAAAAGGACCAAAAATAACGCCGGGTAATGTTGAAAGAAGAAGAACTAGACCTGTTGCAGAACCACTGCCGGTAATCTCTAATACAAACCATATTAAAGCTATGTAATGAATGCCGTTACCAATTCTAGATACAAATCCACCTAAAAACAATAATAAAAAATCTTTGTTATGAAACAGTTTTATATTAGATTTTTTCACAGTCGTTCCTCCTATTAATTAAATTATATGATAATTATACTTAATAATATTAAATATGTCAAGAATTAAATTAAAAAAATTAAATAATAGATTTAAAATATTAATTATATCGATAATAAAATCAATTAAAAGGACTTAGGACATGCTTTATTTAATAAAGGATTTGAACAGTTGTTGTAGAAATTATAAAATTATAAGGAAGAAAAGAATTTAAAAATATATTATATAATCAGGGGGGGAGTATAAATTGAAAACACTTGCTTTAATTCTTGCAGGAGGAAGAGGTAGTAGGTTGGATATTTTATCTGAACATAGGGCAAAACCAAGTGTACCTTTTGCAGGAAAATATAGACTAATTGATTTTGCCTTAAGTAACTGTGTTAATTCAGGAATATTTAATGTTGGGGTTTTAACCCAGTATTTACCACTTTCTTTGAATGACCATATTGGGATTGGTAAACCATGGGATTTAGACCGTAAATATGGTGGTATTACTATTCTCCAGCCCTATACAGGAAAAGAGGGTGGTTGGTATAAAGGTACTGCTCATGCTGTATATCAAAATTTAAGCTATTTAAGAAGTCAGGACCCGGAATATGTATTAATATTATCAGGTGATCACCTATATAAAATGAATTATGATAAAATGGTAGAAGAACATATAGACCGTAATGCTGATTTAACTATTGCAGCTCAAAGGGTCCCAAAAAAGGATGCAAGTCGATTTGGTATTTTAAATACAGATAAAACTGGGAAAATAATAGATTTTCTAGAAAAACCAGATAATCCACCTGATAATTTGGCCTCTATGGGAATTTATGTGTTTACAACAGATGTATTAATTAAAGCTTTAGAAAAATATTGCAGTGCTGATAAATCTGATTTTGGTCACCATGTTCTACCACCGATGATTGATAAAAATGATGTTTATGCTTATGAATATGAGGGTTATTGGAGAGATGTTGGAACATTAGATTCATTTTGGGAGACCAATTTGTCTTTAACTGATGCTATGCCTGAATTAAACTTATATGAAGAAGGGTGGAGAATTCATACTAAGAGTGTTGAAAATCCTCCTGTGAAGTTTGGACCAAATAGTAAAACAAGTAATAGCTTATTATCTAATGGGGCCATTATAAATGGAACTGTTGAAAATTCTGTTATTTCACCGGGGGTATATATTGAGGAAAATGTAGTAGTTAGAGATTCAGTAATTTTTAATAATACGGTAGTACGTAAGAACTCTGTTATAGATAAAGCAATAATAGATAAAGAAGTAGAAATTGGAGAAAATTGTCATATCGGTTTTGGTGATGACTTGACTTCAAATCAAGAAAAACCAGAATTGTTATTTAATGGACTTAATATAATTGCTAAAAGGGCGATTATTCCTAATAATGTACAAATCGGTAGAAATTGTAGAGTAATGTCATATGCAAGACCAAAAGATTTTGATGATAAAAATATTGAAAGCGGTAGTACTATTGGATAAAGGAGTGTTTTTAAATTGAGGAATCCAGTCCCAAAAGTAGCAGCTATACATGATATTTCAGGTTATGGTAGAGGTTCCCTAACTACTGTAATTGAAGTTTTGGCTACAATGGGTATTCAACCCTGTCCAGTGCCAACTGCTGTTTTATCAACTCATACTGGTGGTTTTAAAGATTATAAATTTATTGATTTAACTGAAGAATTACCGGGATATATCAAACATTGGGATAATTTAAACATTGATTTTGAAGCGATTTATAGTGGTTTTTTAGGGTCGGAAAAACAAATAGAAATTGTTATAGATTTCATAAAAAGATTTAAAAGAGAAGAACAATATGTTATTATAGACCCAGTCTTAGGAGATAATGGGAAGACGTATGATACTTTTGGATCAAAAATGGTAAAAAAGATGCGTAAATTGGTAAAAAATGCCGATATTATTACTCCAAATATTACTGAGGCGAAATTTTTATTGGATAAAGAGGAAAACAAGATTAAAAGTGACGATACTGCCAAAAATTGGTTGAAAGAGTTAGCTTCTTTTGGACCAGAGATGGTTGTGATTACAAGTGTGCCAGGATATAATAAAAAAGAAAGAACATCTGTATTATTCTATCAAAAGAATGAAAACCGATTTTGGAAGGTAGATTGCGATTATATCCCGGCTAATTTCCCAGGTACAGGTGATCTGTTTACTAGTATTTTAGTTGGGAGTATATTAACCGGGGACAGCCTCCCGATGGCTATTGATAGAGCCGTTCAATTTATTTCAATGGCAGTTAGAACAACTTATGGTTATGATTTTCCTGAAAGAGAGGGAGTATTAATAGAAAGAGTTTTGGCTAATTTAAATTTGCCAATTAGCGGGAAAAGCTATGAGATTTAGTCCCCTCTGTGAATAAAAATATTATATTGATAATTACAATAGGAGGTTTTACAGTGCTTAAAGAAGTTGCAAATATAGTACGTGGTTTATCTGTTGATGCTGTAGAGAAAGCGGGATCTGGTCACCCCGGGATGCCGGTAGGGTGTGCAGAAATTGGGTCCTTGCTTTATGGAGAAGTATTAAAACATGATCCAACAAGTCCTAAGTGGCCAGATCGAGATCGTTTTGTATTATCGGCCGGTCATGGATCAATGTTATTATATTCATTGTTACATTTAAGTGGTTATGATTTAAGCTTAGAAGAATTGAAAAATTTTAGACAGTTAGGTTCAGAAACACCAGGACATCCAGAGTATTCTGAGACTGAAGGGGTGGAAACAACAACTGGACCCTTAGGTCAGGGCATTGCAAATGCTGTTGGAATGGCAATAACTGAAAGACATCTTGCTAATAAATTTAATAAAGAAGATTTTGAGATTGTAGACCATTACACCTATACAATTATGGGTGACGGTTGTATGATGGAAGGTATTAGTTCTGAAGCTGCATCTTTAGCTGGTCATTTAGGCTTAGGAAAACTTATTGCAATTTATGATGATAACAGTATTTCTATAGAAGGTTCCACAGATTTAACTTTCACAGAATCTGTATCAGATAGGTTTAAAGCTTATGATTGGCAGGTAATAGATGATGTTGATGGTCATGATATTAATGATTTAAGAAAAGCTATCATGAAAGCACAATCCGAACCTACTAAGCCTTCTCTTATCGTGGCAAAAACTCATATTGCTTATGGAGCTCCTAATAAGCAGGATACAAGTGATGCACATGGTTCTCCTTTAGGAGAAGAAGATATCACGGGATTAAAAGAATTTTTTGATTTACCTGTTAATAAAGAATTTTATATATCTGATAAAGTGAAAGAATATTTTGAGGGAAGAAAAGAGATTTTAAAACAAAGTAAGGAAAAATGGGTTGAAAAATTTGAAAAGTGGAAAGCTAAATACCCAGATCTTTACCAGGAATGGAAGAAAGCATTTAATTTAGAAGTTGAGGAAGGTTTAGAAGATAAAGTTCGAAACCTAGAAATAGATACTCCTATCGCTACTCGTAAAGCTTCTGGAGCGGCAATTAGAACAATTGCTGAAAAAATGGATTATCTAATTGGAGGATCAGCCGACCTTGCTCCATCTACAAAAACTTATCTAGATAAATATACAGACTTTCAGAGAAATAATTATAAAGGTCGTAATTTTAGATTTGGAGTGAGAGAACATGCTATGGGTGGTATAGTAAATGGTATGTCATTACATGGTGGTGTTAGACCTTTTGCAGCTACATTTTTGGTCTTCTCTGATTACATGAGACCAGCAATCAGATTAGCTGCCCTTATGAAACAACCTGTTATTTATGTGTTTACCCATGATTCAATCCATATAGGTGAAGATGGTCCAACTCATCAACCAGTAGAACAATTAGAGGCAATTAGGTCTATACCTAATTTGAAAGTATATAGACCTGCTGATGACGAAGAAACAAAGGAAGCTTGGATAGCTGCTATAAAAAGGACTGAAGGTCCTACTGCATTAGTATTTACTAGACAGAGTTTACCAACTGTGAAAAAAGATAATGGTATAAGTAACTTTGGAAAAGGTGGTTATTTAATTAGAAGCGGAAATGATAATTATCAGTATACATTTTTGGCAAGTGGTAGTGAAGTTTCTTTAGCTGAAGAAGTAGCTGATAAGTTAAAGGAAAATGGTATTAATAGTCGCATAGTATCAGTACCAGAGAGAAATATATTAATAGAACAAGGGCAAGATTATATAAATGAACTTATTGGAAACCCTAGTGAAAAGGTTATAGCAATTGAAGCTGGAGTTGGAAATGGCTGGTATAGACTTCTATCAAAAGATGATGTCATGGTAAGTCAAGAAGTATTTGGTGCAAGTGCTCCTGGTAATGAAGTTGCTTCTCATTACGGATTTGATGCTGATAAGATAGTTTCTAAATTAACTGAATAATATAAAAGGTGGACTCTATGAATTATCTTTCTATATTAAAAAATATCTCAAAACAACATACAATATATATAGTTGGAGGATTTATAAGAGACTATCTAATGGATAATAAAATCAAAGATATTGATTTATTAGTTATGTCAGACTTAGATTCTGTTGTAGATGAGTTTTCTAAAAAAATAAACAAAAAGAAGATTGTTTTAGATGAAGTACGTGGAGTTTATCGGGTAATACCTGATGATAATATTTGTATAGATTTTTCTAACCCTGTAGGCCAGGATCTCCATCAAGATCTTGGCTGCAGGGATTTTACTTGTAATTCTATTGCAGTTAAACTAGATGAATTGTCTCAAATAGATAATAGATATTATATAGAAAAAGATAAAATGATTGATCCTTATGCTGGTATAAAGGATATTGAAAATAATGTATTGAGAATGGTAAAAAGTGATTTTATAGTAAATGATCCTATAAGGATTTTAAGGGCTTATAGATTTTCAAATAATCTAGAATTTAATATTGATCAGAATACTTTGAGAATAATTAATAACAATTTAAAGTTGATAAAATCCACAAAAAATGAAAGAATAAAAGAGGAATTAATAAAATTATTGAATAATAAATTAAAAAGTAAAACTTTACATAATTTTTTGAACAGTAAATTGATGAGATATTTGTTTAATATCAATACATATGAAAGAAGCAAACAGAAAGAAATTTTACTGAAACAAAATGAATATATTTTAGAAAAAAGAGTTTTACGAAATTTGAGGATGAAAAAATATCTTTTTAATTTATTACAATTATTTTTACTCCCAATTATAAAAAATGTAGTTACAATTGATGAGGTAGAAAATATTTTTCTTAATTATACTTTTAGTAAAAAAGATGTAAAAATATTTAAAGACCATCTCTGGTCCTGTAAAATGATATTAAAAAATATGGTTTTGTATAATAAACAAGTTCAATTAATATATCAGGATTTATTTATTAAAGATATATATCCTGATGATATTAAATATTTATTATTAAGTTATTTTGAAAGCACAAAGAGGAACGAAGATATCAAAGATAAGGTAATTTATATTGTCGAAAAATTAAAGTTAATGCATAAAAGAACTAAACCCAAAATAATTGATGGGGAACAAATAAAAGAAATCCTTGATTTGCAAGAAAGTAAAATAATAGGTGATATTCTTGAAATAATTAGAAGAAAGAGAGCATTAGGTTTATTAAAAGGAAGTGAGGAAGTATATAATTATCTAGAAAATACTTTTAATAAAAATAATAAAAGCTAATTAATGCAATTGAAACTCCCAGGATTACACCAGCAAAAACTTCAAGAGGAGTATGACCGATTAATTCCTTAAGATCTTCCTTTAATAATTCTGGATCTCTTTCAATATTTTTAACATTTAGGTGATTGATTAATTTATTTAACACATTTGCTTGATCCCCAACAGCTTTTCTGACACCGCCTGCATCATAAGTGACAATCATTGAAAATATCAGAACTACGGTGAATAGGTCGGAATTAAAACCATGTTTAAGACCAATTAGAGTAGTTAAAGTGGCAACAAAAGAAGAGTGGGAACTTGGGAAGCCACCTGACCCAATAATACTAGTTAGTGAGAATGGTTTAATAGTAAATATTTTAATAAATTGTGCTAAAAATAATGAAATGAATGAAATAAGTAATGTTTTATTCACTATTTTATCCCCCTTTGTTGTTTATATTATATTTCAAATTATTGATATATTCAAGAGAGCACTTAAATTTATAAATTAATCTATAAGGAATGGTATTATGAATCCCTATGAATTTATATCTCAATTCAAAAAATATGGTAAAAAAGGTGGGTTTAATCCAGGACTTAAGCGAGTCAAAAAAATGTTAGCTTATCTGGATAATCCGCAGGATCAAGTGAATTATATACATATTGGAGGTTCTAACGGTAAAGGATCGACTGCTGCAATTTTAACAAGTATCTTAAAAGATGCGGGATATAAAGTAGGAACGTACATATCTCCACCACTTGTTCACTTTAATGAAAGATTTACCATAAATAATAATCCTATTTCCACAAATGAGCTCCAATCAATTGTAACAAAATTAAAAGAAATATTTGATAATCCTAAATACGATATAAGTATTAAGGAGCCGAGTTTTTTTGAAATCATTACAGTTATTGCATTTATGTATTTTTATGAAAGGGAAATAGATATTGGTATTTTAGAAGTAGGTTTAGGTGGTAGACTGGATGCTACTAATGCTATAAATAAACCACTCCTGAGTATAATCACCAATATTAGCTATGAGCATGCTGATATTTTAGGACCTAAAATTGAACAAATAGCTTATGAAAAAGCGGGTATTATAAAAACTGGTTCACCTGTTATTACAGCAGAAAAAAATAAAGATGTATTGAAAGTTTTTAAAAAGAAAGCAAAAGAACAAAATAGTGAATTAATAAAATTTAATTATAAAAAGGAAATTGAACTATTAGATAAAAGTTTAGAAAAACAAATTTTTAATATTTATTATGAGAATAAAAAACTAAAACAGTTAAAATTAAATATATTAGGTGAGCATCAGGTAAAAAACGCTGGACTTTCTATAAGGGCACTGGAATCTTTACCAAAAAAATATTCTGTAAAACCTTGCAATATTTATCAAGGTCTAGAAAAATGTAGATGGCCTGGTAGATTAGAGATGGTTCAAAGAGATCCTGATATATTATTAGATGGAGCTCATAATATAGATGGGATGGAAAGATTAGTTGAATTTTTAAATCAAAATGTGTCTAGTAGCAAAAATATTATATTTTTATTGAGTATTTTAAAAGATAAAAATTATAAAAGAATGATAGATATTATAAATAGTTTAGATAATAAAAAATTAAAAATATATATAACAAAAAATCAAAATGAGCGGTCATTAAATCCTGAAAAAATTAACGAATATGTGCAGAACAAAAAGATTAAAAGCAAAGTATACCCTGATATTTATATTACCATTAAAAAGATTATTAAGAATTTAAAAAAAGATGATTTAGTATGTATTACTGGGTCTCTTTATACGGTAGCTGAAGCCAGATTTTATTTATATATGTTAAGCGAAGGAGGTTTGGAGAATGGCCAAGAAAAAAAATAAATCCTTAACTTTAGTTGTAATTGTGATGGCAGTGATATGTTTATTTGTTGGTTACTTAGTTGGGGTGAACCTCCTGCAATGGATGAAGGGAGGAAATGAGCAGATAGCTCAAACAGAAAATAAAGCAACGGAAGAAACCCAGATAAGTAATGATAATCAGGAAATTACTTCTGAACAAACTCAAGCAAATGAATCTTCTCAAACTGAGGAAACTGAAGCCCAGCAACAAACTAATACCACAACTCAAAATGACAATTATGATAACTTATTTAAAATTCAGGTAGGTGCCTTTTCAAATAGGTCTAATGCTATAAGCTTTCGAAATGAACTTGCAGATGAAGGTTATAATGTTATAATTAAAGAAGCAGCTAATTATAAAGTTAGAGTTATTGGTAAAGAGACTCGAGAAGAAACAGAAAAAATCGAAAAAGAATTAACAAACTTAGGTTATGATACTTTTATTGTGAAATAATTTGCAGAATAAGATTACATATTATAGAATTATATTAGTTGTTTTAAAATTAAAATATTCTAAAATAGAGGTGAAAAAATGAGTGTTCTTACTTTTAAACAGGGAATTCATCCTGAATATCATAAAGAATTAACTAAAAATAAGCCATTAAAAAAGGCAAGTAGACCTGAGGAAGTAGTTATACCCCTACAACAACATATTGGTGCTCCTTTAGAACCATTAGTTAAAAAAGGAGATCATGTAAAAATGGGGCAGAAAATAGCAGATACCGATAGTTTTGTAGCTGCTCCTATACATGCCTCGGTTTCTGGAACTGTAAAGGGAATTCAAAAGGTATTAATCCCTTCCGGTCAAAAAACTGAATCAATAATTATTGAATCTGATGATGAGGATGTAATCGATGACACCTTAAAGTCCGATAAAAATATTGATGAATTAACTTCTAAAGAAATAATAGATACTGTAAGAGAAGCTGGAATTGTTGGACTTGGTGGTGCAATGTTTCCTACTCATGTTAAGTTATCTGTACCTGAAGATAAAGATGTAGAATATTTTGTATTGAATGGTATTGAGTGTGAACCATTTTTAAATGTAGATAATAGAATGATGATTGAAAGATCGAGTGATGTTATTTCAGGAATGAAATTAATGATGAAAGCAGCTGATGTAGAAAAAGGAGTTATTGGTATAGAAGATAATAAGCCCAAAGCAATTTCTAATATGAGGATAGCAGTAGAACAAGAAGATAATATTGAAGTTGAAGTTTTTGAAACAAAGTATCCTCAAGGTGGCGAAAAAATGCTTATTAAAGCTCTCTTAGATAGAGAAGTACCTGAGGGAGGGCTACCCCTTGATGTGGGAGTTATTGTTAATAATATTACTACTGCAGTTGCTGTATTTGAAGCTATTACAGAAGGGAAACCTTTAATTGAGAGAACAATTACTATAACCGGTGAGGGAATAACAGAGCCTACTAATTTATACTATAGAATTGGAACTAAAGTAAGTGACTTAATTAACGAAGCTGGTGGTTTTGAAGGTGATCCTGGGAAAATAGTTTTAGGTGGACCTATGACTGGTGCTGCTCAACATAGTACTAATGTGCCAACAGTAAAAGGTACTTCGGGTATTATAGTTTTACATAAGGATAGTGTGAAAAAGTTTGATCCTCAACCTTGTATTAGATGTGCTAGATGTGTGGATTCCTGTCCTATGTATTTGTTACCATTAAAATTATCTGATTTATCACAATATGAAAGATATGATGAACTCGATAAATATAATGTACAAAGCTGCATTGAATGTGGTTCTTGTTCATATATTTGTCCTGCGGATAGACCTTTACTAGACTACATTAGGATTGGGAAAATGGAAGACATGAAATTAAAAAAATCATCACAGTAAGGAGGATAGTTATGAATAATGAACAGCTAATCGTTACACCAAATCCACATATTAAGGATTCAACATCTGTTGAAGAAATAATGTGGACAGTTGTATATGCTCTGATACCTGCAGTTATAGCAGCAACATATTTTTTCGGTTTTAGAGTTTTGCTTATAGTTGCTGTTAGTATTATAGGAGCTATTGTAACTGAATATTCTTTTTTGAAAATAAGAAATAAAGACCTTGTTATTAATGATGGAAGTGCTGTTTTAACAGGTTTATTGCTGGCTTTAACATTACCCCCTTCAATTCCCTTATGGACAGCTTTTTTAGGTAGTGTTGTTGCTATTGGGTTGGGAAAACAAGTATTTGGAGGACTTGGTCATAATCCTTTTAATCCAGCTTTAATAGGTAGAGCGTTTTTAACTGCATCATATCCTGTATTAATGACTACCTGGGTGATTGATGGAACTTCAACAGCTACTCCTTTAAGCAGGATTTCTAATGGTGAAGCTTTAAGAATTTGGAATTTATTTATTGGTAATACAGGAGGTTCCTTAGGTGAAACTTCTGCTTTAGCTCTATTATTAGGAGCTGCTTATTTAATATATAAAGGATACATAAACTGGAGAATTCCTACAAGTATGATCTCTACTGTTATAGTAGTTACATTTTTAAGCGGAGCAAATCCTATCGCTCATGTATTTGCGGGCAGCTTAATTTTAGGTGCCTTTTTTATGGCAACTGATATGGTAACATCTCCAGTTACCAAAAAAGCAAGATGGGTTTTTGGTATAGGAGCCGGTTTATTAGTTGCTCTTATTAGATTATGGGGCGGTTATCCAGAAGGTGTTATGTATTCGATACTTTTAATGAATACAACTGTACCTCTCTTAGACAGATATCTAAAACCAAGAACTTTGGGAGTGGTGAAGTAAATGGATACAAAAATAAGTAAACTAATTTTGACTTTAACAGTAATCGGTATAATTTCTGCAATCGCTTTATCTTTTGTATATCAGTGGACAACTCCCTATATAGAACAACATCAAATGGAAGCCCGAGAAGAAGCCTTAAGGGATGTGATTCCCAAAGCGCAGGAATATGAAGAAGTAGAAAAAGAAGGTCAGATCTTTTTCGAAGGATATAACTCTGGAGGAAATAGAACTGGTGTGGCCATGATTGCTTCAGGACCGGGTTATCAAAATATTATAGAATTAATGGTTGGTGTTAATTTGAATTCGCAAAAAGTTTATGGAATAAAAATATTAACACACGAAGAAACCCCAGGTTTAGGGGCCAGAATAACTGGTGATGATTATAAAGAAAATTATATAGATAAACCATTTGGTGATTATAATGTTGTTAAAAGAGAACCCCAGTCCGAATTAGAAGTGGAAGCAATAGCTGGTGCTACAATATCTTCTAAAAGTGTTGCAAAAATAGTGGAAAATGCTATTGAACAAATACAAGATGTATATGGAGGTGGGGCGTAATGTTGAAAAAATTATTTGTTGATTTCAAAAATGGTCTCTGGAGAGAGAACCCAATTATAGTTTTAGTTATTGGGATGTGTCCTACTTTAGCAGTAACAAATACTGTTGAAAATGGTTTAGCTATGGGGATTGCCACATCTTTTGTATTATTATCCTCAGAGATTGTAATTTCAACTTTTAAAAATTACATACCTAACAACGTTAGAATTCCTAGTTTCATTTTAATTATTGCAACGTTTGTTACTTTCACAGATTATTTTTTGAAAGCATTTTTTCCAGATATTGCCGCATCTTTAAGTTTATTTATTCCACTAATTGTGGTTAACTGTTTAATTTTAGGTCGTCAAGAAGCATTTGCATCAAAAAACCCTACTCATCGAGCGATTGCTGATGCTTTGGGGATGGGTTTAGGATTTACCTGGGTTTTAGTTTTATTAAGTGCTGTAAGAGAGTTATTAGGAATGGGCTCTATATTTGGAATCGAAATTTTAGGAAGTTGGTATCAACCCATGGTTATTATGGTCTTACCTGCCGGAGCATTTATCAGTTTAGGAATTTTAGTAGGATTAATGAATTATTTAAAAAGGAGGGGTAACTAATGGTAGAAGAATTCCGGGTTGTTTTATTAGTTTTTTTGAGTACTGTCTTAGTTAACAACTTTATTTTAGTTAAATTCTTAGGAATTTGCCCCTTTTTAGGAGTATCTAAACAGGTAGAAACCGCATTTAGTATGGGCTTAGCTACAACATTTGTAATGACCTTAACAGCTGCAGCTACTTGGTTAATTAATACATATATACTGGTAGCATTCAATCTACCCTTTTTAAGATACGTTTCTTTTATCATAGTAATTGCTTCTTTGGTTCAATTTGTGGAGATGTTTATTAGAAAGTCTAGTCCAGTTTTATATAAAGCATTGGGAATATTTTTACCTTTAATCACAACAAATTGTGCGATTTTAGGATTAGCATTATTAATTCCATTAAACGGATATAATTTTATAACTAGTGTAGTATTTGGTTTAGGTGCAGGAATAGGATTTACACTTGCAATTGTACTAATGGCTGGTTTAAGAGAAAAATTAGAATTTGGAGATGTGCCTGAAGTATTAAAAGGAGTACCAATCACATTAATATTAGCTGGATTAATGGCGATGGCTTTTATGGGTTTTTCAGGACTAATTTCAATTTAATACATATATGTTGGAGGTGACAAAGTGGATCCTGTCTATTTATATTCTATTTTAAGCATGGGAGGAATTGGAGCATTATTAGCTTTGGGGCTAGGAATTGCTTCAAAAAAATTCCATGTAGAAGTTGATGAAAGAGTCCAAGAAGTAGAAGAAGTACTACCGGGTGCAAATTGTGGAGCCTGTGGTTATGCAGGTTGTAGCAGCTTTGCTGAAGCTGTCATAAATGGAGATGCTGAAATTAATGGCTGCCCTGTAGGTGGTGAGGTGGTTGCTGATAAAATAGCAGAGATTCTTGGTGTAGAAAGTGAATCTAGTGAAACTGTCGTAGCTCAATTATTATGTGGCGGCGGGATCAAGGAAACCAAGAAACTTTCAGATTATAGTGGTATAAAAACATGTAAAGCGGCAAATTTGATTAATGGAGATACAAAAAGCTGTAAGTATTCTTGTTTGGGTTATGGAGATTGTGCAGCAATTTGTCCAGTTGACGCTATTACAATGAGTGAAAATGGTTTGCCAATTATTGATAAAGAAGAGTGTATAGGCTGTGGTAAATGTGTAGAGGCTTGTCCTAAAAACATAATTACTTTAGCTCCAGAAGATAAATTAAACCATATTCGATGTTCTTCACATGATCCTGGTAAAGTAGTTTCTAAAATATGTGAGGTAGGCTGTATTGGATGTTCGCTTTGTGCAAAAGCGTGTCCTGTTGATGCGATAACAATGGAAGACAATTTAGCAGTGATTGATTATGAAAAATGTATTAACTGTGGAATATGTTCAGAAAAATGTCCTACCGGAACAATTGAATTCAGTGGTCGTTTAATAGAAAAAGTTATAATAACGGATAATTGTGTAGGTTGTACTAGATGTGCTAAAGCTTGTCCAGTGGATGCCATTGATGGAGAGTTAAAAGAAGTTCATGAAATTGATCAGGATAAATGTGTACAATGTGGCTTATGTGCAGAAGTTTGCAAAGTAGATAAAGCTATTAAAGTTATATATAAAGATAAAAAAGCAAATAATTAGAAATAAAAATATAACTTGTTGATAAACCCGGGCTATTAAGCTCGGGTTTTTGATTATCAAGCAGTTTTTTAATTTTACTTTTAGATAGACATTTTCATCAAAAAATGTTAAAATAGTAACGATTAGGAAAGGGGATTTAATTGGATAAACTCAATAAATATTTAACTATATCTGACAAGATATTAATACTATTAATAGTGGTTTTTTCGATTATAATGATTGTATACCCCTTTGTAACTGCCTATTTTAATCAATCAGAAGATCAAGAAGCTTATATATATATTAAAAATAGAACCAAAAATATTCAAAGGATTCCAATATCTGATACATATAAGGAAGAACCTATGAAAATTGAAGTAGAAGGGCCATTAGGCATATCTATTATAGAAGCTCATAATGGGCGAGTTCGTCTTAAAGAAGCTCCGGAAGAGGATCCGGCAAAAATATGTGAAAAGACGGGTTGGATTGATAAACCAGGACCTTCGATAATATGTGTGCCCAATAAAATTTCTATTTGGATAGAAAGATCAGATAGTGAACTTGATGCGATTTCTTGGTGATATATTTAGAATTCATCTATAAAGGGAATATTTTATTTTTCTTGAATTATTAAAATATGCCTTTAAAATATATCATTTATATTTTGAAATGAGGTTATATTAAATGCGTACCAGAAAAATTGTAATTATCGCTTTATTAGTAGGGCTTGGATTAGTTTTACATTTGGTTGAAAATATGATACCTTTATCCTTTCTCATTCCAGGTGCGAAATTAGGTTTAGCGAATATTGCCAATCTTTTAGGGTTAATTATATTTGGTTTTACAGCAGGATTACAGATACTTTTGTTAAGGATATTTTTAGGTTCTATATTAGCTGGCACATTTATGACGATAAATTTTTATTTGAGTTTAAGTGGTGGGTTGCTTGGTTATTTAGCTATGAGTTTGTTTTTCTATTTTTTAAGGAACAAGTTTAGCATGATTGGTATTAGTTTAAGTGGTGCTGTTTTTCATAACATTGGACAGATTTTTACTGCATATTTCATTATTTCTAATGATGCAATATTTTATTATCTTCCCTATTTAATTTTACTTGCTTTACCTACTGGAATTGGAATAGGGCTTGTTGTAATATTTACGAACAATTATCTACCAAGAGAAATAAAAGGGATTGATATATAATGGAAGATAGGAAAATAATATTAGCCTCATCATCAGATAGAAGAAAAGATTTATTAACTAGATTGGGTATTAATTTTACTGCTATGCCCAGTAACATTGATGAAAGAGGCTATGATAAAGAATCTCCTTCAGAATATGTTAAACAAATTTCATTAGATAAAGCAGCTAAAGTAGCAGGTTTTGTAGAAGATGCACTTATTATTGCAGCTGATACTATAGTAGTTTATAATGAAAAAATATTAGGGAAACCTAAAAATGAAAATGATGCTTTTGATATGATTAAATTTTTAAATAATACTAATCATAAAGTTTATACAGGTTTAGCAATTATTTCTGCTGATGATAAGATGCATTATATAGATTATGATATGACTGAAGTATATATGAGAAAAATAGATGATGACGAAATAGAAAGATATATCAAAACTGGTGAACCAATGGACAAGGCAGGATCTTATGGAATTCAAGGAAAAGGTGGTATCTTTGTAGAAAAAATATTAGGGTCCTACTTTACAGTTATGGGGCTTCCAATCCATAAACTGTCTTTGGCTTTAAAAAGTTTTAGTGTTGATATCATATAACTTGAAAGGGGACTTAATTTCAAAATTATATCTAGTAGTAAATATACTATTAAAGAGATGCCTGTTGAAAAGAGACCTAGAGAAAAAATCATTAAATACGGCAGTAATACACTAAGCACTGAGGAATTAATTGCATTAATTATTAGAACGGGCTATCAATCCATTACAGCAGTTGAATTAGCCAATAATTTGATAAATAAATCAAATGGATTAAAAGGAATAATAGACTTCACACCCGAAGAATTTATGAAAAATAAAGGAATTGGAATTGCAAAAGGAACTCAATTATGTGCAGTTGTAGAACTGAGCAAAAGAATTAATAGTTGTAAATTTCAAGGGGAAATAATTTTGAATTCTTCTTCTGATGTGGCTTCTTTATTAATGTCAGAGCTTCGACATCTTAAACAAGAACATTTATATGTGATAATGATGGATGTCAAAAATAAAATGATTGCAAAAGAATTAATATCGAAAGGTGGATTAGCAAGCTCCGTAGTCCATCCAAGAGAAGTTTTTAAAAAAGCGATCAAAAAAAGTTGTGCTTCAATAATTGTTGTACATAATCATCCTAGCGGTAATCCTACCCCCAGCCGAAACGATATTGAGGTCTCAAAAAGGTTATCATCTGCAGGGGATATACTTGGAATTGAAGTATTAGATCATATAATTATTGGTGATGGAAGATATATTAGCCTTAAAGAGAGTAATTTATTTTGAACTATTAAAGGAGGAATAAAAGTTGTTTAATTTTTTAAGTGCACCTTTTTCCCGTGATATGGGAATAGATTTAGGAACAGCAAATACACTTGTTTATGTTAAAGGTAAAGGTATTATTATAAGGGAACCGTCTGTTGTGGCTTTAAAAGAAAAAGATAGAAAAATCTTAGCAGTAGGTAATGAAGCTAAGAATATGATTGGTAGAACTCCTGGCAATATTAAAGCAGTTAGACCTATGAAAGATGGTGTTATAGCTGACTTTGATGTTACAGAAACTATGTTAAGGCATTTTATTCGTAAAGCACATAAAAGAAATAGATTAGTTCGACCTAGAATTATTATATGTGTCCCTTCTGGAGTAACAGAAGTAGAAAAAAGAGCTGTAATTGATGCAGCACTGCAAGCTGGAGCTAGAAGCGCATTTTTAATTGAAGAACCAATGGCAGCTGCAATTGGAGCAGGTTTACCTATTCATGAACCAACCGGTAATATGATTGTTGATATTGGAGGAGGAACTACAGAAGTAGCCGTTATTTCATTAGGTGGAATTGTCACCAGTACTTCAATCAGGATTGGTGGAGATGAAATGGATGAAGCTATTTCCCAATATATTAAAAAAGAGTACAAATTGATGGTTGGAGAAAGAACCGCTGAACAGATTAAAATTGATATAGGTACAGCAACCGCTACCGGAGAAAATGGTGGCTTAACTAAAGAAATTAAAGGAAGAGACTTAGTAAATGGTTTACCCAAAACTGTTACAATTAATTCTGAAGAAATAAAAGAAGCTTTAAAAGAACCGGTTAATAATATATTAGATGCCGTAAAACGTACTTTGGAAAAAACACCACCTGAACTTGCCTCTGATGTTATGGGTAGAGGAATTATTTTAACTGGTGGAGGAGCTTTATTACATGGTATAGATGATTTACTAATTGATGTAACACAAATGCCAGTTTACCTTGCTGAAGAGCCTTTAGATTGTGTTGTAAACGGTACTGGTAATGCATTAGAAGAACTTGATAAAATTAAAGACCTTTTAATCACCCCAAAAAAATTATCATAGGGGGAGTAAAAATTGGGTAATAAAGGAAGAATAATATTTGTCTCAATCTTGGTTGTTTTACTATTAATTGTAGGAGCCCTTTATTTTTTCAATATGAATATCCCTTATTTCCAATATATTGAAAGGGGAATATATAACTCCTTAAGTCCAGTTGTTGAATTTTTCTCTGATTTATATTACAGTACTATTTCCTATTGGCAAGGAATATTTAATGTAGATGAAGTCATGGAAAAAAATAAAAGGTTAAAGCAACAAATAGTTACATTAAAACTTGAAAATTTAAGACTTGAAAGTTATAAAAGGGAAAATACAAGATTAAGAGATCTTTTGTCATTTAAAAATCACATTCCTTTTGAAACATTAGGGGCTACTGTAATAGGTTTTAGTCCATCATTGTGGGAAAATAAAGCAATTATTAATAGAGGTTCCAATGATGGAATAAGAAAAAAAATGCCTGTTATTAGTTATAATGGTTCATTAGTTGGTAGAGTTGCTTATGTAGGTTCTAGTAGTTCTCAGATTTCTTTAATACATGACCCTGAATTTACAGTAGGGGGAATTGTACAACGAAGTGAGTCAAGAACTATAGGTATGGTTAATGGACAGTTAAATAATGAACAAGTCAATATAATGGATAAAATTTCATGGGATGCTGACATTCAAACAGGTGATATTATTGTTACTTCAGGATTTTCCAATAATTATCCTAAAGGTCTTCCTATAGGAGAAGTAGAAGAAATAAATTCTGATAATTATGGATTATCCCAAAGTGCCAAAATTAAACTATTTAGTTCATTAAAAACTATTGAAGAAGTATTAGTTATAAAAGATTTTTAGGAGGGCTCTTTTTGAATCGTAATATCATCTTTGTTTTGATACTAATAATTGGATTAATCCTGCAGGTTATTTTCTTTTCCGTTTATAAACCTTGGGGAATAAAGCCTGACTTTCTTTTGGTAATAATAGTGGTAACTTCGCTTTTAGAAGGACCAAAGACAGGTTTGCTTATAGGTGTTATAGGGGGATTACTGCAGGATATTTTTCTAGGCAATTTTATTTCTATAAATACAATACTTAAAGGTCCTCTTGCTTTTATATCTGGTTTTTTAGAAGGTCATTTTTATAAAGGAAATTATTTTTTAGCACCGGTTGCTACCTTTTTTACTTCAATTGTTTATTATTTACTAGCTATTATATTATCTGAAGAATTAATATTTAGTATTAATTACTGGTTTACTATAAGGACTGTTATATTGCCAAGTGCCTTATATAATGCAGTATTATCATTTATTATTTATTTTATTTTTTATAAAACTTTTTATGGTGGAGAAAAATATTATGGAAGATAGAATTAAAATTTTTAAAATAATATTGTTAATAATATTTGCTGTATTGATACTAAGAAGTTTTCAACTACAAGTAATCAAAGGAGATTATTTTTATAAACTTTCCGAGGGAAATAGGACTTCATTTCGTCCAATTAGTGCACCAAGGGGTAAGATTATTGATAGGGATGGTGAAATACTTGTAAGTAATAAATTATCCCACGACCTATATTTACTACCAAACGAAATCTCTCCGGAAATAGAAATTGAAACTTTAATAGAAAACATTGCAAACTTGACTTCTTTAAAATATGAAAATCTCCTAGAAAATTATGAATTTAGTAAAGATAATATTAATAATAGAAATGGACTCATATTAAAAAGAAATATTGATAAAGAAAACATGGTTATCTTATTAGAAAATTCTGAAGAACTTCCTGGAGTATTAGTAAGAGAGTCTTCAGTTAGAGATTACGTTTATAGTGAAACTGCTTCTCATATAATAGGATATGTAGGTGAAATTAGTAAAAAGGAATTAGAAAAATATTCCACTCAAGGAATAAGTAGTTATCATGTTCAGGATATGATAGGTAAATCAGGACTTGAAAAAGAATATGAATCATATTTAAAAGGAGTTAATGGAATTAGACAAATCGAGGTTAATAACCTTGGTGAAAAAGTAAAGGAATTAGGTTCGAAAGCTCCTGTACCAGGTAATGATTTAATATTAAATATCGAGTTGGATTTTCAAAGAAAAACAGAGAAAATTTTAAATAGGCATATAGAAAGATTGATAAAGGAAGCTGAAGATGATCCAGAAAGATACCCACCAACAGGTGGATCCGCAGTCGTAATGAATCCTAATAATGGTAAAGTTTTAGCAATGGCGAGTTATCCCGATTTTGATTTGTCAACATTTACTTCGGGTTTATCTGAAAAGGATTACCAAGGATTAACTGCAAATCCATTAAAGCCAATGCTTGATAGAAATACTATGGCAGCAGTTCCTCCTGGTTCATTATTTAAATTGGTAACAGGAACAGCTGGTATAAAATTCCTAAATATAAATGCTGAAACAGAATTTGAAGATGAAAATGGATTGTTTTATGTTCCTCAGTGGTCAAGACCTTTTAGGAATTGGCATCCGGGAGGTGAAGGAGTACTAGATTTCACTAAAGCAATAGCTAGATCAAATAATATTATTTTCTATAAATTGGGATATAGATTATATGAAAAATATAGAGGGGAAAAGCTGGTTCAAACAGCTTTAAACTACGGTTTGGGTTCTAAAACTAATATTGATCTACCAGAAGAAAAAGCTGGGGAAGTACCAGTTGCTCCAATCAACGAAAATAAAGGTGTCTGGAATCCGGGTGATTCAGTAAATTTATCAATTGGACAAGGTGGTTTGTTAACCACACCACTCCAATTAGTAAATTATATTTCAGCAATAGCTAACAAAGGAACCTTATATCGTCCCTATTTAGTAGACAAAATTGTAAATGCAGATGGTGAGATTGTATATCATCAGCAACCAAAAGTTTTGAAAGAATTAGACTATAATGAGGAATTGTTTAATATTCTACATGAGGGGATGGAAGAAGTCACTATGTCTTCATACGGAACAGCCAGAAGTACTTTTAGGGACTTTCCGATTAGTGTGGCTGGTAAAACAGGTACTGCACAGTCTGGTACAACAGATGTAAGTCACGGTTGGTTTGGAGGATTTGCTCCAAGTGAGGAACCTCAAATTGCTGTGTTAATATTTATAGAAAACGGTAGTTCTAGTAGTTATGCACTCCCAATTGGTGGGGATATAATTAAAGAGTATTTCAATGTTGAAAAAGATTCAAAAGTAGAAAACGGAGAAGAAAATACAGCAGAAGGAGAAAATACAGATACTGTTGTTGATAATAATTCCAGCGATTTAGAAAAACTAGATAAATATATTAGTGAAGTATTTTCTTCTAATTAGAAAAGGATTTCATTTTTTATTAGTGAATTTATTATAAGAAAAGGAAGGATAATTATATTATGAAATCACCTATTACTTTTAAAGTAGCTAAAGATGGTATAGTTTTATCTTTAGATCCGGAAGCAAATTTTAAGCGTATAAAAGATGCTTTGAGAGATCACGTAGAGAGTGCTACTAATTTCTATGCCGGGGCAGATTTATATATAAATATTGCCGAAAGTAGTTTTAAAATAGACCAACTTAATGAAATAGTAAATATTGCTAGAGGTTATAAAGATGTTAAAAATATAATTTTTACTAGTGATGTTATTAATAGAGAAACAACTGATACCCTCGAAATAAGCAATGAGGGTGAAACATATTTAATTAATAGGACATTAAGATCTGGACAAAAAATAAAAAAAGCAGGTAATGTAGTAATAATCGGTGACATTAATCCTGGAGCTGAGGTGGTTGCAGGGGGCGATATAGTAGTTTTTGGTAAAATTAGAGGTGTAGTACATGCTGGAGCGGGTGGTTCTGATAAAGCTTCCGTAACAGCCCTTAAATTGGATCCTACTCAGTTAAGAATATCTAAAAAAATTGCAAGGCCTCCTGAAGAAAATTCTAAAAACAAGAAGCTTCAACCAGAAAGAGCTTTTATTCAGGAAGGCAATATAATGGTAGAAAAATTTGAAATATAATAAAAAAATGGAGGGAATAAATTGGCAGGTAAAGCATTAGTAATTACTTCAGGAAAAGGTGGAGTCGGCAAAACAACTACAGTCGCTAATATAGGTACTGCATTAGCTATGATGGACCATAGAGTATGTTTAATTGATGCTGATATTGGTCTAAGAAATTTAGATGTAGTTATGGGATTAGAAAACAGAATTGTATATGATATCGTAGATGTAGTAGAAGATAATTGTAGATTAGAACAGGCGTTAATACGAGATAAAAGACATAAAAACTTATTTTTATTACCAGCAGCACAAACGAGAGATAAAACAGCTGTACAACCTGAACAAATGAAAACATTAGTCAATGAGTTAAAAGAAGATATGGATTACGTTATTATTGATTCTCCAGCTGGTATAGAACAAGGATTTAAGAATGCTATAGCTGGAGCGGATTTTGCATTAATCGTTACAACACCAGAGGTTTCAGCTGTTAGAGATGCAGATAGAATTATTGGTTTATTAGAGGCTGAAGGTATTAAAGATCCAGAGGTAATAATTAATAGGATAAACCCTGAGATGGTTAGCCGGGGAGATATGATGAGTATTGAAGATATTATAGAAATATTAGCAGTTAAACTTAAAGGAATCGTACCTGAAGATCAAATAATAGTAGTTTCATCTAACAGAGGTGAACCAGTTGTATTAAAAGATAATCCGAAAGCTGGTACTGCTTTTAAAAATATTGCTCGCAGAATTTCGGGGCAAGAAGTTAATTTTATTTCTTTAGAAGATAAGTCATTTTTTACAAAACTTAAAAAAATATTTAGTTTTTCTTAATAAAGGGGGTAATTACAATCGGTTTATTAGAATTTTTAGGTTTGAAAAAGAAAAAGAAAAAAGATGATTCAAGTAAAAATGTTGCTAAAGAAAGACTTCAATTTATTTTAGTACAGGATAGAATAAATCTATCCCCATCTGAAATGGAGTCTTTAAAGAAAGATTTATTGCAGGTAATGAAAAAGTATGTAGATGTAGATGATCGGGAAATTGACATGGAAATCAACCGTGAAGATCAAATGATGGCTATGGTTGCTAATTTCCCACTTAGGAGGAAGGAACAATAGAAGGAAGTTATTTATGCAATTAAATAAAAAGTTATTCAAAAACATAAATATTTATATTCCCATTACAATGATTTTATTAATTATTATTGGGATGTTTGCTATATCTTCTGCGGTGGAAATAAATAGAGTCGATTCTAATGGTTCTATTTATTTAAAAAAACAGATAATAGCAGCTATATTAGGGATTATTGCTGCCATTTTCATTCAATTTTTCGATTATAGAATATTTAAAGAATATTATCAACTAATCTTTGGTTCAATGGTAATTATTTTATTTATGACCCATTTATATGGATCTAATATTGGAGGAGGCCGACGGTGGATTGATATTGGCTTTATAAATTTTCAACCCTCTGAGGTTTCTAAAATAGTATTAGTTTTAGTTCTTGCTACTATATTGGATCGTAAGGATGAACTTGATTCATTAAAAGATATGATTTTACCATTTGTTTACTTTTTAATTCCTTTTGTATTAATCATTTTAGAAAATGATTTAGGTACTGCATTGGTATTATTGGTAATTTTAATAGCAATGCTTTATGTTGCAGGTTTTAATAAAAAGTTTCTTTATGGTTTTTTCGGTGGTGGATTTTTAACTGTTATAACTCTTATAAGCTCACATATCTTTTTTAATACTCCATTACCTTTTTTAAAAGAATATCAATTGAATAGGTTAATAGCTTTTATTAATCCCAATATTGATCCACAGGGCATTGGATATAATATTATTCAGTCTAAAATTGCAATAGGTTCTGGTAGATTAACTGGCAAGGGCTTATTTGAAGGAACCCAAAACCAACTCAATTTTTTACCTGAAAAGCATACTGATTTTATATTCTCTGTATTAGGAGAAGAATTTGGATTTATAGGTGTTTTAATTGTAATAACATTATTTATTATATTGTTTTGGCAGTTATTTAATATTGCCTTAGAAGCTAAGGACAGGTATGGTAAGTTAGTTGTTACTGGTATTATAGCAATGTTTTTCTTTCATGTTGTAGAAAATATTGGTATGACTATGGGATTAATGCCGATCACCGGTATTCCATTACCCTTTATTAGTTATGGAGGTACATCGTTGGTAACTTCGATAACTGCAATAGGAATTGTCTTAAATATTAATATAAGAAAAAAGAAATTACATTTTTAATAATTCGTACTACTGAGGTGTAAGTGATGAACGTAAGAGAAAAAATATCTGATAGACTAATAGAGGTAACTAACCCTGAAAGATATATTGGTAATGAATATAATATTATAAAAAAGGAATGGCAAGAAGACTCTATTAAAGTATTAACTGCTTTTCCTGATACTTATGAAATTGGTATGTCTCATTTAGGGTTAAAAATTATTTATCATCTATTGAATAAAGAAGATAATATAATTTGTGAGCGAACATTTTCCCCTTGGCCTGATTTCGAAAATTTATTAAGGGAAGAGAATTTACCTATTTTTTCACTTGAATCAGGACGTAGTGTAGATGAATTTGACATTCTAGCGTTTACTCTCCAATATGAAATGAGTTATACTAATATTTTAACAATATTAGATTTAGCGGGATTAGAATTTTATAGTTCTAATAGAAAAGAAAGTGATCCTTTAGTTATTGGAGGAGGTTCTATTGTAAGTAATGTAGAACCAGTTGCAAAGTTTTTTGATTTGATATTTATTGGTGAAGCTGAAAATTATATTGTAGATATTATTAACAAACATCACGAATTAGATAATAAGGGTTTAGAAAAGAGAGAAATTTTAAAAAAATTATCTCGTATTCCAGGAGTGTATGTACCGTCTTTGTATAATGTTGAATACCATGAAAGTGGTCATATTAAAAACATTGAGCCTGTAAATGACGAGGTTAAAGCAAATGTAACTAGACAATTAGTAACAGATCTTGATAAAGCTTTTTATCCCGAAAAATTTTTAGTACCCTATATGGAAATTATACATGATAGGGCAACTGTAGAAGTATCGAGGGGTTGTACAAAAGGTTGTAGGTTTTGTTCTGCAGGTATAACTTATAGACCTGTTAGAGAAAGATCAAAAGAGACTTTATTAAAACAAATAGATAATATATTAAAAAATACTGGATATGAAGAAATTTCTTTAACTTCTTTAAGTACTATTGATCATACAGAAGTTAAAGAATTAGTAGAAGAATTAACTGAAAAATATGAAGATGACAAAATCAGTGTTTCACTATCTTCTTTAAGAGTAGATAAATTTTCTGTAGAATTAGCTAAAGAGGTTCAAAAAGTTAGAAAAACCGGCTTGACATTTGCTCCGGAAGCAGGAACTGCTAGATTAAGAAATGTAATTAATAAAGGTGTTTCTGAAGAGAACCTCTATGAAGCTGTAGAAGCCGCTTTTAATGAAGGTTGGTCTACTGTTAAACTATATTTCATGATTGGACTTCCTACTGAAGAACAAGCAGATTTAAAGGGGATTGTAGATTTAGTTAATAATGTTTTAAATAAAGGAAAAGAGATCAGAAAAAATACAAATAAAAGAATGAAACCAATTAGAATTAATGTAAGTATTTCTACTTTTATTCCCAAAGCTTCTACACCGTTTCAATGGGAACCAATGGTTAACAAAGATAAACTCCAAGAGAAAATAAGGTTTTTGAGATCCAACTTAAATAAGAAAGGTATAAATTTAAGTTGGAATGAAGAAGACCTCTCTTTATTAGAAAGTATATTTTCTAGAGGAGACAGAAGATTGGCCGATGTATTAATAAGCGCTTGGAAAAAAGGATCAAGATTTGACGGTTGGGGAGATTTCCTTGATTTTGAAAGATGGTTAGAAGCCTTTAGAGAAAATAATATTGATCCTGATTTTTATTTAAGAAGAAGAGATTTAGATGAAACTCTTCCTTGGGACCATATCAATATGGGATTAAATCCTAAGTTTTTAGAAAAAGAATATAAAAAAGCTCTTAATGATTCCCCCACTTCTGATTGTAGATTTTCTGATTGCAAGGGTTGTAATATTTGTTTCAACTTAGATGTAGATTTAGATATAATTGGGGATGATTATAATGTTAATAAGAGCTGAATATGAAAAAAGAGATGAACTAAAATATATTTCACATCTGGAATTGATGAATACTTTCCGGAGAACATTTCGCAGGGCTAAATTACCTGTTAAATATTCTCAAGGGTACAATCCTCATATAATATTTTCAATGTCACAACCACTACCGGTTGGAATGGTAGGCTATAGTGAATATTTTGATTTGGAATTAAAAGAAAAGCTATCATTTAATTTAATGAAAAATGAAATAAACAAATTTTTACCAGAAGGTTTAAATGTTTTTGAGATAGTTGAAATTAGTGATAAAGATAAATCTCTTCAGGCAATAGCAAATACTGCCAGATATGAATACGAAATGTCTTTTAAAAATGATAAAAGCAATTCCGCGAAAATGATTTCTGACTTTTTAAACGAAGATGAAATAGAAATCACTCGTTATAGAAGAAAAAAAGATGATAGAATGATTGATCTAGCCCCTATGATTTATGATGGGCAGGTCGTAGAAGATAATATATGGGAATTCACTATTAGTACCGGGAGTAGTGGTAATGTAAGACCACAAGAAGTAATCAGGGCATTAAAGTTAAAAACTGATGGTGAAGTAAAAGAGATTCCCCTCGTGAATATTAAAAGAATTGGTTTATATGTTAGAAGAGATGGCAAGTTGTTTAAACCTATACATAGGGAAGTGTTAAAAAAAGAGGTGAGTGAGGATTGAGTAGACAAATAATCATAAATTCATGTATAAGAGAAAAAAGAGCTGCAATAAAGGAAAACAATAATTTAATAGATATTATGTTTGAAAGAGACACTTATGACCAAATTGTATACAATATTTATAAAGGTAGAGTAAAAGATGTTTTACCTGGAATGCAGGCTGGTTTTGTAGATATTGGACTTGAAAAGAATGCATTTTTACACATTAGTGATGTTTACCCATTATTAAGTAATAAACAAGAAAAAAAATGGCGTAAAAATGAATTATCTATTAAAGAAGTTATACAACCTGGTCAAAAAATTATGGTTCAGGTAGTAAAAGAACCGATAGGTACAAAAGGTCCAAAAGCAACATGTAAAGTTACTTTACCCGGGAGATATCTTGTATTAATGCCCTTTGAGAATAGAACGGGAATTTCTAGGAGAATTAATAATAGTAAAGAAAGAAATAGACTAAAGGATATTGCTGAAGAATTAATAAAGGATAAATATGGCGTAATTGTGAGGACCAATACAGAAGGTAAACCAAAAAAGACTATTAAAAATGACTTTAATTTTCTTCTCCATTTATGGAATAATATCTGGAAAGATTACAAAAGAGCTGATACTCCATCTTTAATTTACAAAGATGCTGAGTTGATTAAACAAATTGTAAGAGATTATCTGAGCCCGGATGTAAACAAAATAGTAATTGATGATGAAGAAGAATATAAAAAATTAAATCAATTAGCTGAAAAAAGTGTACCAGGTTCAAAACATAAAATACATCTTTATGAAAGGACTACCCCAATATTTGATACTTATCAAGTTGAAAATGAAATAGAAAAATTATGGAAAAGAAAAGTATGGTTAGAATCTGGTGGATATGTAATAATTGATAATACAGAGGCATTAGTATCTATCGATGTAAATACTGGAAAATTCACAGGTAAAAAGAATTTACAGGATACTGTCTTTAAAACCAATGTTGAGGCTGCTGTAGAAATTGCAAGACAGTTAAGGTTAAGAGATATTGGTGGTATAATAATAATAGACTTTATTGACATGTCTATTGAACAGAACAAAAAAGAAGTTTTGAGGGTTTTAGAAGAAGAATTGGCTAAAGATAGAACTAAGACGGCCATGTTAGGATTAACAAAACTAGGTTTAGTTGAAATAACTAGAAAGAAAGTAAGAGAAGAATTAGGGGAATTATTTCAAAAAGACTGTCCTTATTGCAAAGGTACCGGGTTAGTTAGATCCGAAACTACAATGGCTATGGATATAATAAGGGAGTTAAAGATCCTTTCAAACGAAGAAAATGTAGCAGCGATATTAATTGAATTACATCCTGATGTTGCTTCTGTTTTGATTGGGGCAGGTGGAGATAAACTTGCTGAACTAGAAGAAGAATTAAATATGGATATTTATATCAGAGGAAACAATGAATATCATATTGAAAATTATGAAATCATCAGCAAGGGTACCAGAAAAGATTTAAAACGAATGGCTTTACCAGTAAATGAAGGTGAAAAATATAAAGTTTATATTGAGGATACACATTTACACAATGAAGATGATGGTATTTCAAGAATAAAAGGATATATTATTATAGTAAAAAATGGTGGTCATCTAAAAGAAGAAACGGTTGAAGTTGAAATTAAGGAAGTACATCGTACTTTTGCTAAAGCTAAATTGATATAGTAGTTTAATGCAAGTAGATTAAAATATATGAGATGATAAAAGCCTTAATGGGCTTGACTATAAGGCAAAACTGTGCTAAAATAAATTGTCGGTAATGTGTATACCTTTAACGAGGTAATTTACCAAAACCGCACGAAATGGGCCTTAAAATGTCTTGAAAAGACTGCCTTATTTTCGGCGAGTCTGAGGTAAAGGAGGTGTAATATAGTAATGTATGCAATAATTAAAACCGGTGGAAAACAATATAAAGTTAAAGAAGGTCAAATGTTAAAAATTGAAAAATTGGATACTGAAGTTGGAGATGAAGTTTCATTTGATAAGGTTTTACAGTATTCTGATGAAGAGGGATATCAATTTGGTAGACCATATATAGAAAACGCTGAGGTGACCGGTAAAGTCCTTGAACAAGGTAAAGAAAAGAAGATTGTAGTTTTAAAGTATAAACCTAAAAGACGTTATTCTAAGAAAACTGGACACCGTCAACCGTACACTAAAGTTTTAATTGAAAATATTGAAGTTTAATTTTTATAAAGAATAAAATTCAACATACTGAAGGGGGGGAGTTTAATGTCTCAAAAGAAAGGTGTTGGAAGTTCTAAGAATGGTAGAGATAGCATATCGAAACGACTAGGAGTAAAAGAATTTGACGGGGAATTTGTTCCTGCAGGAAGTATTTTAGTTCGTCAGAGGGGAACTAAATTTAAGCCCGGTTTAAACGTAGGAAGAGGTAAAGATGATACCCTCTTTTCTAAAGTAGATGGGTTTGTAAAATTTGAAAGAAAAGGTAGAAAGTCTCGTCAGATTAGTGTATATACTGAAGATCAGGTGGATGCATTAATAAGTTAATCAAATTATTTTTTAAAAAATCCCTCAGTACTTTTGTGCTGAGGGTTTTATTGTATTAAGGTATAAGGTAGGTGAGATAAATGTTTGTAGATGAAGTAGTATTCAAAGTAAAAAGCGGTGATGGAGGTAATGGTGTTGTAAGTTTTAGAAGAGAGAAGTTTGAAGCTATGGGTGGTCCTGATGGCGGTGATGGGGGCCATGGCGGGGATGTAATACTGAAAGTTGATGAAGGCCTAAATACTTTAGCTGATTTTCAATATAAAAACTTTTATAAGGCTGAAAAAGGTTCACATGGCCGTGGTAAAAATCAGCGCGGTAAAGACGGAAAAGATCTTTATTTAAAAGTACCTCCCGGGACTTTAGTTTATGATGATGATACAAACAAGATATTAGCTGATTTGAAAGATGAAGGAGAAGAATATGTTGTAGCAGAAGGTGGAAAAGGTGGTAGAGGTAATGCCAGGTTTAAAAAATCCACTCGTAAAGCCCCAAAATTTTCTGAAGAAGGTGAAAAGAGCGAAACTTATAAAATACGCTTAGAGTTGCAACTGCTCGCTGATGTGGGACTTGTAGGCTATCCTAATGTTGGTAAATCTACTTTAATTTCAAAAGTATCAGCAGCAAAGCCTGAAATAGATTCTTATCATTTTACCACCTTAGAACCCAATTTAGGTGTTGTATCATATGATGAATATAAATCATATGTAATGGCTGATATTCCCGGTTTGATTGAAGGTGCTCATGAAGGGATCGGTTTAGGTGATGAGTTTTTAAAACATCTAGAACGTACAAGACTATTAATCCATGTAATAGATGTCTCTGGTATAGAAGGAAGAGATCCCATTAAAGACTTTGAAAATATAAATAAAGAACTACGAGAATATGATGCTGAATTAGCTGAGTTAATTCAGGTTATTGCTTTAAATAAAATGGATTTAAAAGAAGCCCGTGATAACTTGCCGGAAGTTAAAAAAGAATTAACTAAAAGAGGTTATGAAGTGTTTCCTATTTCAGCAGTAACTGGAGAAGGAGTAGATGAATTAAAATACCATATAGGTCAGAAATTAGAAACATTACCAGAGAAAGAAAAAGAAATTAAAGCAAAAGAGGATGTATTAATTAAACCTGATTTTATCGATGAAAATAAAATGAAAATCAAAAAAATAGCAGAAGATAAATATGAGGTTGTTGGAGAATTAATTGATGAAGTTACTGAAAAAACTGATTTCAATAATGATGCTTCTGTACAGAGATTATTAAGAATAGTAAGACATCATAAACTTGATCAGTTGATGAGAAAAAAAAGTATAAACGATGGGGATACTGTAATTATAGGTCCTATCGAATTTGAATATATGGAGTAGGAGGGATATATATGTTATCAGGAAAACAACGTAGTTATTTAAGAAGTAAGGCTAATAACTTAAAGCCTTATGTTCATATAGGTAAGGAAGGATTAAATGAGTCGGTATATGATCAAATAGATGAAGTATTAGATGACCATGAGTTAGTGAAAATAAGAGTATTAGATAATTCATTGGAGAATATCAATGAAGTTGCAGAAAACGTCTGTGATAAAATGGGAGCAGAAGTAGTACAAATCATAGGGAATGTTTTTGTAATTTATAGAAAAAATGTTGAAGAACCTATTTATAATCTTCCATAATAATAAAACTTTATTGAGGGGATGATGAAATATGAAGATTGGCATGTATTCACTTTTTTCACCAATCCATGATGAAGATTCTATTTCACAAACTCTGGAACAATTCGTGAAAGATCTTTCCAATGATATAAATATTGAAGAGATAGGTGAAGAAGAGTTAAATTCTGCTAAAAAAGAGGAATATGATTTAATTGCGGTTTTTGTTAAAACCGGTGGTACTGAAAATTTATTTAAAGATATATTTGATAAATTAGAAGGTCCTATTATTTTAATAGCAACCTCTTTACACAACTCTTTAGCTGCTTCTATGGAAATATTAAGCTGGATCCAATCACAGGGAAGAGATGGAAGAATACTTCACGGAAAACCGGTTGAAATATCTAATAAATTAAAGGATGTTGTTACTGTAAATAAAACAATAGAAAAAATTAATGATAGCAAACTAGGAGTAATTGGTGATCCTTCAGATTGGTTAATTGATAGTCATATTAATAAAAAAGAAGTTAAAGGAAAATGGGGAATAAATGTAATTGATATTCCAATCAAAGAAGTAATTGATGAATATGAAGAAATAACTGAAGAGCAGGCCGAAAAGCTTACAAATGATTTTACTAAAAAAGCTGTTAATATAAAAGAACCTTCAAAAGAAGATTTAATTAAAGCTTCTAAAGTTTACTATGCTTTAAAAAGTATTGTGAAAAAATATGATTTAAATGCATTTACATTAAGATGCTTTGACTTGGTTACTGAATTAAAAACAACTGGGTGCTTGGCTTTATCACTTTTAAATAATGAAGGTATTGTAGCTGGTTGTGAAGGTGATGTCCCTGCAGCAGTATCAATGATGATACTAAATTATTTAACAGATAAAATACCTTTTATGGCAAATCCAGTTTCCTTAAATACAAATAAAAATAAGGTGAAATTTGCTCATTGTACTATTGCTACTGATTCAGTAAATGATTATATAATCAGATCACATTTTGAAACTGGAATTGGTGTAGGTATCCAGGGAGAATTAAATAAAGGAGATATTACTTTATTTAAAATAGGTGGTTCTGCATTAAATCATGTTGTCTATAAAAACGCTAAACTTATTAATAATTTAAATAGTAAATTTGCATGTAGGACCCAGATATTAGTAGATTTTAAAAATGATGATATTAGTTACTTTTTAACAGAGCCCATTGGAAATCATCATATTATAGTTGAAGGGGCTAATCAAGACCTAATAAAAGAATTTATTGATAGATTGGATTTTAATACAATAAAACACTGGTAGTGGAGGATAATTATGGTCGTAGTTAATTTAGATTCAATATCAAAATCTTATAGTACACAGCAAATATTAAAAAAATTTTCAATGTCGGTAAATAAAGGTGAAAAGGTAGCATTAATTGGTTCAAATGGTTCTGGTAAAACTACCCTTTTTAAAATTATAGCCGAACAAGAAGATTTCAGAGAAGGAAATCTTTCTTTGAGAAATGATGTAAGTGTGGGTTTATTGGATCAAATTCCTGAATTTACAATGGAAAACACCATTTATGAGGAACTATTAACTGTTTTCAATGAACTTCGCGAGATGGAACAAAAATTGAAGACTATGGAAAATAAGATTAGTTCTTTTAACAAGGAAGACAAAAACCATGAAAAATTAGAAACTCTTATGGAAGAATATAGCAATTTAAGCCATGAATATGAAATAAATGGTGGATATGAATATGAAAATAAAATAGTGCAAGTAGCTTCTGGACTTGGTTTTAAAGGCGAAGAGCTGAATAAAAAAATATCTTTTTTAAGTGGTGGTGAAAAATCACGAGTAGGTTTAATAAAATTATTATTAAAGGAACCAGAGCTTTTATTATTAGATGAACCCACTAATCATCTTGATATTGAATCTATCCAGTGGTTAGAAGAATATTTAAATAAGTATAAGGGTGCCGTTATTATTATCTCTCATGATAGATATTTCCTAGACCAAGTAATTGAAAGAATTGTCGAAATAAAAAACGGTAGTGATGAAAAATATTATGGAAATTATAGTTATTATTTAGAGGAAAGAAAAAGAAGATATGAACAAAGAATGAGGGAATATAAAAACCAACAGAAAAAAATAAAAAAATTAGAAGAGTCTATCCATCAACTCCGAGTTTGGGGTCGTTCAAGAGATAGTGAAAAGATGTTTAAAAGAGCTAAAGCTATGGAAAAACGTTTAGAACGAATAGATGAGATGGAAAGACCTACTTTACATGGCAAAAAAATGAATTTAGATTTAGAAATTAATAGAAGAAGTGGAGATGAAGTTCTAAAAGTAAACAACATCAATAAAAGTTTTGATGATCAAACTTTACTTAATGAACTTGATTTAAATCTATATTGGCAGGATAAAGCAGCTATAATTGGTGCGAATGGTTCAGGTAAGACTACCTTATTAGATATAATAAATGGTGATCTAGAAGCTGATAAAGGCAATGTGGATTTAGGGGCTAGTGTTAAAATGGGTTATTATAGACAAGAGATTGAAAAATTTGATCCTGAAGATGATTTAATTACTGCTTTAGTAAAAAGTTGTTCAATGAAAATTAATGAAGCACGTAATGCATTGGGAGCTTTTTTATTTACTGATCAAGAGGTTTTTAAAAAGGTTAAAGATTTAAGCGGTGGAGAAAAAAGCAGATTAAGGCTTTTGGAATTAATGAATGGAAACTATAATTTCTTAATATTAGATGAACCTACAAATCACTTAGATTTACCTTCCAGAGAGGTTTTAGAAGATGTATTAAAAGATTATCCTGGAACAATTTTGGTAGTTTCCCATGATAGATATTTTATCAATAAGGTAATTGATTATACTTATGAATTAAAAGATTATGATTTAACCAAATATTATGGAGATTATGATTATTATAAAGAAAAAAAAGAAGAGTTAAAGGAAAAAGAAGTTAACAATAAAAACAATAATACAGATGAAAAAAAAGATAATTATTATTTTAGACAAAAAGAAAGAGAAAGAAAAGAAAGAAGAAGAAAAAGGTCTCTCAAAAAGATAGAAAATAAAATTGAGGATAAAGAAGAAAAAGTAAAAATTTTAGAAGAGAAAATGACAGCCCCAGAAAATATTGATGACTATGAGAAATTGAAAAAATTAAAATTTGAACACCAGGAGATAAACCAAGAATTAGAGAAATTATATAAAGAATGGGAAAAATATATTGATTGACTTTGATAAATAAATGTATTATAATTTTTATGTGTTATGAACCCCTGTAGCTCAGTGGATAGAGCATCGGCCTCCGGAGCCGAGTGCGCAGGTTCGATTCCTGCTAGGGGTGCCATTATTATTTGTAATTATCTTATAAATATAATAATCAATTTTTGTTAAAAATTATATAAAAATACTATTGCAATACATAGATAAGTAAGTTATACTAGAGTTAAGAACAAGAGTTATATTGAGTAGTATTAATTTATTATATTGGAACAAAGTAGAGTTGTAGCGAGGATGTTCCCTACAAAATTTATGAAAGGGGGACATTTGAAATGTTTAAATTCTACAAGAAAAAGGTGAAGAAAGAGCGATATAATCACCAATTCAACAGCAACAATTACCGTGATAAAGTAATAAACGATTTGTTGAAAAACAACGGATATTATTTTTTCTAAATTAAAATTAATTGAAAGAGACTGTCGGGAGTATTTCCCGGCAGTTTTTTAATTTATATTAAATTTTTTAATAAGTTGTTAAATATTAATTCTTTTATGATAATACATACAGGTGTTTCCTTATTTTTCTAGAAATAATAATATATAATAAGAGTTTTTGGAGGTTTTATAATGGATTTAATGCAAGGTGTTGAGTTTTCTCATTGGTTATTTAATAATTATTTAGATAAACATGATATTTTAATTGATGCCACCTGTGGAAATGGAAAAGATACTTTGTTTTTAGCTAATAAATTAAACTCAGAAGGCAAATTATATGCTTTTGATATTCAAAAAGAGGCCATTGAAAATACCAAACATAAAGTTAAAGTAAATACTTTAAAAGGTAATATAAATTATATAAATGATGGTCATGAAAATATGGACGAGTATGTAGATGAGTCTGTAGATGGAATCATTTATAATTTGGGATTCTTGCCGGGTTCAAATAAGGATATAAAAACTGAGAAAGACACAACTATTACTTCTTTGAATAAATCTTTAGATTTGTTAAATGTTGGGGGTTTGATAGTTGCTGTAATTTATTCAGAACATGAAGGTGGTTTTGATGAAAAAGAAGCGGTCTTAAACTTTGCTAGAAAACTTAATTACAAAAAATATAACGTTTTACATTACCATTTTATTAATCAGAAAAAAACTCCACCCGAGGTAATAGCTATCAAAAAAAGGAATGGTGTTAAATGAAGTCTTCTGTTAAATTTATACATACAGCAGATTTACATTTAGGTAGTCGTATTCAGCTAAATAAGAATTTTGACTCTGATCTAGATCAAAATTATAAGAATGCAGTATATAATTCATTTAATAAAATAATAGAGGCTGCTATAAAAAAGGAAGTTAATTTTTTAGTAATCTCAGGTGATGTTTTCGATAATGAAGCGAGGTCTGTAAAGGCTACTCGTTATTTCAAAGATAAATGTGAACAGCTAAAAGAACACGGTATAAATATATATATAATAAATGGTAATCATGATCCATACCGTAGAGAAGGTGAACTTTTAGAATTACCAGATAATGTATATATTTGTGATACAGAAGAAGTAAGTACATTTGAAATATATGAAGAAGGGAAATTAATAGCTCGAGTTTTAGGACAATCATATAGAGGAAGTTCTGAATCAAGGAAAATGTGTACGTTCTATACAACTCCTGACCAGAGTGTTTATAATATTGGACTATTGCATACTCAATTAGATCCTAATGATTCAAATTATGTACCTGTTTCTACAAACGATCTTATGGAAAACGAACATATTGATTATTGGGCTTTAGGACATATTCATGAGAATAGAGTTATAAACGATCATATACCATATATTATATATCCTGGTATTCCGCAAGGAAGAGATATGGGTGAAACCGGAGTAGGAGGATACTATTTTGTTAACTTAGAACCTGAGAATACTTATTATAAATTTGAAAAAACAGCAGACTACATTTTTGATCGAATTGAAATAAATCTAAGTGAACTTAATAAAGATAATCTTTCGGAACTAATATATTTTTTGAAAGATGAAATAGATGAATATTATAATTCATTAGATAAAGAAGTTATGGGGTATATTTTAAGAATAGTATTGAAAGGAAAAACAAAGCTATATAAATTATTTCAAGAGCAGGAAGAAGAATCATTAAATGATATTATAAAAAAATTAAGGTCACATTATAGTGGTAGAATGCCTTCTATATTTGTTAATGATATAATTAATCGCACTTCAAAAAAGATACAAGATTTGGATAATATAATTGCAAAAGACCCATTTATCAAAGAGTTAATTTCATTTATGAGTAATTTAAAAGAAAACGATGAAAAGGTAAAAGAGATAAAAAATGCAATGGGAGATATATGGAATCCAGAAGTTGATTTAGAAAAACAAGATCCCAAAGAATTCCAAATTACTGATCAGTTATTTGAAGAATTATTTGATGAAGCTAAAAATGAGATAATTAAAGAGATTATTGAAAGAAGGGACCTTTAATGAGATATAAAGATATATATATACGTGATTTTGGAATATTTGCAAATGCAGAATTAAATAATCTAGACCCTAATTTTAATATAATTGGCGGTGGAAATAGAGCAGGTAAAACTACTTTGCTCAAAGTGTTAAGATATATTGGGTATGGGTTTCCTAATAAAGATATTATTCCACCAGCTCGTAATAGTTATAATGTTGAAGCAATTATGACTGATGATAATAATGATTATAATATTTTGATAAATGGATATGCCAATCCACAAGTAAATATTATGAATAAAAATAAAGATGAAATTGAAAATATATTTGCTGATATTGATCAGTTTACTTATAATCAACTTTTTACTATTACGCTAGAAGAATTGAAAAAAATTCCAACAGGTGTAAGTGATAAGGAAAAATTGCAGTCAGTACTTATGGGAGCAGGATTAAAAGAATATACTTTAATCCCAAAGTTAAAAGAAGATTTCAAATCGCATGCTAGCAATATTGGTGGAAAATCTGGTAAAATTAATGTATATGATTTTAAAGAATACAATCAAATTATAGAAGAAGGTATAAAATTAAAGAAGGAAGCTAAATCTCAAGTAAAAAAATATTATAACCTTAAAAACGAGAAAAAAGAGATCATTAATGAAATTGAAAATTACACTCAAAAGTTAAATAAGAAAAAGAAAAAAAAGAACAGGCTAGATTTAATAAAAAGTAATTATAAAAAAATTGAAGAAAGAATACAACTAAAAGAAGAGCTGAATAAAGATAAGTATATTGATATACCTACTGAGAAGATAACTTTTTATCCTGATAGAGCTTTAGAATTATTTAATAGTTATAAAGAAGTAAATGAAGAGTACAATGAAGTTCTTAATCAATTTGAAGAATATACTGGTGAAGAATATAAAGAAAAAGATGGAAATAAAATCTTGCAAAATAAAGAAAAGATAGAGAACTATAATAATATAATTTCTGGTCTTCAAGAAAGATATAAGAATTTAAAAGAAGAAGGAAGTTCTTTAGATAATAGGCTTTCTAAATTAAAAAAGGAATCAGCAACTCTCAGTAAAGATATCTCAGAAAATTTAGAGTCAATTTTAGATTTTGATACAGATATTGAATATAAAAATAAATTAAGAATGTTAGTAGATCAATATGAAACACTTTTACATACAATTAGCAACAAAGAAGAAAAGATAAATGACTTAGAACATAAAATTGAAGCCAAAAATGAACAGTTGAAAGAACTTATAGAAGAGGATAACACAAAAAATAATACAAAAATGTATCTAAGTATTATGATAATATATACTATTATAGTAACAGGATTGTTATTTGTTGATTGGAAATTTGGAGGTTTGTATCTACTAGATATAATACTCTTTTATAAATATTATCTAAATAAAAGCAGAATTGAAAAGCAATTACTCAAGAGTCAAGATATTAAAAATGAGATTGAGGAATTTAAGCATAACCAAGTACTTATTAAAGGGGATTTGGATGAAATAATTGAAGAAAAGAATAAAATTGAAAATAGGTTTGATGATTTAAAAAACCATTTAAATTTAAATAAGGACATTCAACCCAAATTATTAAAAGATTACTATGAAGATATAATCGAACTTAAAAATAGATATATTGAATATAAAAACCAAAAGGAAAAATATAATAATAAAAAAGAAAACTTTGCAAAAGAATTAATAGAGGTCAATGATTTTTTAAATAATTTTAACGACATATTACATTTTTCTAAATTTAATAAAGATGAATTAATAGAGAATACTGAAAACATCATTAAGTATATAGAAAAAACAAATGAGATTTATAAAATAATCAAAAAAATCAAAAACAAAAATAACAGGATGGCAGAAATAAAAGCAGAAATAAATAATTTAAAAGGAATAGAATATGTTGAAGATACAGAAGGTAAACTATATACTAGGATAAAAGAGTATGAAAAACTGGCTAAATTGATAAGTGAATATAATCAAAAAAAGGAAAGAGTAAAAGATATAGAAGGTCAATTAACAAATATAACTGAACAAATGAAAAAAGCTTTTAAACTAAAAGAAGATATTAAACATGAAGAAATGATTTCTATATTTATAGAAGAATATAGAAAATATGTTTCTTATCAACATGTATCAGAAGAATATGAATCTATAAAAGAAGAGCTGGATGAATTAAATAAAAAGCTCGATAAAAATAAAAATAAAAAAGAAGAAATAAATCTAAAAATGAGTGAACTTGCTACTGAAGAAAAATTAATTAAAGCTGAAAATAAAATTAATAGAGCAAGAAAAAACTTAAAACCACTGGCTGAAAAATATGCAGCAAACAAAATGGCAGCTTTTATATTAGAAAAATACTGGCAGAAATTTTTAAATGAAAAAAAAGATAAATTATTAGGTAAAGCTAGTGAAATATTAAATAGAATCACTTCTGGTGAATATAATAAAATAGAACCTCTCGATAGTTTAACAGAACCAAATTTTAAAGTTCATGAAAAAGAAGGTAAAATATTTGATGAAATTGACCATTTAAGTCGCGGTACTAGAGAACAATTATATATGGCAATAAGGATTAATAGAATTATGGAAATAAATCCTTCTTTACCTGTTATTATAGATGATTCTTTAGTAAATTTCGATCCTAAACACTTGAGAAATATATTTAAAATCATAAATAATTTAAAAGACAACAATCAAATATTCTTTTTAACATGTCACCCTGAACAGATCAAATATTTAGATGAACAAATAGACAAAAAGAGTTTTTATTCTTTAGAGAATGGAAATTTCGAATCAGTACAAAAAGATGAATTAATAAAAAGATTAAAATGAAATCAAAGTGAGGTATACTAATATGACTTTTTTCTTTATTGCTTTTATGGGGATTGCCTTTTATTATCTATATAAAAAGGGGTTTTTAAAGAAAGTTAGTTCTAAAAAAAGTGAAGAAACCAAAAAATATGTAAGAAAAAAAGCTGATGAAAAGTATAAAAATAAAGAGATTTCTAAAGAACAGTATGATGAGATAAAAAAAGAATTGGATGAGGAGTAAAAAGATGAAACCAAACATCTTATATATTCATTCACATGATACAGGTCGTTATATCGAGCCCTATGGTTATTCCGTACCTACTCCAAATTTAAAAAAATTAGCTAAAGAAGGAGTTCTTTTTAGGAAAGCTTTTAGTGCTGCCCCAACTTGTTCTCCGAGCAGAGCTAGTTTTTTAACAGGTCAATATCCTCACAATAATGGCCAATATGGGCTTGTTAACAGAGGATTTGAATTACCAGATACCGATAAGCATATTGTTAATGTATTGAAAGAAGAGGGCTATAAATCAACATTAATTGGAATGCAACATATTCGTAAAGAACCTAGTACTATAGGTTATGACAATGTACTAGAGGTTGAGGATAATTATTCTAAATATGTTACACCCTCAGCTATTGACTTTATTAATAATAATATCGATAAACCTTTTTTTCTAAGTGTTGGATATGAAGAAACTCATCGCCCTTTCCATGAGATAAAAGATGAAGAAGGAATCAAATATACCAATCCACCATCTCCTTTACCAGATACCCCTAGAACACGCAAAGATATGGCAGCTTTTAAAGAAAGTGCAGCGGTACTTGATAATGGGATCGGCAAAATATTGAATACCTTAAAAGAAAATGGCTTATATCAAAATACAATTATTATTTTCACTACAGATCATGGTTTACCCTTTCCTGAGATGAAATGCACCTTAAAAGATGATGGAATTGGAGTATCATTAATAATAAGAGGCCCACATGGTTTTACAGGTGGTAGAGTTATAGATTCGATGGTTTCACATATAGATATATATCCTACTTTGTGCCAATTAATAGATATTAAAATACCCGACTGGGTGCAAGGGAAATCGGTTTTACCATTGATTAAAGATGAAACCAAAAGTATCCACGATCAAATATATGCAGAAGTTAATTACCATACTGCATATGAACCAAAGAGAGCAGTTAGAACCAAACGTTGGAAATATATTAGAAGATTACGAAATAGAACAAAACCTCTTTTAAGTAATACCGATCAAAGTTTGTCTAAAGATGTTTTACTAGAAAATGATTGGGGAGAACAGTATATTCGTAATGAAGAGTTATATGATTTAATGTTAGATCCAAATGAATCCAATAATCTAGTCAATGAGGGCTCTCATAAGGATATATTAGAAGAGATGAGGAATAATTTAGATAAGTGGATGATCAAAACTGACGACCCCCTTAAAAAGGGTGAACTTCCTCAGTTTGATAATGCTTTAATAAATAGGGATTCTGATAAGTCAGCTGATGATATTTGGAATTATGTAGATAAACAAGATGGTTATTATTAAGAGGGTAAAATAGTAAATATCTAATGAAATGAGGAGACTTACTAATAATGAATTTAGAACCATTTAATATAATGATATTCCCGGTTGGTCCTATATGCAATATGGATTGCAAATATTGTTATTATAAAGATAAAACAAAATATTATTCAGATGTACAAGAGTTTAAAATGAGCGAAAAATTATTAGAAGACTTTATCAAACAATATGTGGAAGCACATCCTGGTCCAGTAATTTCTTTTAATTGGCAGGGGGGAGAGCCTACATTAAGGGGATTAGATTTTTTCAAAAGAGCTGTTAATCTAGAGAAAAAATATGTACCAGACAATTGGGAGATTAAAAACAACTTTCAAACTAACGGTTTGTTAATTAATGAAGAATGGGCTAGTTTCTTTAATGAGGAAAACTTTTTGATTGGACTTAGTCTAGATGGGCCTAATTACTTAAATGATGTATATCGCAAAACTAAAGCAGAAAAAAACACTACTAAAAGTGTTTTAGAGAGCTATCAATTATTAAATAAATTTGATGTAGAAACCAACATTTTATGTGTGGTTAATTCATCTAATGTTAAAAAACCTTCCGAGGTATACAATTATTATAGAGAAAACCAAATGGATTTTCTGCAATTTATACCTCTTGTAGAGACTGATAGTAAAGGAAATATTACTAAAAGATCTGTGGAACCTTTAGAGTATGGTAAATTTTTAATAGAAATATTTGATAATTGGTTATTAAATGATTATGGAGAGGTTTATGTACAGTTTTTTGAACAGTGTGTAAATGCTTGGTATGGGAGGGAACCAAGCTTATGTATGTTTAAAGAACAATGTGGTAAATCATTAGCTATGGAACATAATGGCGATATATATTCATGTGATCATTTTGTATTTCCTGAATATAAAGTTGGAAATATTAATGATATAGATCTTAAAGATTTGGTACAATCATCTGTACAAAAGAAATTCGGTAAAAACAAATATAAAAAATTAGCTCAAAAATGTTTAGAATGTAGATATTATTTTATTTGTCATGGAGGATGTCCAAAAAATAGGCTAAATGAAAGAAACATTAATTATTTGTGTGAGAGTTACAAAAATTTTTTTTCATATGCTGAACCTTTTTTTAAAGAAATTGTAAAAGGGATATATAAAAGCAGACATCCTCGATTAATAAAGTCGGAAATCAAAAAAATACATGACAATATTTGGGAAGATGTTAAAAGGAATGATCCTTGTCCTTGTGGAAGTGGAAAGAAGTACAAAAAATGCTGTATAGGGCGAATTGAGTAAAAATAATATAAATTTACTCTGGATTTTAAGGACCATATTTGTTAACATATAAAAATGTATCCAATATATAAAAGAATGGTGATATTAATGGAAATATTTTTAATAGCAGTAGCGCTTTCTCTGGATGCTTCAGGAGTTTCAATGGGAATTGCATGTGGTACAAAATTAAATTTTAGAAACAAACTTTCTTTAATTATTTCATTTGGATTTTTTCAATTTTTCTTAGCATTACTTGGAGGATTATTAGGTAACTTTATTAATACTCAAATTATTAGAATTAGTGATGTTATGAGCGGTTTTATAATCTTAATAATTGGAATTATTTTGTTTAGAGAGGGTTTTAAAAAAGAAGAAGAGTGTATCTATAGAAGGCTGGATATTCTATCTGTAATATTGTTAGGTATTAGTGTTAGTATAGATGCGTTAGGTGTTGGGTTTTCTGTTTTTTATCAAGAAATGTTTTTTAATATGCTATATAAATCTATTATAATTGGTTTAGTAGCAGCTTTATTTACTTATATATCTCTAATAATGATACAATATTTAAAAAAGATAATTATTATAGAAAAATATGCTGATTTTATTGCAGGTGTAATTTTAATTATTTTTGGAATCAATATGATTTTGTAATTTATTAGCAGGATATTAATTACCATTAAAGAATAAAACATTATAACATAGTAAAATTATCAAGTATTTTCTTTTTGAAAATTTAAAAGAGAATCAGGTGCAAATCCTGAGCGGGTCCGCCACTGTGAGGAGTAAAATTGGCTGTTATACCACTCATTAAGTTGGGGAAGGTAGCAGAGGTGAAGAAATCCAAGCCAGGAGAACTGCTTGATAATCATTGTTACTTTTATCTTCGTGACAGGGTAAAGTATATATACCCTAACTTTATATATAGTTAGGTTTTTTTATTTTAAAAGGGGGATTTAATTAATGCCATTAAAGTATGTTAAAAAAAGAGATGGAAATACTGTAGAATTTGATAGGTCAAAGATAAAAAATGCAGTTTTAAAAGCAGCTTCAGCAGTAGATCTAGAAAAAGAATCAATTGGAGAAGAGATTACCCAGGAAGTTGTTTCTTATTTAAATATATTCTTTGAAGAAGAAGGAATACCAGAAGTAGAACAAATTCAAGATTTAGTTGAAAAAGTATTAATTGAAAAGGGTTATGCCGAAGTGGCCAAAGCCTATATCTTGTATAGGGAACAACATAGCAAAATCAGAGATACCAAAAAGATGTTTAATGATGCTGTTGATGTAATGAATGATTATTTAGAATTAGAAGATTGGAAAGTTAAAGAAAATAGTAACATGGGATATTCATTACAGGGTTTAAATAACTTCATTTCTTCAGAAGTTACTGCTCAATACTGGCTGCAAGAAATTTATCCTGATGAAGCAGGTGAAAAACATACAAATGGTGACATGCATATACATGATTTAGGTAATTTAAGTGTTTACTGTTGTGGCTGGGATTTGGAAGATTTTTTAAGAACTGGATTTAGAGGGGTGCCTACTAAAATTGAAAGTAACCCTCCTAAACATTTAAAAACAGCGCTAGGGCAAATTATTAATTTCTTCTTTACTTTACAAGGTGAAGCAGCCGGGGCAATGGCTTTTTCCAATTTTGACACATTATTAGCTCCTTTCATCGCATATGATGACTTAAGCTATAAAGAAGTAAAGCAGGCCATGCAGGGCTTTCTATTTAATATGAATGTTCCTACCAGGGTAGGTTTTCAAACTCCCTTTACTAATATCACTATGGATCTTACAGTACCTAAACACTTTAAAGATCAACCAGTTATTATTGGTGGTGAAATGAAAGAAAGAACATATGGAGAGTTTCAAGAAGAAATGGATATGTTTAATAGAGCTTTTGCTGAAGTAATGATGTCTGGTGATGCTAAAGGTAGGGTATTTTCTTTCCCAATTCCAACCTACAATATAACTTCAGACTTTGATTGGCAGAATCCTAAACTAGATCCAATATGGGAAATGACTGCTAAATATGGAATACCTTATTTTAGTAATTTTGTTAATTCAGATATGGATCCTGAGGATGCAAGAAGTATGTGTCTTTACCCTGAAGAAACTATGCTAATAAAAGAAAATAATAATATTAAGAAATATACTATTGAAGAAATTTTTAAAGAATATAAGGGAAACCAAATAGATAATGAATGGTATGAAACTAATAATGAAGTGAAAACTCTTTCCTTAAATCCAAACAATGGAAAATTGGAATGGGTGAATATAAATAAATTCTTAAAAACTACTGATGATAAGTTAGTTAAAATTACAGCTAAAGATGGTAAATCAATGCGTGTTTCTGCTAACCATTTAGTTGCTGTTTATAGTGAAAATGGTATTACCACAAAAAAAGCTGAAGATATAGAATTAGATGATTTTATATTAGTAACAAAAGACGCTAGTGATGTATTAAATAAACACTCTATAATTTCAGAGGATTTAGCTTGGTTTATGGGACTGTTTATAGCAGATGGTAATTATTTATATGATAGCAGATATGAAGAAGAGGTGTTAAGAGGAATACAAATATCATTTAATAAACAAGAAACTAATTTAATTAATCGAACTAAAAAGTTTATAAAAAATCATTTAAATTATGACATGAAGTTTACTTTAGATCCTAGATATGAAAATTCATTGAGAGGTTATATTTATAATTCTGAATTTGCTAATAAATTAAAAAATACTCATGATTTAAATAAATATAATAAATTACCTAATTGGACTTGGTCAGCAGATATTAAAACAATAACTAAGTTTATTGAAGGTTTTTTTGATGGTGATGGTTACGGAGATGGCAAAGAAATTCATATAAATGATGAGAAATTAGCCGAAGAATTGAACCTATTGATGCAATTAATAGGTATAAGTACTACTTTGAGATATAGAGAAAATTCTCAAGTAATCAGATTTCAACATATTTTAGGTAGAGGGTCAAAAAATGATAAGATTATTAAAGATAAACTTCATAATTTGATTCCACAATTTTTATTGGAGCAAAAATATGTTAAAGATGAAAATAATAATAATTTATATCAATCATATGGTTGTAAAATGGTTGGTTTATCAAGTATTGATAGATGGGATTTATCAAATGAAAAGATAGAAACTTTACGTGATTCTGATTATGCTGTAACTGAAATTAAAAATATTGAAAGAAAAGATCTAAATTATCAACAAGTATTTTATGATATAGAATTAGATAAAAACCATTATTTTGTTCATTCTGATGGTAATATTACTCATAATTGTTGTCGACTAAGGTTAGATAACAGAGAATTGAGGAAACGAGGGGGAGGCTTATTTGGTGCAAATCCAATGACTGGTTCTATTGGTGTTGTAACTTTAAATATGCCTCGTATTGGATATCTCTCAAATAGTAAAGAAGAGTATATGGAAAGAGTATATGAACTTATGGATTTAGCCAAAGATAGTTTAGAACAAAAAAGAACAATTCTAGAGAATTTAACAGAACAAGGTCTATATCCATATGCTAGATTTTATTTGAGAAACATAAAAAAGAGATTTGATGAATATTGGAAAAATCATTTTAATACGATTGGTATAAATGGTATGAATGAATCACTTATAAATTTTATGGGGAAAGACATTACGGACGAAGAAGCATATAATTTCACTCTTGAAGTAATGGAAAAGATGAAATCAAAAATGCAAGAATATCAAGAGGAAACAGATAATTTATATAATTTAGAAGCGACTCCCGCTGAATCTACGTCTTATAGATTAGCAAGAATAGATAAACAAAAGTTTGGTGAAAATATAATTGCTGCAAATGAAGATAGAGTTGAAGAAAATGATGCTGAACCTTATTATACTAATTCAACCCATCTACCTGTAGGTTATACAGAAGATATTTTTGATGCTTTAGAATTACAAGATGATTTACAGTCAGAATATACAGGGGGCTGTATTGAAAAAGGTAATAAAGTAGCAACAGATAAAGGGTTATTAAAGATAGAAGATATTGTGGAAAATTATGATAAATTAAAACCTATAAAGACAATTAGTTATAATCCAGACAAAAATCAAGCAGAGTGGGATTTAATAGAAGATGCTATGTCAATAGATGTGAGTGAAAATGATAAAATAAGGATCAAAGCTGAAAAAGGTTTAGATATTACCACAAGTGACTGGCATCCATTCTTTGTAGTTGAAAAACGCCATGTTGAAGATGATTGTCCGGTCTGTGGTGAGGAAATTAGTTCATTTGCTACTCATATGAATCAATATAAAGTAAGAGAAAAAAGAGCAGATGAGCTTGAATCTGGTGATTATATTTTACAAAATGATACGAACCTTTACCCAGAGAGCGAATCAGAGTTAGATGATGACCTAATGTGGTTTATAGGTTATTTCATAAGTGCTAATAAGATATTTGAAGATGATATCACAATTATTGATAATAATATGGAAAATATTAATTCTATAGCTGAAATAATTAACAATAAGTTTGGCTGTGATATTGAATTTGTAGGAGAAATTAAAAGTAGTGGAAAAAATTATAAAGTAACTATAAAGAATCAAACCGTAAAAGAACTTTTAACACGTTTTAATATTAATATAGAAGTTAAAGATAATAAAAACAATATTCCACAAAAAGTAAAAGAACAAATAACTCAAAATAATATATATAGTTTTTTATCTGGGCTGTTCGAAACAGAGGGTTCTAATGATGAGCTTACTGAATACCATACAAAATATGAAGAGTTAGCTGATGATATTTTAGAAATATGTAGTAGAGCAGGGATAGTAGTTTATAAAAATGTTAAAAATAAAGCTGATGGACAAAAAGAATTTGAAATTAAATTTGAAAATAAGATATTAATTCAATTAAAGAGCGATAACAACAATGAATCTAAGACTAATAATAAAAAACAATTTACTGTTGTTAAAGTATTAGATGCCAGCAAAGTAAATGTTGAAGATAATCAGTTCTATGATTTAACAACTGAGAAGTACCACAATTATTTAGCTGGTAAAAACACATTAGTATTTATCCATAATACAGTTTTCCATGGATTTTTAGGAGAAAGATTAAATGGTACTGAAGGTACTAAAAAACTTGTTAGAAGAATTGCTGCAAATTTCAAATTGCCATATTATACAATCACACCAACCTTTAGTATTTGTCCTGTTCATGGTTATTTAGCTGGTGAACATCATTATTGTCCAAAATGTGAAGCAGAAGAAAGGGCTAAGCAAAGTGAATAATATAAAAATATCTGGAATTCAAAAGACATCATTAATAGATTACCCTGATAATATATCTACCGTTTTATTTACTCAGGGGTGTAATATGAATTGTCCTTATTGTCATAATCCTGAGCTAATTTCTGAAGAAAATGAAAATGATTACTTAAAGTTAGATAATTTATGGAATTTTTTAGATAAAAGATCCGGATTGATAGATGGAGTAGTTATTACGGGTGGAGAGCCTTTAATTCAAGAATCTATTTATGAACTTTTAGTGAAAATAAAAAAATATGACTTACTGATTAAGTTAGATACAAATGGAACAAACTACAACTTATTAAAGGAAATAATTGAGGATGAGTTAGCCGATTATATTGCTATGGATATAAAAGGACCAATAAAGGATTATGCCCAGTTTTGTGGAATAAAATTAAATAAGTCAATAATTAATAATATAGATCAGAGTAAAGAATTATTAATAAATTCTTCAAATGTTTTTACCGAAATGAGAACAACGGTTGTTCCAGGAATGCATGATAAAAGAATAATGAAAAAGATTGCTAAAAAAGTTTATGGAGTTGATAAATTCTTCATTCAGAATTTTCGTCCTAACAAAGTGAACAACCCTGATTTTAAAGGAAAAAGAAGGTTTTCAGAAAAAGAACTAAATGAATTTAAAAATATTTTTAGTGAAAAAAACGTGGAAGTAGAAATTAGAAATTAAAAGGGGGAAATAAAATGAGTAAAAAACAAAAATGCGAAGTTTATTCAAGAGTAGTTGGTTATCTTTCTCCAGTATCAGAATGGAATGATGGAAAACAGGAAGAATATAAGGATAGAAAAACTTATAGTGTTAATGATAAATTTAAAAAACAGGCATAATTATATATAAAATCAAAAGGGCTCCCATTTGGGAGCCTTTTTTCATTATCTTACAAAATTATTCTATAAGTTTTAATTTCAAAAGCAGTTATATCATCAACAAACTGATTATTACTAATTTTAAATTGTTTTATATTATTTTCCAATAGACTTGTCTCATATAATTCCTTGATTTCTTTATTAAAAAATATTTTTAAATTAGTATTCTCGCCTTTATATTCATGAACTCTGAGAATGTAACCTTTATTATTTTCTGCCGGCTTAAAGCTATCTAAAATAACATTACTATTACGAATTTTTATAAAGGATGGGTTATAATTTTTGGTTGATAGTTTATTTATTTTTGTATCATGAAATTTTAATGGTTTATTGTTTAACTTTACCGCCTCTTTTTCAATATATTCTATATTGATTTTTTGTGGGTTTAATAGAAGGGAATAGGTAAATTTATGTTTGCCTAAATCTGCCTTAGGATCGGGATAAATGCCACCTTTTAATAAAGTGAGCTTAATTACATTTTCATTGATTTCATGTCCATATTTACTATCATTTAAAAGGCTAATACTCCTATTTTTATTATTTATATTGACCCATTTATGGGCTGGCACTTCAGTTTTAGCTTTTTCCCAAGAATCATTTTTATAATTTTCCCTTTCAAGATATCCCATTGATAAATCAAAAAGAGCTGTTGAATTTTCAATATTAATTGGGAAAGATGTTTTTAATAACTTTTGCCTTTCTTGCCAATTTATTTCTGTAATAAAGTCGATTTTTCTTTTGTTTTCATAAAGAATTATTTTTTGGGATATAGTGGAACTATAGAAGTTTCGGTTAATAACTATCGAATGGAAGTATTGACCTTTTTCACTTACTTTAATATCTTCTATGTTATCAATAACTTTTTTATTTTCTTCAGATATTGAAATGTCCCATGCATCAAAATAAGTTGATTTATCATCATATAATAATAATTGATTACCAGTTTTATTTTCTTCTATATATTCAATATTATTTACTTTATCATAAATGGATACAATTTCACCTGAATTATTGAGTTTAACTTTTAAATATTTATTTTCAAGACTATATTTATTTGATTTGAGATTATTTTTATAATCTATATTATTATTTTTTAAAAGTTGAAATTTATTTATTTCAAATTGTTTTAAATTATTTGTTTTAAAATATAATTTATTTTCAGTCTTTTGTAAAGGGATTATTTCATCTTTAATCTTAATAGAATTATATATATCTTTAATTTTATTTTTGTCTAAACTTATCAAATCATTCCATTTAAATGAATTAGGATTAAAAACTAAAATTTCATCTTTATTGACCAAAATATTTTCATTAAAATATTCAAAAATATTATTTTTTATTTTTTTTAATTCAGATTCAAGATTTATATAATCTTTTACAGCATCTTTAAACACATCTCTTACACAAGAACCTGTTATAATATCATGAAACTGATTTTTTAATAAAACCTTCCAATGCTTTTCAAAATCAATTTTAATTTTATATCCATTGATTTTAGCCAAAGAATAGAAAATTTCTATATTTCTAAGTTTGAATTCTAATCGTCTATTATAGTATTTTAATTTAGCCTGGCTTGTATAAGTGCCACGATGTTTTTCGAGATATAACTCGTCTTTCCAAGAGGGGAGCTTTTCTTTTTGAAAAATATTATTTAAATGATCTAAAATATCCCCCGTTTTAATTTCAGGTAGATATGGAATATTTTTTAACGAATTTAAATTATTGATTTGGACTTCATTGTTTCCTCCTCCACCATCACCAAAACCATATAAGGATAATACTTCTGGAAGTTCTTTTTGTCTTCTAGAATCCCAGGCATTTTTTAGCTTTTTAGGTTCGAGTTCTCCACCATAAGTGTCAGAGAGAAGATAAGAAGATATACTGCTTCCATCTATTCCTACCCAATTAAAAATATTATATGGAAATTTGTTAGTATCATTCCACTGTAATTTTGTTGTTATAAAATAATCAATATTAGACTTTTTTAAAATTTGTGGTAATATTGCACTGAAACCAAAACAATCTGGTAGCCAACATATATTAGTTTTTTTGTCGAAGTTATTTTCAAAAAATTTTTCTCCGTATAATATCTGTCTTATTAGTGACTCACCATTAGGTATATTAGTATCTGATTCTACCCAAAGAGCTCCTTCTATTAAAAATTTGTTTTCCTTATATTTTTTTGTTAATTTATCAAATAATTTAGGAAAGTGTGTTTTTAAATAATCATATAATATAGCTTGACTTTGAATGAAATAATAGTTGTCAAAAGAATCCATTAAGTTAAGGGTTGTACTAATAGTCCTTTGCAATTTTCTTATTGAATCAGTTATTCTCCATTTGAAAGCCAAATCTAAATGGGAATGACCTAGCAAATGAACATTTCCATTTTTATGAGCATCTATACTTTTTAATTCATTTTCTAGATATTCAAAAGCATTATCTATAGAATCAAGGAATTTTTGTTGTTGATTAGTATAAAAATCTATAATATTAATAGTTGAATCTAGTAAATTTTGTAATTTGGTTTTCTTTTCTTTTGAGTTAAGAGACTCAATGGTTTTTTTAGTATTTAATAACAAATAATATAGGTCTTCCACACTTTTATTTTTATTAAATAAAAAGGCTTTTCTGAATAAATGAGGAGGATAGGGTTGATTAAACATTCTTTGATGTCGAGCATATAAGTGGATATCATATGTGGCTAAAATTTTAAAGTGATAGAAGTCATCAGTAGTTTTTGGCAATCTTATATCTTTTTCGTTTAATCCTCTATAAACTTCATCATTTATAAATAGTGCACATTCACCATCAATATCTAAATGAAGATATAGATTTTCATCATCTATTTTTTGAGGTAATTTAATTCTATAATGAAAGAAAAAAATCTTACCGGTATTATCCCAAACGCTACTATTACCGGTAAGAAATGATTTTTTTGACTCAATTGGTTTATATGTGTTATCATTTACTTTTTTAACTTCTTGAACTTTCCATTTTTTTAATTCGTGTTTGTTTTCATATGATAATTTTTTTAGATCTCTCAATATTAAATCTATTTTATCTGGTAACATATTTATACTCCCTTTTTAACCTTTGACAGAACCTGCTAATATTCCTCTTACAAAATATCTTTGTAAAGAGAAGAACATAATAAGTGGTACAATAATTGAGATAAATGCACCAGCAGTTAAAACATGCCAGTTTTGTCCATAGGAACCAACCATATTTGCCAATCTTATTGTAACTGGTGCTACGTCTTGAGTACCACCAAGATATATTAAGGCAACCAATAGATCATTCCATGTCCAGAGAAATTGAAATATAATTAAAGAAGCTAAAGCAGGTACTGATAGCGGTAAGGCTAGTTTATAATAAACTGTCCACATTGAAGCACCATCAATATATGCAGCTTCAAATAAATCATCAGGTAGAGAGGAGAAGAAGTTATATAACATAAATACTGCAAATGGCATCCCGTAGCCAGTGTGTGCTATCCATACTGCTAGAAATGTACCATTTATATTAAGCGTGTTAAATATTCTTAAGATAGGAATAAAAGTCATTTGAAGTGGTATAACTAATAGGCCTACTATTATACCATATATAATCATTCTACCTCTGAAGCGTAATTTAGCCAATCCAAAGGCAGCAAATGAAGCAATTCCTACCGGTAAAATTGTTGCAACAATAGCTATAATAAAACTGTTTCTAAAAGCAATATCCATGTTATTTACATTTAAAACTTTTTGGTAGTTTTCTAATGTAAACTGGGTAAATTTCAACGGACTATTTAAAACAGTCCACCACCCACTAGAACTTACTTCTGAAGCTGGTCTTACAGAAGTTATGAGTAAGCCAAGTGTTGGTAGTATCCAAATAAACATTATCGATAGAAGAAGTACATTTATAATGATCTTTACTGTTTTATTATCATTCATTTTGCTCCCCCCGCATTCTTTTAATATTAGCAATAATAACTGGTACAATTAATATGAATAGTACTACTGCAATTGCACTGGCACGGCCGAAGTTACGATATTGGAACATTTCTTTATACATTCTATTAGCAATAACTTCTGTTCTGAAGTTACCATTGGTCATAACATATACAATATCAAATATTTTTAGAACATTAACTACCATAGTTGTTGCAACTACAGCAATAGTAGATTTCATGTAGGGGAAGATAACAAATCTAAATACCTGCCATTCAGTTGCTCCATCAACTTTTGCAGCTTCAATTTGATCTCTAGGAATTCCTTTATAAGAAGCAGAGAGGATGACCATACAAAATCCAGTCCACATCCAAATACCAACAAATATTAATGCTAAATTATTAATCCAAGGTCCTTGAATTAACCATCCAATTGGATCCATCCCTAAAGAAGTTAAAATTTGATTTAATAAACCTATTTGTTCTGAGGCAGGTGGTCTATAGGTATAAACAAATTTCCAGACCACACCAGCACCAACAAAGGAAATAGCCATTGGCATAAAAATTATTGATTTAGCTATTTTTTCATATTTTACTCTATCTGATAGAATTGCAAATAATAACCCTAAACCAACAGTAAATGTGGTCATAAATATTAACCACATTAAATTATTTCTGAAAGAAATAAGCATTGTTTCATTAGTAAAAGCATAAATATAATTTTGTATACCCATAAATTTTTCTGAGTCAGGACCAAAAAAACTTAAAATAAAAGTCTGAATCGAGGGATATAAGAGCATTAATCCCACAACAAGAGAGGCTGGCCCTACAAAGAGGGCCACCCATTTCTTTTTACTTCTTTCTTGCATATATTAAACCTCCCGGCTTTACTTTAATTAGTAGCTTCTCCGGAGCTATAGGCATCATCAGCGTTTTGTTCAATAGATTCTAAAACGCCATCAATATTTTCACCACTTACATAGTCTAAGATACCTTGCCAGAATGCTCCAGAGCCTATAGAAGCGGGCATTGAATCAGAGGCATCAAATCTGAATGTATCTGCATTATTTAAGAACTCAGCCATTTGTCGTGTAATATCATCGGGATATACATTTGGATTTATTCTATTGTTAGTTCCTAATTTACCAAGTTCACTGAGCCAAATAGATTGAGCGCCTGGAGTTGCAATATATTTCATAAATTGTCTAGCTTCTTGATTATCATTTAACATACTGAGCATATCTGCTGCACCAAGTGCTGGTGTACCATATTCTTCATCAATTGGTGGAAGTGGGAAGAAGTCGAAATCTTCACCAGCTTCTAATTCTGGATTATTGTCTTTTATGAAACTAGTAATAAAGCTAGCTTGTCTGTGTAGAGCTGCTCTAGGTGGATCTGTAAAAAGTGGATTAGGTGCGTCCCCAAAGTTTGTTGAGAGTACAGCTGTGGGTCCACCATAAGCCATATCTGGATTCTTTGCATAATTTCCAAAAATTTCGAATGCATTTTTAATTCTATCATCTGTCCATGGAATATCGTGAGCTATCCATTTATCATAGGTTTCTGGATCGGTAGTCCTTAACATGATATCTTCAATCCAATCTGTTCCTGGCCAACCACTAGCTGCTCCTGATTCTAAACCAATTGACCAAGGTGCAATTCCATCTTCTTGCATTTGTTGGGCTAATTGATCCATATCTTCCCATGTTTCAGGAACTTCGTAACCATATTCTTCAAATACATTAGGATTGTACCATACTAGACTTTTAACATCAGCTGCCAAAAACATTGCATACATACCATCATTATAAGTTGCTAGATCGATCCATTTTTCATCAAAATCTTCTCTAATATAGTTCATATTATATACGTTTTCTAGATTTATTAGATCTCCATCATCTGCTAAGTCCTTCATCATACCAGGACCAGATACTGCTACTATATCTGGGGGATTTCCAGCTTCTAAACGAGTGGTTAAGAGTGTAGGTAGATCTCTGGTACCTTCATATTGAACTTCAATACCTGAGGCCTGTTCAAAAGGTTCAACCATCTTGTTGAAAGCGTCGAGTTCTCCGCCACCCCAAACTCCCATAACGGTTACGGTACCGTCTTGAGCTACAGCAGGTAAAGTGAAGAGTAAAAGACTTGCCAATAAAACTAATGTTAACCCAGTAGTAATCTTACCTTTCATTTTTAATAACCCCTTTCTTTTCTTGATAGTTCTGTTTTTAATATTCTTTAAAATTAATAAAACCCCTGCAAATTAGTAATAATATTAAAAATATTAAAATAACTAATTTACAATTGTTTTTAACCAATATTTTAATTAACCACCTCCTAGAATAGTTCTATTTGCTACTTTCTCTAATAATCAATTCGTGTGGTATAAAAACATTACTCCTTGTTACTTGAGAACCATTTATTTCTTTTAATAAAATATCCATTATTTCGATTCCAAGTTTAGTACCTGATTGATAGACTGTACTTAATGAAGGATTAGCAAATTTGGCTGCTTCAATATCATCAAAACCAATAATAGAAATTTGGTCTGGTACTTGCATATTATTATCTATACAATATTTTATCGCTCCTATTGCCATCTGGTCATTAAAGGCGAAAATAGAAGTTAGCTTTTCATTTTTTTTTATCAATATTTTAGCTGCTTTATAACCACTTTTAAATGTGAAGTCACCTTCAGCAATATATTTTTTCTTCAATTTAACATTTTTTTCTTTATATTTATTTATTACCCCCTGCATTCTTTCTTCACTTGCCACTGAATCACGGTAAGGCCCTCGTATTATCCCAAAATATTTTCCTAATTCAAAAAGATATTCACTAACATCTTCTGCTGCTTTAACGTTGTTTACAGTAACAGAAGGGAGTTCAGATTGTTTTAAGTAACCTGAGGCAAAGACAGTCGGGATATTACTTTTTTTAACAGCTTCTATCAGTTCATCACTGAAATTAGCTGTCATTATAACTAAACCGTCAATTTTTTTTTGTTGAAACATATTTATATAATATAGTTCTTGTTCTAATTCTCCTTCTGAATCTCCATAAATGATATTATAATTTTCTTTTATGGCTTCAGTTTCAATGCTTTTAAGTACTTTCATTAAAAAGGGATTATCCATACCTGCTCCAATAACTCCGATTAATTTACTAATATTGGTGCGTAGAGCCCGCGCAGATTCATTAATTTGATAATCCAATTCTTTGATGGCTTTTCTCACCTTAATTGCTGTATCTTTACTAACAAGATTACTCTTGTTAATTACCCTTGAAACCGTTGATAAAGATACATTTGCCTTTTTTGCTACATCTTTCATTGTAGTATTCATAGTTAATTCTCCTTAAAATGAAAACGATTTCTGAAATCCATTTCATTGTATTGTTATATTTCAATGTTGGAGTATATATTCCTGCAAAAAATTCATAATATTAAATAATTTTTATATTATTTAGATCAATGTATATTTTTAATAGATTGATTTTACAATTTTAGTTTTAAGATATAAAATTAGGAATATGATGAAAGGATGATAATCTCATGATTAAAAAGAGATGGTGGAAAGAAGCAGTTGTATATCAAATATATCCTAGAAGTTTTTATGATAGTAACCAAGATGGAATAGGAGATTTAAAGGGGATAATAGAAAAATTGGATTATATTGAAGATTTAGGAATAGATGTTATTTGGCTTTGTCCAATTTATAAATCACCGAATGCTGATAATGGATATGATATTAGTGATTATAAATCTGTTATGGATGAATTTGGAGTTCTAAATGATTTGGAAAGATTAATTGAGGAAATACATAAGAGAAGTATGAAGGTAATTTTTGATTTAGTAGTTAATCATACCTCAGATGAAAACGATTGGTTTATTAAATCTAGGAATTCTTTGGATAATGAATATCGTGATTATTATATATGGAGAGAAGGTAAAGATAACAATAAACCACCTACAAATTGGGAATCTTTTTTTGGGGGCTCAACTTGGACTTATGATTCAAAAACTGATCAATATTATTTACATTTGTTTGCTGAAAAACAACCTGATTTAAATTGGGAAAATAAAGAAGTAAGATTTAATATATATGATATGATGAGATGGTGGTTAGATAAAGGTATAGATGGGTTTAGAATGGATGTAATAAATATGATATCAAAGGACCAAGGTTTTCCTGATGGGGATAAAACTCCTAATGGAGATTATGGTGATGGGAAGCCATATTTTCTTAATGGACCTTGTTTATATGAATATATTAAGGAAATGGGAGAAGAGGTCTTATTTAATTATGATATTATGACTGTAGGCGAAACATTAGATTTTGGAGTTGAAAATGCAAAAAAGTTTTCGGAAGTTAATGGAAAAGAATTATTAGATATGGTTTTTCATTTTGAATTAATGTCTGTTGACTGTCGTGATGAAAACAAATGGAGAAAAAAGGACATAAATTTACAGGAAATAAAAAGGATTTATAAAAAGTGGAATCAAGGACTTTATGAAAAAGGATGGAATGCTATTTACTTAGGAAATCATGATCAACCAAGAATAGTTTCGAGGTTTGGAAATGATGAAAAATATAGGAAGAAATCTGCGAAGATGTTGGCAACAATGATGCTTACTATGCCGGGGACTCCATTTATATATCAAGGAGAAGAAATAGGAATGACAAATGTATCTTTTAATGATATAGGTAAGTATAGAGATATTGAAACAATAGATCATTACAGGATTGAAACAAATAAAGGCCGTTCTAAAGGCCGAGTTATGAAGGAAATTCACAGGGTAAGTAGAGATAATGCACGCACTCCTATGCAGTGGAATGATGACTTAAATGCTGGTTTTACTCAAAGTACACCCTGGATTAATGTGAATTCAAATTACAAAGAAATAAATGTAGAAAAATCCATAAATGATCCTGATTCAATCTATAATTATTATCAAAATATGATTAAGATTAGAAAAAACAATTTGGGCTTAATATATGGCAAGTATAAGCCAATATTAGAGGAACATAATTCTATTTTTTCTTATATTAGAAAATTTAATGAAGATAAATATTTAATAATCATAAATTTCTTTGGACAAAATTTATCAATAGAAATACCAATAAATAAAAAGTTAAAAGAAATAGATTTAATAATATCAAATTATAAAGATGCTATTTTAAATGATAAAGGTTTGAGCTTAAGACCGTATGAAAGTTTGATGTTTAAATTAAGCTAAACTTAAAATAGACCTATCATTATAGAAACCTTGTTTATTTTTTTTCTGGAAGATTTTTAAAAGATGGTCAATTGTCATTTTTTCTTTTGTCTTACCATTTATATCTATAATGATGTCACCATGGTTCATCATGAGCATTCTATTTCCAAACTTTAAAGCATCCTTCATATCATGTGTAATCATCAAAGTAGTGATATTATGATTAGAAATAATCTGCTGTGTTAGATCTTTAATCTTAATCGCTGTAGCGGGATCTAAAGCAGCAGTATGTTCATCTAGTAATAGTAGTTCAGGTTCAATAATAGTGGCCATCAATAATGTAAGGGCCTGTCTTTGTCCTCCGGATAATAGTTTTACTTTAGTATCCAGTCTGTTTTCTAAACCCAAATCAATTTCAGACAGATTTTGTTTAATTATTTTTCTTTTTTTATTATTAAGAGCCCACTTTAATGTTAATTTTGAATTTTTGTTTAAAGCCAATGATAAGTTTTCTTCAATGGTCATATCCGGTGAGGTACCCATAAGAGGGTCTTGGAATACTCTCCCAATAAACTTAGCTCTTTTATATTCAGGCATATCTGTGATATCATTACTTGATAAAATAATTTTTCCTTTGCTAAGTCCAAAAACACCTGCAATACTGTTTAAAAGAGTGGACTTACCAGCACCATTTCCTCCTACAATAGTTATAAAATCATTGTTTTGTACTTTTAGATCTATACCCTTTAAAGCCTTTGTTTCATTAACTGTATTTTGATTAAAAGTTTTGCTCACATTAATTAGCTTTAACATTAAACTTACCTCCCACTGCAGATTTTATTTTTGGAGTTGAAAGGAAAACAATTACAATAAGAGCTGTCAATAATTTTAGATCTGAAGCAGCAAAGCCACTCATTAACGCAAATGAAATACTACCTCTGTATAAGATTGAACCACCTATTATACCGGGGATTACAAAATATAATTTTTCACTACCAAAAATAACTTCTCCAATAATTACAGAAGCTAAACCAGCAATTATGGTACCGATTCCCATACTTATATCAGCAAAACCCTGATACTGACAGATTAAAGCACCAGATAAAGCCACAAAACTGTTAGCTATTATTAATCCAATCATCTTAATACTTTTTGTATTTATAGCCATACTCCTCACCATAGCAGGATTATCACCTGTAGCTCGTAGTGCAAATCCAAGTTTTGTTTTTAAAAATAGGATTAAAGTAATTAAAACTAATAAAACAACAATTAATATTAATATTAATTCACTAGATGCTGATAGGGAAAACGGTACATTGAAAATATCAAAAATAGTATCATCGGATAATAAAGGTATATTTGGTCTACCCATAATTCTCAAATTAATTGAAAACAATGAAGTCATAGTTAAAATTCCTGATAACAAAGGAGCTATTTTTAATTTAGTATTTAAAAAGCCAGTAAAAGAACCAGAAATACCTCCCGCAATTGTAGCAAAAATTAGTGTTAAAAACGGATTATAACCCATAATTATCATTTTGGAGGAGACGGCAGCACCTAAGGTAATGCTACCGTCTACAGTTAAGTCTGCAAAATCTAGTACTCTAAATGTTATATAAACACCTATGGCCATTATTCCGTATATTAATCCTTGTTCTAATGAAGTAATTAAGAATCCTAAAGACATATCAAACCCTCCAATATTTTGTCCATTACATTATTTACAATCTAATTTCAATTTCATCTTTAATACTATCTGGAATCTCTAAATTGAAACTATCAACAGCTTCTTCGTTAACTATCAATTGAAGGTTTTGTGAACCTGTAATAGGTATAGAAACAGGGTCTTCACCATTTAGAACTTGGGCTGCAATCTGACCTGTTTGTTTACCTAAAAGGAAGTAATCTAATCCTCGTGTTGCTATAGCACCGTTTTGAACTTGGCCTTTTTCAGAAGCAAAGACGGGTATATTATTTTCCTTAGCTATTTTCATTATCGATGGCACAGCAGAAGCAATAGTATTGTCTGTGGGCAAATAAATGGCATCTACTTTGCCTATTAAGGATGAAGTTGCTAATGATACCTCACTAGTGTTTGTGGCTGTAGCTTCTACAATATTGAGATTTTTTTCGGGAGCGATTTCCTTCGCTATATCAACCTGAACTTTAGAATTAACTTCACCACTATTATATAAAATACCTATGTTCTTAGCGTCAGGCAAAAATTCTTTTATTAAATCTAGCTGTTTTCCAACTGGATTCATATCAGTAGTTCCGGTAATTGCATTTTCCTTATCAGTTAGATCTTTAACTAATCCTGCTGCCACAGGATCTGTAACTGCTGTGATCACAAGTGGAGTATCAGATAGGGTTCCAGCAGCAGCTTGAGCATTAGGAGTAGCAATAGCTAAAACTAAGTCTAAATTTTGATTTTCAAATTTTTGTGCAATTGTTTGAGTCGTAGACATGTCAGCTTGAGCATTCTCAAGATTAATTTCAAGGTTTTCACCTACTATAAATCCTGCTTCTTTAAGTCCTTCAATAAAGCCTTCACGTGCTGAATCTAGTGCAGGGTGTTCTACAAACTGTGAAATACCAACTTTAAATACCTTGTCTTGTGCCTGAGCTGTGTTTTGAAAAGTTACCAAACAGAATAGAGTTAATGAAATGAGAATAGATACTACGATTCGAGATTTCTTACCATTAATTACCATTTTACATCTCTCCTTATTTTTTTGTTGATTTGGTTTTGGAAAGAGAAATAAAAAAACACTCCGGGAAGGAGTGTTTAAAGACATAGAAATCCTTAGAGATTTCCTGTTATTTTCTCCTACCATATTACCATATTACCAATTTGTGATTTTTTCTATTATACATATAATACGTGAGAATGTCAAGAATATAAAAATTAATAATTAAGTAATGGTTCGGTGGCTAAGGCCAACCGCTACTTCATTTAAATTTAACATACCAACTCCGAAAAAGATTGCTACAACTAAGTGGTCATCTTTACGAGCAATACCAATTTTACCACCAATGTTTAAACCCACTGCACTACTCATAATTTGTTTTAAAGCTTCATGAGCAGCACCAGCAACGGCACCTTGATTGGAGTGGGTTTCATTGATTAAGTTTTCCCTTCGAGCTGCAATTACTGCATTTTCTATAATTTTTTTCACAGATTTATTATACTCTCCTCCAAAATCAAGAGCTGCGGATTTAATTCCTTTATCATCTAAGAATTCTTTTTTTAACTTGTTTTCCTCTTGACGGTCTGAAATTGCTAGTTTAAGAGCAGCTTTAGCAATAATAAGGCTTTTTTCCATTATGTAAGCCTCCTCACTTGAATTTTATTTTATTATATTTTATTTTGAAATATATGTCAATTTTAATATTTGATCTTACTTGAAAATAGAACTTTTATTTGATATATTTTACCTATGATATGACTTGAAATATAAAAGGTAAAATACATTCCCAAATTAGTAATTAAACGCTTTATTAACAGCCACAAAAAAGTGGCCACGAGAAGAATAAATAAAATAAAAGGGGGCTTGAAAATGTCCAATAAAGAATTAGAAGTGATTAAAGAAGCTATTTTAAATGAAAATGAAGGATACCAAGTTTATAATATGGCAGCTGATAGAATAGAAGAAGAGGAAATCAGTAAATCCTTTAAAAAATTAGCTAATGAAGAATTAAAGCATATTGATTGGCTTAAAGAACTTTATGAAGGTTTTGAAGATGATGGTGATTTAGAATTTTCAGTTGATGAAATGAAACCACCAGAAAAGCCGAGAATATTCAAGTGGGATAAGATAGAAAAAGAAAACTTATCCTTTTCATTGTCTGTTTTTGGAATTGGGGTTAAAATGGAAAAAGAAGCAATTGATTATTATAAAGATGCAGTTAGTAATACTGATTCTAAAAAAGCTAAGGAGATATATAATAGAATAATCGAATGGGAATACCAGCATTTAAATTTCTTCCAAGAACAATATGAAATGCTTAAAGAAGATTGGTGGGCTGAACAAAGTTTTGAACCTTTTTAATTAAACAGCTGAAATCCCTGCCAAATGGATTTATAGTTAATCCATTAAGCAGGGATTTTTTTATTTTAAGCTATTTTTGTGTTCTTTAGCCAAACTTATATAATGATCTGCTGATTCCTTAATTTCTTTAATTTCATCTTCGGTTAAATCTCTGATTACTTTAGCAGGTGTTCCCATTATTAAGGAATTAGGTGGAAATTCAGCATTTTCTGTTACAAGACTTCCAGCAGCCACAATTGAATTTTTATTAATAACTGCTCCATTTAATATGATTGCTCCCATTCCTATTAAACAATTATCCTTAATGTTACATCCATGAATAGTGGCATTATGTCCTACTGTTACATAGTCACCAATATTTAATGGTTTATCGGTGTCTACGTGTAGAGCTGAGTTTTCTTGAATGTTAGTGCCTTTTCCTAAAGTGGTTTTATTTAAATCGGATCGTAATACAGTATTGTACCAAATACTAGTATTTTCTTTAAGTTCAATGTTCCCAACTAGCTTAGCTCCTGGTGCTATAAAAGAAGTTTCATCAACTTCAGGTTTTATATTTTTATATTTATATAACATATTAATTACCTCCTGTTATTTATTTAAATTCTACACAAAATCTTTTAATCCTTCTTAGTTTATATATTTACTTGAATATAATAAATATATTTATTATAATTAAAACAGTTGAACGGAAGGTGGGAAATATGCGATTTGCAATTATAGGTGGTACATTTAATCCGGTCCATCTAGGACATTTAATATGTGCTGAACAAGCCTATCTGGAATTTAATCTGGATAAGGTTATTTTTATGCCAGCAGGTAAACCACCACATAAAGAAGAAGATGAAATTAACAGTCCTGAACATAGATTAAATATGCTTAAATTAGCTGTAGATGATAATAACCATTTTGAAATCTCAGATTGGGAGTTAAAAAAGAAAGGAAAGTCCTATACTGCTCGTACTATAGTTCATTTTAAAGAAAAACACCAAGTAGATAAAGTTAATCTAATTATAGGAACTGATTCATTGTCAGAGATTTTTAATTGGTATAAACCAGAATATATTCTGGATAATTCTAATTTAATAGTTGCTAAAAGAGCTGATTATTCTTTTACTAATATTATGAAAGACCAAAGACTAAGAAAATATGAAAATAATGTAAATATACTTAATAATTCCTTAATAGAAATTTCTTCTACAATGATAAGAAATTATGTTAGAGAAGGAAAGTCAATAAAGTATTTAACTCCTGAAGAAGTAATTAAATATATAAAATCAAATAACTTATATAAATAGGTGAACTGCATGAAGGATATAAAGAGCATAAAAAAAGAATTAAATAGCAAAAATGATTTTAGAAAAAAGCATACAGAAGCAGTAGTTAAAGTTGCTGTTAATATGGCTAAAAGGTATGAAATTGATATTACGAAAGTTAGAATTGCTGCTTTACTTCATGATTATGCAAGAAATTTTAGTAATAAGGAACTAATAAAAATAGTAAAAAATAATAATATAGAAATAGATGATTGGGAAAAAGAGTTACCAAACTTATTACACTCTCCAGTAGGAGCTTTTTTGGCAAAAAAAGAATTTAAAATCGAGGACAAAGAAATACTAAATGCAATTAGATATCATACTATTGGACGGCCAGACATGAGTCTTATCGAAAAGATTATATTTATTGCAGATATTATTGAACCTAATAGAGATTTTCCTGGGGTAAATTTAATAAGAGAAAAAGTTAAAGTAGATATAGATAAAGCTGTTATACTTGTTTGTGATTTTACAATAAAGTATAATATAGAGCGCCGAAGAATAATACATCCTAATACTCTATTAACCAGGAATAAGTTGTTGAAGGGAGAATATTAAATGCTTGAAAAGATGGAATGGTCAAAATTGAAGACAATTGCTTTAATATTATTGATAATTATTATATCATTATCTTTATATATTTTTTTAAACGATAATTTTAGCCTTTTAAATTTGAATCCATTTAGAAAGTCCAAATTAAATGTTTTAGTTGCTGGGTATGATTCTTCAATAAATGGGCCACCTCGAGCTGATACAATAATAGTGGCCAGCATAAACCTAAACACAAATAAGATTGGATTATTATTTATTCCACGGGATACAAGAGTAAAAGTAAATGGACATGGTTATAATAAAATAAATTCTGCTCACGCTTATGGAGGAATAGAACTTTTAAATGAAACTGTTGAGGACTTTTTAAATATTAAGTTAGATTATTATCTAGAAACAGATTTTAAAGGTTTTGAAGAAATCATTGATCAAATGGGTGGAATAAATATTCATATTAATAAACGACTTAGGTATGTTGATAAGGCAGGAGGAGTAAATATTAATTTACCTCCTGGAGATGTACATTTAGATGGCGAAAAAGCTTTACAGTATGTAAGGTATAGAGGAGATAAATTAGGTGATATTGGTAGAGTATCACGACAACAAAAATTTATAGAAGCTTTAATGAAAAAAGCAACTTCACCAAATATAATATTAAATTTACCTTCTATTTATAATGAAGTTATGGATTCTGTAAATACAAATATTCCAATTAAAGATATAACTCCTTTTGTAAAATTAGCCAAAAACGCTAATTTAAATAATCTAAAAACTGAAATGGTACCCGGGAGACCGGAGTATATTAAAGGAATAAGTTATTGGATTGCTGATGGAGATGGCTTAGAAATTATGGTAAATAACTTAATAAGAAGTAAAGAGTATATACAAAATAATCAATATCATATTACAATTTTAAATGGAAACGGCATATCAGGTTTAGCTAGTGAAGTTGGTGAAGAGTTAGAAAAATATGGTTTTAATATAAAGGATATAAGTAATGCAGACAATTTCAATTATGAAGAGACTTTGATTTATTATAAATCTGGTAATAAAGATACTGCGGAAGGATTAAAAGAAGTTTTAGGTGGTAAACTAGAGCAACATGAAGATATAAAAGTTGACTTTCAGGTAATATTGGGTGAAAACTTTACTAATAATGTAATAGCAAAAAAGGAGGAACAAAATTAATGTCAGAAGACAAGTATAAGCAAATAGCTGAACTAGCAGCAGAGGCAGCCGATGATAAAAAGGCTTTTGATATAGAAATATTAGATGTAAAAGGCCTAACTATAATAGCAGATTATTTTGTTTTATGTTCTGGGAATACAGATAAACAAGTTCAAGCGATCGCTAGAGCAGTTGAAGAAAAATTGGATGAAGAAGGTATTTATCCAAAACAGATTGCAGGCAAAGATAATGGACGTTGGATTCTTATGGATTATGCAGATATCATTATACATGTATTTCATAAGAGAGAGCGTGAGTATTATGACCTTGATAGACTTTGGGCAGATGCTCAAAAGATTTTGAAAAAAGAAGAAACTTCTTGACTTTAACAGTATAAATTAATATAATTTTTACTAAGACAAATAATGTTAGGGAACTGTGAAGGAAAATAGTAGATATTATACAATTAAAAAAGAGAGTTGCTGGTAGCTGTAAAGCAATATTGTAGAATATTGAACTCGTTCTGGAGTCCATACTGTTGAACTTTTTAATTAGACAGTATCGTAATAAAGGCGTTAACTTTTTAAGTGGATTATTACTATCTATTAGGGTGGTACCACGGGTAAACAACTCGTCCCTTGACCGGGAGGGGTTTTTTTATTTTTAAATTATTTATTTAAGGAGGAGTGCGAAATGCAGAATCATTATGATTTTGAAAAGTTTGAAAAAAAATGGCAGAAGGATTGGGATGATAAAACACTTTATAAGGCAAAAAACAAAGATGAAAAGGATAACTACTATGTTTTAGAGATGTTCCCCTATCCCTCAGGAAAATTACATATGGGACATGTGAGAGTATATTCTATAGGGGATGTTATAGCACGATTTAAGAGAATGGAAGGATTTAATGTCCTTCACCCTATGGGATGGGATGCATTTGGCTTACCAGCTGAAAACGCAGCTATAAAACATGGTAACATTCATCCCAGAGAGTGGACCTGGGAAAATATTGAAAGTATGAAAGAACAAATGAAGGCCATGGGACTAAGTTATGATTGGGATCGTGAAGTTGCGACAGCAGATCCTGATTACTATAAATGGACTCAATGGTTTTTCATAAAAATGTATGAAAATGATCTTGCATATAAAAAAGAACAGCCTGTCAATTGGTGTCCAAGCTGTGATACAGTTTTAGCTAATGAACAGGTTGTAAATAATCGCTGTGAGCGTTGTGATACATTAGTAGAACAAAAAGAGTTAGAACAGTGGTTTTTAAAGATAACAGAATATGCAGATGAATTATTAGAAGGTCATGAGGAACTTGATTGGCCGGAAAGAGTAAAAACAATGCAGAAAAATTGGATTGGCAGAAGTGAAGGAATGAGTATTAATTTTCCAGTTCAAGAAATTGATAAAGAGTTAGAAGTATTTACAACTCGACCTGATACTATCTATGGGGCTACCTATATGGTGTTGTCTCCAGAACATCCTTATGTAGATGAATTGATAACTGATAAAGAAAATGAGGATGAAATTAGAGATTTTATAAACAGGGTAAAAAATCAAGAAGATATGGAAAGAACTTCACCAGAAACTGAAAAAGAAGGAATATATACAGGCAGTTATGCTACTAATCCAATGACCGGTGAAGAGATTCCAATTCTAATTGCTAATTATGTCTTAATGGAATATGGTACCGGTGCTATTATGGCTGTACCAGCTCATGACCAACGTGATTTTGATTTTGCAAAAAAATATGATCTTCCTATAAAAGCAGTTATTCAACCCCATGATAAAAAAGAAAAACTTGATGGCTCAAATATGAAAGAAGCATATAGTGAAGATGGGTATCTAATAAATTCAGAGAAATATAATGGATTAAATGTTGAGGAAGCTTTTGATAAATTTGCTAATGTAATGGAAGAAAAAAATATTGGTAAAAGAGAGACTAATTATAGGTTAAGAGACTGGTTAATCTCTAGACAAAGATATTGGGGTGCTCCAATTCCAATTGTGTATTGTGACCAATGTGGAACTGTTCCTGTAGATGAAGAAGATTTACCTGTATTACTTCCAGATGATGTTGAATTTTCAGCAACGGGTATTTCTCCATTAGCTAAAGCTGAAGACTTTGTTAATACTAAATGTCCAAAATGTGGTGGAGATGCTAAAAGAGAGATTGATACAATGGATACCTTTGTTGATTCTTCATGGTATTTCTTAAGATATATGGATTCCAATAATCAAAAACTTCCATTTTCAAACGAAAGTGCTCAAGATTGGTTCCCAGTTGATCAATATATAGGAGGAATAGAACATGCAATTTTACACCTCCTTTACGCAAGATTTTTTACAAAGGTAATTAGAGACCTTGATCTATTGGACGAGGGAGAACCATTTACTAAATGGTTAGCACAGGGCATGGTTCTTAAAGATGGAGATAAGATGTCAAAATCAAAAGGTAATGTAGTAGATCCAAGCCGAATTCTTGATGAATATGGTGCAGATACTGCAAGGTTGTTTATACTTTTTGCTTCTCCCCCTGAAAAAGATTTAGAATGGAGTGAAGCCGGAGTAGAAGGAGCGAATAGATTCCTAAACCGAGTATGGAGATTTATCGCTGAAAATATTGATGATATAAAAGATGTTGATGTTAGCAAGATTAATCTTGCCCAATCAAATTTAAATGAAGATGAAAAAGAACTTCATAGAAAGCTTCATGAAACTATACAAAAAGTTACTGAAGATGTTTCGGAAAGATTAAATTTTAATACAGCTATAAGTGCTATAATGGAATTAGTAAATGAATTATATAGTTATCTTGTAGATAACAAAAAGCAACTTAATGAAGAGCTTCTTGCCTTTGTTACTGAAAAAACGCTATTAATGTTGGCCCCGTTTGCTCCTCATATGACCGAAGAACTATGGCATAAAATTGGACATAAGAGTAGTATACACAGAGCTGATTGGCCTGAATTTGAGGAAGAAGCGGCTAAAAAAGATGAAATAACAATAGTAATCCAGATCAATGGTAAGGTAAGAGATAGAGTAGATGTTGATGCTAATATTTCAGAAGATGCATTGAAAGAGAAAGTATTTAAACAAGATAAAGTTCAAAAATATACGGAAGACAAAGAAGTTGCAAAAACAATAGTAATTCCTAAAAAACTAGTTAATATTGTTGTGAAATAAAGAATTAATGAATTTAACTAAACCCCTGTTTTAATAGCAGGGGTTTTTTGATATAATGAAATAAATAATAAGTGAAGGCTTACTAATAGTGAAAGAATTTGAATGTGTAAAATGTGGGCGTAAAGATTATAAGAAGTCTGAACTTAGAACTACTGGAGGAAAATTATCCAAAATATTTGATGTACAAAACAAGAAATTTGTGGCAATAAGTTGCAGTAATTGTGGATACACAGAGTTATATAGAATGGATGATAGTGGAATGTTAAGTAACATTTTTGATTTTTTAACCAATTAAATTGAGGAGTGTTTAATATGTCAGGGATTGTATTTATGAAAACTAAGAATTTAGAAAAGGTATCTAATTTTTACCAACATAAGATTGGAATGAAATTATGGCAAGACCAAGGAAAATGCAAGATATTTGAGAAAGGAAATCTTCAGTTAGGTTTTTGCCATGCCAATACAATTGATAATGAAGGTATAATAACTTTTTATTTCAAAGATAAAAAAGAGGTTGATAAGTTTTATGAAAAAATTTCAAATGATATAGAAATAACAAAAGAACCTCAAGAAAATGAGGACTTCGATATTTATCAATTTTTTGCTAAAGATCCTGAAGGAAGAACTTTGGAATTTCAATCATTTTTACATAAATTAAATCCACATTTAACAGGTAAGGAGTTATTATTAAAAAGGAGAAGTTATCGAGATTTCGAGGATGAAGAAATATCAAAAGAAATTTTAAATAAAGTAATAGAGTTATCTAGATTTGCTCCAACCTCAATGAATTCTCAATCATACTATTTTAAATTTATTACTGAAAAAGAATTAATTTGTGATTTAGCTTCAATCAGAAAGACCGCTTCGGAGCCTATTAAGAAAGCACCAATGGCAGTTGCTATCTGTTCTGATAATGAACAGTCTAATAGATATAAACAAGATGCAGATATTGCTGCTTACCATTTTATGTTAGCTGCTAGACTATATGACCTTGGTACATGTTGGATTGCGGATATGAATAGAGAAAGTATTAAAAGAAAATTAGATATTCCACTCGAACATTATATTGCAACAATTACTCCACTTGGTTTTATAAAAAATGAAATAGAAGCACCTGAAAGAAAACAAAGAGACAAATATATTAAAGATTTTTAGGAGTGTTATAATGAAAGAAAAAGCATGTGTTGTAGATGTAAATGGTGATAAAGCTCAAGTCGTTGTAACCAGACATTCAGCCTGTAGTAAATGTAATGAGGACTGCATATTAGGGCTTGATGAATCACATGAACAAGATGAAATATATGTAGAAGTGAAAAATGATAAAAATGTTGATGTAGGAGATATGGTTAATATTGAACTTAAAGATAGTTCTTTGGTTCTGGGCTCTTTATTGATTTATTTAGTACCTCTTTTGTTTTTTGTGATAGGTTATTTTGTGGGTTCCAATTTATCATTTTTAGTTGGTAGTATTTCGCCAGAACTATCTGGTATAATTTTTTCATTCATATTTTTATACGTTTCATATCTTTTTACAAAAAGAGTAGATAAAAAATTATCAGGAAATAAGAAGTTTCAATCCGAAATAACAGGAATTGTATCGAAAAATAATAAAGTAGGAGTTGATTAAATGAATTCAATTTCTGAAGAAGAAAAAAAGGACCTTTTAGTAAGATTAAATAGAATCGAGGGACAAACCCGAGGAGTAAAGAATATGATCGAAAATGATAAATATTGTGTTGATATACTAACACAAATAGTCGCTGTAAGAGGTGCTCTTAAGAAGGTTGCTTTAAATGTTTTACAGGAGCATATTAATGGGTGTGTGCAAAGTTCACTCCAAAATGATGACGAAGAAATAATAGATGAATTATTAAATGTAATAAATCGGTTTGTAGATTAATTTTTATAAGTAGGATTCTTTATAAAAATATTTAATTTGCAGAGACAATTAAATTTATTAAAAAAAAATTAATACGGATTGTTCCTAAATTATAAGTGGTTATTAGCTTTTCCAAACAGGAGTTCACCTCCTGTTTTTTCTTTATAAAAAAGGGAAAAAGAATGTCATGTTGAATAAAAAATATACGCTAAAAAAATATGACGAAACTCTTAATTAATTTGATTGAATTACTATTATTAATATGTTATTATTACAGATGCTGTCTAAAAGTCAGGAGTGATTATATTGCAGCATTCAAAGTATTTTAAGGTGCCTAAAGTCGTTTTTAAAGATGAAAAAATTGATTTAAAAGAGTTTTATTTATTGGTGAAATTATTTTCTGAAGTTGATCAGTCAAGACTAATAACTAAAGATAAATGGAAAATTAAAAAATCAATTTTTGATAACAATATAAATCTTATGGAGTCGTTAATCGGTAAAAACTGGTTGATTAAAGAAGAAAATAATTTATATCTATCAATTCCAAATGAACTCCAGACAGAAGTTAATGACCGTGATTACAAAGAAGCCGGTTCAAAAATTGCTGCAAAGTGGGATCAATATTTTGGTACATTGAATTTAACACCAACATTTCTACAAAAATTGCTTTCTTTTATGGAAGATGGTATTACTGAAGAGGTAATAATTGAAGTAATAAAGATTAGTGCGAAAAAAACACAGGGAAATCCCACGAATTATATTATATCTTTATTAAGAGATTATTTAAATAGATCTATATATACTATTCATGATTTTAAAGAAGAAAAACAAAGGATGGAAGAATATGAAAAAAGACTTCAAGAAATTAATCGAAAAAAAGAAAAAAGAGATGAAGAAGAAACCCTCGAAGACTTCTATAAAAAAGGATACAGATAAAT